>TARA_R110002020_G_scaffold147245_5_pt1 | contig 10669 bp, 12 predicted proteins | sample TARA_R110002020 | Tara Oceans TARA_R110002020 (sample SAMEA4396489) | marine metagenome | biome: Westerlies Biome; feature: [MES] marine water layer (ENVO:01000295) within the mesopelagic zone...; material: water (ENVO:00002006), including particulate matter (ENVO:01000060) such...
TACTGATTATGATCTTAATGAGCAGGAGCTTGTATTAGTTACTGCTGAAGTCAAAGAATTGGAATCTGCCGAAGAAGCTTTTGAAGTTTATAAAGGCAAGTTGCAAGTTATCTTTGCTCACAAACTCAAAGCTAATATTGAAGCTAAAGAAGCTGAAATAAAAGCAAGAATTGAGGAGGCTGTTGCTAGCAAGAGTGAAGATGCTGTCGAGGAAGAGGAAGCGCCAAAAGCAGATCCTGATCCTGAGCCTAAGTCTGAGTCTGAGCCAGCAGAAGAATTAGAGGTTGAAGAAGACGAAGAGTCTGACGCTTCAATTCCAAATAACAATGCTGACGCTAGTGAAAAAATTTCTTTGGTCGAAAGGCTCAAGAAGAACTTCTCTGTAGAAGTTTCATAATTAACAAATTAACAATTAACAATTAACTATTAAATACTAATAAATCATGGCAAACGAAATTACACGTTTATTGCCGTTTCGTCAATACGATGAGAATGATGTTGTAAACTTCTATTCTCTCGATGCTGAAACAGGCGAAGCGGGTTCTGTTGTTAGAGTTAGCGCTGCTAACTTAGACGAAGAGCCTGTAAAGTATGTGGAAAGAGGAGATAGCAACTCTTACCAAAATACGTTGGGCCACGGACTATCCTTGTATCCTGAAGTACCATATAAAGTCACTAAAATGACTGGTACTGGAACAAATTTACGTCCGTTGGGAATTTTGCTACGGGATGTCCGTGCAAAAGATGAAAATGGCGAAAATCTTCTCTACTATCCTGAGAAGAAGGATGAGCTTCAGTGTGTTGTATCTGGAGAGTCTGTACCTATTGCAACAAGAGGTTTGTTTACAGTAAATGTAAATGCTCTTAAGAATGGTGTCGTACCTGCGCTTAACTCTATAGCTATTTGTTCCACTAATGGAACTCTTACTGGTGTCGCTCGCGACTCAGCAAGCAGCAATCAGGAGAAAGTACATGTAGGAAAATTCATTGCAACTGGAACTCGTGAGTCTAATAATACGACTGACGCTTTCGCTGGTGCTTATGCAATCCTTAAACTTGAACTGTAATTAGAGAGGAATATATTTTATGAAAATTACAATCAAAAGAACCGAAGATCAATTAGCCCTTGTGAGAGCAATGGGTTCAAATAATCGTGAGGAAGCTTATGAGGCGCAAGCAGCAGTAGCTGATCTTCTTGGACCAGTGGTCTCTGAAGTAATCAACAATGCTCCAACAGTTGGAAATCTCTACACCAGCCTTTCGTATGGTGAAGACGACAATCCTTCTCTGCCTTTGGACCTTTTCCACGACATAACTGATGAGGATTACATTCAGGTGTATTCTCAACAAGTAGCTGGTGGCCTTCCATACAGTCAAGTCTTTCCTGCTCATAATGAGCTTAAGTTCAGCACTTACACACTTGATAGCGCTCTTGCGTTTGACCGTAAGTATGTTCGTAAAGCTCGTCTTGATGTAGTTAGCAAGACTTTCACTAGGATGGCTCAAGAAGTTTTACTTAAGCAGACTAAAACTGCTTTTAATGTTCTCGCAACCGCATTGGTTAAGGGACAGGGAACTTCCGCAACTGCTGGTAGTCAAATTATTGGCTCCACAACTGAAAACCGTTTCGTCCTTGACGACTTCAATCGCTTGATCACAAAGAGCAAGCGTATCAACAGTTCCTTCAATGGAGGTACTCCTGTTGGTGGAGTTAAGTCTGGCATTACGGACCTTTTAGTTTCTCCAGAAATGGTTGAGCAGCTTCGCTCTATGGCTTACAATCCAATCAACACAATTGATGCGGATGGTAGTACTACAGGCGGAACTGACGGTCAAGTAGCTCCAGACGTTCTTCGTCAAGAGTTATTTAGTGCCGCAGGACTTCCATCTTTCTATGGTATTAATATCATGGAGATCAATCAGATGGGTATCAACCAAACCTTCAACAAACTTTTTGCAGCTATCGTTACTGCTGAAGGTGCTACTGTTGTAGGTGGAGGTAACACTGGAACTTTCGCTCAAGCTAGTGACGAAATCGTCATTGGTATTGACCGCAGCAAAGACGCTCTTATACGTCCTGTTGTAATCGGCGAAGGATCACCTTCAGAGTTGCAAGTTCTCGTTGATGACCAATTCTCAGTTCGTCAGAACAAGATTGGTTACTACGGTAAAGTCGAAGAGGGCCGCATCTGCATAGATGACCGCGCTCTTATCGGACTAGCTGTTTAATCGACAAACAAACATTCGATATTAAGAGTCGCCTCGAAAGGGGCGGCTCTTTTTTTTGATATTTTAATCATAATTGATATTATATATATATGAGTAAAAAGAAGTCTCCAAAGAAAATGTCGGTATCTAAAGGTGTGGAAAAAAAACATTTAGAGGAGTTTGATATTACAGATGGTAAAGAAAGAGATAAAAAGCAAGAGGCTTTGGAAGAAGTTAAAGAACTTGAAGAATTGTTAGGTATGCCTCAAATGAACCCTTACGGAACTTTAAGTAGAGATCTTTTTAGGCAAAGATTGGATTCATCTTCAGCTTCTGATCTTACAGATTTAGCCTCAAGAGTTGGAATTCCTAGAGAGCGAAATATGAATCTTTTGAGAAAATCATTATTACAATCTTTTGATTTTTATGCCCAAAAACATAATGTAACTGTACAAGGAAACGCTAAACCAATTATAGACCCAAGTTCCCCAGACTATGAAAAAACTGTAAAGTTATTTAAAGATTTACTTTAACTTTATGAATGACTTTGGGCAATTAGCAAGTGACATAATTACATATGACTTTCCTAATGATACAGGTACTTATGGTACTGGTTATATCTCTGGGTGGTTAGATACAAACTTGGGAGAGTTAAATGGATTAACTCATGAAGAATTTTCAGGTAATGCTACAGGGGCTATAGAATATGCTTCTGGTTCTGGTTTAATGCCTGTAGAAAAGAAAATATTCAGAAGTTTATATGAAATACATTATTATCAAAAGTCAGCTAGAGAGTCTTTAAGAGGGTTCACTTATGATTCTTCTGTAGATTGGATTACCATAAAAGAAGGCGACACGACCCTACAAAGACAGAATAAAAATTCTGTTGCTAAAACTTACAGAGATTTAGAGCAGATGGCTGTTGAAAGGTTAGATGATCTTTTATATCAGTATAATTCTACAAAATCTTCACCTCTTCAAGTCGCTGGTACTGATGGCACTTCTTCAATATTAGTTCCAGATGAAACAGATTAATGTCATCTTTACTTACAGATGCAGAAAAGACTGCAATAAACAGCGCTCTGTCTGATGTCCATGATACATTTGCTAGAGATATTTATGTTTATGTCAAAGAGGCTTCTAGTGTTCCAGCAGAATTAAACTACAATCCTTTGTATGGTAGAAGAAAAAACACTTCTACATTACCTTCTAATGATAACATACTTACAAAGTATACGTTTGCTGCGCGTATCTTCTATAATAACTCGCAGCCAGAAGAGATTGTGGATGCAAACGCCCAAATGAACCTAATGGCTTCTGACGGCAAAATACGGATCAAAGTTAAGTCCGACGCTTACGAAAAAATTAAAATATGTTCAAGAATAGAAGTTGACGATGAGCTTTTTGTTGTAGACTCAGACCCAAAAATTATAGGGCCATTTGATCCTCAATTTTATTCTATACAACTAAAACGTGAAAACTAATGGCAAGGAAGGGTTTTGTATCTGCAAGCAAATTCCGAGTCACAGTTAACGCAAAAGAACTGTTAAAGGAGTTAACTGTCGATAATGATAGGGCGATGGGTACAGTTATTAGAAGCTATATAGCTCCTAAGTTACAAAAAAAACAAGATAGGTTAGTAAAAAACTTTAAAACAGATAAAATTACTATAGAATTAAAAGCTGGGCCAACAGCTTCAAATAGCAGTGGAATTTTAGGCGGTTATGGAAACTTATTCTCATTTATTGGATTCTCTGCTGGAGAAAATCCTACAGGAGTAATAGAAAAAATATTTGAACAAAAATTTAGATTTAAGGTAAGAAGAATTAATAAAACAGGAAAATACAAAATAACCTTTTTTATTCCAAGTACAGAAGAAATCTATGGATTAACACCTATACCTTGGGCATCAGGATCGAGCTGGGTTGACGGTATAGAAAAGGGAATGAGCAATGTTGGTAGTTTTTTGTATAGCTCTAGAGGTTTTGGGCAATCTAACTCTGGAACAGGTATTCAAGCCAAAAACAAGTCTTCTGGTGTAACTTTTAGAAACACACCATATACAACAAGACTTTTAAATAATTTTAAAAGAACTCTAGTTAATTTCACTAAATGAAAGCACAATTTGATCAGACTCTATTATCAAGTTTTTACTTGTGGTTTGAAAATTATCTATTGAAAGATAAATCTCAAGCATATTCTACAGATGCTAGCAATACATTTAAATATATAGATTTTCCTGATGTACCAAGTAGTCACCGCGCATATCAAGGGCAGTTTAAACAGTTGGTTGCAGAACATAGTGTAGATGTTCCTAATTCTGGGTTTTTCTCAGACGGAGGTTTTGTAACTGGTGATTATGATAATAATGGCGGCGTTTTTACAGACTACGATAACGGAAGATTAATATTTCCATCTGCATCAGGAACTGATTTAACATTAACTGCTAATTCCACTGTAAAAGAAGTAAATACTTACATCTCTTATGATGGTGACTTAGAGACTATTTTGCATTCAGACTTCAAAGAGGCTGGGGCAAGTTTTCCATATCAATACTCAAAAGATAGTGAGTTAGATGAGCAGCTATTCTTTTTACCAGCGTGTTTTCTTTCTTTAGCTTCTTCTGATAACACAGAATTTTCTTTTGGTGGTGAGGAAAATACAGAGTCTAGAATTAGGGTAATGATCCTTAGTTCTGATAATTATATTATGGATTCTGTAATGTCATTATTTAGAGATTCAGTTAGAAATGAGTTTAAAAACGTGCCTTATGAGAGTTTTCCATATGGCCCATTTTATTCTATAAAAAATTATCCTTATACATATGATGGATTAATTTCAGGAATATCAAACCCAGAAACCACTCATATTAATAATGTTAGCGTTTCTAAAGTTGTTTCAGAACAGTTGAGAGAAAACTTAAATAAGGGTATTTCTATTGGATTTATAGACTTTGATTTATGTACTTACCGTTTCCCTAGACTATAAAATAGTGTAAAGTTGTTTAAACATTTTTATTTTTAAATTTTATGGCAACTTCTAGAACACGAGTAATTTCACAATCAAAAGCTGTATTTGTAGGTCCAACGGACATATTTAACGGCGCTGCTTCAGGATATATTCCTGATCAACTACACCGTATCGACACTTTTTCCTTTGATATTGATATCGCAGGAGCAAGGCAGGATATTAGAGAATTCGGTCAATTAGCAAGAATTGACTCTTTAACAATGTCAGATATAAACCCTTCAATATCTTTTGGGTATTATTTAACTGATGGAGAAAATGAAGCTAGACTTGGCTTCAATGATGATGGTATTGCAGATGGCGGAGGCGTTCAATCTCAGTTTATGTCAGGTATTATAACTGAAGACTCAGCGAAAAAAGAGAAAAACCTTTATGTTTTAACAGCAAAAGAAGGTAATGATGCTTTCAATAGTGGAGAAATTATAAAACCAGCAAATAGAACAGGTTGTGATACAGTTAGCTTTGGAAATGTTACCATTAATAACTACTCAGCGAGCTTTTCCGTTGGAGACATTCCAAGGGTTGACATTGAGGCAGAAGCTTCAAATATAGTATTTACAACTGGAACATATAGTGGTTTTAAAAACCCAGCTATAGATGATGAGGGTGCTTCAAAAGCTGGTACAGTTGCACTTATTGCAGATCCTCCTGCTGGCAACAAACCAAAAGCTCCTTCTACTGGAGACTCTTCAATATCTGTTTTAAGACCAGAAGATATTACTATCACATTTAGTTCTCCTAGTTTTGACATGGGAGGCACTAACTTTAGTGACATGCATGTTCAAAGTGCATCTATTGATGTACCTTTAGGAAGAGGAAACATAGAGGCTCTTGGTAAAGCAAGAGCTGTTGCTAAACCTCTTGAGTTTCCAATTGATGTAACTATGTCATTTAGCTCATTATTAAAGAATTTTGATAATGGCGCTTTAGATTTAGTTCTTACTGGAGCAGCAGGTGATCAAAAAACTAACATTACTTTGAGCATTGGAAATAATGATTCTGTGGTTCAAAGTAAGTTTGTATTACAGAATGCCCAGTTAGATAGTCAGGCGTTCAGTCAAGGACTTGATGATAACGAGACTGTAGATCTTACATTCTCTGCACAAATTGGTGGTCCTAATACAACAGATCAAGGATTATTCTACAGTGGACAATTTGATGGCGTTATAGATGCTACAGGTGGTAATAATATCTACACTATATAATAATTAATCTAATTATACAAATAAAACAGCCTCGCCTTCGGGTGGGGCTTTTTTATGTGTAATATACAGCATGGCATTAGATAGAGTTCATTCTAGCGAAACTCAGTTGTTCTACACTGGAGTTAGAATACCTGCTATACAGTCTATTAATTTTTCTACAGAAAAGCAGACTACTGACATTAGACCCTTGGGTCGTTTATCTTATGGAGAAAGAATACTAAATTCTAATCAAACAGCTTCATTTACTTACTCTAATTTAATTACTATTGGGGCTAGTGGGCAAGACCCGTTTTACAACTACCAGTTATCAGATAGTGGTTTTATGAATGCTACTAGTTATGGGTTTAATATAAAAGATTTTGCGGGCCAAAATACTATAACTGGAGCTTATTTAAGCTCATACTCACTAAAAGGAGCTGTTGGGTCTTTTGTTGAAGGTGAGTCTTCTTATGTGGGTGAAGTTGTTTCTTTTGAAGCTTCAAATTCTATAGGTTTTGATAATATGTCTAGCGACTCTTTTGATATATTTCGACCAAGAGATATATCAATTGTAACATCAGGATCAATATCTACAGATGGAGTTGAGTCTATTTCTACAGCAAATCTTAGTATACAAAGTTTTGATATTTCTGTTGCAACTTCAAGGCAGCCTATAAATAGACTAGGTTCAAGAACTCCAGAGTTTAGATATCCAAGTTTACCTATCGATGGAACTTTAAATGTAAGCTTTTTGAAAACCTCTGTCACTGGAATAGATATGGGGCCACTTGTTTTAGATACGGGAACTATAACAGTAGAATTGAAAGATGATGCCGACGACACTATAATGAGATTTATAAACAGTGGGTGTAGTTTAAAATCCGTCTCAGAGGGAGTAGACTTAGATGGTAATAATGTTTTAAACTTTTCTTACGTTATTTGTATAAAAAAATGAATGTAACAGGAACTTTACCATCAGGATTTAAAGACTCGATTATCAATATTGAATTAATTGTAGACTCTCCTTATAGTGGATTTGAAGTGTCTTTAATGGAAAGCGGCAAATTCCATTCCTCTAAGTTAATTACATTTTCTGGTTCTGAGGGTGCTATGTTTGATCAAAGTGGTAATTTTTTTGGTGGCTACAAAAGTGGTTCAGCGCTAGATTTAAAAGTTCACTATGATTATTCAAGGTCTGGGTTTGCTTATTATTTTGAAGACACTCTAATAGCTAATAATCTAAAAACTACAGGAGTAAGTGACGGAGCTACAGACGGAAGTATTAATGCTGTAAGTTTCAAAAAACATGGAAACTCTAGCATTTCTGTAGTTGCTGATGGAGATGCTAGAACAACTTTAGCTAAAGAGGCCACAGACCAAATAGAATTAAATATCACAGATTCTATGGATTTAGCTACTAACGGTAGTATGCTTGTTGGTTATACTAATCCTGCTGGAACTTTAGAAGGAGGTGGTTTTAATGCTTTACGTTCTGATAATTTCTGGGCTAAAGATATTGATTTTACAGCGGTAAGTGTCTGGAATAACCGAGGTTTCGGTAGTCCTAAAGACTTTAGACAAATAGCAGCAACAGCTATTACAAAAAGACACATTGTAATGGCAAAACATTTTAAGCTTTTGGGTGGAGATGTTGTATATTTTTCAGATTCTAACGGAACTTGGATTGCTAGAACAGTTCAAGCCATAACAAATCATGCAAGCGCTGACATTACCGTTGGCGTATTAACTGAAGAACTTCCTGAAACTGTAAAACCTGTTAAGGTTTTGCCTTCTAATATTAATACATATTTTAGAAGAAATACCTCATCTGACTTAATAAATAATTTTTTTAAACCAATAATAGTCGGTTTCGATTTTGAAAAAAAGGGTCTATTGATGCAATTAACTAATGCAAATGATGGATCAAATGATTTTAGGTTTTTTACAGCAGGTTCAATTCCTACGCCGTTTAGTAATTTATCTGAGGCTCTTGGTTCTGGAGATTCAGGAAACCCGTGTTTTTTAATAATTGACGGAGAGGCTATATTGATTGGAACTTTTGAAACTACTGCAAAAGGGCCAGCTTTTGCTCATTACATTTCAAATATAAATACACTTATTGCCAGCGCCGACTCTGCTGCAAGTATTACTACAAATCTAGTGGTAACAGAAGCTAAGTTTCCACTTACTACTTACTTCGGTTATTAATATTTTTTTGATAAAAGTCTAGTTATTTTTTATAATAAAAATTACATGAGTGATCTATATACTTTCGATATCAAGAGGAAAGCTGGCGGGAAATCAAAAAAAACCATAAAAACTAAAATTATTATTAAAAAGCCTTCTTTGGCGCAAACTGAAGACGGCGAGTTTTTCTATGGTCAAAAATTTAATGAGTTCATCAATGCTGGTTTTCTAACTAAAGCTATGCTATCCAAAAAAATGGAAGACATAGGAGAGGGAGTCTTTTCTAAAAAAGAAAGCTCTCAAATGCAGGAAATAATGAAGCAAAATGTAGAGGCTAGTAGAATCATTGAGTTTTATGGAGAAGCTAAAGGTTTAGATGAAGAGCAAGAGAAAAAACTAGAAAATGCTAAAGATGATTTTGTTTCAACTCAATCCGCTCTTTATCAGTATCAAAGTCAACTTAGGGATCAATATTCACAAACAGCAGATTCAAAGGCAGAGCAAAAATTAATAGAATGGTTTGTTTTTAATTTTTCTTTCTATGAAGATAAAATAGATGACAAAAAAGAATTGTTTTCTATTTTTCAAGGAGAGAACTATGATGACAAAAGAAATTTCTATTTACATATTTCTGACGAGGATACAGAAATAAAAGACGAAGACCTTAAAAAAGCTAAAGATATATTCCAAGAATCTTATGATACTTTAATTAGAGTTATTAGCATTTGGTTTAATCAATTGGGTAGGGATCAAAAATCTATTGATAAAGCCTTAGCTGAATTGTTTGCAGAGGAAGAAGATGGAAAATGAGATATCTCCATCTCAAATTTTATTAGAAATTTCTAGAGGTTACAGCGTTTTTAAAATAAACGAACAAATATATTTCTTTAGACATTTCTCTATAGAGCAAATGCTAACTCTAGATGAGTTCGAAAGAGATGAGGCAAAAAGGGCTGAAAAAATGGGCTTGAAAAGTGAGGGAGAACTTTTAAAAAATGCCATGAAATATGGAGCTTGGACTCAAAAAGAAGAAGATAAAATAAAATCTCTTGAGTGGACTATTAATAGTTCTTATAAAACACTGGATAAAATTAGTGATCCTATTACGAAAAGAAGCTTTGAAAGCCAAATAAAGGATCAAGAAGAGGAATTAAAAATATTAAAAAATAAAAAATCTAAGATTAGTTCTTATAGCGCAGAAGCTTTAGCTCAACAGAAGAAGCTCTCAAAAATGATATTTAACTCGTTGTTTTATGACAAAGAATTTACCGAAATAGTAAAAGATGAAGACGCTGAAGTTTTGGGAGCTTTAGTTTTTTCAAAGTTTGCAGAACTAGCTAAAATCGAAAATGTTCTAAAAGCATCTTATTTAACTTATTTTTTCGAGGTTTTTATGGCGACTACAAATTGTTTAGATTTGTTTAAAACAAATTTTATGAATTTAACAATATTTCAAAAAGGTTTAATTTCTTATAGCCGCGCCCTTATGAATAAAATTCAAAATACTACTATTCCTGAAAAAATATACGGAGATCCTGTAAAAATGTTTAATTATAAGGAACCTAAGAATGAAGAAAAAGAAAATACCTCTCACGGTTTAGATGATTTAAAAAGAAGAATGTCTAGTCGAGGCGGAGAACTTAAAGCTGAGGACTTTTTGGGTTGATTAGTGTAATTTACACTATATGCCATCCTCATTTGACGTAACCGCTAATGTAAATCTTGATAATAGAAGTGTAAACGCTTCTGCGAAGAAGATCGAGCTTGCTTTAGGCCGTATCACAGGACAAGCTTCAGAGTTTCAAAAATCACTTGATGCTTCTACTGCTCGTGTTTTTGCATTCGGAGCCACAACAGCAGTTTTAAATGGAGTTAATCAAGCATTTAAAAAACTAGTAAGTACTACTATAGAAGTAGAAAAAAGATTAATAGAAATTAATTCTATATTCCAAGCTAATGAAAAAGTATTTAATCAGTTTAGAAATTCTATATTTCAAGTAGCAAAAGATACAGGGCAAGCATTTGGAACAGTTGCAGAAGGTGCTGCCGAATTGGCTAGGCAA
>TARA_R110002020_G_scaffold54691_9_pt1 | contig 10667 bp, 14 predicted proteins | sample TARA_R110002020 | Tara Oceans TARA_R110002020 (sample SAMEA4396489) | marine metagenome | biome: Westerlies Biome; feature: [MES] marine water layer (ENVO:01000295) within the mesopelagic zone...; material: water (ENVO:00002006), including particulate matter (ENVO:01000060) such...
TTATCGCCAAGATTCCTAGACAACCAAAAGTTTGCTTTACTTAAAGCACCCATTATCTCTTTTCTTGATAGACTCATATTACTATCTCCTTTTAGTATTGTTAATGAATAAACCATAAAAAGGTGTATTTCTTACATTAGATATCGGATAAGATGAACTAAGAACACCATAACTGCTGTAACGCAAGCGACAATAGTTATTGTATTCATTATATTGTCAAAAAACCAATCTATTGCATTGCTTATTTTATTGTCTAATGACATCTTTATCTCCCTTTTTTTAAATTGAACATAAAAAGGCAAAGCTATGCCAGGGGCATAGCCTTACCTAGTATGATTAACGTAAGTTACGTAGTACCTTACGAGCCCTGATGTGAGGACTAGTAGAATCATTCAGATGATCCATACATACCTCACATCCACACTCTTGACCTTTCATATCAATGCCACAAGGGTAATCACGTGATACACGTAGACTTCCACCTTCTGGGTGTATTTGGTCAAGGTCTAAAGCACTTAGTTTAGATACTAATTCCATATAACCTCCTTAGTTATGTTATTAAATTAGTCATAAAAAGGTGTATTTTTTCTTGAAGTATTAGTAATACTGTAGTACACTTGCCCAGTTACTAGGATACGGAGCACCACACTCCTTGCATACTACAGTATTATACTAATCATAAATAGGTATATTGATTACATCAATCTCTGTCATTGCTCATCATCAAATGATCTAACAGGTCATGAGTCCAATCATCTGTAATTGTCTTACCATGACGATCACAGATTGCCCATTCGCCACTTCTTACCCAATCGAGTAGAATTTGATCACCGTTACGATCTACGACCATAGATTCAGCACACCCTTCACAAAGTATTACTGTATAGTCTTTTTTGTATTCGTTAAATCGTTTACCAAACATTCCGTCTTCACATGTTCCACAGAAATCAGCCATAATAACCTCCTAGTTATGTTAAATAAAATATCATAAAGAGGTGTATTTCTTTATTTCATTAAGAAAAAAACTTAAGTTGATATCTCTTACTTTTACCGAGCCCAGAATGATAACCCATCCCATACAATCTGTTTTTATTCTCCCGAATAAGGAACTTGGAGCCATTTTCGGTTGGCGTGCTATAGTCACAGTAAGTATCCATCAACTTAAGTATATATTCATAAATGTTGGCTGAAGACAGGACAGATTACCCTCTGAGAGGAATTGTCCGCTTAACGGCTTTCGGCGTATTCTGCTACCACCTGTCTTCAGAATTAACACGTCAATGGATAATTAAGGAGCTTATGAATAGAGGCTCCGCCATAGCTGATCAGTGCTAATTCTTGCCAAAATAGTAATTCATAAAAAGGTGTATTTCTTAGGTATTAAAAGCTCCTCGGCTTGGGGTATTGCTTTGCAATAGGGCAAGCGAGATGAGCTTTAGGGTGGGTATAACTAAGAATCCTTTAGAAGTATAACTAAGGTCGTTTCTTAGTCTTAAAAAGAATAGCCATAGCACTGGCACAAGAATGTACCAGGGCTAGGCTTGCATGCTATTCTTAAGACTTGTTGGTCCAAATAACGTCCTCTTCATCGGAATCTTTTAGAAATTCGTCCAATTCATCCATTTCTATTAAGAGATGTTCATTATCGTTGTACCATTCCATCTCTAGTTCTTCTTCGGATTTTTTGTTCCATATTTCTTTCATATTATCTCCTTAGATTTATTAAATAGTAATTCATAAAGAGGTGTATTTCTTTTTTTGCTTTAGGAGTGGAGAAAAGAGTACTCTTAGAACGTCATCTAAGAGTACTCTTAACTCAACTAATACCTAAAACGGTAACTCATCCTTATTAACATCTATTCTTAACTCGTTTCCTACCTGAGACTCTTCCTCTTGAAAAGGTGAGGTATAGAAGCCTGTCATTAAGAACTCTCTTTCATCTGGAGAGAGGTATGGAAATGCATCTTGGATGTATTTCACCCTACCACTTCTTAACTTAAATAAGTCCTTACCTTTTACAGTCACTTCTACAAGATCGTGTGTTGTACGACAATGCCCTGTAAAAGTATAGGTATGTTCAGGCTCAGAGCTTTCTTTATAAGTGCATTCATTATCTGCGTAATACATAGTATTTATCTCCTTAGTTATGTTTTATAAAATACCATAAAGAGGTTTCTTTTTTTACGTAAAGGGGGAAAGATCCTCGAAGGATCTTCTCTTACCCTAGCGTTCTCGTAGAGGACGCATAACTGGCGTGCCACGCCAGGTGTATTATATTTATAACGTAAGTAAAAAAACAGTAGAATACCCGAAGGTACTCTACTGTTGTGGATGGATTATCCTTTGGCGATATCACGAATGTTACGACCAATGGATGGTAACCCTTCGATGACATTAGCCGAACCACGTAACCCTGTGGCTGTAGCCTTTACTGTGGCTCTGCTGGCTTTGCCTAGCATCTGCTTGGCTTTGCCGAAGGCACGCCTGGCTGATGGCTTTACTTCTGAAGAATCGAAGGACATTACTGTTCCAGTCTTGTTAAACATAACTATTACTCCTTAGTTAACTTATTAATTAATAAACCATAAAAAGGGTTCTTGGGTTTCAACGTAATTCATAACTCAAAACCTAACTCGTAGGGGGTACCCCTTGACGTACATCTCCCACACAGAGTGTAAATACTATTTTGGAACTTCATCACTCTCGTATTGTTAGAATACTATAAATTATGTAAATTATAAATATGGGCAGAAAAGTAGCATATGAGATCTTTAATGTTGTTACTGGCAAATGGGAAGAGTCTGTAACAGATGAAGAAGAGGTATTTAAGGCATATGAGACTTATTTACTTGATTATGAGGCTTATGAAGCCGAGAAAGACATTATTAATGAGATTATTAGACAACGTAGAGAAGAAATACGTAACCAAAAGGACTAGTAGTACATTACTTAGTATTGTATTTATATAAGGGTTAGTGTACTACATATGTATTACTTAAGATATCTTATTAATCCCTACTCTCATTAACACAAGGAGATGCTATGATTAAAAAAGAAGAACTTATAGATACGCTAATAGAAGCGTATGAATCCTATATATCGTTCCTTTCAGGACAGGTAAATATAGGAAATTGGGTAGAACATACAGGTAAAGGTGAAGAGCAGAGAGTACGTCATACCAAATTAGGGAATGAGCAGCGTAAACATTCCCAGAGAATTGTAGGCTTAAAGTGGGTATTATCTGATAAATACAGAGAACGTAAGGATATAATGGTATAATGGACGTTATCTCTAGAAGAATCGGTGGGAAACTAAAGAAATACCCTGTATATACAGCAGATGAGTCTGAATTTGACTCTATTTACTGGAAACAGGCTCAAGAAGGGGAATGGGCAAGCACAGATGACGGATATGTGGCTAAATGCGTAGGTAGGAAAGAATATACAGACGCTAAAGGGCGTATAAAGACGTTAGTCAAACTAACATGTGGTGTTCAATGGGTTACTAATACAGCTAACTTACTATATGAGCCGAATAAGGAAGCGAATATCTTTTCTATGGTAAAGCCAAAGCCTTGGCAGGAACGTGAAGCAAAGAAGAGTAGGACTAAGAATGCTGTATCTGCGTATGTTACACAGGTAGTAAATGGGGATAAGCCTGATTGGGAACAGTTAGGAAAGATCTATAGACCAGATCAAAAGAGTCCACCAGCTACCGTTAGAAGGTTGTTTAAACAAAGGGTTATTAAAAACATGATAGAAGAAAAGCTAAAAGAAGTCCTTATTTCAAAGGGAATAGACAAAGGGTTTGTTCTAGATACTATGTTAGAGGCGATTGAAATAGCTAAAGAAAAGCAGGATGTGTCTAATATCCTACGTGCTGCAGAGAATTTTGTAGATCTATTGGAGATGAAGCCAAATAAGAAGATTACTACAGATACCTTACAGATTGATATGACCAATCAGATTATGGATCAGGTAGAAACAGAAGAGAAAAAGATGGTTGCTAGTAGAAAAACGGAATCTATGGATGAAATTCCAGTTTGAAGAAGATAATGTTAACCATCCAAGCCACTATACCAAGGGTATAGAGGTTACAGAGTTTGTATCTTCTTGGAATATGGATTGGTTTAGGGGTAATATTATTAAATACATAGTTAGGGCTCCATATAAAGGCAAGTACTTAGAAGATCTAAATAAAGCTCTATGGTATCTAACAGATCTTATTAAAAGAAAGGAGGATGAGGAAGATGTTTGCAAAATGTCCAAAAATTAACTTTAGACGTTGTGGATTTGCAGGTTTTAGTAAAAATGAACTGCATTGTGGATTAATGCCAGGTAGTTTAGAAGCTACTAAGGTATATAATCTTTCTAAATGCACAAAAGATATGACAAAGGCAGAAGTAAAAAAGCATGTCAACAGATTTACGTTTAAATTCAGTTAGAGAGAAATTATCTAAGGATATTATTCTTTTTGGAAAGATATGCTTTCCTTCTATGTTTTCTTCAGCATCCCCTAAGTTTCATTATGAAATTGCTAAAAAATTAGAGAATGAAGAATTAAACAAGTTAAATATTATTGCACCTAGAGGACATGCTAAGTCTTCTTTAGTGGCATGTGTTTTCCCTATATGGCATATTTTTACTCAACCTGGTTCAAAGTTTGTTGTATTGTCTTCTAAGACAGAAGGTCATGCTGTAAGACTACTTCAAACTATAAAAAATGCTTTAGAGTACAGTATGGAACTTCGTGGTGTCTACGGATACTGGGGGCAACATGCATCTAGGCAATGGTCTAGAACTGAAGTAGTATTAAAAGATGATACTATGATTATGTGTCGTGGTACTGGACAGCAGGTAGTTGGACTTAAACATGGTAACCAAAGACCTACTTTAGTGGTTCTTGATGATCCAGAAGATATGAACAACACTAAAACATCTGAAGCAATGGAGTTTAATCTTAGGTGGTTACTTCAATCTTTAGTTCCAGCATTAGATGCTCAACGTGGTAGGTTAGCAGTTATTGGTACTCCACAGCACCAAAGATGCATGGTAGAAACTTTAATGCTTACAGATGGATGGGATTCTAGCAGATATAAAGCTTTACAAGATGATGGTACTGCTTTATGGGATGAAATGTGGTCAAAAGAAAAATTATTAGCTGAAAAGAAGTCTTTAGACTCAATTGGCAGAGTATCTTCATTTTATCGTGAGTATCAATGTGAGATTATTGGAGATGAAGAGCAGATGTTTAGAGAAGCTTATCTTCAGTATTATGATGGTACGATTAAATGGATAGATGATGAACCTCATATGGAATTTGAATCAGGTAGATATGAACCTGTGAATATATTTATGGGCGTAGATCCAGCAAGTTCTGTAAAGAAACATGCTGATTATTCGACTATTGTAGCAGTTGCAGTAGATAGAAAGAATAATAAGTATGTATTACCTTATTTTAGAAAACGATCTACACCTATGGATTTAGCTAATAGTATACTTCAACACTTTAAAAAGTACAAACCTGTCAAAACTAGGATAGAATCAGTAGGATATCAGGAAATGTTACGTGAATACTTACGAACTAAAGCAGAAGAAGAGGGTTTGTTTATACCAGGGCTAGAAATAAAAGAAAGTCCAAGGACTAGTAAGTCTTCTAGATTGGAAACTATGCAACCTTGGTTTGCACAAAAGAAAATATATCTATTAAACAATATGTCTGAACTCAAAGACGAACTCTTAATGTTTCCTAGAGGAAAGCATGATGACCTACTAGATGGCTTATATTACGCCACGAAGAATAATTATATACCGCATCACAATAAAGTTGACCAAAAAGAACATCACTCTCCAACATCTTATAAAAAAACATCGCAGGACTGGATGATTTCCTGAAACTTTATGCCTAAATTTGACTTTAGGTAATATATTATAATATTATGGCTAGCAAACACCCAGAAGTCAAGCAATCAGAGGAGCTTTTGCAAGAATACTCTTCTGTCCGTACTAAATGGGCAAAAACTGCTACAGAAGATAATGAGTTTAGAAATGGCTTGCAATGGACAAAAGCACAGATTGATTCTTTACGGTCTAGAGCCCAAGAGCCATTAGTAGTTAATGTAGTATATCCAGCAGTTGAGCAGGCTAAAGCTATGCTAACTGCAAACGCTCCAAGGTTTCAGTCTACAGGTAGAGAAGGTAGTGACGTTAAAACAGGTGCATTGATGTCTGATTTAATGAGCTGGATATGGGATCATTCAACTGCAAACAATGAATTGAAAGAAGCAATTGACGATTATTATGTAAAAGGTATGGGATGTTTAATGGTTTACCATGATCCTAAAGCAGATTATGGCAAAGGCGAAGTCATGATTAAAGCTATTGATCCTTTACATTTATACATTTGCCCTTCTACAACCAATCCTTATTCTAAAGACGCTTCAAATATAATCTTCTCTAAAAAATACTCTCAAGTACAGCTAATTGAAATGTACCCTGACTTAGAACAAACTATTAGAAAGGCAACTCAATCATCTGTTGCCCCTGGTGTTGAATCAGTACGACATGGTTTGCATGATCAAATTGTAAGTCAAGAAGATATAGACTCTCATAGAATGAATAACCAAGAAGAGAGGCAATTAGAAGTTATTGAAAGATACTCTAAAGTTGTGGTTATGCACTATAGAACTTTTGATCCTCAACTTAATGATGAAAAAATACTCACCGAGGAAGAATATCAGCAGTATATAGCACAACCAGCATTTAAAATATTTAACGAAAAAGAGCAAAGAGTTGTTACTGATCAAACTGAAGTAAAAAAATATCAAAAAATACAGGAAGAATTTGGAAATGCGTTTCATTTAGTTCAAAACCCTATTACTCAAGAAGTTCATATGATGCAGGGAGAAGAAGGGGTTGACGAAACAGTAGTACCTAATAGCACAACTGTACTTAAACCTTATACATTTGCAGAGCTTATTGAAATAGGTGACATACTATCTACTAAATTTGAACTAAATAGAATTAAACAAGTAGCATCGGTTGGTGGTGAGCTGTTATTTATTAATGTTTTACCTCTTGAAGATTATCCAATTGTAACTATGATGAATAATCATAATAGAAATCCTTATCCTATTAGTGATGTTACAATGGTAAAAGGACTACAAGAGTATATTAATAAGATTAGGTCTTTAATTGTTGCCCACGCATCTTCCTCAACTAATGTTAAGCTTCTTATTCCTAGAGGTTCAATGAACAAAAGACAGCTAGAAGAAGAATGGGGTAGAGCAGGCACAGCAGTTATAGAGTTTGATCCAGAACTAGGACAGCCAATTGTAGCTGGACCTATACCACTTCCTAACGAATTATATAAAAATGAATCAGACGCAAAAGCTGATATAGAAAGAATTTTAGGTATTTATGCCTTAATGCAAGGCGATCCTTCTAATATGCCACAAACATATAAAGGCACACTTGCAATTGACGAATACGGTCAAAGAAGAATAAAATCAAAAAGAGATGATATAGAAGAAGCAATTAATCAGGTAGCAAAAATTGTAATTCAATATTTACAAGCTACTTATACTACAATGAAAGTATTAAGATTGCTACAACCCAACCATTCACCTAAAGAAATAACTATTAACGAACCTATGTACGATAAGGTTAGTGGCGAGTTTCTTGGAAAGTTAAACGATATAACAGTAGGGAAGTATGATGTGGTAGTAGTCTCTGGATCAACATTGCCTTCTAACAGGTATGCAAGATTTGAATATTACATGGAACTCTATAAAAATGGTATCATTGACCAATTTGAAGTTCTAAAACAAACTGATGTTGCCAACGTAGAAGATGTAGTTAATAGAAACTCTAAATTAGCTCAATTACAGTCTACAGTTCAAGGGCAGCAGAAACAGATTAAAGATTTGCAGGGAGACTTGCAAACTGCACAGCGTGAAGTAATTCATGCTAGGCAGCGTGTCGAAGTAGAAAAGTTCAAGACAGACCTTCATGCATCGTCTACTAGAGCTGAACTAGCAACTAAATTAAGTTCAGCACGAATGGATGATGAACTCAAAAAAGTAAGAAGTGTTGTTGCTGAAGATACAAACAACGAAATAATACCATTGGAGGAATAATGGAACAAGAAACAAGTAATGCTGAAGCTCAAGAAATACTAGGAGATTCGTTTCAATACGAAACTCCCAACGCAGATACGGTACCACCCGAGCCTTCAATTACTCAAGCACCACTGGAAACAGTATCACAAGAAGTCCAAACCCAGCAGGGCAGCGAGGTTGCTGGACAAGAAGACGTAACTGCAAAAGACGATCCAGATAGGATGGCATACTGGCAATCACAGGCAGATAAAGCCAAGAATGATGCACAACACATGGCAAAAGAACTCGCCTTATATAAAAGAGCAGTCGATGCTATGCAAAGTAAAGCACCAGTCTCCAACAGAACCCAACCTCGGCTACAGGATGATTTGTTGAAGGAGCCCCTGCCACCAGAGAAACCCGTTTCCTATAATGAGGTCGATGCGTATAATGATCCCGAGAGCAATTCATTTAATTATCGAATGGCAAAAGAGAAGTTTCAAGACCAGCGTTATGAGTATTTAAAACGCCTGGAGCATGCTAGGCAGATTGTTCAAAACAAACAAGCAGCCAAGCAGCAAAACGATGCTATGATCGGACAAGCTTATACACAGGCAAAGTCTGCGTATAACTGGGATGACAGCAAAACTACTGAGTTTATCAGATGGGCTCAAAATCCTGAAAACGTAACTCTTGATGTTCTTGCAAAGCTATTTGAAATACAGAATGCTCCTTCACCCGAGAGAGTAGCAACCCAACAGAGAGTGCAGGACTTTACACAGCAGGCACAAGCAGTCAAGGTTCCTACCACTACGGTAACGCAACCTGGAGTGCAAGCACCTCCTGTATCAGATGAAGATCTGTTCAATCAGTCGTTACTTTCTCATAGCACAGTAAGGAAATAAAAATGGCGGTAACGCAAAAAAACCTTAGTGGATCAGGGGTATTATTCACAGATAGGCGAGATTTCTACATTAGTCCACAAGTTGTTAAAGAACTATGGACGGATGTAGCACCTTTTACTACGGTAGTAGCCAATCGTGAACAAAGAACTCCAACAGATCCAGTATTTAAAATGTTCGAGCATAGAAATCCTTGGCAGAAACAAGAGTTTTCGGCAGCTAGTAACCCTGCTCCTTTGTCAGCAGGAAATACAGCAGGCGCAGCTATAACTATAGATGGTATATCTGGGCTTTCGTCAGATGTTGATAATTCTTGGCTAGGACTTGTATGTCAGGTATGGAATGAAGCAAAAACTACTCAAAGAGGGTTGGCTATTGTTTCAACCATAGAAAGCACTACTTCGCTTAAGGTTAAAAACCTTAATCATGATACTAATGCTTTAGATATTGCTGATAATGACGTATTCGTTGTTGTTGGTAATGCACATGGGGAAGGTACAACTGCCCCTGAAGCTTGGTCAGATGAACTAGGTGTAGTTCATAACTCCACTCAGATCTTCAAAACCTCGCTACAAATCACTGGTACTCTTGAAGCTGCCGCATTACGTGGTGAGTCTTCAGAGCTAGCACGCTTGCGTTTGTTAAAATCGCAAGAGCATAAGATCCAGAAAGAAAGAGCTTTCTTATTCGGAGGCTCAAGACTAGGAACTGGTCTTAATGTTGCTGGTGGGGCAACTGGCGATATCGCCTTTGGAGATGGAAATACAACTGATACAGCAGGGAATACTGTACGTTCAACTACAGGTATCCTTGAAGCTATCAGAAGGTATGGAGCTACCAGTGGTGACGATCAGAACAACTTCACTATTAGTGAAGCAACGTATAGCTATAACAACTTTGTGGACGATATGGAAAAAGTTTTCCAATATGTTCCTGAGTCAGGTTCTAAGATAGCTTTCGCTGGTCGTGGTGCAATGAGCTATTGGTCAAAAATAGAAGGTGCTAAAGGGCTTGCTGGCAACTCTGGATGGAATATTCAGATGGGTCCAACAGAACGAAACTCTTTAGGCTTTAATTATCGTCAGCTAGAAACACCTCACGGTGTTCTAATGCTGGTCCCAACTCCTGTATTACGTGGAGCCGATAACAAGACTATGCTTGTGGTGTCAGAAGAAAATCTGTTCCACGCTGTCTATCGTCCACCTGTATACCAAACAAACATCAAAACTGATGATGCGTTTGATGGTGTGAAAGATCAGTACATGTCTGATGAAGGTGTAGGTATTACCTTGTTGGAATCTCATAAACGATTCAGTATAACTGATTAAGGGAGGTTCATCATGGCAAGACCTTACATAGGCGGTACAAGTGCTGGATGCGTAAGTAAAACAGCAAGCTTTAGCTATGGATCATCTGATCATGGTAAAGTATTCATTCTATCAGGATCAGCGATTACGATTACGCTACCTACCATATCAAGCTCTTTCAAAGGACATAGCTTTAAAGTTATATCTGGCGATGATAGTGAGCATGTGATATCTGGTGGTGCAAGCAAAATCTACTATCATGGTAGTTATGGTACTGATCATGCAACAAACACTGGTAGAGATATACATGAAACTGTATCATCTCTTACATTAAATGCAGGTGCAATTAATGATACGATT
>TARA_R110002020_G_scaffold100705_1_pt1 | contig 10658 bp, 6 predicted proteins | sample TARA_R110002020 | Tara Oceans TARA_R110002020 (sample SAMEA4396489) | marine metagenome | biome: Westerlies Biome; feature: [MES] marine water layer (ENVO:01000295) within the mesopelagic zone...; material: water (ENVO:00002006), including particulate matter (ENVO:01000060) such...
TTTTCAACCTTTTTCAGAAATCCCTAATTTAGTCGGACACTAGTGTTATAAAATTAGAAATTTGTTAATCATTAGCAAGCCAAAATCGAATAGAAAAAGTAAAAAATCAGGAATAAGCTGTAAAGTTAGTTCTGTTAAGTAGAGTAGCGTAGGTTAAAAGTGAATTTCCCCAACCTCAAAATAACATACCACATCAGCAACGGTGAATTCAATACCAGCCTTGTATACCGAAGTGAAAGGTTGAGGCACTGAAGGGTTAGGGTTAATGTGAATACAAAAAGTACGAGGTATATAAGTCCCTCAGGAAGGATGTACTTGGTAGGCGAGAAAAGGCCCTACTCTCTCAGGGCCTTATAGTCATACATTATTACATCAAACCATGGGTTTCACCCATGGTTATTGATAGGTTGATATCCCCAAACATTCGGCACAGGCCGTGTGCGAAAAATTAAAATTATACCCTATCCAACTTTGGATTTCGAGTGACCTGCCATGAACGAGTTTGCTTTTGGGAAAGATTCTCCATATTTAGGCTAAACCCTTTACTCTTCAGCCAGACATCCAACTCCCTCGCATCTGAGGCGCCGAGCATCTGCTTGGCTTTTTTATATTCTTTGCTTAATAGTTGACCATCGAAACTCACTTTCTCTAGTATGGTTTTATAATAATCCAGAAAAGAATTTTTATTCATTTTTACTCTGCTTTTAGTTAAACAACATTGGGATAGAAATAACCCTACCTTGGTAATTAAAAACAACCCTCTGACATCAGTCTGCAGCCATTCGTTTTATATAAATAAGCTGTAGTATGCCGAGAGAAAAACAAATAAGTACAGACAGTCCCTTAGGACTGTCCATGCTCTACTTATCCAATATTAATTGTTCTAGATGGTTTTTTCTTGGCTTCCTCCCTCTTAGGTATCACCAACCGGAGAATTCCGTCTTCGTATTTACCTTCAATTCTATCACTATCCACGGTATTGGGCAGATAAAAAGAACGTGAAAAGGAATGGTAGCTGAATTCCCTGCGGGTGTATCCAAGTTCCCCCTCAAAAGTATCCTCTTGATTCTGGGAGGATTCAGCCTTTATGACCAAGGTATTGTTGTCCAACTCCACCTTGAAGTCATCCTTTTTCATACCTGGAACTGCCATCTCTACGTGGAAATCACTACCTGATTCGGAAATATTCACCCGTGGAAGGGTATAGCTTTCGGATGGTCTTCCAATGTTGACTGAATCCAGCCAATCAAACAAGCCTCTGCCCGGAAAGTCATCAAAGAAAGTAGCAGAATGACTTAAACTGTTTCTTTTCATTAATGTGTTCATTGCTTTACGTTTTAATAGTTCAACAAATAAACCTCCTGTCTGTGCAGCCTCTTGGCCAATAAAGACTATTTTAGACGGGGCACTAATTATAAAGAATCGCGATTCATACTGCGACAAAATCAAGCAAAATGCCAAAGTGAAATTTCATAAATTTTGTCAGTTTCACACTGAAAAAATGACAGGATGGCCTGTCGCCTGAAACCAAACATGTCAATACTTTTTTTACACCTACCGAAACCTCCAAATTATTACCCTCCCCATTGTCTTAGATCAAACGAACCCTCTAAGCAAGACGCCAATAAACCTTCAAAGTGCTGACAGCTGGGCCTTTGTCCTTTTTAGAAAGAGAACATCTCCTAAACGTGGACACCTAGCGCACTTAAGTTTTAGGTACTACCACAATTTTAATGGAGTTTACTTCTTATTTGTTTATGATGATGGTTTCCGGAGGCCATCATCCGGATGGGTGAGCCTTGCGGGATTTTCGGTTTTGTACTGGGTTGAACACCGTTAAGAAAATGACTTAGCTCACGAGGAACGAGAGGACAAGTCGAAAAGAAAATGCCAGGTGGGCATTTTTAGACTTGGGCCAGGTTTTGGGAGGGAGTCATTTTTAGGTGTCTAATCCAGAACAAAATTCCGCTGAATTGCTGTTTAAAATGAATAAGAAAAGGTAACAGCGGAAAGAAAAGACCGAGGCTCAGGGCTTTTTGGTTACTTTTTGGCCCCCAAAAAGTGACAAAGATAAAACCTTAATTAACGGAGGAAGATATATGGAATGTTCTGTTTCTGAAAAAAAATGAAGCAATTATACACAGAAGCTATACTTTCTTCTGGAGAAATTAGTTAAAAGGCCAACTTACCTTTCCATTAAATTCAGGGTAGAACCAAGTTTTAAGCAAACAGATTTATCAACTGCTTCCTGATTTAAGTACAGACTTTACAGGACCAAAATAATAGCTTCTACGATGCTCCTCCGATGCTCCTCCGATGCTTCTCCGATGCTTTTTCGATATACCATCGTAGTAGCATCGAGGTTAAGTCGAAGAAAGGTCGACTTGAAATCGTACCAAAGCTTACCATTCACCACTGCATCTCCCTAGCTTCTCCCTTGAACTTCCCTAAATCACTGGGAGAATGAAGGGAACTGCAAGGGAAGGATTAAGGGAGCATCAAGGGAGATAGTATTAGTTTGGTATAGATGAAACACTACCATAAGATGGACCATCGAGGAGTAGACCGAGTAGATTGACAGCCTGACATACAGAATTCCCAGCATCAGGAAGGATAATTAAAGACCCCGAATCGTAGTGCTAAATGGCAAGAAATAAGATGGTTTAAAAATAGACTAATAAGGCCATTTACCGCTTCCGAATGGTCATCTTCAGGAATCGCGAAATACTCTGGCACAGAGTAACTTAAAAACCACATCCCAGCAAGGTTATCTAATTCCAATTTTGATAACCAAACCTAAATGAAAGGGCTATTCTTCGTAAATTATACTCATTGATTTATCTATGATTAAGCCACTGCTCATATCGTCCCCATCCCTAGCCCATATCCGTGCAATGTGTCTGGGCAAAACGAGATTCCCTTCTCCGGAAACTGCCTGGTATGTTTTGGACTATAACCAGCGGCATCAGATCAGAAACCACATCACGGATTCCTACTTATTGGAAGCTTATCGCTGCCCGTACTGCGGCACCTATCACTTGGGTAAGAGCAACAAAAAAATCAGGCTTTATCACAGTTCCTAAGGCAGGTTTCTTCGCTCCCACTCTTTCAAGGCCCGGCTAAATGAGGGTGGCATCACGAGCAGGTAGGATGCCAGATAAATCTGCTTGATATCCAACAGCTTTTCATCATGCTTGAGTAAAAAATCCAATTTATCTACAAGAGTGGACTGACTGTGTACCTCATGGTAGAGTTGGCTCTGGGCCAAATCACTGGCTATGATGTGCTGCATCAGTCCATGCAAGTACTCGGGTTCGGCCTGGGCCAAACCCTGGATAAGCGCAAGACGGATATAAATCAATTCGCAAGGCAGCAAAGCCAGCCAGGAGGATTCTACACGCTCCCGGATACCTTCCAGTTGATTTCCGGAATAGAAGAGCTGATCACTGCGAAGCAGATGCTGCTCCACATGGCCATCTCCCATCTTCAGCCTGCCCAGGACAGCTCCCGAATAAATCAGGCATAAAACATTCTCCTTAATAAATGTAACCGGATCGCCTCTTCTAAACGTGACTGTGGTACAAAGTTCAAACAGTGGAGCAAACAGCTCTTTCTCATAAATACCATGGGCCTGGGCATACTTTATTATGCCTAATTTAATTTTCGTATCACTAATCATCCTACTGTGCATCAATGGAATTTGCCAGAAGTTCCGGCAAAATCCTCCGTACTACATTTATTTAACTACCAATAAGATAAAAGTCTAATTTCTATTTTCATAACCTTAGTTATCAAAATAGGTTTTACATAACCAGATCAGAGTCAGCGATTTGCATTTTTTGGTTGGGTATACTAAGTTCAATCCATCATCTCCGGATTACTTTGATCACTTGCAAGGAGTATCCTGGGACAGTACATCCGTCATTCCTTAGGCTGGCAGAAAGGAATACAGCCGCATCTGGACGGATAAAAACGGGAGACGCCCAAAACCCTTGAACAGAGTAGGCATTTTAACCACTTCCGGTAAAAAGCATGTAGCTCAATCCGGAAACCCTAAACGTTTTCCCTGCTTTTGATCTGTCAAAAAACAGGATACAATATGAAGAATCTAGCGGGCAAGTTGCCCCTAATAGCCTTTGTAGTAGCTGCCTTCGCGGCAGTTGCTTTTACCTCTCCGAAAGAGGAAGACCCTATGTTTGCAAGAATAGTCGATGATGACGATAATGTCACCTGGCTAGAGGTAAATGATCCAAATAATCCGGTAAGTTACCAGTGTAACCTTGGATCAGAGTATTGTCTCTACAGTGCACCGAACGAAAGCTCACCGATTGGCACCCAGGATAAAGAGTTCATCCTAAATTAATAAGAAAAATTCAGGGCAGGAGGTTTCTTCCTGCCCTGTTTACATTTAATAGAAACTCAACTCTCTTGCAGGAATTGGTAATATATACTGATCAGATTCCGGCGATAAGCTATATTCCTGTCCCTCATAAGTTCTCTTTAAAGTTTCTCTAAATCTATCCTCTGCATTTAACCGCCTAAGGTCTGTCCATCGAAGTCCTCTAAAAGGCAACTCTTTTCTGCGCTCTTCAATTATAATTTTTAAAGCCTGACTTTCATCCAAGAACTCTTCAGGAATAAATTCATCACTATGCCTCTTACTCAGTAACTCATTGAGAACCTGCTCAGCCTGCTCCAATTCACCAGTTCGTATAAGGCATTCGGAATAGGTCAGGTAGACTTCATCAGAAGCAAGTCCGGTAAAATGTGTTATTCCTCCTGTATAACTTCCCCTAAAATTCACATACCCGGCAGGTCTGGTGATGAAGAAAAGATCTCTCCTTAAATCACTAGTATCATATAGGGCATAAAGATCATCATCCACCTGAAAACCTGATTGGGAACTGAAGCTAGATCCTGAGCGGACATACCAGATTGTTTCTTTATTAAACTCCTCTATAGGATAGGTAATAGAGTGGTCATAGACACTATAGTCTTCTAACACCAGCCCAAGTGCCATTGTCTCTCTAGAAGCAATCAAGGCATTGTCATAGTCTCCCCAACTTAAGTAAATACGCGCTTTAAGTGCCTTTACTGCTTTCAGAGATGGGCGTGTGAGGTATTCCGGGTCTCCGGCCATCAGTCTGTCCGCCTCTTCCAAATCGCCACGGATAACAGCTTTGATTTCCTCGGTACCCGCTAACTCAGGGCTCAGCGTAATGGAGGTACTATTTCTAACCGGTATTTTGGGAGTCAACCCTTTGGACTCCAGATTTGGGCCTTCCATATAGAGTGAGTATAAATTATAATAAGCATTGGCTCTATAAAACAAGGCCGTACCCTTGATCTGATTTGCGATATCGCTCCTTTTTTCTTCATTCTTTTCCAATGCTTCCAACACCAAATTGGAAATCTGTATCTGGTTATAGCAAGTTCTCCATTCAAATATTTGATCCTCCAATTCAAAGGGATCAGCTTTCCACAAATACAGGTTTTGATGCCAGGGAGTAAAAGAAAGGAACCCGGCGTCATCGGTAAAGTATTCGTCTGCCAGCATAATATTCATCCCGGCGCTAAAATTCATGGTACCGTAGTCAAGCATGGACTGTAAAGATTCCAAAGATCCGGGGGTATCGATCGCCTTAGATGGCCTCTCGTCCAGAAAACCTGTGCAGGACAGTAGCATGAATGCTAGTGCAAGTATGTAGCTCGTATTTTTCATGTGTTTTTAATTTGTTTTTCAATGGCCACATGGAATGCCCAAAATAATCATCCGTCTGTGTGTGAAGTTTTTATAGTAGGCATTTCATCTGTTTTATAATTAACTTGAATTAGAAATTGACCCTCAGTCCCAAAGCAGCGCTCCGAACTGGTTTTTGCGTCTGAAAATCCGGATCCTGGGTATCGGAAGTAGCTTTCCACAGCAATCCGATATTGTTTATATAAGTGAACACTTCAAGGCTTTGAACCGGAAGTGTCGGATGATCCCGCTTGTTCCAAGTACGCCCTGCCCTGATATCCTGCAGACGGATATGGTCACCTTTTTCCACCAGTATAGAAGACCTGCCATAGAAATTTTGCCTTTGAGCATTTAGCCTCTCCTGCTCCGAAGGAATTTGTGTATGCTGCTCGTCACCGGGCTGCTGCCAACGTTTGCTGTAATCAGAGTGGGTTATTTCCCCTCTGGCCAATGCCGAATAACTTACGGTGGCCCGCTTGTAATAATATCCCATCCGATAGGAGATATTAAAGGATAGATTCCAGCCTTTCCAGTCCAGTGTATTTCGGATTGATCCAAACAGCGTAGGTCTAGCGGAGCCTTCCAGGGTCATGGACTCCGGCGTAACAGCACTTAAAATTGCAGAATAGTCATCCGATAATTCCCCATCCAGATAGCCAAGAGGATTGCCATTGGCAGGATCCAGACCTCCCCAAGGAAGTGAGTAAATGGCATAGAGAGGATTCCCTTCCACCGGTATGAGACTGGAAGCCCCACTGGTAAACATCTGTGCAACAGATCTACTGCCATCAAATGCTATCACCTTGTCTTTCCAGCCACTCAGGAGCCATTGGGTACTCCATCGTAATGCTCCGTCTATATTGACTGTATTCAGGGTCAGGTCAAACCCTCGTGTCAACGTACTTGCAAAATTCCCGCGATACTGGTAAATGCCATTCGAACCCGGCACCTGAGTTTCTCCTATCAGATCCTCACCCTGCTTGGAATAAAATTCCAGAGTACCTCCTACACGTCCCGACTTCATCTCAAAATCCATTGCTAAATTCGCTATCCTGATTTTCTCCCATCTCAGATTTGGATTGGGGGGATTGGTGACGTAGGCATTTCTCAGTCCACTGATGTAGTCATGGTAGGTGGTGTACTGTATGGTCGTAAAGGCACTAAGGGATTTATCCACATTGCCATTGTAGCCATAGCTCATTCTGACTTTCAGAAAAGGCATCCAGTCCATTCCATAGAAACCTTCCTCACTGATTATCCAGCCCAAACCCGCACTCCAGAGCGGAACTCCCCGCTGGTTGGTTTCCACACCGAAGATATTGGACATATCCTTTCTGGCACTTATTGTAGCCAGGTATTTCCCCTGATAGGTATAGCCAGCATTTGCGAAATACGAAAGATACCGATCGGTAACACCCGTGTGGGAAGTTCCGGAGGGAATAGCCTGTCTATTCCCGGGATTGTAGTATTGAGGAAACCTCGTGGTATAATCTACCGGAACACTAAGCCCCAAAACATCGTCGTAGCCATAGAAGCTTGTCCTGTCGGACAGACTGTTCAGATCTCTGATTTCCCAGCCTCCCAGCGCAGTCACTTGATGCGCATTGCGGGTAAGGGAATAATTGAGACTGGCCCTCAGATTGTGGCTTTGGGAAGCAGAGTGAACATTGGTAAAACGCCCTCCTCTTGGAACAGGGTAAGACAAGCTTCCATCTTCAGAAACCTGCGTGAAGCTATTGATCATGTTTCTCATGACCCAGAGTTCCTCTGTCTCAATATTCCGGGTCTCTGCATTATTCTGCCAGTATTGGTACTGCACCTGGGCATTCAATCCAGGAAAAAGGGTATACTTGATCCCGGCATTTGCCCTGATATCCATAGACAGCGTACGGTTATTGCCCTTGCCGATTTCTTCCAGGGGATAAGAACGCCAATCCAACAGTCCATCATTCTCAATTTCATCCAAATAACGAGAACTAAGGTTTGCCAGAATTGGCAGTGCATTCCCCTGTTCATCGGCAAGCAGTTCATACGGATCCAGTGTGGGTATTCCTGTATCAGAGAAATTAACCGATCTGGTCAGGTAGAGCCCCGTGGAAACCTCAAGTTTGTCATGCATCAGCTTCCATTTCTGTCCTGCATTGAAGGTGATTCTGTCATCCTGCGCCCCCACCTGACTGCTCAGGTTGTGGTCATAGCCACCTGAAAAATTAAACAGATAGGAATTTCCTCCCCCATTCACCTGAAAAGCATATTGCTGGCGAACAGCCGTACGATAGTAGTATTTCTCCAGATCCCTTCTACTATCCTGCCTGGCATACCGGCTTAGCATCGCGTCTGCTTCCTGCTGGGTAATCCTGCCTTCCTTTGCTGCCAACAGCGCCTCTACAGCAAAAGATACCGGTGAGTGGGCCGAAGAATTAATCCTGGAATTGTAATAACCCGATTCAAACAGCTTCCGCTCTTGGGCGATAAAGTCCCCCATCTCCATCTGTGGTTCGTAGAAAAGATCCGGTTTTTCCAGCACAGTGAGATTGGATTGGAAGGAAACCTGGATAGGACGGTTGTACTGCCCTGACTTGGTGGTGATCACAATTACGCCATTCCCCGCCTGGGCTCCCCAGATAGAAGCAGCCGCAGCATCTTTCAGAACTGTGATTGATTCCACATCGTTGGGATTGATATTGTCGATATTGCCCTCATACGGAAGATTATCTATCACGATCAGGGGCTGCGTATTGCCAAAAAGCGTGCTTCTCCCACGGATACTGATCGGCTCATTGGTGCCTACGTTCCGGTTGAAAATCACCCCCGAAGACACGTCTTCCATCCTTTCCAGAATAGTGCTGCTCACCCTTCGATCTATCAGCTCATTGTCCAGCTGGACAAATGAACCTGTAGCCCTTTCCTTGGGGATCTCCTGATATCCTGTGGATACCACTTCTACTTCTCCCAGCAACTGCTCGTCAGTTTCCATACGAATAATCAGCGGGGACTCTGTTGGCAACTGTATTTCCTTATTGATGGTCTGAAATCCTATAAAACTTATCGTCATACGGTAGCTACCTGCAGGAAGGGAAAAAGTAAATTCCCCCTTATCATTACTTACCTCCGAGCGACCAACTTCCTTGATCAGTACCATGGCTCCAGCCAAGGGCAGCCCGGTTTCAGCCTCCAGAACCTGCCCTTTCAGCAGATGGTCTGTACTTTGTTTAGCGTGGGACACCTGGGTGACCAGGAAGAACACTACAGGCAGTATCAGTAGACGCCTGAATATCAAATGGTAAAGTTTATTTTTCATCTCCTTGTGGTTTGGGGTTAGATTTTGAAAGGATGTCAGCTTGCTCCCTTTGGGAAGCAAAAAGTCCCTGGTCTAAATAGGTTTGGATTAATTGGGACCAGCCTTCACGGTTTTTTGGAAAGCTGCCTGACTGCAGGATTCTCCCTTGCCCGTCCAGCAGGATCTGGGCAGGAAAAGACCGGATAAGGTTTTGTCTGAGGGTAGGATGATCCGTACCGCCTGAATAGAGGTTAATACTCTGATCTGAGGTATACCTGCCGCTTGCCAGACTCTTTTTCCACAAGTCCTGGTCGTTGTCCCCTGCCACCGTCACAAAGAGGACATCGGGATGATCTTCAAACTCCTCCATGATGGGCAGAAAGGTGTCTCTGGCAAAACTCAGACAGGCTCCGCAGCCACTGAGCCAGAAATCCACAATAACGAGCTTGCCTTTCCAGGCTTCAGGATAAACTGTATCTCCCTGTTGATCCAGAAAACCATGGGCAGAAAAATCCTGTCCTTTAAGATTGCCATGCTGAAGTGCATCCAGCTGATGGGCAATCCAAGGTGTACGGATATAGCCCAGTGCATGCGTAAACAGTGAGTCTGCATCCGGCAGCTCCTTAAATTCTTTTACCAGATAGATGGCATCCACCTGCTCACGAAGCGGAATGGGAATGGCCTCGCTGAGCTGAAAGAAGGCAACCGGAAGCAGTTTTTCCAGTAGGCTGTTTTCCAGATAAAGTGCTTCTGCCAACTCATGGGGAACGGTGCCTGAAATGCCCTCAGGGAAAAGCAGGGGAATATCCATGCTGTAGCGAAGCAGTAGCTCTCCCCAGCCCTTCTCTCCAGGACGGCAGTTACGGACAAACTGGAGCGCTGAATTATATAAATTCCCCGTCCAGTAAAGCCGAAGCCAGTCGGTTAATTCTGGGGGTAGCACATCCCTGTAGCGTGCAAGCTCTGTAAATACCGGGTGGGGATGGATTGCTGAAAAGAGGTATTCAGCCCTGTCCATACGCTGGGCTTCCGTTTCCAGCAACTCCATCTTCTTACTCCATGCTGGCAGATAGTCTGACACTACTTGTTCATAGTCCGCCTGTTTTTCAGGGGTATTCAGCATGACCGAAGCGTCCGAGATCAGCATCACAGGATTACGTCCTGCACTCTCTGCCAAGGCCACTTCTTTGAGCTGACGCTGTATGCGGACCTTATTGGCAGAAGGTCCGGAGAGAAAGAGTTCTGAGCGTTTTGCATTCCAGTGTATGAGCAATGAATCACCCGGCTGAACCCAGATATTCTGAAGCAGAGGAGTCCTTCCCTCACTCAGGCTAAATCTGGCAAAAGGCTCCTGCATAGGAATCCTAAACTCAAAGACCTGCTTGCCGGAAGTACCTGCATAGAAGTCACCCGGCTGTAAGGCAAGGCTATTGCCCTGCCTATCCATCAACTGATAATAAGGATCCAACTCCTGCTGGATCAGCTCATAGCTTAACTGCGTGGGGTTTTCCGAATCCGGGGTTATCTCTCCTTTCAGCGTAAAGAATCCCTCCGATTGGGCAGAAGAGCCTTCGCTCTCCTGCCCTTTTGCTGCGGAGTGATCAACCAAACCATTTTGCTCCGGCAAAGTATCGGAGC
>TARA_R110002020_G_scaffold123277_1_pt1 | contig 10645 bp, 8 predicted proteins | sample TARA_R110002020 | Tara Oceans TARA_R110002020 (sample SAMEA4396489) | marine metagenome | biome: Westerlies Biome; feature: [MES] marine water layer (ENVO:01000295) within the mesopelagic zone...; material: water (ENVO:00002006), including particulate matter (ENVO:01000060) such...
AGCGTTACGGGTTTTTTGTTTCCGCGCACAAGCGAAATTTATTTCAGCTTGGGAGGGGAACAAAAAAACGGACAAGCGGTAGTTTGTTGCGGTTTCCATGATTGTATTGGATAACCCACTGGGATGCACTGACAGTGAATCCCCTCTTTCTCCGCAAAAGGAAACCCGTAACGAGCGTTACGGGTTTTTTGTTTCCGCGCACAAGCGAAATTTATTTCTTTATTTTTTGTCTTTGATCCAAAAATGACGGAGTCGAAGGCATGGTCGGGAATATGATCTTCTCTCTTAAGGTTCCGTTTTTTAAAGGCCAAGGATTTTTTTTCTAGATAAAGTATATTTTTCAATAAAAACAAAGTATTATTGTATCACTTTGTAACAATAGAAAATCAAGAAAAAATGAAAAAGCGACTACTTGCCATCATGGTGCTTCTTTTCGGAATGTCGGAACTTGCCGCACAACAGAAAAATGCCTTCCCTGTCCAGGTCACACTAGAAAAAGGTATCATTGAAGGCCTGTACGATACACATACCGGAATCCAAAAATATTTCGGTATTCCCTTTGCAAAACCTCCGATAGGGCCGTTGCGCTGGAAGGCCCCACAGCCCTTGGATGCTTGGGCAGGCGTTAAAGAAACCAAAGAATTCGGTCCGCGCCCGGTACAGGCCATGGTGTTCGGGGACATGAAATCCCGATCTAAGGGGCTGAGCGAGGATTGTCTTTATCTCAATGTATGGACACCCGCCAAACAGGATGACAAGAAACTTCCGGTACTGGTCTATTTTTATGGAGGAGGGAATGTAGCCGGGGATGCCTCGGAATACCGTTATGACGGTGAGAGTATGGCCAAAAAGGGCATTGTGGTGGTGACCACCAATTATCGTCTGAATATTTTTGGAAATTTGGCACATCCGGAATTGACTGCCGAGGCCCCTTATAAGGCTTCGGGAAATTATGGACAGTTAGATCAGAATATGGCCCTTAGGTGGGTAAAGCTCAACATTGCCGCATTTGGTGGGGACCCCGACCAGGTAACAATAGCAGGGGAATCCGCCGGTTCGGTGGGGGTAAGTGTACAGATGGCCTCTCCCCTGTCAAAAGACCTTATCGCAGGAGCAATAGGGGAAAGCGGGGCAGCCATTCCACCGACCATGGCCCCTGTATCCTTGAAAGAGGCAGAGAGGCAGGGAATCGAATTTCTTAAAAATGCAGGTGTGGAGAATATCACGGCATTAAGGAATCTCAGTACCCTAGAGATCTATGAAATTTACAACGACTCCAAAAGGTTCGGATTCCCCATGGTAATCGATGGGTACCTACTCCCGAAGACATTATCCGAGATATTTGCCTCGCGGCAGCAGGCCCAAGTACCCTTATTGGTCGGATGGAATTCGGCCGAAATACCTGGAATGGCATTTACGCAGGGACCTATCACGAAGGAGGCTTTTGTAGAAAAGGTAAAACAAAATTATCCCGAGAAATATGAACATGTATTGAAGCTTTATCCCCATGGCACATCCACTGAGGTGCAATGGGCGGCGACCGACCTGGCATCCGATAACTTTATTGTTTACAGTACCTGGAAATGGTTCGATCTGCACCGTAAAAACTCGGATCAACCGGTCTATAGGTACCTGTACAGCAAGATACGCCCGCCCTTGCGCGATCAAAGCCTGGACTCGGGATTGGCCGGGGGAACCGTAGAGAGGGATTCCAATGCACCCCAAATGCCCAAACCGATCGGAGCACCGCATGCCGTCGAAATCGAGTATGCAATGGGCAATTTGCATCTTGTGGATGATTATGCTTGGACCGCAGAGGATTACAAAGCTTCCGGTACAATGCAGCAATTTTTTGCCAACTTTATTAAAACGGGAAATCCAAATGGAGGGGAACTGCCCACATGGGATGCGGCGAAAGCAAATGAAAGTGCCCCTCCGGTAATGGTCATCGATGCAGTGAGCGGGCTGACCAAAGCTGTAAATGATGCACGCTATGATTTTTTGGACAAAGTCTATAAGAATTGATACTCTTTGCCGGAATAACGATAACAGTGGTGCTGTTGGCACTTATCCTTTCCAAAAAAGCGAGCGCCCTTTCTACCTTGATCGTGGTGCCCATCATTGGTTCGTTGATCGCGGGCTTTGGTCTGGATACCGCCGAGTTTGCGATACAGGGAATTAAAAATATTGCACCAGTGGTCGCCATGTTCGTCTTCGCCATCCTGTTTTTTGGTGTTCTGACAGATGCGGGGATGTTCGACCCGATCATTGACACCATCCTTCGATTGGTGGGGCGCAATCCGGTCAAAATTACGATAGGTACGGCCGTTCTGGCGATGATCGTTCACTTGGACGGTTCCGGAGCGGTCACTTTTCTAATTGCCATTCCAGCCATGTTGCCCCTTTTTGAGGAACTCAAAATGGATAAAAGGGTGTTGGCCTGTACCGTTGCCCTTGGGGCCGGAACCATGAACTTGGTGCCATGGGGAGGTCCTACCATTCGTGCGGCTACGGCCCTAAAGGTCGAGATAACTGAATTGTACACTCCTGTCATGATCCCACAATTTTTCGGGATATTATCCGTTTTGGCCATTTCTTGGTATTTGGGCTCCAAAGAAGCCAAAAGACTACAGTTAAATCCCATGGATGGTATTGGCAAGCGCTATCGGCGTACGATAACAGAAGAAGACCTGTGTCTTCGAAGACCCCGATTGTTCCTGTTCAATGTCGTGTTGTCCATTGCGGTGATCGTCTTACTGATCATGGGAATTGTTGCACCGGCACTACTATTTATGTTGGGCACCATTATTGCCCTTATGGTGAACTACCCTGACCTTAAAGATCAAGCATCCCGGATTGATGCGCATGCCAAAGCCTCATTGCTGATGGCGAGCATACTCTTTGCGGCCGGCGTCTTTACGGGCATTATGACCGAATCCGGTATGATCGCTGAAATGGCCAGTGCAATGGCCGACATCATTCCCGCAAGCGCCGGGAAACAAATTCCCGTTTTAATGGCATTGACCAGTATGCCTTTGAGCTTTGTTTTTGATCCGGATTCTTTCTATTTTGGATTCCTACCGGTATTGTCGGAAGTCGCAGGTCAATTCAATGTGGATCCCATTCGTGTGGGACAGGCCGCTATATTGGGACAGATGACCACCGGGTTTCCATTAAGTCCGTTGACGGCGACGACATTCTTGCTTATCGGCTTGGCAAAAGTGGATTTGGCCGAACACCAGTGGTTTACTTTTAAATATGCTTTTAGCGTGACCATCGTTATGACCATCATATCCATTCTAATAGGGACCCTTCCCATATAAAATCGATCATGCAAAAAAAGGCCGTTCGCATAGGATCAGGAGCAGGGTATTCGGGAGATCGGATAGAACCCGCCGTGGACCTTATAAACAAGGGCAATTTGGATTATATCATATTCGAATGTCTGGCGGAGCGGACCATAGCATTGGCGCAATTACAAAGATCGAAAAATCCCGTCCTCGGCTACGATCCATTATTGGAACACAGAATGAGGGCCTGCCTGCCGATCTGTATAGAAAAAAAGGTCAAGCTTATCAGCAATATGGGCGCCGCCAATCCCATTGCCGCAGCAAGAAGAACGGCTACATTGGCCAAGGAACTGGGATTGAAAAAAATCAAGATAGCGGCCGTGTTCGGTGATGATGTAAAATCCATGCTCGATTATAGATCGCAAACCTTTTTGGAAAGCGGGGACCCCCTTTCGGGCGTAGCGGATAAAATAATTTCAGCGAATGCCTATTTGGGCGTGGCAGGAATTTTAACGGCCCTAAAAGGTGGAGCGGATATCATCCTCACCGGTAGGGTAGCCGACCCTGCCCTGTTCCTTGCCACTATGGTACATGAATTTGGATGGTCCTTGGACAATTATCCCCTACTGGGCACCGGTACCGCCCTGGGCCATTTAATGGAATGTGCCGGGCAGGTCTGCGGGGGATATTTTGCCGATGGGGCTAATAAAATTGTTCCCGATCTGGGAAACCTGGGATTTCCCATCGCAGAAGTCACCGCGGATGGTTCGTTTTACATTACCAAGTTAAAGGATTCCGGAGGAATGGTAACCATGGGAACCTGCAAGGAGCAGTTATTGTACGAGGTTCACGACCCTTCCGAATATCTCACACCTGATGTGATTGCGGACTTTTCAGGGATTACGTTCCAAGTATTGGAAAAGGACAAGGTACAGGTTTCGGGTGCCACGGGAAAACCCTTGACGGGAAAATTAAAAGTATCCATCGGCTATCGCGATGGCTATAGTGCAGATGCCCAGATAAGCTATGGAGGGAGCTCTGCGATCCAACGTGCCAACATGGCGATCGACATCATTAGGCAACGTCTTAAGGTCAGGGATTTGAAAACAGCGGATATTCTATTTGACCTTATCGGGGTAAACAGTCTTTTTAAAGAAGGAACCTCGAACATACATCCCCAAGAAGTACGGCTGCGCGTAGCGGCCAAAACAAGGACCAGGGAAGAAGCGGAAGAATTGGTGAACGAGGTGGAAACCCTATATACCAATGGCCCGGCTGCTGGCGGTGGGGTCTCTAGGTCGGTCACGGAAATCATAGCCGTTCAATCCATTTTGATCGATGGGGACAAGGTGACCCCGAAAATAGCGTATTTTGAAAGCTGAAATATGACACTAAAAGAACTGGCCCATTCGCGCACCGGGGACAAGGGAGATACCATTAATATCTCTGTCATTGCCTATGATGAAAAGGATTATCCCATCATTCAAAAACTGGTGACCACCGCCCAGGTGAAAAAGTTTCTTGGAAATACCGTCCAGGGCGAAATAAGAAGATATGAGGTCCCCAGCTTGGGAGCGCTTAATTTTGTTATGCAAAAAGCTTTAAGGGGCGGGGTCACGTGCTCATTACGATTGGACAAACATGGTAAAACATTGTCCTCCATTTTGTTGGAAATGCCCATAGATAGTAACAATTAAACCAGATCGATGAAAACAATTTTAAGATTAACCGTGGTGGTGCTCACTTTTCAGTTGACCATTGCACAAAAAGCAAAGGGGTCCATAGTAATCGATTCCATATACTCTGAGAATTTGGTCAATTCTTTTGGGGAGGACCCAACACGAGAAGTGAGCGTCTACCTCCCATACAATTATGGGAACGGAACCCAAAAATATCCCGTAATTTATTTTTTACACGGATTTTATGGCGACCACACCATGTTGGAACCCATGAAGGAAATTTTGGATTTTGCCATTGAGACCAAACGGATCCGCCCCTTTATTTTGGTCATTTCCAACCAAAAAACAACTTATGAAGGTAGTTTTTATTCCAATTCAGAAGTATTTGGAAACTGGGAGGATTTTACCGTTCAGGACCTGGTTGCCCATATGGACGGGAATTATCGAACAATTGCCAAAAAGGAAAGTCGGGGAATAACAGGTCACAGTATGGGCGGTTATGGAGCCTTGAACATTGCCATGAAACATCCCGATGTATTCAGTACGGTGTACGCAATCAGTCCCGGGGCACTGGCCATAGTCCGCGAATATGGTCCCAACAGCGATACCTTTAGGGAACTGTCGGAAATCTCCACCTATGAAGAATTGGAAAAAACCTATTTTGGAAAAGTAATGATAGCCTTTGGTCGCTCTTGGTCACCCAATCCCGATAGTCCACCTTTTTATTGTGACCTTCCATTTGGATACGTAGACCAAGAACTGGTCATTCACCAAGAAACACTGAAAAAGTGGCACGATAACATGCCTTTTTATAATGTTGAAAATTACATAGACAACCTAAAAAGTTTAAAAGCCATTAAAATGGATTGGGGGCGCAATGCAGGGGAACGGTTTACCCAACAATGCAACATGTTCAGTTCAAAACTGGAGAATTTGGGCATTGAGCATTTTGCGGAAGAATACATTGGGACCCATGTGAACAATATTTACACAAAGAATGGCCGCCTTCCACAACAAGTGTTACCATTTTTCGAATATTACTTGGCGTTTGATTAGTTGTTCCAATCGGTGCTTTCTCCAATCATCGGGAAGATTTTAATAAAATTTAGATATGGATGTTGAAAGAAGGGTGCCGGAGGAAGCCACGGTGATTTCAAATACAATACTTATCAAATACAACACCTAAAATAACCGATCGATCGTAGCAGGTGAAACCGCCGATTTGAAATGCCACCATCGTTTTTAAACGACAAAGGAATTCCTAAAATAGAAAGGGAACTAACCCTTTATTCGGGTTTTCCCTTCACTATCACAGAATCCTCGTTGCCAGTCTGTGTTTTTGTTTTTCCAAAAAAGGACCCATAGAATCCGGATCCCTCCAATGATTGTACACCCATATGGAAACTGCAATATGTGGGACCCAACAGGGATCACTGCCCAACATTTGCACCATAGGGATCAGAGGATATAAATAAATGGGCTTTATACTTTTGACTACATCAAAAGGTGTTTTGGCTAAGGCCGCTTTTTTAATGTGACGGATTTTTGTCACATCAAAAAATAGAATATGGTACAACAGCAAAACATTGGTATTGCCGAGCAGAACGAAACTCTTGCGGAGCTAAAAAAGATAATCTTGGTTTTTTTATTATTTATAAGTGCCCTGTCGACTGCACAGACTTCGGGCAGTTTAAAGGGAAAGATCTTGGAACAGGCCACCAAACAGCCCGTAATGGGTGCCAGTGTGGTATTGGACAATATACAACTTGGGGCCATCACGGATCCAAACGGTGTTTTTATCATCGATAATATACCAGCTGGCTCTTATTCCGTTACCATCTCCTATATTGGTTTTCAAACGAAGAACATTACTGAAATAACCATTGTCCCCGATAAGACCTACTATTCGGAATATGAACTGCTGGAACAGATATCCGAACTGGACGAAGTCACCGTTAGCGTATATAAGGGGGAGAACGATCCCTTGACCCCCGTTTCCACGTATTCGTATTCACGGGAAGAAATTTTCAGGAATCCCGGTGCGCAGGGCGATATTATGCGGGCACTTTCAAGCCTTCCAGGGGTGGTTAGCAGCGGTTCACAATTTTCATCCATTGCCGCAAGGGGCCAAGGTACCCGGGACAATATGTACATGGTGGATGATATACCCATGTTCAACTTATCGCATCTGGAGGCGGAGGGCTTTAATTCCGGATTCAATGATCCCAATGGTGGCAGGTTCAGCATTTTTGCACCGCGGATCATCGATAATGTCCAATTCCAAAATGGTGGTTTTGGCGCCGTCTACGGACGAAGATCATCCTCCTATCTTGGGCTTGGTGTGAAGGAGGGCAATAGAGCATCCTGGTCTTTTAGTGGACAAGTGGATCTATTGGGCGGAACGATAATTGCCGAAGGTCCCATCTCCGAAAAAACAAGCGTTTTTGCATCTGCGCGGTACCAAGACTTTACGATGCTGATCAATATGTTGGACGAACAGCAATCTTCCGTTTCACTTGGGGATTACCTGGTAAAGACCACTACCCAATTAAACGATAAAAATAAACTCTCGGTCATCGCCATGATCAATCCTGAAGGAACCAGTAGAACCATAGATGATATAGAGCCAGGCATAAACATAAACGATGACAATAGCGGCCGTACGGTGCTTTGGGACCACGAAAGCAGTCAAGCGGTCGTAGGCCTTAATCTAAGGTCGCTCTTAAATTCAAGCAGTTACGTAACGAACGTTCTTTATTATCGATCTTCAAGCGTTGACAACAATTTTGGCCGGTTCAACCCTTCACTTGACGCCGAGGGGGTCGTAATAGACCCAAGATATAACGAATTTGAAGCCGATCTAAGGCATATTACCAATAACCAGCAAGAGGTGGGATATCGTTCCATCTATACAAAAAATTTCAAAAACATGACACTTACCGCGGGTGCGGATGCGATGCTCGTAAATCTGGAATACGAAAGACGTCTTAGCCGTACCGATACGATCTACACGTTCCGTAGCAGGGACCTCACCGATAATCCGACACGCTATTATCAAGTATTGGACCCGGCCCTTTTTAATTCCACCTTTGATGATAATACGTTCAATGGTTCGGGTTATATCAATTTATCATGGAAGGCCACAGATCGCCTTACCCTCAATCCCGGCCTACGGTACGATTATACAGGCTTTACCGAACAGCACACCCTATCGCCCCGACTGAGCGGAAGTCTGGCCCTGAATAACGGGCACAGTATAAATTTTGCCTCTGGCATCTATTATCAGGATGCCGCCTATGCGGATATCGCCGGACAATCGGCAGGGAACCTTCTTAAAAATGAGCGCTCCATCCAAGCAATTTTAGGTTATAAGAACCAACTTTCAAATGACCTTAAATTTATAGCGGAAGGGTGGTACAAGGATTTTGATGATGTAATTGTCCAGCCCAACAGGTCACAGAGTTTATTGATCAATGACGGCAGCGGTCATGCCTATGGGGCCGACATCAGTCTCACCAAGCGGCTATCCGATAATTACTACGGGCAGATCAGCTACTCCTATATGGAAAGCAAAAGGGACGATAACGATGGGCTGGGCGCGTACGATTATATTTTTAGCGTACCACATACCATAAGTCTGCTGGGCAGCTATAAACCCAGTGATAAATGGATCTTTTCGGCAAAGTTCCGTTACAGCACCGGCCGTCCCACAGATGAATTCATAATCCACGAGGATGTCTTCGGCAATGCTGAAATGCTCAGGTACGGCCAGGAAATAACCGCCATAAACGGCGACCGCTTGCCCGACTTTGTAAGTTTGGATGTGAGGGTGGACTATAACATCCTACGAAAATGGGGCACTTTTTCGGCCTTTGCCGACCTAGTAAATATTTCGAACCGTTTTAATGTCAATTCCGAGTTGTTCGTGCCCGAAACAGGTAGGATCTCCAATATCGGGCTTGGGGTATTCCCAACTTTTGGTATCCGAGTGGAACTTTAAAAAATATACCTTAGAAAATGGAACTAAAAAATAGCACTATCCTGATTACGGGAGGAAGCAGCGGCATAGGTTTGGAGTTTGTAAGACAGCTTACGGAACAAGGCGCCAGAATTATCGTTACGGGCAGGAATCCGGAGGCATTGAACGAAGTACAAAAAAAATTCCCAAAAATACATGTTTTTCAAAGTGATGTGAGCGAGCCCAAGGAAATCGAACATCTTTATAGACAAGTTACCGCCCAATTTCCCCAGCTGAACATTCTCATCAATAATGCGGGGTTAATGCGACAGATCGACTTAAGGGACACTAATTTGGATTTGGAAAACATTACCGGGGAAATCAACACGAACCTGTCGGGAACCATTCAAATGGTGCATCAATTCTTACCACATCTTCTCAAACAGAAATCAGCGGCCATCATCAATGTATCATCGGGCATTGCATTTATGTCCTATTCCATCGCCCCCATTTACAGTGCCTCAAAGGCCGGGCTCCATGCCTATACAAAGACATTGCGCCTACAATTGGATAAAACCGCTGTTAAGGTGTTTGAAGTGATACCGCCGGGCGTCAATACCAATCTTCAAAGGGATTGGGCCATAAAGCCCTCCCAAGGCCGGATGATGGATGTGGTAAAAATGGTCAATGAGTCCATTAAAGGTGTCCTAAAGGATAAAGAGGAAATTACCCCTGGTCTTGCAAGCATGATAAAAACCCTATCCAGGATCGCCCCCAGTTTTATCGAAAAGAACTTAGGCCACAAAGAGTTTGAAAAATTGAAACAATTAAATCACTTAAATATCCAAAAATAATATGGAAAAGTCAGTTCTTACAGTTGTAATGTTGTTTGTATCGGTCGTATCTTTTGCGCAAAAATTATCCCAGGACAAAATAGTGGGCATATGGCAATCAGAAGAATATAAAATAGAAATTTTCGAATCGGGCAATACCTACTCGGCCAAACTCTTATGGTCCAAGGATATCTTTGAAACGGACGGGAAAACCTCCAAAAAGGACGATAAAAACCCGGACGAGACACTTAGAAATCGCAACAGACAGGGAATTACGCACATCACGGGACTCACCTATAGTGATGGCGAATACATAGATGGCAAACTGTACAGTGTACAAGACGGAAATACCTATGGCTTCAAGGCCGAGCTTAAGGGTATTGACGAACTTGAAAGCAGGGGCTATAAAGGTGTGCCGATGTTCGGAAAAACGGTCAAGTGGAAGCGCGTTCCATAATTGCACAACATTCAATGAAAAAAGAGCTGAAACCATCACCGGAAAATCGACCTTTATGGGTGTACGGCTGGAGAAGAACGGCCTTATTGACCACCCTGGTGCTGGTCAGTATCGTCAGTCAGATCGATAGGATCTTGCCCTTTATACTGGCCGAATCCATAAAAGCAGATCTGAATTTGACCGACACCCAAATCGGGCTCATAACTGGGCTTGCCTTTACCGTTTGCTATTCGTTGGCCTCTTTGCCGCTCGCCCGTATTTCGGATCAGGGACGGTCCCGAAGGGTTTTGGTCTACTGCGTGGTCATTTGGAGCATAATGACCAGCCTGGGGGGTATGGCTATCGGGTTTGTAACATTGGCCCTTTCCCGGATCGGGGTCGCCTTGGGCGAATCTGGAGGGATGCCCGCAAGCCATGCCATCATTGCC
>TARA_R110002020_G_scaffold664_6_pt1 | contig 10639 bp, 9 predicted proteins | sample TARA_R110002020 | Tara Oceans TARA_R110002020 (sample SAMEA4396489) | marine metagenome | biome: Westerlies Biome; feature: [MES] marine water layer (ENVO:01000295) within the mesopelagic zone...; material: water (ENVO:00002006), including particulate matter (ENVO:01000060) such...
CAGCAGATGATGGCAATTGCAGAGTCTGCGCCGGTTCCCAGCAAGCCTTACTCGATCAAGGTGGTCAATAACCTTGTTGATCAGTTCAATGATACATTGAGCAAGCTTGGTGGCGGTGACATCCCTGAGATTGCGGTCGACCTTTCCGGGGCAGAAAAGAACCGGTGGGACCAGCAGCTTCCGCCCGAGCTTTTCCTTCCACTTGTTGCCATCTCTGAGGCAACCAAGGTGATTGGTGCTGGTGAGTTTGAGGGCAAGTACTACTTTGACCCTATGGAACTTGATTCGGACACCCAGCTTCGCAAGGCCACCGCGCAACTGAAGCGGATGGGTTCGGATAAGAAGTTTATCGCTGCGTTTGAGGAGCCTCCTGGCGAAATGGAGGCCCCGGAAGAGGCTGAAATGCCGCCTCCGGTTACAGAAGCAATGTCTGAAGAAGATCAGACTCTTGCTGCTGGAATGGAAACCTCTGCTCCAGCGTAGTAGTATCTTGCTTGACACAATGAATGAGTGGTACATTCCACATTACTGAGGGAGAGATTGTGAGTGATGAGACAGTGAATGGTTCTGAGTCTGTTCAGCCAGCAGTTGATGCGGCTGATCTTGCGGGATTGGTAGATGTTCCTGAGTCCACTGATGCGGCTCCGGTAGAGACAAGCGCGCCTGAGGCCACTGATGCTGCGCCTGAAGAGGCTGCCCCGGCAGAGGCTGCCCCGGCAGAAGTTGCGCCTACGCTACGCGAAGAGCCAGCGAAGTCATTCGACCCGTTGTTTGAGACGATTGATGATGATGATCTGAAGCTTGATGGTTTCTACGACAAGATTACAGAGCAGGACATCAAGGATCTGCCGACTGTAGCTAAGCGGATGCTTCACAACTTCCGCATTGCCTATAAGCAGCAACAGAAGACTCTTGAGTCTCAGCAGTCTTCTTTTGACAGGAAGATTCAGGAACGCGAGTCTGCGGTCCACGCCCTTGAGCGTGATTTTGCTCGTCGTCAGGCCGAGTTTGCTGCTGTCATTGATGACCCCCGGGTCAAGGACGCAATGAGCGTCTCAGATGATGAGCTTCCTGACATCATGAGTGAGGCGGGTATTGAGGCCCGAATCAACAAGGGTATCGCTCAAGGCCTGACCCAGGCGTTCCAGCCAATGCGTGAAGCATCTGTTGAGCGCAAGCAGGAGTCCGCGTACCTTGATTTCCTTGAGACGCATCCCGAGATGCGCGATCCGTCTTTTAAGAAGACGGTCGCAAGTCTTGTGCGGGATCGAGAGAAGACGACAAGTCCACTCTCGACCCAGGATGCATACGAGATCGTCAAGGCTCGTAATATTATGGAGCAACAGCACAAGCGTGCACAGTCTGAGCGTCGTGCTCGGGCAGAGTCTGCACGTCGCGTTAAGCGTAGCTCCATGAGTGGTTCGCCCGGAGTAGAGGACATTCCACCCGAAATTAAGAAGCAGGGCGCGGCGTCCATTGCTTCTTGGTTGCAAGCAAACCCTGAAGCCGCAAAACGAATCTCCAACACCGTCCGTTAAGGAATCACTTAGGAGCCTTAGATGCCTACCACCTCACTAACAATCGGCAACGAACTGCTGTCGACCACGATGCATATCCTCATGAAGGAGTGGCGTGACAATGTTCACGAGTCCACCGCCTTCCTTGACGCCGCCGAGCGCGTTCATGGCGCTGGCAAGCCGGTTCAGTCTGGTGGTACGCGCATCGTGATTCCTCTTGGGTTCGGTGAGCACTCTTCGACTACTCGTATGCAGACTGGTTTCGAGCGCATTGACCTGACGGTCGAGGATGTGTTCAAGCCCGCCCAGTACGATTGGGGACACGTTGTTCGCCCCGTGGCGATTTCCTCTGAGGAGGAGATGACCAACCAGGGTGACGCTGCTGTTCTTTCGATCATCGAAAGCCGCACCAAGATGACTGCAAACGCACTCAAGCGTGAGTATGTCAAGCAGATGGTGCAGGGCTCTCAGACTGGCTGGGAAGACTGGAACACCCTCAACGGTGTCGATGTTACCTCTGGCGACCACCAGGGCTTCCTTGAGCAGGACGCTGTGGGCACCCAGGGCAACACTGTTGGCTCTGTGAGCAAGTCTACCTTCTCGTCCAAGACTGGTTGGCAAAACCAGATGTTCGATGGTGCTGGCTCGTTCAACTCGAACGGTCTTGCTGGCCTGTATGACCTGAAGGTCGAGATTGCGTCTGTGTCTCCGAACGGTGACCCGAACGTGATTCTTGCCTCTCGGGCTGGCTTCAAGAACCTGAAGCGCGCCCTCTCGGCTCACGAGCGGTACGTTGACCAGAGCAAGATCGATGGCGGTCGTCTGGTTGAGTACTGGGATGGTGTGCAGATCAACGTCGAGCGCAACATGCCGACCGCTGGTACGGGCACCACCGCAGACCCAATCAGCTTCTACATGCTGAACCTGAACGACATCCACACGATCTGGGATCCGCAGGGCTACTTCGACCTGTCGGACTTCGAGACCGTGTCTGGTGAGTACGACGTTCGCTCCGCCAAGCTGCGGTGCCGTGGTCAGCTTATCGCTAAGCACCTCGGTTCGAGCGGTATCGCGTTCGACCTGGAAACCTTCTAAGTCTTCTTAGATTGGGTGGGGGTCATGTTGGCCCTCACCCTACTTCATAGCCATAGAATCAAAAGTGGGAGGATATCATGGCAATTTACAAGAAAGATGGGGTCGATGGCGATCACAAGACACCAAAGAAGTTCGTAAGGCTGCACGCTGCTGGTGCAATCGCCAAGAATGATTGGGTGGCTGTAAGCTCTGACACTACGGACGGGCTTGGTGGTAGCTGCATTGAGGCCGCTGCTGTTAGCACGAACGGAAACAGTGGTGTCTTTGGAATTGCTACAGAGACTGTTGCATCTGGCGCAAAGGTCACGATTCAGACTGCTGGCAAGTATGACACGGCAAATGTTCATGCAGATTGCGATGTCGGTCTTGGCCTGTGTGGTCCGATCAGCGTTGCTGGACGCGCTGACCTTGTAGTAGCAGCAACTTTCCAAATGGTTGGTATTGCTCTCTCGGATGATTCAACAACAACGAATCAGGCCGCCGTTATGATTATCGATCAGGGCCTCTTCTAAGCCATTTTCGCTACCGGGCTCCGCGCCCACTACCGGCAGCCGGGGTACAATACCTTGGCTGCCGGTTTTCTTTTAGGAGTGCGTCGTGAACCTGAAGGGTATCAGAGAAGAAATCAACGCTGCGTTGGACTACAACCCTGAGCTTCAGCAGTACAAAGACATTGTGACTCGGGTTGTGAACCGGCATTACTTGCAGGTTTCAAGCCAGTACCATTGGCTGTTCATGCAGCAAAAAAATGAGCTTGTACTGCGGAAGGACATCTCGTCCACCACCACTGCTGGGGCCATCACATTTACCGACAGTCGGGTTGGTGCTCTTCCAACAGGGGCTGGGACTTCTGGCGGCTTGCTGCTTCCGCCCGATGTGGTGGGCCAGGTTTTGGAGATTGACAACCAAAACCACCTGATCACGCACCGTCCGACTTCGCGACACATCATTATTGATACTAAGTTGAATGGTACCTACACTTGGAAAATTAAGTACGAGAAGTACCCCCTGCCTCGGGATTGCGTTGAAGTTCTTGGAATGATGGACCGTGGGCTTAGTCGCAAGGAAACGGTCACGTATACAGATCCAGCAGCTAGTGGCGCGGTCTACACCTCTTCACAAATCATGACCGGGCCAGAAAAGGGTCGATTCACGTTCCTGGATGCGCGAAAGGAAGAGTTTCTGTTTCTCGACCGGGACAGTACTGGAGATTCGTTTGTAAGTGTTGAAGAGATGCACGAGAACCTGGATCCACCGGAGTTTGCGCCGCGTGCAGCTTTGGGTGCTGGGCCTACTGGTGTAAATCTCGTCGATAAAGCGACCTATGAGTACTGCTACACCTTCAGCTATGCGGGCTGGGAGTCTCCACCGTCACCAACAGTTGAAATCAAGTACAACGCCTTTATTGGCGGAGCCCAGCAGCGGGTTGAAATCGCTGGAATGATGCAGCCATCTGCGTTCGGTCTTTCGACTGATGAGACCGGCATGATGAAGAAGGTCTACAGGCGTATGCGCCTTGCTCAGACCATTGAAGGCAGCACGGCGATTGGCAGTGGTTCATGGAGGCATATCGCGACACTTCGCGAAGACCAGACGACCTACAATGACCGAGGCCTTGAGCTTACGACTGCCAGCGACTACTCGGACAACGTAAACCTAACGACTGCTTTGATTAGTACCGATGGCGTGTTGACGGAGCTTGAACGCTTTTATGAGGGTGGTCCAGTTCAGTACATCCGTACTTGGTACACACCAGATAGCGACTTCCCTGTTGAGTTGCGGTATCTGAGACGACCACGGCATTTGGTGAATGACTCAGACACTCCGATGTGGCCTGTTCAGTACCACCATCTTTTGGTCTATTTGGCGCTACAAGACATTTGCTTGCAGCATGGCATGGCACAGCAGGCGACGATCTATGAACGGCGCTCAGTACCCCTTCTTGAGCGAATGAAGAGCAAGTACCTCTCAAGGACTGATCGGATGTATGTCCGTCGCGGCTTTGATGAGACCTTTACTGACCTTGAGCGTTGGGGCATTCCGTCTAAGTCATGAAAACCCAGACCTTCCAAACCTTCCGGCTACGTGGCGTTGATGACCGATGGAGAGTCACGCCTGATTCTGCTTCCGACATACGTGAGATGTCGTGGGATCTCAATGATGGCTGGAGGACTGCGGGCGGGTATGACCTGATCAGCCTCGATAATATCGATTCTTTGAGTGAGTTCAACAGCAGTGGTCGAGTCACCTCGATTCATTGGTATGCAAGACACAATGGTGCTGCTCGATATACGGTTTTTGAGAATGAGGCGGGGCGGCTTTCCAGGTTGAACCCTCGTGGATTTGAGGGCACTGAGGCGGCATTCATTTCGCTGCGTGATTCTGAAAACAGGGTGTGGGACGCTGGGTCAAGCGTGACTTCGCGGACTCGATTTGTTCCCAACGCATCCAGCGCAGGCTCTCAGTCGGCAATGTTTGGTGATCGCTTGTACATCATCAACGGTCGCGATGAACCGTTGGTTTTTGATGGAAGGTCAACAAGTCGTGCTGGGTTTGGAAATCAGCCGTCAGCCCCTGAGGCTACAGTCGTCTTTCGCTCGGATCTCTTGAAGGAAGAGAACACATCCGGCTCGAATGCAGATACAGGCTATTTCTTGGGTACCAGGGTTCGCTCTCAGGGCCTGGGTAGCTGCAATCCAACTGGAACATATAGCGACGACTCAGCCACATACCCAGACGGAAAGCTTTGTGGGTACCAGTACCGAGTGACCTTCGTGAATAAGCGCGGCCAGGAGAGCCCGATGTCCGAGGCCAGCGACATGTGTACGTTTGAGTGCTGTCAGGGCAAGCGCCGCTTTACAGCCGTGACGATTCCTGCTGGCGGGCCTGATGTTGTTGCGCGGCGGGTATACAGGACAAGAGACCTGCTTGATGACAATGGTGATGCCATCTTCCCAGAGTCTGGCCGGAACTTTTACTTCATCAAGGAAGTTCAAGACAACGAGACCACAATGATTGAGGATGGCGTTCCAGACTCAAATGTGGGAGAGCTTCGAGACCCCGAAGACTTCGGTGCATGGCCATCGCAGGCTCGGTACATCTCTGTCTTCAAAAACACGGTGTTTTTGGCTGGAATGACGGGCAACGAGGTTCGGTACAGCGCTCCAGGGATGCCTGAAATCTTCCCGCTGTTCAACTCGTTTGATGTGGGTGGTGCTAACTCTGGCGAAATTACAGGCATGCACCCTACGAGGAATGCCCTGGTTGTGTTCAAGCAGCGCGGAGTCTACCTAATCAAGGGCTCTCCAGGCGCTTTCGACATCGTCACCCTCAATGAGGATGTTGGGTGTACTGCCCCGAACAGCATCAAGGAATTGCCTGGCGTAGGACTGGCGTTCTTGGGCTCGGACGGCGTCTACCTGCTCAAGGGTGCGCTTGAGAACACGGGGACAATCACAGGCGTTGTAGACCTGTCAGTGCCCATCAAGAAAACCCTGAAGAGAATGGACCGCAGCAACGCTATTGGCGCTGTTGGCGTAATCAATCGGAAGGACAAAGAGTACTGGCTCTGCATTCCGACCATTGGGCAACGAAACAACCTGTTGTTGATCTTCCACTATGAGGTCGGCGCGTGGAGTTTCAGAGAGAACTACCCAATCCAATGTGCTGCAGAGGTTCGTGATGAGCGAAACTACCTGTACTTTGGAAGCCATGACACGACGATGCCTGGGGTCCATGTCTTCAGTAATGGGTACCGGGGCAAAAACGTGTTTGGATCTTCAGCTACCGGTGAGCAAGCAGGGTCATTGACCCATGTTGTTTCTAGGCTGGACTACCCCTACTACGAGACCGCCCCGCTGGATTTTGGGAGCGTCTTTAAGGGCATCCAGCTTGGCTATGTAAACTGCTATGTGCTTGGGTATGGCGACGGCAAGGTCAACGTGAACTTCAAGATCAACCGCTCGATAGACTTGGCGCTTACATCAGATCGGATGGTCTCACACAAAGATCTGGTAAATCCGCTTGCTGTTTACAGCACAGCAGCCTGGGACAGCGATGGGAAGTGGGGGTATCACAAGCCTGTTTCTCTGCGTTTCGATGTTAGTCACATGCACAAAGAAATGGTGCAGGAGATCCAGGTTCGATTTAGTCAGGATGAAGACAGTGACATTGCGAACCGATTCCAGCTTTTTGGTTGGGACATGAATGCTAAGGTTGGAGAGCAGCGGAACATCCGGTTGTTGACCAACGCGCTGGATGAGGGGGGCAATTAGTCATGGCGATTCGTTTTCCTGAGGTTTACCCAGAAGAAAAGGAGATCATCTCTCCTGATGACTGGAACCGAAACCTGGCTGAGTTTGTCGACGAAATTAACGGTCGGCTTGATTCAGACAACCTTCGGGATCGAGACAGCATTGACTCGTTGATGATTAAAAACAGGGCCATACAGCGCCTGTTTACAAGTCGTGAGACGGGAGTGAGCACATCCAATGTTCTCTTGAACAATGGCTTCGTCGGTTGGCAGACTGTTGGTAAGGGCGGCAACGAGATGCCTTACGTTGAGTTTGAGGCGAACACCGATGGATGGTTGATTTGCGAGGCAAATGCAGCCTGGGCCTGGAACGGAAACGGCCTTCACAAGGATGACGTTCTTGACAATGATGGTGATGAATCAAACGATGAAAGAGTCCACGAATTTGTGGGCCGTGCTGATCAGGACCTGTATTTAGCAACAGCTAACCGAGACAGGCCTCCTGGTGGCTGGATGGCCACAAGTCATGGGGTTAGCGCCTCATCGGTAGACCCGATCTTGGGGGCCTATGACCGTGGGTATAGCCAGCCTGTCAAGGATCATACCTTCGTGGACGTGTCCACGTCGATTGGCACCTCTGGAACATTTACCATGCAGCATGGAAACTTCCCCCAAGGCTGGTGGGAAGACAAGGCTGTTGACTATTACGCCATCAAGATCCGCATTGTAGTTGACGGTGAGCCTGTCTCAGAGACGGGTTGGATTCACGTAGGAAACTACAAGTCTGGTTCATTCATTTGCGGCGTTGCTCCAATATCTGCTGGATTCCACCGCATTGAGCTTCAGGCAAGGGCCGCCCTTCTCGCTGATCTTGCACCACACAGGAAGGGGCTGGACGCCAAGTTCAGAAGTGTTCCCAAGCGAGGCAAGTTCACGTCTAAATTCACAACGACTACATCGAGCGCCCCCACCCCGATGCCGGTAATCGATGGCGAATACGGAATCGAGTGCAGGATAACGGACCGAAACTTGCTCGTGTCGTACAGGAAGCATTGATATGGCGCGAATCAAGCCAACAGAGATCAAAGAAGGGGATGCGCTAAACGTATCTACTGTGAACTCTACGCAGAGTGACCTTCGCTCTCTTACCGTCGGAAACGCGAATATTCGGCAAGAGGGGCTAAATGCAGACGTGATTGCAGCAAATGCTGTGTTTGATGGCCCTACCGCACATTCAAGTGCAGTAAACCTTCAAAGAAGCGCGCTTAATACGTCCGTTTATCCGACTTTCGACATCATCAGGGACAGCGGCGGAACTGAGAAGTACGTCACTGTGTCGAGTGTTCTTGGGACCAAGAGCGAGCAAGTCATTGTTCGTGTCAGTGGCCGAGTCTTTATGGATGACTATGGCGCAAGAACTTTTGGGGACATGTATTGTCCGACGGTGATTGTCGAGTTGCGTAAATCTACTGCTCTTAACCCAGTATTGTTGGCTGAATACTCAGTATGTGAAGGCACGCGCCAGTCATTTGAGTTGGCTTGGAGTGGCAAGATTCCATCCGGCTCTGTTGATTATGGGGCAATCGTAGGCGACCACACCAACACAGCATTCAATACCGCCTATGTCGAAACAGGAGGGTCTTACGATTCAGTAGGTGCACCGCCAGAACTTGTTCACGACTTTGATCTAACCAACAAGGCCGGTCGGTCGTTCTTGTACGACTTTGTGTACCAGACTTCATGGCTACACACACCAAGCACAGACCAGAACCAAGTTCACTTTGCTTTGTTTGCTTCAGCAGAGGTCCGCAATCCGGTGGCCCCACCTGCGGCATACGCATCTAAGGGCGGGTCAGGAGGCTGTGGTCAAGTCAGCTACCCTGGGTTCGAGATGCTTTTCACTCACATGAATGCATTGAGGGTAAAGAAGTAAGATGCCAGTTGATCCCTCAGTTTGGGCCGATTTTGTATCTGGCACAACCGTTACTGCTCAGTCTTTTAGGAGCCGGTTCATTGAGCTTCAGAAGTTCATTAATGGCCGGATACTAAAGACTGATCTGAAGAGTGGATCAGTTGAGTCTTGGGTCACCTCTGACCTTATTTTTAAGCCTGAGTTTTATGGTGCGCCGGCTCCACGAGTCGAGGGAGTGAGTTCGGATACTCACTACCGGCATCGAACTCACAACAAGCTTGATCGGTACTTCAGGCATGAACAGCTTGGTTGTTCAGTTGATAAGGATCCTGGTGTATACGCTGGAGATTCTGACACAGATTATTCCGAGGCTAAGTTTGATCCATCGGTATGGCAGCCAGTGGAGGGCATGGCAGCGACCGTGTATGTGGATGGCGCCTCGAATATGAATGCCATGTGTATGGGCACGCTCTATGCGTTTGAGTCTGGAGGAGAGGTCAAAAGCCTGAATGTGCCGGGCCGAGATGATGCATCACCTACAGGATGGACGGCAGAGAAACGAACGAAGCAGGGATATGAGAATCAGGAGTACCTCTCTCAGGTCTTTGTAGAGTTCATGCTTTTTGTCGACACGATGGATGGTAGTGGCCCACAGGCTCGCCGTCAGACCCAACGCAGGATTTACCCCAGGTCCGGCGCCTCGTACAACTTTCGCAAGCAGCAAGTCTCGTTTGTAGACACGCTTCAGTTGACGCCTGGCGTCAACAAGGTGTCCTACCGTGCGTGGTATCGGCTAAAGAGTGGTGGTCAGACCTCCCACAAGCACTGCTATGTTGATGGTCGAAACTTCATCGTCGACTTGATGCGTCTTTGATAAGATAGGAGTGAGGTAGCAATGGCATCTGAGTACGTCCAAGAACAGCAGACAACCGGCGCTCTCTCTGGGGCGCTGACTGGCGTTGGGCTTGGTGCCAAGATTGGCAGCATGATCCCTGTTCCGGGCGGTGCTATTTTTGGTGCTGTGGGTGGTGCTCTTGTCGGGGCAATTACTGGCGGAAGCAGTGCTAAGGACGAGGCTCAGCGCGCTGAGCGTATGAGGAAGCGGCACGAAGAAGAGCAGCGGCAGGCCCAGGCTGCTGCGGAGAAGGCACAGAAGAAGCAGGCAGCAATTGCTGCTGAGACCTCTGCCCGAGGGGCTAAAGAGGGGATGTTGGCGCAAGTCCCAGCAACTGCTGATGATGCCTTTCTTGCAACACAAACCTCAGTTAGCGGGCCTGGCACACCTTACGACCGCTCGATTGCAGAACTCTATGGCCGCTCGACGGTTGGATAAGGGGAAGACATGGCAAAAGAAGGACCTTCAGATGCAGACAAGATTCTTGCCAGAGGCATGACTCCAGAGGCGTACTACGCCAAGCTTCAGCGCGCGTCTCTCTTTCAGGGCGCGTTTGCTGATGCGATTCCTGCTGTAGTGAACCTTGCTAGCCTGCTCAAGGTTCCATGGGATCTGACTCAGGCAAAGCTTGACCTTGATAAGAGTAAGGCTGCCGAGAAAGGCATTCCTCTTAGTATTCAAAACGAACGGATCGATGCAGCAGTAGGTAAAACCAAGCAGACGGTTGATCAGCAATTGCGCGCGATCAGCAACCAGCTTGCAATGGATCAGTCGCCAGCGAAGCGCAAGCAGCTTCTTGCCCAGCAAGCAAAGCTTTCTGCGATTCCAGCTACTGCCGCTGCAACGGTCGGTGCTCAAGTCGCCGTCCAGAGCGCTGATGTTGCAAAGCAACAGCTTGCAGACCAGCAGAAGCTGGAAGAAAATATCGCAAAGCTGGAGGGAGAGCGGAGTAAAGACATCAAGAAAGG
>TARA_R110002020_G_scaffold174277_1_pt1 | contig 10638 bp, 17 predicted proteins | sample TARA_R110002020 | Tara Oceans TARA_R110002020 (sample SAMEA4396489) | marine metagenome | biome: Westerlies Biome; feature: [MES] marine water layer (ENVO:01000295) within the mesopelagic zone...; material: water (ENVO:00002006), including particulate matter (ENVO:01000060) such...
GAATGTATTACTTTTTGTGACAAATTGAGTGGTATCTTCACTTAATTTATCTCGGATATGCCTGTGATGAAATCTAGGTTGAGTGTGTGATACTTCCAACCCATACTTCTCAATATAATCAGGTCGACTAAATGGAGTATTGATTAATGCAGCCATTAAATGTATGTCTAAGTAATTGTGATAATCTAATTCCATGATTTCACAGACACCTTCGATAAAACTCTCCAAAGTTTCTTCAGGTAATCCCCATATTAATTCGACATAACTTGAAATTTGATTACCTTCATACATCTCAATGAACTCTTTTAACTTCCCCCCATCTACATTTTTCCTCATAATAGCATCTAATACCTTCTGATTCATAGATTGGAGTGCAATAGTCATTCCTTTCTGAACTCCTGCCTCTTCTAAGACCTTTGCAATATCTAAGACTTTATCAGCCTTCCCCTTCACCCAAGTTACTCGATATGCATGAGGATAACCTGTTTCTTCTTTCTTTTCCTTCACATATTCTGCTAAATCCATATCGGGCTTATAGTAGAGTCCAAAATTTGAATTTGCATCAGTAATATATTCGATTTTATTTTTCACTATCCAATCTATCTCCTTTTTTATTTTACCATAATTCTTCTTGACCTTAACATAGTATCTTTCACCAATCTCACAGAAGGCACAGGAAAAGGGACACCCCCTTGCCGACTCAACACTCGCATTATACAATAGGTGTGGTGGCCTACTCTCCATGAGTTTATCGAAAAGCCCATCTAAATATGGGCTCTCACATTCATCAATATCATCCATTCGTGGTCGTGGAAAAGTCATCACTGGCATTTTACCATTATGGTAACTAATTCCATTGATATGAGAATAATCTCGTATATCCTTACTACATTCTTCTAAAATTTCTACGAATGTAACCTCACCTTCACCATGAACTAATATATCTACATAAGGATGATTATCAAAGAAATCTTCTACCCTATCTGCTAGGGGTTGTTGCTGTCCACCAAATACTATCAAACACTCAGGGTATTTCTCTTTAATAATCTTTGCTACCTTCAGATTCATCTGCCAGTTCCAAACAAAACAAGAGAAACCTACTATATCAGGGTCTTCTATTCTATCTACCATACTCTCAATTGAATCTCTATAATATAACCAATCAATTAATTCATAATTCTCTTGGATGTGAGGTTTAGAGAAGGCATAAGAGAGAACTACCCCACTCGAATAGGGTAAATACACTTGATTTCCGAATACATCAGATAATTCCAACATAAAGAGTCTTTTAGGTTCCATATTATCCATTCTCTCATATCATATCTGAACCTTTACCTATTTAATATTACTTCATTTCCAAAGGATTCTCATGAATCCAATTTAATAGTATGGAGGACTTATTTAATAATAAGTATTGAGAAAGTCGGTTTGCTCCAAAGTTATATTCATATCTTTTGTAGTAAAAAGGATATGTTTTATCTCTCCCGCTCTGAAACACCTTCACCTTTGCTCGATGTCTTTTCTGTTTTCTATCAACCCCTCTTATTTTTTTATTATTGGGATTATTAGATATTTCCGGTATAAACCTAACATCATATATATCATACAGATAATTATCTGGATTTTTATTAGTTTTTAGGTGAAAATTAGTTAAAATACTAAATTTCTCCCCTGAAATATATGCTTTCCTCAAATTCTCAGATTTAACAATAACATCATTTTTTTGAAGCGTGTAAGTTTTGGGGATTGGTCCAAAATTCTTCAAAATCCAATCTTTATCTTTTCCTCCTAAAAAATTTAAGTCCCTCATTCTTTCACCTCCGAAGGATTTGAAATCCAATTTATAAACATTGAAAATTTATCAAGGCCTTTTAATTCATCAATATTAATCATACCATAAAATTTATTACTATACCACTCTTCCCCATTCTTATCAAAGGAATACCAAAACTCCACAGAGTCCCCATCCACAGTCCAAGATTTTGGATAAGGGAATGTGACTAAAAACGCCCCCCTCCTCCACTTGTAGCCTTTCTTTAATGCCTCTGCCCCTGCTACATATAATAACCAATAATTACCAAGATGCGGTGCTCGTGAGCCCTCCCAATAACAGAATAAGATATCTCCAGGCTCCCAATTCTTTGCCACTATTCTATAATGGTTATCCTCCACCCAATATGCAGTCCTGGCCTGTTGAGTTTGAGAGGCGTTGGCTCGTGCCGACTCCACTAATTCCTCAATAGTAGGCCACATATTCATGTTTTCGCCAAAAATATCTATCATGAATTCTTTAGGGGTGGAAGGGTGATTATCTTTTGTATATATTATAGGATTATCACTCATTGTTTCACCTCAAAAGGATTCTCATTTATCCAATTCATAAAGTTTTGACTATCTTCTCTCAAGTAAGAATATCGAGAACCAACAGGTATCATTCCAAAGGCTTCTACCTTTTTAATATATTCTTCCCTTAAATCATCCCTGAATCCATAAAATTCTTTTTTAGTTAAGGCAAGGGGATTGTTGTGGAGTCTATTCAATTCATTCTCCCTTATTTCCCTTACTATATCGTAAATATCTTTCTCTCTCACGACTCCCTTGGGGTATATATATTGAGTCTGCTTGGAGAATATACTCATGATATCATCAAAATTCATAAGGACAATAATATCCCACTTTCTGTCATCAGCCCACTTATGAGCCATTATTTCAGGACATCCTAAGTCCATTAACTTTTTCTTAGTGGCGGCTTTTACAACCATTACTCTGTCACCTCCATAGGAATCCCACCCCTCCAATTTAAAAATCTATCAAACAAACTCCTCCCTAATATTCTTTTTAAAATATAAGGAGAGTCAGAATGGGCATAATAATCTACTATGCCCTCTCCACCATCTGACATTAATGTGAGGCCACTCTTATATTTAAAAGAGGAAATTTGCAAACTATCATCTTCATCAGAAAACTCATCCCATACTATCTCAGATAATTGATATTCCCAACCTATGTATTCATTCTGACCAATATTATACCAATCTTGTTCATCATCAGGGTTTGATGCCCCCTCCTCACCCAATCTGAAAAGATATGTAATTTTCATTTCACTAATCTTCTCATCCTTCATGAAGAAATTCTCAGTGGTTTTAATAAAAATATTCCAACCTAATTTCATCTTTGCAATCCTTTGTGGTAAGAATCCCCAATCCCTGACCTCTACTCTCTTCAATAAGTCAGTAGGGGTGGATGATAGTATAGTGGCTATTTTTTCCAACTCCTCTCCTAATCTCTTAGTTGGATGTTCTACTATATTGAATGATAAGAAAGTAGGCTCCATATAATGAGTATTATCAACCGATGGCAAATTACCATAACCCCTTCTTGATGCTCTTCCTCTAAATGATTGCAATCCCGTCTCCTTTTGGATAATATCAAGAAATTCTTGATAGGAAATAGGATTTATTTCGTGAAAAGGTGTCATTGTTTCACCTCAAAAGGATTAACACTTAACCAATTTAAGAAGTCATCAGATAATGTGGGGGGATTTAATATGACGATTTGACTTACACCAAATACGGCACTACTTCCTGAATGGAATTTTATCTCAGGCATCTTTACCAAACCCCCAAAGATACTATATCTCGGGTGCGTCCAATCACAAATCCATTTCTCTCCTGTTATTACATTAAACACTATCGTAGGTCTGTCTATCCTCTCCAACATGGCTCTCTTATTGTTTTCCTTCAAAAGCGGGTCATGTGAAGCATATAATTCTTTAAATAATGTATCCCCTACAAACTTAATATGATACATCATATATTGCATCCCACTGGCTACCCCATCAGCACCAAGTTTTATATTACTCACAATGAATAAACTAAGTTGCCTAACAGTCCTATCACCCAAACCCCCTTCTACTCCATTTAACACTCCTTCAATACTTCTTATATCAAACCCCTCTGCATAAACAATAGTATCTCCTTGTTTGAGCGTATAGGGGGATATAGGATTCTCACACCCACTACTAATCATATCTAAGATTTGGGAAAAAGACAGTTTGGAAATTATCCCATATTGGACCTTTGCCTCATTTTCAAAAGATTCTTTCATTGTTTCACCTCAAAAGGATTCTCATTAATCCAATTTAATAATTCATATTTTTTTTCAAAAAGGACTATTTCCTTGTAATATGAGTGAAATCCAATTTTACTCTGACACGAGGATTTTGGACAACACGCTGAGTAGCCATCTCTGCCAAATGCGTCATTTCTTGAAGGGTCCTGGGCGTTTTTACAGATGGTCATTGGGATGATAGGGGGGACTTGGCCGGCGTTTCCTGTGCCGCAAATGTAGCATAGTAGGTCTTGATAGTTATCAAGATGTTCCTCTCCTTCCCACTTCATCGTTTCACCTCCAAAGGATTCTCATTTAACCAATTCAACAAAGGGTGCGATTTTTTCTTTAAAACTAAATCAGTAATATCCCATGTATCAAAACTGTGACTCCATGCATACAATAACCTTGGGTGGATACTCCACCTCTTAACACCTGGATGGTCAGGGTCCGCATGTAGCATATCCCTCATATGCACATAACCTCCTCCTCCATCTGCAAGGTGATAACCCAGATATTGCCCACTATAAAAGAAAACATCTCTGTCTCCTATATATTCCTTTAACCCATCCCCTCCGACGAATCCCCTCCTTCCTCCTTTTTCTCTGGTGTCTTCCCGATTACTAATTTTAGGCACATTATATTGTTTTAAATATTGTTCCATTTGCTCAATTGTTGCTTTAGTAGGATTCGGCCCTGACGGTTTCCATTTATGTTTATTAGGAAGATTAGTGTAAAAGTCCATTAAGGCTTTTTGGGCTTCCTTAATAGCACTCATTGTTTCACCTCAAAAGGATTCTCATTTAACCAATTCAGATAAGGGTGTGTTGCAAGAGGGGTAGGTAATTTTAATCCTATATATCTTACCAGCAACTCCTCCGTTTCATCATGAGCATAGGTATTAAGCCAAATTCTTCTCGGATATTGAATATCATATGAAGCCGCAGAGGGATTCAAATCATAAGGATTGAATAGGTTTAGTCTTAAATCCTCAAATAGAGGGTCTCCCTTATAATAATAATAATATAGTGCTGGATAATGATTGTCACTCTCCCGAAACTTCGAATGGGCCTTCAAATACCACCCCTCCGGAACGCCAGGCCCTACCTCAAGTATAGGGTAATCCTCACTATTAGTTTCAATGTTAGTTACAAAGTCTCCATATGCACCCCTCATTCTAATCATCTCTTCCTCAGTAAATTTCTGAGTTTTTAATTTATATTTAATATTATCATTATTCAATAAAACCTTAAGATTATCTACGAATTCCCCTGTATCCATATCATTTCACCTCCAACGGATTGGTGTCCAACCAATTTAACAATATATTTTCCAAAGGCTTGTCTTTATCATACAACCACAACCCCTTCATATATTTATCACTCGGAACACCCCTCCATTCGGGTTCTTCCGTTTGTCTGAATTCAATTTCTACCATTGCCTCATCCTCATATTCATGGAAATATAATTCTAACCTATACCAATTACCAGGATAACCTTTGGGAAGGAGTTGGATATAAGCATATATTTCATCACCCTTTTCATCACTATCTACAAAAGAATCTTCAGCAATAATATCCCCACTCATAATTTGTAAGTCTTGAATCAATATCTCGTCCGCATAAGTCTGAGTTACCTCTGGCCTTGATGGTTTATATTTTTGATTTAATACCTTACTAAATAGATTGTAATCAAAATACCCTCTGAATCTTAATTCATTGTATAATTCTATAGGACTCATTGTTTCACCTCCAAAGGATTCTCATTTATCCAATTTAATATGCTTTCAAATTTTCTTTGGGTTTCATTTCCAAATAATGGTGGGTAGGTTGGGACTCTATCCTCTCCTAATTCGATAAAATTCCAATCCCACCACAGATGGCCTTGGACCTGGAATTCCTCTGTAAAATTTGATTGATAATTTTCTACCATAGCCATTATCATATCTTGATTTATTCCATAAGTAGGGGCTTCACCATCCATCTTTCTCTTTAACCATTCTCCATATAATGAATTCTTCCATGCAAGAGTATCTGACCATCCCTCCTCATACATACTCATAAAAAAGAATAACCAAGACCTCAACTCATTACTCCTCTCCTCATCATCCAACCTCGACCAAATAATACTAAATGCATGTGAGTCATCTAATAATCGGTATTGTTTTTCGTCAACCATCCCCAATAAATCAGGAGTTGATTGCCATTCATTGAACCACTCAACCACCTTAGGATTCAAATATTTAGTCATTGTTTCACCTCTAATGGATTCTCATTCACCCAATTAATAAAATTAAAATTACTTAATCTTTCAGAAAATATAAGTTCTCTCAATGTTTTTCCATAAGCCATCCTCCCAAATAATCCTTTATAATTCCTCTTCCTCTGCTCCATATCTAAGAAATCACTTTCCTCATACTCACTTATCGCAGATAATAGGGATGGCCACATTCCACCATTCCACCCTCGGTTATATTCTTGCCAATTTTTATCACTTGATATGAAATCGCTCAAATTTACCCATGTATTCTTTTGAGGTGCTTCCGGAGTTATCCTTAAATCCTTTATAATTCCTCTCACCCATTCTGTTTGTTGCGCTCTTGAACTCGTTGTAGGCTTCCGAGACAATGCAGCAATTAGATACGCTAAACTTTCTTGCAAGTTCTGAGGATTCCACCCAGCACTTGGTGTCCCCTGAATCTCAGAACTTATTTCATAATTTAATTGCTCAGGCATCCAATCAATATACTTTTGAACATTCTTTATCACATCAGGATTTATTTTTCCCCCCGTATTCATTGTTTCACCTCCAATGGATTATCCCTATTCCAATTCAAAAAATCTGAGAAATGATTAGACTCAAATACTCTCTTTAAGAATGAGGGAGATAAAGAATGGAATATCCAATCTCTATTTGAAGAACTAGAGAAAGAATTAAAATGATTTCCTAACAATATTATACCACCCTGATAAGAAAATTCATCCATATGGTTCTTTTCATCCCAATGAATATCATAGAATTCAAAGGTCCACCCTATAAATTCTCCCTTACCTAAATTATAATAATCATCTTCATCATCGGGTGGTTCTTGGTCAGGTAAGCCTTCTCTAAAAAGATAGAGGATGGTGATTCTGTTGACAAGGTCGGTCTTTTTATCTTTAGCAATATATAGAGACCAACCTAATCGAGCCTTATAATCACTCCCAGTATTAATAAAAGAAGTCACCCTGGGTTGTGGGTCGCCCATTTCTTGCCAAGATATATCATTGATAATTTCTGTGACATTATGCACTAAACCATCTACTTTACCTTTTTTAATCTTGGTTAGAGAAGCCATTCCTCGATTATATGGAGATTCTTCGGTTGGAATTTGAGGGATTACTATGGTGCTACCCTTCTTAAAAGGGGGAGAATTAGAATAAGAAATTAGTCCAATATTACTCATAATAATATCAAGAAATTCCTGATAGGAAATAGGATTTACTTCGTGAAAAGGTGTCATTGTTTCACCTCTAATGGATTCTCATGAAGCCAATTTAATATGGAACCAAATGGATTGGGGGGTCTTAAAATATAAATATCATAATCATTACCTCCTGCGAAAACTCTCCTTCCCAAGTTATATATAGAATCGAAGTATTTTTGATTACTTCCATAAACAAAATCCTCATCACTACATACATAGGCAAATGTAGGATTTCCTTCATAAAGATAATAAGCAACTATATCCATGTGGGGCATACTACCATGCAGATTTACAGTAAAGAATAATTGAGGGTCCATCTGAATCTGTTTTTTAATAATGCCTTCCAAAACTTGTAGCGAAACTCTGGTAGATTCTGCACCAAAATTCTCCTCCTGTATGAGTGAATATTTTTTATCATCCCTCAAATACTCTCGGACAATTTCCTGCACAGTCTTACCTTCAAAATCCCCAAACACCACTCGGGCTGGTCCGCTTCTACCAATTATCATTGTTTCACCTCGAAAGGATTATCATCAAACCAATTAAGGAAGTATTCAAAAACTTCAAAAGATTCTAAGGGTGTAATTTCTATATCAAGGCTCTCCCAATAGTCAAATATAATTCCATTATAATCTTGTAATGAATGCTCTAATAAAAATTTAACCACATCCCAGATTACAACTCTTTCATTGATGAGAGGGTATCTTTCCTTCAATTCATTATAATCATAAGGAGTTTCAAACTTATGCTTATCGAACCAAACTGTTTGAAGTGATTGAATATGTAAAAGAGTAAATGCAGGATATAATATCTCCCACGATAAACCCCCTCCATATCCCTCATTGAATTCATATAAACTTAAATCTAAATTAAAAGAAATATCCACTCCATATATCATACAACCAATATCACCACCCCTATTAGGTTCTTCAGAAAAACCATCTTCTGTGATAATAACTTTCAAATCTGAATAACCAATACCTATTGTATCTTCTATGTGTAATCTCATTAAACTTTCTATTTGGTCTCTAAATGATTCAGCACCAAAAGGCTCATCACAATACATATCATGGACTTGGCCAACAACTTCTACTCTATATTGACTCATATAGTTAACACTCCATATAATCATTCACCTCACGACTATTTAAAGGTAAATATTAAGTAGTCGTGCGAATAATTATAAGATATGTTTAAAGAAGATGTAAAAGTGGGCTTCGGTATCGCTACTGGTTTCGCTTTATTCCACTTAGCCCTTGTGGGTGTTGCTGTAGCCGGTGGATTAATGATAGGTAGTAAAATAGATAATGACTCTACTGATTAATAAAGGGTGAATCATCCCAATTCAAAAATGTGGAATACCTTTTTTCACAAAAGAAGAATTTTATAGGATTATTCCAATTGACCCTATTGGCCCCCCCATATAATTCCATCATTGAAGGAGTATAAGGGATAGGTATCTGTGGTGCGACTTTAGATGATGTAATCATTTTGAAATAAAGGTTTTGGTTCCCCTTGTTATCAGGGGCCGAAAGTGCTATATGGAGGAGGGAATCTTCTTTTTCCGATGCTCCTGTCCAAATTTTTACACCATTATTAAAAAGTGACCAAGACAGATATCCACCCCACCCCCATAAATAGTTCTCCTCAGTATCATCAAGTCGGGAAGAGGTTAACCAAAAACACCTACCATCACTTAAGGAATTAGTAAACTCCTTTCTAATTGTTCCTCCTGTGCTTTTTCTCCATGGCTCTTTAACCCCTTGTTCATAATTCAAATTCCCTCTTTTATTCAAAATGAAATCAGTCATACTTTCTACTATTTTATACTTCAATGGACTAAACTCCATATTAACCCAGTTCAACCTCTTCTTTATCATTTCATCAATAATATCATCCCCTTCTGATTGAGTATAATTCACACCCAACATATCTAAAAATGGAAGCACCATTCTATGGACGGCTTCTTTCTGTTGAATCTTATCTCGCCACTCATATATTACCATACATATATACTAATGGTATTGTTATTTAAAGATAATGTTAAAAGGGTGATGGGCAATATGAAGGTTATGAGGTGGTATTCTAATCTAACTATTCAAAAGGCCCTTGCTGAACAAATGGAAAATAGAGAAGTAATTTGGGCCCAATTCCCTCGGAGTAAGGATAAGGCATTTTGGGCTAGGAGAACACACATTACAGGCGCTAATTCTATTGAGTATTGGTTAAACTCACTTGATTATGAATACAATAGTATCGGCATCTTCATAGGAACTAATATCTTTGATTGGGATGCTATGGATGTAACCCCACCCCCATTTAGAACTAAAGGATTTGGAAGAAAACAATTCACCAATGTTTGGAATCAATATTTATTACCAAAGGGATGTGAAGAAAGAGGTTTGGTATGGGAGAAAATTTGGTTGGGGAAATCCCTTTTATTTGACTTCGATAATGTTGAAAATCCAATGGTTGCATTCCATCGGGCAGACAAAGTAGCGAGATACCTCACAAAAGTATTAAAAGCCTCATGTTATATGGTATTTAGTGGTTCTAAAGGTTTCCATGTCCATGTAAGTCCTGAAGATTCTTTAAGACTCACAGGGGTTAATTTTGAAGACTTCAAAGAAATGAAAGACCCTCTGAAGAAAATCGGAAAGATATATGCTAATAAAGTAGTGGAGATTGCTGATGCAGCCCAAGTATCATATGCTGATGAGGATAGGTCGTCTAACTTCAGGCAAGGTATCGTGAGGTGTCCTTATTCTATTCACCCTAAGACGGGTCAAATAGTATGGCCACTCAGCAGTAAAAATCTTAATGATTTAAGAGAATTAAAGGAAGCATCTGTTGAGGAGATAGCGGACATTTTGCACGATTGGGATATACCGTGTCAAAGCCATATCCCTGATGAGGGTAAAATTACCCATATTACCCCTGAATACCGAGTAACTGATAGGGGATTGATTAAATGGAATTAATCGCACCTTTTAAGTAGTCGTTTTAATAATTACTTAGTGTATGGTTAATACTAAAATGTTAGTCGGGCTCGGATTCTTAGG
>TARA_R110002020_G_scaffold35195_16_pt1 | contig 10638 bp, 9 predicted proteins | sample TARA_R110002020 | Tara Oceans TARA_R110002020 (sample SAMEA4396489) | marine metagenome | biome: Westerlies Biome; feature: [MES] marine water layer (ENVO:01000295) within the mesopelagic zone...; material: water (ENVO:00002006), including particulate matter (ENVO:01000060) such...
ACCTCGTGCGGGTCGCTGTCGTAGGACACGCCGAAATCGACGTCGAGACGCACCAGGCGGTCTGAGAACGACCAGTTGACCACCTGCTGGGTGATGAAATCCTCGTTCGGGATCAGGTACTCGCGGCCGTCGCGGGTGATCACCGAGACGAAGCGCGCGCGCAGCTCGCGGATCCAGCCGAAGGTCTCGCCGAGCTCGATCGTGTCGCCGGGCTTGATCGAGCGGTCGACCAGGATGATGACGCCCGAGATGAAGTTCGACACCACCTTCTGCAGGCCGAAGCCGAGCCCCACGCCGACCGCGCCCGAGAACACCGTGAGCGCGGTCAGGTCGATGCCGGTCGACGACAGCGCCATCATCAGCGCGACCGCGATCAGGCCGATCTTGACCACCTTGCCGGCCAGCACCTTGAAGGAGGGCGAGAGATCCTCGATCAGCGTGATGCGAGCATCGAGGAAATTGCCGAACAGGTTGGCGATCCAGAGGAAGCCGGCGGTGACCAGGGCGGTGCGCAGCACGAACAGCGCCGAGATCCTGAGATCGCCGACCTGGAACGCGAGCGAATCGAGAAACGCCGCCGCTTCGGGCCTGAGGTCGAGGATCCCCAGCGCAACATAGGTGAAGATCGACAGCGCGATCAGCCGGGCGAGCGTCTTGTTGTGGATGATCCGGCTCGACACGGCGATGGCGAGCCAGGCCGAGCCCAGGGCCAGCGCCAGCGCCAGGAGATAGGTGCGCGACGGCCAGGTCAGCTCCAGCACCACCTGCCAGGCGAGCGCCAGGAAGGCCAGGAAGATCACCCAGTTGATCCGACGCATGAAGGCGATGATCACCCTGAGCAGGCCCGGCTTGCCCTTGATGGCGCGGGCGCGCGCGTCAAGCCAGGGCTCGAGCCTGAGCGAGATCAGCCAGGCCGCGAGATAGCAGCCGGCCACGATGGCGATCTGGTAATAGGTCCAGGGCTGGGCGAAATAGGATGCCGCATCATCGAGCAGCACCATGAAGCTTCGCGAAAGGCCGGGCAGGTCGATGGTTTCCATCGGGCCATTATGGGTGCGAAGCGGCGCTTTGAGAAGCGCTGATATGGGCGGCGTTTGCGCGCCCGCCGGGGGCCGCCGGCGGGGGCGCTATGGCATTTGCGGCACACCGTCTGGCGCATGCCGGGCAAGCCGCACCGCAAGCCTTGCCAGCCTTGCGGCGGGGGGGCATAAGCACCTCTCCAATCACGGGGTCGGGCATGGGCATCTCACTGACGCAGACAAGGGACGGCCAGAGCTGGGGCGCGCATGTGCGCGCCACGCTGGCGCTCGGCCTGCCGCTGGTCGGCACCCAGATCGCCCAGATCGCGATTGCCACCACCGACGTGATCATGCTCGGCTGGTACGGCACCGAGGAGCTGGCGGCGACCGTGCTCGGCTCGCAGGCCTTCTTCATCGTCTATATTTTCGGCGTCGGCTTCGCCAGCGCCATCCTGCCGCTCGCAGCGCAAGCCGAGGGGCGCAACGATCCCACCCATGTGCGCCGGTCGGTCAGGATGGGGATGTGGATCCTGCTGCTCTACGCCGCGGTGGTGATGCCGTTCCTGTGGCAGCTCGAGCCGATGCTGATCGCGCTCGGCCAGAAGCCGGAACTGGCGGCGCTTGCCAGCGACTATATCCGCATCGCCCAATGGGGGATGTTCCCGGCGCTGATGATGATGGCGCTGCGCTCGTTCTTCGCGGCGCGGTCGCGGGCGGGCATCGTGCTGTGGTCTGCGCTGATCGGCACGCTGATCAACGGGGTGCTGAACTATGCGCTGATCTTCGGCACCTTCGGCGCACCGGAAATGGGCGTGCAGGGGGCGGCGGTGGCCTCGGTGGTGAGCTCGACCGTGATCTTCCTGATCATGGCCGGCTGGGCCGTGTTTCACCCGCGCCACCTCGAATACCGGCTGTTCCAGCGCTTCTGGCGGCCGGAATGGCCGGCCTTTTTCGAAGTCTTCCGGCTGGGCGTGCCGATCGGCTTCACCATCCTCGCCGAGGTCGGGCTGTTCATGGCAGCGTCCTTGATGATGGGCTGGCTCGGCACCGTGCCGCTCGCGGCCCACGGCATCGCCATCCAGCTCGCCTCTATCAGCTTCATGATCCCGCTCGGCCTCTCGCACGCCGCCACGGTGCGCGTCGGCCAGGCCTATGGCCGCGGCGACATGGAGGGGCTGGCGCGCGCGGCGCATACGGTGATGGGGCTGTCAGTGGTGATCTCGTTTGCCGCGGCGAGCCTGTTCTGGCTGGCGCCGGAATTCCTGGTCGGCCTGTTCGTCGACGACGCCAATGTCGACGCGGCCGAACTGATCGCGGTGGCCGTGCCGCTGCTTCTGGTCGCCGCCGCCTTCCAGATTGTCGACGCCATCCAGGCGATCGGCTCGGGGCTCTTGCGCGGCATCAAGGACACCCGCATCCCGATGGTCATCGCCGTGATCAGCTACTGGCCTATCGGCCTGTCGGCCGCCTATGGCCTCGGCTTCGGCCTGGGGCTGGGCGGCCCCGGCATCTGGGCGGGCCTGGCGCTCGGGCTCGGCGTGGCGGCGCTGCTGTTGAACCTGCGGTTCGCCAACCGGCATCTGTTCCTGGATGTGAAGGGGTAGGGGGCGCCCTCGACAGGCGGTTGGTGGTCGCGCCGCCGTTTCCTGAAAGCCGGTTGTCCCGAAAGATCCGGAACCCTGAAGTGTCCCATGCCGTCTTCCCGGCGATGTCTTCACGTTCCGGCGCGGGAGGGCCGGGAAGCGGGGAACAATCGGCCGGCCAAGTGGTTGGGGGTGTGCAACCCAAGCCAAAGGAGACATCCCATGAGATATTTTCCCACGCTAGCTGCACTGTCCATGGCCTTCGCCGGATCGGCAGTGGCACAGATCACGGTGCCTGCGACCGATGTCGTTCTTGTGGCGCCGACGATCGAAGTCGACGGCTATCAGCCTTACGATTACGCAGCCGACACGACCCTGGAGGTGACGCTGGATGACGCGGACGTCTATTCCTCGGTCACCGGCGAGGACATCGGTGAAGTCGACGATGTCCATACGGACTCGGCAACGGGCACCACCTACCTTGAACTGGAGATCGGGGGCTTCCTCGATATCGGAGACAAGGACATCGCCGTACCTCTCGAACAGGTGTCGGTCTATCGCGGCGGTGACGAGTACCGCGTCTATGTCGCAGCCACCGAGGACCAGTTGAAGTCCTATCCGGAATTCGACGACTAGGCTGACCAGGCTCGTGGGGCGTTCTGAGTAACTCCTGTCAGGCGGGATGGTTTTGGCATCCTGCGTGGCGGGTCCCGCGCCCTACGGCCTGTCGTCGGAGGCCTCGCCCCTCTTCTCCCGGTCGTTGTGGTCGCTGGGGTCGAACTCGGTGGGGTCATATCCCTCCACGTCCTGCGCAATCCCGGTCACGTGGGTCGTCCCGGTCTCCTCATTGTAGACAAGACCGTATTTCGCGCGACCCTCGGATTTGTAGCGCTGGAATTCGCGGACGCCTGCATAGATGAAGAACAGCGCGAAGGGCACCAGGATCAGAAGGGGTATCAGTTCGGCTTGCATGGGGACGCTCCTTTGCGAGGTCATTGCGGCGCGCGGTCGGTCTTGTCCGGCAGGTGCAGGACGCTCCTGAGCGTCAAATCGGACCGGCGTTGGAAAGCCTTCAAGCTCTCCGTCCGGGCGATGTCAGCATGTGCTTGTGCGGCCTGCGTGAAGGTGCGGGGTTTTCGATCACCCGCCGATGCGGCCAGGCTCGGCCCGGTTCTTGGTGGCCAGACGCCGGGTCCATAGGCATCCTGTCACTGTAGGCAAAAGCGGACGGTCTTTCAACCGCGCCCCCGCCGCCGTCGCCTCGGGCGCTGTCGCTTCCTCAAGCGACGCCCGGGTGCCCGGCGCAGGCCTGTTTCGCGTCCTAACCCTTCCCGCCTTCTGCCCCCATCCCCACCAGCACCTGCCGCGTCGCCTCATCGGCCGGAAACAGGTGCTCGATCTGCCAGTCTGCGAGTGCGATGTCTTCCGCCGTCGAGAACTGGCTGAGCGTGGAAAAGAACGACAGCGTCGTTTCGCCCAGGCGGTAGCGGGTGGCGATGATGGCCTGCTCGCCGGCGGCCGGATCGGGGGCGGTGTGGCCGAGGCGGGTGGAGAGCCGCGCGACCATCTCGTCGAGCCAGGCGTCGCCGCCCAGATGGCCGGAGCGGGCGCGCAGGCGGTGGAGGAAATGACGCGCCGTCTCGTCCCAGTTCTCGATCGCGCCCGCGAGCCCACTGTCGTCAAGCAGCGCCTCGACGAGGTTGGCGTTGTCCGGAAGGCCCAGTTGCGCGAGCATCATCCCCGCAGTGGCATTGGCACGCAGGATGGTCCAGCGCCGGTCGAGCACCAGCGCCGGGTAGGGCAGATGGCGGTCAAGCATCCAGTCGAGCGCGGCGGCGATCGGCGCCATCTCCGCCTCGTCGAGGTCGCGGGCGCGGAAACCGGGGGCGAATCCCGCCGCATGCAGCAGCGCATTGCGCGCGCCGCGCGGCACCTCGAGCGCCGCGCCGAGATTGAGCACCATGGCGCGGCTGGGGCGGGCGCGTCCGGTCTCGAGAAACGAGATGTGGCGCGCCGAGACATTGGCCTCAAGCCCGAGATCGAGCTGGCTCACCTTGCGCGCCTCGCGCCAGGTCTTCAAGAGATCGCCGAATTGCGTGGTCATTGCCCTCTCCTCCGCCACCCAGCGCCCATCATAGAGCGACGGCGCGGACTGTCACTTACCTCGGACGTAATTGCGCGGCGTCCGGCGACACGCTTTTCTGGGCCCGTCAACAAAGGAGTTCTCGTCATGGAAAATGCACATGCGCAAGTCTGGGTGAAAGTGGCGTCAGCGGTCGTCATCGGCGTCGGCTTGGTGCTGGCGGCTGCCGCCTGGCCGCCTCTCGCCGCGCCGGTGGCGCTGCTCACCGACTTGCTGGTCTGGCCGCTCGACGGTCAGCAAACGCTTTCTTCGCCCGAGACCAGGGTCTTCGCCGCCATCGCGGGCGGCGTCATGGTCGGTTGGGGCGTGACGTTGTGGAAAATGGCCGGGCATCTGCTGCCGGTCGATATTGCCGCGGCCAAGTCAATCGCGCTTACCGGCATTTATGCCTGGTTCGCCGTTGATTCGATCGGCTCGATCGCGGCGGGCGCCAGCCTCAACGCCGCGCTCAATCTCGGCTTCGTGGCGCTGTTTCTCTATGCGTTCCGCCAGCCGTCGCCAAAGAGCTCATCCGCGATCCTGGACTAGGCGATGAAACCGGTCCCATCAAATGGGAGCGCAGCGCCGGGAGCATTCCGGGCGCGGCGTTCTGCTCAGCGTTCGGCCAGCGCCTCGAGCCCCTGGCGCTCGCGCACCATGTTCATGAAGCGCTTGAACAGATAGTGGCTGTCCTGCGGGCCCGGCGAGGCTTCGGGGTGGTGCTGCACCGAGAATACCGGCTTGCCGACCAGCCTGAGCCCGCAATTGGTGCCGTCGAACAGCGAGACATGGGTTTCCTCGACGCCGTCCGGCAGGCTCTTGCCGTCGACCGCGAAGCCGTGGTTCATCGACACGATCTCGACCTTGCCGGTGGTGAAGTCCTTGACCGGGTGGTTGGCGCCGTGGTGGCCCTGGTGCATCTTGGTGGTGGTTCCGCCAAGCGCCAGCGCCAGGATCTGGTGGCCAAGGCAGATGCCGAACAGCGGGATGCCGCTGTCGATCAGCTGCTTGATCACCGGCACCGCGTATTTGCCGGTTGCCGCCGGGTCGCCGGGGCCGTTCGACAGGAACACGCCGTCGGGCGCCATGGCGAGAATGTCCTCGGCGCTGGTGGTGGCCGGAACCACCGTGACCTTGCAGCCCAGGCCGGTGAACAGCCGCAGGATGTTGCGCTTGATGCCATAGTCGATGGCGACGACATGGGCGCTCTCCTCGCCGGCCTCGGCAAAGCCCCGGTCCCAGACCCAGGGGCCTTGCGTCCAGCTCGAGGACTGGCCCGACGCGGCGTCCTTGGCGAGGTCGAGGCCCTCGAGCCCGCTCCACTCCGCGGCCAGCGCCTTGAGCGCGGGGATATCGAAATTGCCGTCGGGATCATGGGCGATGACCGCGTTGGGCGCGCCGTTCTCGCGGATCCAGGCGGTCAGCGCGCGGGTGTCGACGCCGGCGAGGCCGATGATGCCGCGGGCCTTCAGCCACTGGTCGAAGTGGCGGGTCGAGCGGTAGTTCGACGGATCCGTGATGCTCGCCTTGAAGATCGCGCCCACCGCGCCGATACGGGCTGCGGGGGTGAGATCCTCGATGTCCTCGTCATTGGCGCCGATATTGCCGATGTGCGGGAAGGTGAAGGTGACGATCTGTCCCAGATAGGACGGATCGGTGAGGATCTCCTGGTAGCCGGTCAGCGCCGTGTTGAAGCAGACCTCGGCCTGCGCCTGGCCGGTGGCGCCGATGCCCTGGCCTTCGATAACGGTGCCGTCGGCGAACACCACGACGGCCGTGGGCTTTGTCTTGGTCCATGGGCTTGGGGTCATGTGCACTCCATTGGCGGCCTGAAGCCGCTGCATTGCCGGCGATTGCCCCTTGACGCGGGGGCGGGACATCGCCATCTAACCTGCCTGAAGCAAGGCGCGGAACCTGGTCCTAGCGCCTCGTGTGTCTTCCATACGGTCCTACATGGGCTGGTAAATAGAGAAGCCGCACGCTGTGGTCAATCAGCCCGATGGCGTGGTACCGCCAATAAATCGCTTGAACAGGACGCGGCGGAAGGGGTAATCCTTTCGCTCTGCATGTGCGGACATTTGGGCTTCGTTTAGGAACTGCCGGAGAAGTTTGATGATGCGGGAACGTTTTACCGAAGCCCTCAAGGATGCGATTCGCGCCAAGGACCCGCGCCGGGTCTCGACGCTGCGCCTGATCCAGGCCGCCATCAAGGATCGCGACATCGCCAATCGCGGCGCCGGCCGGGATCCCGTCAGCGACGAGGACATCCTGCAGATCCTGACCAAGATGATCAAGCAGCGCGAGGAATCGGCCGCGATCTACGAGGAGAACGTGCGCCTCGAGCTTGCCCAGCAGGAGCGCGACGAAATCGCCATCATCCGCCAGTTCCTGCCCGAGCAGATGCCGGAGGAGAAAGTGCGCGAGGCCTGCGCCTCGGTCGTCTCGGAAACCGGGGCGTCCGGCCTGCGCGACATGGGCAAGTGCATGAACGTGCTCAAGGAGCGCTATCCCGGCAAGATGGACTTCTCCAAGGCGAGCGGCGTGGTCAAGGGCCTGCTGCGCTAGAGCAGCCGCCCGGCCGGGATTTTCTCGGCGGAGGTCCCCGTGACTTCCGTGGGCCGGCTCCGAAAATACATATTATATATTCGATAAAATATATATAAAATCCGTCCTATTACCGTTCGATTGCGCACTTATAAAGGGTAGTAACGGACGGTCGATGATTCGGCCGTGTTTTCGAAAACGATGCAGAGGACAGGTCATGCCCCCGACTGTCATGAAGCAGACAAGACCAGATCCGGCGGATCGTAGCTCTGTGCAACGATGGCAGGATTTCCCCTGTCCGGCGGGCGTCCAGCCAACGGATAGGTAAGCCATGGGTAGTTTCGAACCACCTTTCGACACTCTGCCGTTCGCGCCGATCGCCGGAATCAGGACGATCTTCGATGCGATGCAGGTGCTGCGCCAGACCTGCGGGGCCTACCGGTTCCGCTATTTCCAGGTGATCACGCTTCCCAGCAGCAGGTCCGGCGGAGACGAGACGATTTCCGGCCTGGCCACGATCTCGAGCTGGCCGCCGGACATGATCGCCGATTATGACCGGCTGGATCTCGCCCGGAACAGTCCGATTCTGGAGCGGCTGCGCAAGCAGATCACGCCGCTGGTGTTCTCGGTCGACGAGATCAACAACAACCGCCCCGACCCCGAAACCATCAGCGCCGGCGAATTGTTCGCGCGCTACAACCTGACGATGGGCGTGTATTTTCCGGTGCATGATTTCCGCGGGCTGAGGCATGCGGTGTCGTTCATGGGCGACCGGGAGCCTCTGACGATAGAGGAACTGTCGACGCTCGCCATGTTCGCAGCCATGCTGATCGAGCAGATTTCGACGGTTTCGGCCACCGGCCATGCGTCCAAATCCGTGCTCAACGGCCGCGAGACCGAGATTCTGCAATGGACCGCGGAGGGCAAGACCAGTTCGGAAATCGCCAGCATCACCGGGCTTTCCGAACACACGGTCAATCACTACGCCACCATCGCCACCCAGAAGCTCGGCTGCTCCAACCGCACCCAGGCGGTGGTCTACGCCATGCGCAGGGGCCTGTTCAAATAGCACCGGCTCAGGCGCAGGCGCTGGCGATGCCCCGGCTGACCAGCGCATCCAGGCCGGCATAGACCGTGTTCTGCGATCTGAGGTCGCGCCAGGCTTCGAAATCGATGCGTTTCATTGGCTTTGAGAAATAGAAGCCCTGGATCTCGTCGCAGCCGAGCTGTGCGGCGGCGGCAACCTGGCCCGGGGTTTCGGTGCCTTCGACCACCACCCGGCAGCCGAGATTCTTGCCGAGCTGGATGATCGTCCGGGAGACCTCGCGCGAGCGGCCGATGCAGTCGATGCCGGAGACGAAGGACCGGTCGACCTTCAGGATGTCGAATTTCAGGCCGGTCAATTGCACCAGGTTGGAATAGCCGGTGCCGAAATCGTCGATGGCGATCCTGAGCCCGGCGGCCCTGAGCGCGGCGATCTCGTGGGCCACGCCGGCCACGTCGGTGGTGGCGAGCGTTTCGGTGATCTCGATGGTGATGAACTGCGCCGGGCACTGATGCGCCTCAAGCAGCGCGATCACCGTGCCCGAGAAGTCTTCGGTCTGGAACTGCTCGACGGAGACGTTGATCGACACTTCGGTCGGCTGGCCGGCGCGGATCCAGGCGGCGCACTGGCCGATCGCCTCGTCGAGCACGATCAGTCCGATCTCTCCGATCAGCCCGGTCATTTCCGCCACCGGAATGAACTCGCCGGGGCCGATGACGCCGCGCTCGGGATGATTGAGGCGCACCAGCGCTTCCGCCCCGGTGACCGCCCAGTCGCTGGCCGAGACCTTGGGCTGGTAATAGACCTCGAACTGGCGCTCGGCGATGGCGGTCCGGAGATAGCGCTCGATGCTTTCGCGGGTCTTGATCTGCTGCATCATCTCCATCTGGAACACGGCGGTCTTGTTCGCCACCGGCAGCGCCGCGGCGTGGTTGCAGGCAAGGGCCGCATACTGCTTGATCTTCATGGCCGCGAGCGAATCCTCGGGATATCGGGCGACGCCGATGGCGATCTTCGGGCGGAACTGCCGCCCCGCCTCCTCGACGATGGTCGCCACCGCCGCATGCAGCCGGTCGGCCAGCGCGGCGATCTCGGCGGGCTCGACCATATCGGGCACTGACAGGATCAGTTCGGTGCCGCCGAAGCGGGCGAGCACCGGCCTGTCGGTCTCGGGACCGGCCGAGTTGCGCTGGTTCTCCGCCTCGCTGTTGCAGGGGGAGGCCTCGATCAGCAGTCGGGCGATGCTTGTAAGCAGCCTGTCGGAAGATTCGTGGCCGAAACGGTCGTTGACCTTGCGCAGATCGAGGATGTCGATGAAGAACACCGCGCCGCGGGCCGGATTTCCGTGAGCGTCGAGCGACGTCACCCGCCGCTCCAGCAGGGTCTGGAGCCGGTAGCGGTTGGGCAGGCCGGTAACGAGATCGTGGTTGGCCAACTGGCGGATTTCGGTGGTGGAGGCGCGCAGCCGGCTGACCATCAGCCGCATGCTGGCTGCCAGACCGCCGATCTCGCATTTGCAGAACAGGGGAATCGTCACGTCGAGATTGCCATCGGCGACCTCTTCGGCGATGTCGGTAAGCTGGCGGATCGGCTGGGTGATCTTGCGGCTGAGAAATGCCATCAAGGCTGCGGTAATGGCCAGGCCGATCGCCGCGGCGGCAGTGTGGGCGGCGATGTCCGAAGCGGTGTGGTGATCGTTCAGCAAGGGTTGCGTGACGACTGCCAGGCAGATCGCCGCCAGGGCGATGTACATCAGGGTCAAGCGGACCCCGATCGCATTGCCGCCCGTGCCGTAGGTGGATTCTTTGTTGCGCATGCCCGTCGCCCCGGAAGCCGAACCCCGAAGGGGAGGCTCACCTCATGTGGAAAATATCTCGACATGCCGTTCCACGGCGCTGCAACGGACCGCGGCGTCATGCCTGCGGGTCTCTCGCTCCATTGCGACGCCGAATAAATAACAGTAGTTTATTAATGCAGGATTCCAAAAGTGGTTAGACTTTGAACGATTGCGCACTTTGCCGGTGCGGGGCCGCTCCGCCGGCCCGTCGGGCGCATCGCTGTGAATAGCGGGGAGGGCGGCATCAAGCTCTTTGCCTGCTCCGCGCGCACCTCCTATATACTGCGCAAGCCCGCACCCGGAATCGAGCGCGGGCGAGACCTGAGTCGGGATCATAGGTGCTACGGTCGGTTGTGTGCGTGTGCACGGCGCCGCAGTGTCTATCATCCATCCCCGCAATCGCCGGAGGCGTTGTTACAGTGCGGTTCTCACCGTCCTTTCTTGACGATATTCGCGACCGGGTTCCGATCTCGGACGTGATCGGCCGT
>TARA_R110002020_G_scaffold17831_1_pt1 | contig 10637 bp, 18 predicted proteins | sample TARA_R110002020 | Tara Oceans TARA_R110002020 (sample SAMEA4396489) | marine metagenome | biome: Westerlies Biome; feature: [MES] marine water layer (ENVO:01000295) within the mesopelagic zone...; material: water (ENVO:00002006), including particulate matter (ENVO:01000060) such...
CAATCAGTCATTTTACCAACATCATTTAGTAAAAACTCTTGAAGAATGGGATGAAGATGCCGAAGAATGGTGGGATACAGGTGAAAAATGTCGTCATGATAAGATGCAGTATCTTGATTATTTAGAAAATGGTGAAGATGCATGGGGCAACATTATAGCAGGACATATTGTTATTGGCTGTCCTACTTGTGGATTTAAAGATACTTTATCCCACGTTAATATCCCGCAAGGTTGCGATAATCGAGGTAGGGTAGAGGACTACATCAGATTTTGAGATGGTTTAAGAGTTGCTCGATAGCATCAGGGCCAGCCATCAATTCTAAATCAACATCCTCAGACCTAATTTTACTAACTTCTGTTTCTGAAGGATCTTGACGATTGTTCCAATGCACTTCCCAATCCTCATAAGTATTTTGTAGACGTTCCTTTTGTAGACTCTCAGTGATATCCAGTCGCACTACTGTCCAACCAGCGGCTTTTAGAGCGGTGGCTTCATTGATAAACCTGACATCATCAATTACCAATAAATCATCGTCCAAGTTAATAATGTAATCGATCCAGACCGAGGGTCGGATCTCACGCATCTTCATGCCAATCTTTTGTAATAGTGGCCGATCCTTGACCTCCATCTGAAATAGATCTCTGGCAATTTCCTTGACTTTTGCTGCTAATGACACCTTGGTATAACCTTTATCGACTAAACTATCTGCCAAAGTGGTTTTACCTGAAGCCATCTGCCCCGCAATTGCGATCTTCATAATAATCACTTGAGGTGCTACCTTAATATAACTTTGTTTGGAACGCCCCGCCACCACGATTTGACTGGATAGCGTCTTGAAAGTATTCCGGCAAAAACGTCTTCAGAGGTTTTCTACCATCACGCTGCGCTCGCAGATGGTAGTCAAACGAGGGATCGATAATATACATCTTACCCCGATCCTTGGGACTTCTCACAATGCGTCCCAGCATTTGCGTTAGCATGACGCCAGTTTGCATAGTATACCAATCAGGATTGTCTTTCAACTTCTTAGCGATCCGCACATCTCCCAGACTGGGGAAAGGAAGTTTGGGAATTACCAAGAATCCCACGGAACCACCATCGTAGCCTTGGTTAGCATAGGTTGATACCAGAATAGGATTGCCTTTAGATTTAGTAAAGTTCTCGAAGACCTGATCACGTTCTGTTGGGTTTTTCGTGTGAGTCATTATTCTATCTGCCACATTTCTGTCTATCTTGCCGACGGCCTCCAAGATATTCTTTTCCAACTCATCTGTATATGGTAAAATCAATCCTTTTTGATCGGGGAACTGCTTGGCAATTTCAACTATTCTCATCGCCGTAGCCTGATAATGTTCTTCTCGACGACCTCGACGGCTAAGATCTCCACCTTTTAGCGTGGTAAAGATCGGACGGTTGTTGACAGGGAAGGAACTGTATTCAATCTTAATATAGCAAGTCTCAGACTTTTTCAATCCCATTTCTTTACAGTAGATATCAATATCAGAGATAGTTCCTGACAAAAAGATTCTGTGCTTGCCTAAGTTCAACAACAACTCTTCGGATCTATCCGTGATGTCCATTGGTTTGAAACTAACAAAGATTGGTTCTTTCTCGTCATCATATTGCCAAATAATGTTTTCTGGTTCTGCTTTTAGGCTGTCAATAAGCCGAGATAAATAATTCTTAGTGTTGTTAGCCATTCTAACCGTTCTTTCATCATAAGATTTTATCCTTTGAGCGATAGCATCACGAAGACGTTCTAAATACATCGTCCAGACTTTAGCACCCATCTTTTGACGATCAACTGGTGTATCAGTTCTAATGCTACCGATCCTTGGAAATCCCCATGTATCTTTACTACTTACAGGATGCCACGAAGCCAACATATTTTCTCGCTTTTTAGTCAGTCCTGTTTGACTTACTTCTGGTGCGGCCATAATATCATTGAAACTTGGAATATCCAATAGCATTTCTAATTTCCTGATTGATACTGTGAAAGCATAATAATCTGATAGCGTCGAGGGTAGCGTATGCGCTTCATCAAAGATAATAAAGTCACGAGGTAGTAAATACATCCCACTGGAGTTCATTCGCATTAAGTAACTGGTATTACCTACAAAGTATCGGTTGTGGTGAGCCTTATGAAGTGCGGCATAGTATTCACAAAGTTTATCTTCTGACACCGACCAATCCACTTGCTGGTTTTTGACAGGGAGTTTCATACCACATTTAAATCCAATGGTGCTACAAGGTGCCAGATCGGCTTGACAAGATTGTGACTTTTCATTACCTATTTGCTTAGCCTCCCATGCTCTCTCCGCATCAGCCTCATTACGACAATTAGATTCAATACTCAAAGCGCAGGCATAATTTCCCTTGCCCATTACGGATCTCATAAAGGGCATCTCATCCATGTATTGCTTTTGTAAACCTTTTAGTGGAGTTACGACATAGGCACGACTATCGAACATCTTTGGCACAGCCATCGCCATCGCAGATTTACCTGAACCCACTGGTGATTCTACCACGATGTTTTTGTATCCTGCTTTTACAGCCTCTACGATTTCAGGGATTACCTGTTTCTGCTCTTGCCTTGGGTTATCGAATCGTGTGCCTGTAAACCACTCTGCTACTTCCCACTTTGGATCGAAGTCTTCAGTTACTACAATCTCTTTATATCCCGTAGCGTTAGCCTCCTCAGGAATCTGATGTCCACCCACCTTGCCCAAGTTAGAATCATCAAAGTCACCTTGTTCAATAAAATCACTTTCTTCTTCTTGCTCAGCGAAATTGACAGGAGTTCCTGAAACCCACATCGATAAATTAAAGTGATTGCAGAATTGTTCCAAGTTAACGATCTTACGTCCACGAATCTCCATCTGAGATTGATAACATCGACGAGCCTTGTTCCATTTCATTCCATAAGTCCCTGCTAAAATATCACGATAGGGATAGCAATTGCCTTTTACCGATACGGGAACGAACATACTTTCTATTATGATCACCACCCTCTTATACTTTAGCAATCTATAAATAGCAGTGGGCCTAAATAAAATATATGATGGCTATCGATTGGGCAGCCTTTTATATCCCTCACCCTGCTAAGGCAGAAAAGGGAGGAGAGGATGCTTACTTTTTTGTAGAAGACGAAACCTTTTCGTTTGCAGCGGTTTTTGATGGCGTTGGTGGATGGGCTGATCAGGGAGTCGATCCAAAACTATGGGCCCAAGCCATGGCACACTATACTCAAGAAGCCTTATCTGATTCTGATAACTTAATTACTATTATGGATCAAGCCTACCAACAAACCTTAGATACTGGAATTGAAGGGTCGTGCACAGCAATTATGGCTCAACATCAACAAGACAATCAACTTCAATATGCTAATTTAGGCGACTCAGGTTTAGCCATCTATCGTAACGGCAGAATATTTTTCGAGACGGCGGAGCAGACTATTGGTTTCAATTATCCTTATCAACTTAGTTCTGATTTAGCAGAGATGCCTCAAGACGCCGATCGAGGTAGCATCCCTATCAAACAGGGAGACATTATTGTTATCGCTTCCGACGGATTATGGGACAACCTATACCATGTAGAAATTAATACCCTTCTCAGTTCATGCGTTGATGCTCAAGAAATGGCTCAGAAATTAACTATTGCAGCCTACCAAGCCTCTAACGATGATAAACGCTGGGCACCCTTTGGACAAAAAGCCGTCGAAGGGCTGTATGCGGATCGTAATCCTAATGATCTCGATTGGGAATCGGAAACACCTCCGTTAGCAGAATGGATGGGTGGCAAACCAGATGATATCGCCGTTATTGTGGGAACGGTTTACTGAGGTGTAACTGTGGAATGGCAGAATAAACTTTTGGATGGTCTTGATGACAACCTTCGATGGAAGAAACAGATGAAGGGCGTCGGAGATCCAGAGGGTGAAACCAATGAGTCCCTAAGAGATGTCCTTGATGAACTATTCTGGGCAGGGGAATCAGCCAATGATGGCAAAAAATGGACCCAAGTAAATGTTCCAACATACCGGGGTCCTTTCGACGACGATGTTTTTATTGCACCCAATATGGCAGTTAAGTTTACTGATGGGACGAACGAATACAGCATGAAATTGATCGAAGCCAACAACGATACTGTTAAGGAAAACGAACCACTTTGGTGGTTGACTCCACCCGTCCGTGATAAGTATTACACACCAGAGTGGGACTATGCTACCATGATTGAGATTACCAAGAAAGGAGATCAGAATGCCTTAATGGTATTCCAGACCTACGGCGAACCCCATGGAGGGTGGGATTGGGATTTTTGGAGGTTTAACAACCCTGTCGCCATAAATTATCTACGCTTCAAGTAATTCTTTCCCCTGAGGCTTTCAATGACCTTGCGATCATGTCTGGTGACAGGTCAAACGTGAAAGATAAGGTGATATAACCCAATCATTCCTGCTGTCGTTATGGCGGATAGCACATTAGAGATAAACTGCACATAAATGTCATCATGGAGTTCCTGATGAAGTTCACGACCCCACAAGATCCATCGCTTCATACTATCAGAATCCTAATTCTCTCATGGCATCTTCTTTAGTGAGTCCGCCCGATTCTACCAATTCCGTTAAAACACCGAAAGGATAACACTCATCCTTCCAATCACAGTAAGAGCACTGCCAATCACCCACAGGGGCAAGATGGCTTTTATTGAAAGCGGCTTTCTTGGTCTTAGTAAGTTCACCTTGACTCTCTAATTCCTCATACAGTTCATCACTAAACCTCAGACTGAAATCACGATCAGGTGGCGTCTCGGCCTTGAGTTTCTCATATGATAGCACATAGCGTTCCAAGATACTCTCAATGCTAAGTCCCTTGATAGGCACGTTCATTTTACCGTTTGGATCTTTGAGTTGTTCCATAGGATCGGTTTGAGGGACAATCAATTGACCATCCATAGTCTTAACCAAGATTTCACCATCATAGCCATTACTAAGTTCAATTCGGAATTGATTAGTAGAACAAGAGTCCACAATTTCATAAACGATAACTCCATAAGGGATTTTGACACCATAAGTATCTTCTACTACTTTGCGAGTATGGAGATACATTCCTGTTTGCATTAGGTGTTCTAACTTAGGATAACCCATAGGATACATCTTGTTGCCTTTGCCTTTCAACATCTTTTCACTGAAGTAACCACGAGTTGATTTAACTTCAATAGCCACGGCTTGATCAGTATCGATCGACAAAATACGACCTTCATCATCCATTTCCGCCATTCTAAGAATAGCGTCGATTTCACCACTCATGTCAATTTGTTCACCATCGGAACAAACTCCAATCGGGGCTTTGATTTTAAGGTTAGCGGCCAAGAGAATACCTTGCTTTTGCCAATGCTTCTGCAATTCTTCTTCCACAGCATCTCCAACACCGAAACGAATGAAACTCATATCGTCAGAAGTATTAGTTCGAGGAATACGCTTTTTGGAATACCAAACTTGTCGATGGCACTTGCCAATCAACTTCGGGTTGCCGTATTCGTTGGTTATTTCACAGGATGCGCCCGTTGGGTTTAAGCCACCCAAAGAGATTCGCAGTCCGCCGTTTCGCTTACTATAAATATAGTTTTGTATTGGGTCAAAGTCAGTCATTTTAATCACCTTTATGCTGCCTCAGTTGGCAGTTTATGTAATTGTAGGTGTGAGGTATCACCCTTATATAGTTTGTCAAAACAAATCATCGTCATCCGAAGGACGGTTGATGAAATGCACTGCCAGCGAAGCGTTGCTAATAAAACCCTCATCTCGACTTTGCTTTATAATTTGTCCCATCAGAGTATCTGTTTCTTCCATCAAGGTAGCCAAGTTATCAAAACCAGTAAAACCAATCAGATCGAAAACCTGAAAGGTTATCTCATCCTTTTCAAATGAGGATCGATTAAGTTCCATGCCATGGCTAACAGTCAGTCCATAGATAGAAGTGCTAAAAGGTTGGAGATCCGATCCTTCCACCACAATCAAACGATACAAAAACCCATCAGGGAGTTCTCCCTCTGCTTTCATTTGCTCAAGGGCTTCTCGCAAGCCTATTGGTTCTTCATCCATGTTTAGCCACCATCTTTTGCATAAAGTTATCGTAGTCGAAGTTGTCCCAGTCTTTAATGACTTCCAGCATAACTCCTAAATCTCTTTCCATGTCTTTGGTTGGCACTTTCTGAAGTTTAGAATCCTCAGTTCCATCAGGGAAACGGTAAGTGCTAATTTGATTAAAGTGGCCTTTGGCCAACATAGAAGTAACTACTAATCGTGCCTGATCTGCATTAGCCTGATTATCCAAGGTTACTTTAACCCTTTCTTTAGCCGATTGCATAATTTCTACTTGATGTTGCACAATAGCCTCTAAATACTTTTGAGGGTTCTTTTCCAACCATAGTTTCAATTCCTGACGTTGATATCCTTTTGTTTCTAAGAAGTCTACAAAATTGCCTGCTACGGCTACTACAAAACGAAGTGGATTGTCTAAGATATTAAACATCACGAAATAAAGATCGTCTTGATCACCCTTTTCCATTTCAATATCTGCCGTTACCAGCACTTCTTGATCCTTGAATCCCAGCCTTACATCTTTAATTGCCTTCATTGTTTTGCCTCCTCAACACATTCATGACACAGATAATATAATCCACCTTCGCTAATATCAAATGAGACTTCACAACCCCGGCACTTTCGTAGTTTCCAACGAAGAGCCCACTTGGCTTTTAAGATGCGAGCCTCGTCAATAGAAACTGCTACTGGATTCTCGATCAAATGGTCGGGTGAAATCTCCAAACCTTGCTGTCGAGCGAAGTTAATCAAATCCAGCATGGATAGAGTTATCAGTATCACCTACTTATATCTTCTTATTAGACGGCTTTACCCATTCGCTTGATATCATCTCTTTTGACGAGTCCCAAAGTAATGGTAGATGCACCGCTGGTTTCTTCAACAGTTACCTTCATAAAAGCAGTATCGGAGTAGTCGCTAAAGACTAACACCCTGCTGCCGCCGAGATCCAAACGCACTTCCATGCTTATTCCTCATTGTAGCGCAGGTTGTATTCCGCATAGAGTTGATCAGCGAGATCGAACACGGTAGATACAAGTTTCTGTGGTGCATTTTCAGCATCCATTTGTGCGGCTACCAAAGTAGTAGCATTGTTAAGGCACATACCAAGAGTAATGCGCTGTTGAGTAGTCATTTTACCAGCATCAACATCACCGATATGGATCGAGTTGCCGTCAGGAGTAGTAAGTGTTACCACCGCATTAGCCGAAGCCTTTGAGCCTTCGAGAATACCGAAACGCTTTCTTGCACCGTATTCAGCCTTGAACTTGCCAGCAAACTTGCCACGAACATCGAAACGACCAATGTCGCCTTTGTCGTTACCAACCGTAGTTGGGCCTTTAATGAAGTAAGCGAGAGTATCGTCTCGGCTCCATTCTTTTGCTGTGTATCCTTCTTTGCATTTAATGTCAATCTTTACCATAATATCACCAGTGGTTCTTCAATTTACTCTGGGTGATACCACCCTTATATATCTTTACCACCAGCGAGGATTTACTGACGACCAATTGATTCCCAAAGGGATAAAAGTGTAGATCTGAGTGCAACTGCAAGGATCTCCCACGGTTTGAAGAGCCATTAGTTCTTCCGTAGACATAGTATCGCCTTTCATTAAGCGATCCATCAATTCCCTAACTACCTTGGGTTTTACATTACCGCATTTGCGACATCGCATACCCATAAATATCGTTATCACCTGTTTATACCTTACCCCAAAGATTCAAATAGTCAATAATCTAATATTGGTTATGATAGAAATATGGGCGGAACTCTCACCACCCACTCTTCACCATCCTTGGTGGGTTGCTGATATCATGATGCAATCTGGCGATCGTGTTTGGAGATATGATACTGTGGTCGATACGGAAAAGCAACACTTAGTTCGCCGTGCCGAAGAAGAAATCGCCTTGTTAAAGATGAAAGGTCCTATGACAATATAGATTGATTGTTGATAGCATCGTAGGTGTTACCGGCACTTAATTCGGCTAACATCTGTTTTACGGATCTTTCATCGCCCAACCAAATAGAGTGATCAGTGCCATCAATTTTTATCCCCGGCCATCGATTAGGGCTGGCTTCATTCCATACCCACTTATTTGGTTTTCCGGGTATTTTATCAACATTTCTTGGTAACGACCAATCATCGAAAATCTTTTTTAGGTCTTGTTTACTGGCATGGCTGTGCCAATCTTTGCCATCAAACTCCGTATCTTCCCATACTCGGGCTATTTCCCAATGGTTAGGGTCTATAACGAAGGTTTCTACCTCATCATCCGATCCACTCATAAATCTTATACCGATAGGACGATAAGATAATCCATAAACATGGGCTTGGTGTTTATCATTCCCATAAAAAACATGGGGTCTAAAAAATATAGTATCATATTGAGTTGAAATCTGAGGATCGAGAGTAAGATTCTTACCATCATAAGTAAAAATAGGTGAGTTGTTAGTTTTGGCAATAAGTTGAACAATTCTATGATCATCTTCTCCTGAGGATGTTAGCCAAGCCCAACCACGGCCCATGCGAGGAAATGGATCTGCCGATCGTTTGAATCTCATATTACCCACCTGTTAATGCTATCAGGAATCTTGACAATTCTATTATCATCTAAAACATTAAGTCTGGCGAAAGCCTTTTCTCCATGATAAACTCTTCCCCCGATTTGGAAGTTCGGTGCGGGTTTTGGCTCATCATAAAACTCAACCAACGTCATAGTGCTATATCCCTCTGGAAACCATGCTATCCACCCACTATCGAAATAGACCCTATCGGAGCCTCGGGGCAAATCAGCATAGAAATTGGCAACCGTATAATCTTTTAAGCCCGATCTCCATTTCCAAGGTTTAGCCCCCGAAACTGTTACCCTTTCCGTCCCACCCTCAAAAAGATTTAAAAAATCATTTTTATCACTACCACCCTCATCCAATACCAAGTAGCCCTCTTTCGAGGCAAATGATTCCAAAATCAGAAGTGAATAATCCTTCTGCGCTTGAATTGTCTCATGACTAAAAAGATATTTGGGATCCATCCCTATATCCCTAAAAAGATCCACCATCTCTTGGGAACTTTTCCATTTGTTTACATCACTCATAAACTAAACCACCATCATCATAATATTGTCCGATAATCTGTTTTCGATTCATGCTTTGGTGATAGTCCATAGGCACAATTCCTTGCTTAGCCTGCCTTCTATGCCGCATCATATCATTTCTATCCTTCATCGGTAGGTTATTTTGGGATTGTCGTTGATGATACTTAGCAACTTGACCTTCTTTACCCTTCGGGTTGTTTACAATAATCCATTCTAAATTAAAATCCATCAACGAAAATGGTGCCACCATATCATTATTCTGATTGGGTCTCGTTGGTCCTGATAAATACCCCTTCATCGTAATGATACCACCGACCTTATTTACTACTATCGAACCCTCAATTGGACGTTGACTTGCTGATATACTCATATCGACATCAGAAATGCCTTTTGAAATCGCATCCATGGCCCAAAAGCCGATCTCATCTATCGTTTCTTTAAAATTATCCAGAAACATAACTTAGACTTGGCCTTCCAACTACTTATAATTACCTTTGTGGGACAGGACAGGTATTGACACCACCCAAACGATAAAAAGGACACCAGCCCAAAGCAGAAGTGACGACACTCCAAACACCCATGATTAAAAAGACCCATGCCCACGATCCACTGGCTAAGAAATCTATTACTAATAATGCCAAGCCACCTATGCCCCTAAAGACCCGATCTCTGAATCCCACGTTCATCTCAATCCAACCTGATTTCTCGCCATTCTACTCGTCCTGCTTTCACCAGATCACGAATACGACGTTGTTTAGTGCTTAGTTGTGCCTTAGCAGATTTGACATCCATAATGTAAATCATACCCTCTTCCAAGTTATCATTCTTATCTAATCGATAGTCCCAGACGATATAATCAATAGGATTTCCCATGAAAGACCAGTTTTCAGGCTCCCACTCAGGATCGATTTCAGGGTGTTCTACAAATGGTGCCCACTTTTCAAGGATCTGGCCTTTAGAAGTATGAGCCGAGGCGGCACGACCTTTCTGCTTTTTGGCTTCTTGTGCTGTGGACTCTAATTGGGTTTGTAGTTGGGCTACCTGATGACTAAGATGTCTTACTGTATCCTCAGAATGCTGAAGATCTTGTCTTCGCTGTCCCAGTGTTTGAGTTATTTCCAACAACCGATCAGTGTTTTCGACTTCGACAATGGTTTCTATCTGTTCAATCACAGGAAGGATATTGCTGGCTATCCTTAATCGATGAATTAACCACATCGATATCAAAATTAGAATGGCCGTAGCATACATCCACATAGGAAATACTGTTGCCAGCACCTACTTATATTTAATTACTTATTGTTTTCCAAGCACACGGCGATCCAGACCTAAGACATCACAGATCTCATTGTATCGGTTGCGAATAGTCACTTCGGTAACACCAGCAGCCTGAGCCACATCACGTTGAGTGCGATAATTTTCTGGATACATCATACAAGCC
>TARA_R110002020_G_scaffold58412_11_pt1 | contig 10636 bp, 12 predicted proteins | sample TARA_R110002020 | Tara Oceans TARA_R110002020 (sample SAMEA4396489) | marine metagenome | biome: Westerlies Biome; feature: [MES] marine water layer (ENVO:01000295) within the mesopelagic zone...; material: water (ENVO:00002006), including particulate matter (ENVO:01000060) such...
CGCGCATGGCGGCTTCCTCGGGAGAAACCCATTCCAGGCGCCGGCTGCCTTTCTCGGGAAAATCCTTCAGCATCTCCTGGACTTCCAGCGCATGCACCTGCACGCGGACCGGAACCTTCAGCCCGCTGCGAAGCGCCTTGTCGTAGTGGTAGTAGCCGAGGGGTTCCTTGTCGACCTTGCCCTTGGCGCCTGCCTCCTCGTAGGCTTCGCGCTCCGCAACGGCATGCGCCTTCTTTGCCGCCATGGGCCAACCCTTGGCGATCACCCACCGTCCGCTGTCGCGGCTGGTCAGCAGCAGAACCTCGATTTCGCTGCGCTTCTTCTTCATCCGATAGCAGAGCGCAGCATATTGCTGCTTTGGCGGCCGCCGAAGCATGAGTGCAATATCTGACGTGATGCGGTTGAGAAGATGCAAAGTGATGGGGTCTCCAAAGCTGAGTTTCAGGTGAACACGCGTACAATGCGGTGATTCTGCCGCAGCACGCAATTTTATTCGCAGATTAGAATATGGTGCGAAGACTAAAGTTTTTGAGACCAAAAGCGACGCAGGACACGGAAATCTGACCTGAATCACCATTTTTTTGGCGCACCTCTCGTCAGTCAACGCATGGCGTCGCTCGCGGTGCCGTGATATTCGCAATTGACGCCGCAGATTGACGGTCGGTCGGCGGCTTCGGGAGGAAGTCCGTGATGGAAGCAATCAAGTTCCTGGAACCTCGTGCCAGTGTCGTCGCGCGCCGATCCGCCATCATTGCGGATCTGGTGGACCTGCTGCCGCGCGAATGCGTGGTGCATGAAGCGCGCGAACTGGTGCCCTTCGAGACGGATGCCTTCGTGTCCTACCGTCGCTTGCCGCTTGCCGTCGTCCTGCCGAAGACGACGGAGCAGGTCGCGGCCGTGATGAAGTACTGCAACCGCTACGGCATCCCGGTGGTGGCGCGCGGGGCGGGGACATCGCTCTCGGGCGGCGCGATCCCGCAGGAGGACGCGGTGGTGGTCGGCCTGTCGAAGATGACCCGCCTCCTCGAGGTGGACCCGGCCAACCGCACCGCCACCGTCCAGGCGGGCGTCACCAATCTCAGCATATCCGATGCCGTCAGTCCCGAAGGTTTCTTCTACGCGCCCGACCCTAGCTCGCAGCTTGCCTGCACCATCGGCGGCAATATCGGCATGAACTCCGGCGGCGCCCACTGCCTGAAGTACGGCGTCACCACCAACAATCTACTCGGGGTCAGGATGGTGCTGGTCGACGGCACCGTCATCGATCTCGGCGGCAAGCATCTGGACGCGGCCGGCTATGATCTGCTCGGCCTCGTCTGTGGCTCGGAAGGCCAGCTCGGTCTGGTAACGGAGGCAACCGTCCGGCTGATCGCAAAGCCGGAAGGTGCGCGTCCCGTACTCTTCGGCTTCGACAGCTCGGATGCCGCCGGCGCCTGCGTCGCCGACATCATCGGCTCCGGCATCATCCCGGTCGCCATCGAGTTCATGGACAAGCCGGCCATCGAGATTTGCGAGGCCTTCGCCCATGCCGGCTATCCGCTCGATGTGGCAGCCCTGCTGATTGTCGAGGTCGAGGGCTCCGAGGCGGAGATGGAGGCCATGCTGAAGGAGATCGTCGCGATCGCCGGCCGCCATGGCGTCAGGACCGTCCGCGAGAGCCAGAGCGCCACGGAGGCGGCGCTGATCTGGAAGGGTCGCAAGTCCGCCTTCGGGGCCACGGGGCGCATCGCCGACTACATCTGCATGGACGGCACGGTGCCGCTCGGCAAGCTCTCCTACGTGCTGGAAAAGACCTCCGAGATCGTCGAACGTTACGGGCTGCGGGTGGCCAATGTCTTCCATGCGGGCGATGGCAACATGCACCCGCTGATCCTCTTCAACGCCAATGATCCGGAGGATGCCGCCCGGGCCGAAGAGGCCGGCAACGAGATCCTCAAGCTCTGCGTCGAAGCCGGCGGCTGTCTGACCGGAGAACACGGGGTTGGCATCGAAAAGCGCGATCTGATGCGCCACCAGTATTCCGACGTGGACCTCAACCAGCAAATGGCGGTGCGGGCGGCCTTCGATTCCGACTGGCTCCTCAACCCGTCCAAGGTCTTTCCGCTCGAGGGACGCCCTGCCGCATGACACTGACACCCCACAATGAGGCGGATGCGGCCTATGTCATCCGCAACGCGGCAGCAGGGGGCACGACCCTGGCGATCGTCGGCGGCAATACCCGCAGCGGTTTCGGCAATGCCGTCGCCTGCCACGATACGCTGAGCTCTTCCGGATTGACCGGCATCGTCGACTACGAGCCGGCGGAAATGGTGATGACGGCGAAGGCGGGCACGCCGGTGGCCGAGATCGAGGCGGCGTTGGCGGCCAACCGGCAGATGATGGCCTTCGAGCCGATGGACCATCGCGGCATTATGGGCACCACCGGCGAGCCGACGATCGGCGGCGTCTTCGCCGCCAATGCCTCGGGACCGCGTCGCTTTGTGGCCGGTGCCGCCCGCGACAGCCTGCTCGGCATCCGCTTCGTCAATGGCAAAGGAGAGATCGTCCGCGCCGGCGGCCGCGTCATGAAGAACGTCACCGGTCTCGACCTCGTCAAGCTGCTGGCCGGCTCTCAAGGGACGCTGGGCTTCCTGACCGAGGTCACCTTCCGGGTCCTGCCTGTGCCGCAGACGGTGGAAACCATCGTCATTTCCGGTCTCGACGATGTGGTCGCCACGCAGGCCATGGCCGTCGCCATGGCGATGCCTGTGGAGGTCTCCGGCGCCGCGCATCTGCCGCAGACCGTCCGCGGCCGCTTCCTAAGCGGCCGGCTGCCGGACGGCGAGGCGACAGTGCTGCGCCTGGAGGGGCTGGAGGCGTCGGTCTCGGTGCGCGCCGAAAAGCTGACCGCGGCCATGGCAGTGTTCGGAGAGGTCAGCCGGCTTGGCGCCGAAGACAGCAGGCATCTCTGGCAGGAGGTCCGCGACGTCGCCCCCTATGCCGGCACGCCGCAGAAGCCGCTCTGGCGCGTCTCGGTCGCACCGTCCGCCGGGCACCAGCTGGTGGCGGCCCTGCGGCTGGAAGCGGGCATCGACGCCTTCTTCGACTGGCAGGGCGGGCTCGTCTGGATGCGCATGGAGGCGGATCCGGAGGCAGAGCCGCTGCGTCGCTACATCAAGGCGCTCGGCGGCGGTCACGCCACCCTGCTGCGGGCACTCGAACAGGCAAGGGCAGTGACGCCGGCTTTCCAGCCGCAAGCCGATGCCGTCGCCGCGCTCTCGGCCCGCGTCAAGCAGAAGCTCGACCCGGCCGGCATCTTCAACCCCGGCAAGATGGCGGGAGCATAACGTGCAGACAAATTTCACCGCCGAGCAGTTGGCAGATCCGCATGTGGCGGAGTCCGAAAAGATCCTGCGTCGCTGCGTCCACTGCGGCTTCTGCACCGCCACCTGTCCCACCTATGTCACGCTCGGCAACGAGCTCGACAGCCCGCGGGGCCGCATCTACCTGATCAAGGACATGCTGGAGAACGGCCGGGCGGCGGACGCCGAAGTCGTCACCCATATCGACCGCTGCCTCTCCTGCCTTGCCTGCGTCACCACCTGTCCGTCGGGTGTCGACTACATGCATCTCGTCGATCATGCGCGGGTCCACATTGAGAAGACCTACCGGCGCCCGCCGATGGACCGCCTGATCCGGCAGGTCCTGGCAATGGTGCTTCCCTATCCCGGTCGCTTCCGCCTGGCGCTCGGGCTTGCCCGCCTCGGCCGGCCGCTGGCACCGCTTCTGAGAAGAGTGGCGCCGCTGAAGCCGCTGGCGGCCATGCTGGATCTGGCACCGCAGGCTAGGCCGAAGCCGTCGACATCCGCCCGCCCCGGCAGCCGAGGCTCCGAGGGCGAGCGTCGGGGGCGGGTCGCCATCCTCTCCGGCTGCGCCCAGCCGGTTCTCGATCCCGGCATCAACGAGGCGACGATCCGCCTCCTTACCCGGCTCGGCGTCGAGGTGGTGGTGCCGCAGGGGGAGGGCTGTTGCGGCGCGCTCGTCCACCACATGGGCAAGGAGGATCAGGCACTCGCCTTCGCCCGCAGCAACATCGACGTCTGGATCCGCGAGATCGAGGCGGGTGGCCTCGACGCCATCATCATCACTGCCTCCGGCTGCGGCACGACGATCAAGGACTACGGCCACATGCTGCGGCTCGACCCGGCCTACGCGGACAAGGCGGCAAGGGTCTCGGCGCTTGCCAAGGATGTGACCGAATATCTGTCGGCGCTTGAGCTACCCGAGGTAGAAAGCCGGGGCTTGGCGGTCGCCTATCACTCCGCCTGCTCCATGCAGCACGGCCAGAAGATCACCATGGCGCCGAAGGTGCTGCTCCGGAAGGCGGGCTTCACGGTACGCGAGCCTGCGGAAGGCCACCTCTGCTGCGGTTCGGCCGGAACCTACAACATCATGCAGCCGGAGATCTCGGCGCAGCTGAAGACCCGCAAGGTGAAGAATATCGAGGCAACGCGTGCCGACGTCATCGCGACCGGCAACATCGGTTGCATGACGCAGATCGGCACCGCAACCGCGATCCCGATCGTTCACACGGTCGAACTGCTGGATTGGGCCTATGGCGGCCCGAAGCCGGCGAAGCTGGCATAGAAAAAGCCGGCGCGGACGCCGGCTTGCAATGACCTGTCAAGTCTCAGAACTTGAACGAGACGCCGAGGTTCACGGCATTGGTGATGACTTCGGTCTTCAGCGAAGCGCCGCTGTCGATGTCGACATCGACCCAGGAGTAGTTGCCCTTGTATTCGACGAAGGCGGCCCAGCGGTCACTGATGTCGTATTTGACACCGGCCTGCGCCTGAAGGGTCGCGCCGCCGAACTGGTATTCCGAAGTCTGACCGCTCGCACGGGTCACCTCGATATGCGGCACGTTGATGCCGGCGCCGGCGCCGATATAGGGCGTGAACCGGGTGCCTTCGATCGGGAAGCGGTAGAGGGCGTTCAGCGTCAGCAGGTTGATGCCGTCCGTCATCTCGAAGTGCGACCAGCCCGATTTCGCCAGCGTCTCGTCGTCGGCATAGACCTTGGCATGGCTGAAATCGAGCGAGACGCCAAGATCGGAGAGCTGTCCCTCGCCGAACCAGTAGGTGCCGCGAACACCCCAGTACGGCGGGGTCGAGAAGGACTTCCCCTCCCAGCCGGCGGAGAAGCTCGCCTGGTCGGAGACGTCGATATCGCTGTGCGGCGACGTCTGGTATCCGCCATAGGCAGAGAGTTCGAAGTAGCCGGGGCTCGCCGGCGCAACATAGGTGGTTTCGACCGGGGCAATTTCTGCCGCCACATCAGCGGCGACAGCCGGCACAGAACAGCCGGCGCCTGCAGCCAGAGCCAATACAAGTACGGGCGATCCCCGCCTGCGGGCGGGCGCCCGATCCGTTACGTCATGCGAAACCATTATCACTGCTCCGACTCGCCGAGGCACACGCCACCGTAATGCAAGCTAATCAGCTTGTACCACGATTTTGTGACGGTAGCCCGCAGCTCTGTCAGCCGCCGAAGAGTGTGCGGAAGATGTCGACGCCGCGGTCCTTGAAGGCCACATCGCCATGCTTGTTGCCGGGGCCGATGACGACCACCTTTGTGTCAACGGGTGCCCGTGCGTAGAGGTGCTCCACATCCTTGTTCATCATCCGGATGCAGCCGGACGAGAGGTTGAGACCGATCGACCATGGCTGGTTGGTGCCATGGATGCGGAAGATCGTGTCGCGGCCGCCCTTGTAGAGATACATGGCACGGGCGCCGAGGGGATTGTCAGGACCGCCTTTCTGCACGGCAGGCAGGATGTGACCCCGGGCTGCTTCGCGGCGGCGCATTTCCGCCGGCGGCGTCCACGTCGGCCACTCCGCCTTGCGGCCGATCTTCACGACGCCCGACCAGCCAAAACCCTCGCGGCCGACGCCGATGCCGTAGCGCGTGGCGCGATTGCGCCCTTCGACGTAGTAGAGGAACTTGTTGTCCGTATCGACGATGATCGTGCCGGGTGCCTCGTTGGTGGAGAAGCGCACCATGCGGCGCTTGTACTTTTCCGGAACCGCGCGATTGCGGACCGAAGGCGCGACGTCGCTTGCCGTCGTCTGCTGCTGTGCGGAAGCTGAGGTCTGGGCGGGCGCCTGACCCGCGGTCACTGTGATCGCCAAGCCGGCGACAGCGATGAGCAGAATTCGCAGTTTCATTTTTACCTCTGTCGGACTGAATATCGGATGGCGAGGAAGATGTTCCGGTCCCTGCGGTCCGACAAGGCGACAGCGGCCGAATCAGGGCCTGCCTGTCCAGAAACGGGCCGGATCGTGGCGATCCGGCCACATCTCCTCAGATCACGATGACCTTGGTTCCTACCTTCACCCGCTCGTAGAGGTCGACGACATCCTCGTTGCGCATGCGGATGCAGCCGGAGGACACGGCGCTGCCGATGCTCCAGGGCGCGTTGGTCCCGTGGATGCGGTAGAGCGTCGAGCCGAGGTAGAGGGCGCGGGCGCCGAGCGGGTTGGCCGGGCCGCCGTCCATGCTGGCGGGCAGGTAATGGCCCTTGGCGGCCTCGCGGGCGACCATCTCCTTGGGCGGCGTCCAGCGCGGCCACTCGGCCTTGCGACTGACCTTGTGCATGCCGGCCCATTCGAAGCCCGGTTTGCCGACCCCCACGCCGTAGCGACGGGCCTGTCCCTTGCCGGTCACCAGGTAGAGGAACCGGTTGTTGGTATCGATGATGATCGTGCCGGGGGCGTGCTTGGTGTCGTAAGCCACCGTCTGCGGCAGGAACTGTGGCTCGATCTGGTGGCGGGCCACCTGGTTGGGCCGCACCGCCGCCGGCTGCACAGTGCTGCGCGACCGCTCCCGGAAGAAGGGGCGCGGTTCGGCCGGGCGGCTTGGGTAGACCACCGGCCGCACGCCGCCGCCGCCGAGCTGCATCAGCCAGGGCGCGGTCAGGTCTGGGCTGACGATTACCGGAGGACGTTCCCGATAACGGTCGTTCGCCTGCACCGTCGTCGACAACAGGGGGATAAGCCCGAGGGCCAGCAGAAGCATCTTGTTCATCGTCGGATCCACTCGCTACACATGCACCGATGGGGCGTCACATCTGCCCCTTTGCAGCCACGCTGCCTGCGGAAAACGAGGGAAGCGTAAACAGGTGGCGATTCAAATTGGCCGTCGGCTATAAAGCTTTCGGCAGGGTTACCGGCGCGTTTGGGAAGATGGTTGACCAGTCCTCTACGCCGCAGCCGGCGCGTTAACGATTGGGGACGAGATGGAAAAGACCGGCATCATCATCGGCGACGACGGCCAGGGACGTTGCTTCTGGCATGGCGGGCTCGAAGACTACCGGCGTTATCACGACGAGGAATGGGGACGCCCCGTCACCGACGACTTCCGTCTTTTCGAGAAGATCTGCCTTGAAGGCTTCCAGTCCGGCCTCTCCTGGTTGACGATCCTGCGCAAGCGCGAGAATTTCCGTGCCGCCTTCGCCGGCTTCGATTTCGAGAAGGTGGCGAACTTCGGGGAGGAGGATATCGAACGACTGGTCGCCGACGCAGGCATCATCCGCCACCGCGGAAAGATCGTCTCCACCATCAACAATGCCCGCCGCGCGATCGAGCTGCGCGACGAGTTCGGGTCGCTTGCAAGGTTCTTCTGGAGCTTCGAACCCGGCGCAGACGAGCGGCCGACGGTCATGGACTATGCGACGCTCTCCGCCAATCCGACGACGCCCACCTCGGTCCGATTGTCCAAGGACCTGAAGAAGCGCGGCTGGACCTTCGTCGGCCCGACCACGGTCTATGCCTTCATGCAGGCCATGGGGTTGGTCAACGACCACCTTGCCGGCTGCATCTGCCAGCCCGAGGTGGACCGTCTGCGGGCAGAGCTCATTCGCCCGTGATCGTCGCGAGCACGTCCTGCAACTGACCGAGATGGTCGATCTGCCGGAACCGCGGCGCCTCGGTAGGCGCCTCGACGTGCTCGATCACCCAGGTCAGCGCATGCGGAATGAAGACGCCATAGCTGCCCGCGGCGATTGCCGGCACGATGTCCGATTTCAGCGAATTGCCGACCATCATCGCCCGGTCGGGTCCGTCCGCCACCCTGGAGAAGATCCGCCTGTAGGTGGTGGCAGACTTGTCGCTGACGATCTCGACCGCATCGAAGAGGTCTCCCAGGCCCGACTGCGCCAGCTTGCGTTCCTGGTCGAAGAGGTCGCCCTTGGTGATCAGCACCAGCAGGTAGGTTCCGTTCAGCGCCCGCAGGGTCTCTTCCACATGCGGCAGCGTCTCCACCGGATGGCGCAGCAACTCGCGACCGATATCCAGAATCTCGGCGATGGTCTTGGCCGGCACCTTGCCCTCGGTGATCTCGATGGCAGTCTCGATCATCGACAGCGTGAAACCCTTGATGCCGAAGCCGTAGTGGGCAAGGTTGCGCTTCTCCGCCTCCAGCAGCCGCTCCGAGACGTGGCTGCCCTCGGCGTAGTCTCCCAGCAGGGCGGCAAACTGCCCTTCCGTCAGGCGATAGAACTGCTCGTTCTGCCACAGCGTGTCGTCGGCGTCGAAGCCGATGGCGGTGATCGGTCGCATTGGGTTGCCTCCTGAGAGGAAGATATGGTTCGTGAAGGCGGCCGGGCAAGCGGGTGCCTGCCCGGCCAGCTCTTTCACATGCCGCGATCCTGCAGCCACTTGCGCATTTCGGCAATCTCGGCTTCCTGCGCCTTGATCACCTCTTCGGCCAGCGCCCGCATGCCGGGATCCTTGCCATGCATCAGCTGGATGCGGGCCATGTCGATCGCGCCCTGGTGGTGGGGGATCATGCTGCGGACGAAATCGACATCGGCATCGCCGCTATAGGCGATCGCCATGTCCTTGTGCATCTTGAGGTTGGCGTCCTCGAAGGCCTTGGCAACCGGATCGGTGGCGGCTGCAGCCATGGTATCGGCATGGCCGTGGGTGGCCGGGGCGTGTGGCTCCTGGGCCAGAACCGGCGTCGCCATCGAGAGTCCAAGAGCAAGCATGATGAATTGTGTCCTGACAGACATTGTCTGTGTCTCCAATTGAATTCCTGATTGTGTCCGTATTGCCGCGGTCAACGTCGCGGCGGAGGCTCAGGTGGTGCGGGCGCGCCCGCCGTGATCACGCAGGAGGAATGGTCGGAGGGACAGGAAAAGGACGCGGCGACCGCCACCACCTCCGGCGGTTGCGGCAGCAGCGTCAGGCAGGCGGCGCAGAAGCTTGCGGGACAGCCCTTGCCCACCGCACCGACTTCGGCGGTCTCGGCTGCCGCCATCTCAGGATCAACGTGGTGGCCAGGGGCTGCCGCAGGTGCCGCGCCCTGCGCATGGTGATGTCCAGCCGCCACTGGCTCCGGGTATGTCGACGCCACGGCGGGCATCACGCAGAAGGGGAGCCACGAGAGGAACATCAGCAGGGCGGCAAGACGGGTCATGAGGATCGATCTGTCTGTTCGGTCTCACCTTACGCCTTCTGCACCGGCGTTCAACTGCGCTATCGGAGCGCGCGCACCGCTGCGACATCGTGAACCACGCTGAACTGCCGGCTCTCTTCGCCAGTCGGCACCACGGGCCACGTCCATCTGGCCTGCGGCTGCGGCGCGGACACCCCGTGCAGCAGGTCCGCCGTCTCGCGGGTTTCGCCGTCGTGGCCGAGAACCGCAAAGGACACGTCGCTGAGCAGAATAGTGCTGCAGGGGAGGGCTGCCAGACCATCCAGATGCGCCTGGATCAGCCGCGGCACCAGGCCGGGGGCGGGCACTGCCGTTTCCCTTTCCAGTCGCCGCTCGGCGCCGACGCCGATCTGCGACAAGAGGTTTGCGGAGATCACCAGGTCGAGATAGGGCACCTGCCGCAGGAAGGAGAGCGGCTCCGGCGCTCTTCCGGCGGCAGCCTCGGCAAACCCGGAGAGATCGCGGGAAATCAGCCGCACATTGCGCAGGCGGTTTGCCATGAGCCACAGCCGCACACTCGCCAGATGCACGAGATCGATCAGCACCACCGTGTCGAAGGCGTGCGAGAGCGGCTTGATCGGGACATCGCGCAACAGGCCGGACCCCAGCACCACCGCCGTCCGCCGCTGCCGCATGCCCGTGATCGTGTCGTCGATGAAGGCTTTGCAATTCTCCTCATGCGCCGACCATGCCCCGGCACATCGCCCGGCGCGCGACCAGAGGCTGACCGACGAGCCGATGAAGGGGCGAAATTCTCTGGCCGTGACGGGATAGGTCGCGGCATACTGCAGGGCTTCGGCGATCATGAACTAACGGTAGACCTCACGCCGGTGGCCGACGTCGATCACGAGCACCACGAGGCGCTGTTTCTGGAGGTCGCAGATGATGCGATAGTCGCCGACGCGGTACCGCCAGAGGTGTTTGAAACGTTCCCCCTGAAGTGCTTTGCCGAGTTGCCGCGGATCATCCAGAGGCTTCACGCGAGAGTGCAGAAAATCTCGGACACGCGCTGACTCGGCATCCCCCATTTTCTTGAGCTGTTTGATTGCTGTCGCCTGAAACTCAATCTCCCAGGCCAAGCTCGCGCTCCATCTCGTCCCAGGTATAGGTTCGCTCGCCGTTACGCAGCCGTTCCATGGCTTCCTCGGCCACTGCAAGG
>TARA_R110002020_G_scaffold225959_3_pt1 | contig 10634 bp, 16 predicted proteins | sample TARA_R110002020 | Tara Oceans TARA_R110002020 (sample SAMEA4396489) | marine metagenome | biome: Westerlies Biome; feature: [MES] marine water layer (ENVO:01000295) within the mesopelagic zone...; material: water (ENVO:00002006), including particulate matter (ENVO:01000060) such...
ATACCATCCTTATCTAACAAGGACACACCTTTTACATCATCAGGATTAATACCTTTTATATTGTATACATCATATTTCTCTAGAGATTTTATAACTGATTGATGAACTCTTGAGTTTTCATTTAATTTTACATATTGAAAGTCAATAAAACTTGGAATAAACCATTTGTTACCTTGATCAAATATTACTATATGACTTGACATAACTCTTACTGCTTCTGCTTCTGTTACCTTACTCCCAATCCTAATAGATGCTACCTCAAAATCTGTTTCCCATATACCTGCGTGAGTGCAATCATCTAATATATATAACCAAAATAGTTTATATTTAGGAGCTAATCCTCTTATAAATCCTTTTTTCCATTTATCTGAATCTGTCATTCTTTTTGCCATAGTGTTTTATTTTTTAGTCAGTTGTAAAAGGAAGGAGTAGTAGTTGCGAGACTTGAACTCACTCTATTAAAGGCTGCCATTACCACTACCCCAACCTGTATTTAATTTTTAGAATGGTAAATCATCATCTACCTTTGGTTTATCTGCTGTAACCTCTTTAGGAGGCTCATAAGTGTTTTCATAAGCATAGTGAGTTGCTCCCTTTTCTGAAGTCTCTCTACGTTCTGCTATAGTTATGTTACACCAACCTCGTTTAGCTATTTTTTGCAAATCTTCTATCTTGAAACTTGCGTTAAATAAATCTCCATACTGCGTAGTTACTTTTTTAATACTACTTGCTACATAATTTTTGTCTGCCATTTAATTGTTTTTTAATTTTTAATTTATAATTATTTTTTTTGTTTATTAAATTTTTAAGCCTTATTGATAACTGCTCCATCTTTCTTTCAATAAATTTAACCTCATGGATATAATAATTATCATCCAACATAAGTGTTCTTTCTATTTCTTCATAGTTCTTCTTGTAAGATTTTAAAATTTTTACAAATGTATCATGTTGTTCAATACTATGAAGAATAGTTGCGTGATTTCTATTAAGAATATCTCCAATCTCTCTAAATGTTAATCTAAAAACATACCTTAAAAGACCACAATAAAGCATCCTTGCATCCACAATGATCCTAATTCTACTTCTTGATGTAATTCTATTCCATTCCAAATTATATCTTGAGCAAATTTCAGATTTAATTTTATCATCTCTTTCTTTAGTAAATTCTAATTTATATTTAATCATTATTCATTTGTTTAACTAGTGATTCTACTGCTTTAAAATTATCCTCACCTTCTATAATTATAGTATCTTCCTTTAAATCTACCTCTATAATATCTATAATATCTTTAACATCTATATTAAGAAAATTTGCAAGTCTTTGCATTTGATAGTATCGTAAGTGATAAGGATTATCTAAATATTTTTCAATAGTTGATCCTTTAATATTTAATACTCTACCAAAACTTTGTTTAGATATTCCTCTAATTCTTAATATTGCTTCAAGTTCATTCCTTGATGCTCTTACTTTTTCATAATCATTTTTCATTTTTTTTATTTAGGATTAAACATTCCATTCTTACTCATTTCTTGGTATTGAGTCTTGGGGTCTGAATGTATTTTATTTTCTTTTATTTTTATAAGTATTTCATCAGCATCTATATCTGTCAAGTAATTTAAACAACTCATTATTTTTTCTTGTTCTGATGTTGATATAGATGTGTGGTGTAAGAGGTTCTCAATATAGTCAATCTTCCATATCTCTGCTTCTAATGGCTTACCATCAAGAACCTCATCTATCCAATCAGTCATTAGTTATCCATTTCATCTTCGCCCTTAATACCTTCTGCATACAGTCCACAAATTTTTAGAACAGCTCTACTCATACCTCTTTTTTCTGCCATAGCAACAGGAAACTTCTTACCTCCTCCTACTAAGTTATCATCACTTGCTTCTCCAAAGGTCATTATATTTCTAATATCTTGTTCTCCTTTTCCTGTTTTCATACTAGCAGTAACCCGCTGAACTACCCAAACTCTTACTTTTTGTGTTTCAGGGTCAATTTCTCTTTCCATTTTTATAGGCTCGTATGCTACTTGTATGTTTTGTTTAGCAACAATCTTATCAATGCCCTCCCTTTTTATAGTCGCAAAACCTCTAGGGTCTTTATAGACATCCTCCTCAGATAAGCCATTCTCTATAAATAATCTTCTAAGTTTTTCTTTTCTAGTTTCTTTTGCCATAGTTACTTCTTCTACTTTTTTCATTTTTTTCATTTTTAAATTGGTTTTATTAGTAATTAATTGTTCTTGTTCATCTTGTTCTTTCTTTTCCATATTTGGCTTTCCAAATTTATCTATAACTCCATTCATAAATTTTTCTTGTTCTGTCATTTGTGCAATGTCTTGATACCACTGCTCTTGCATTTGCATATATTCTTCTTTCATTCTTCCCATAGCTATTGTAGTATTGAATTAATAAAAGTATTTATCCTAGAAGCAAAACCTTTTTTATTACCTTTAATGATCTTATACTCAACAATGTTAGCATTTTTAGTAGTCCCATCTGTTTTTTTATACCTAGTAGGTACATCTAATTGCTTAGACTCTATCATGTGACCTTGTTTTCTAAGAGAATATATAATACTTGACAATCTGTAAGCACCATATTCATTTATTGCTTCTTTCTGTGTTAATCTTCTGCCTTGTTTTAAGTGCTGCAGAATATCACTCGTTTGTGTTTTAGTCATTTTAAAATAGTTTAGTTAGTAATTATTTAATGATATGCAAATAAACAATTAATTTATTAACCCACCAAAATATTTACAATGTTTTTTTAAAATAATGTTAAAAAAGTTAATATATAACCTAGTATTTATCTTTAACTATATCTTTTTCTTTATCTTTAAGAGTATAGAATACCCTATGCAAAGGGTTATTAAAGGGTTTAATTTTAGAAGTAATGGGTTAATCTTGCTACTTGACCACTTTCCTTGTCATGTAAAAAAGCTTCACAAGCTTTGGCTGCTCCACAGAATCCCTTTCTTGAGTGCCAACTATCTGCTGCAGAAGGACTTCTCATATACTCTACAGTAACTCCTATGAAATCTTTAGTATCTAGCCATTTATGTTTTATCTTGTGATGTAAGTGATGTAAATACCAATATCTAAATTTAGTTTCACTCCACATAACAGGTCTTTCTTGAGCCATTAATAATGGTAGTTTATCCATTTTTGCACCATCTCCATGTTCTAATCCTATAAGATTTTTCCCATACTGATAGTATTTTCTGTGTGATACGCTAATATCAAACTTTACATCATCTGCTTTTCTAAACCAAGATTTTAATGTGTGAGCTAAATGAAATCCACTTTGATAGTCATGGTTACTCATTGAATGAAGAACATCTACATGAGCTATTTCTCTAAGCATTTCTATTACCTTAACGTATAGCATTAAAGCAATCTCATAGTGTTCCCACCACTTACCATCTGTGTCTTGATGGGTTCCTTTAGTTGTAGTATTATATACATTATCTATATGCAAAACATCATTACCAATGCAGAAAAGAACTCTATCTACATCAAAGCCTTTAGATTTATCTATAAGCCCTTGAACCCCCTCTAAAACTCTCATGACAGCAGTTTCACAGTCATAAGACTCTCCTGTTTCTATTTCACTAGCATACTTACCTATATGTATATCTGCAGGATTTATTACTAACAAGTGATTACCTTCTTTTCTTTTTATCTTTTTGTAATCAGGAGAATATCCTTCTATAAATCTATTTACATTGTCAAATAATTGATTCTGATCTAATCCGCAATCTTCTTTAGTAACTATTGAAAATCTATAATCTCCACTAGCTGATTGCCAATGTTTTACCGATACAACATCGTTTTTATCTATTCCTCTATCTGCCAGATGTAAATCTAAAGCTGTATTATCATTTATATTTTCTACTAAATTCGCTCTATGTTTATATATTAGATTCTCCTCATCTATAGAAAGTCTTAACCTTTTTCCGTAATTTTTCATATTCAAATTTATTAAAATAAAATATTGTTGTAAAAAAAAAGTGAGAAGTTATTAACCTCTCACTCTTAACTACTAACTATCCTAAAATGAAAACACTCAAAAAAGGATTGTAAATATACACTATTTTTTTGATGAATCAGCAATACCTTGTCCTAATATAAGAACTAGAATTGAATGAAACAAATCTGTTGCTGTTTCTTCACCTACACCTAGGTATGTTACAAGGGCAGGTACTACTACAGCACTAATTGCATACCAAAATTTCTTTGAACCTAACATAGCTTTAATTAACCAATTTTTCATTTTTCTTTTTTTTTATTAATAATAATGCCAAATAACTTCTTGGCTTTTGTTTTTATCTGTGTCGCAATGTATAAAATTTCTTCCAATACCAATACGATTTACACCTACTTTTAATAAAGAATTTATAATCTTATATCTAGTAGAACTGTCTGAACTATAAATATCACAAGCATTACAAGGGATATTCATATGAGAAGAAGTTATAACACCTCCAACAGATGTATTATGATTTGGAGTCCTATAACCTGATGTAATCTTAAAAGGTATTCCTGCTATTTCTCTAGCCTCATCTAACATCCTCAAAAAATTTATATCCATATTTTCTCCTGAATCTTCATCATCAGGACTATCAAATTCTGAAGTTGAGAAATATTTTATCTCTCTAGGAAAGGGTTTATTTCTTTCCGTATCATAATAACTATCGTTATGATCACCTTCCTTGACCTTTATACTTTTTTTTGTAACCATTTTGAGATTTTGAAGCATTTTTAGAGTGAACTCCCTTACGCTTTTTATTATGTTTCCCAATAAATACAAAGTTTATCTTTGCCATTTAATTTAATTATTAAGGAGTTACACCACCTTGAAATACAGCTACATATTCAATATACGCTTCTGCTGATTCTTCTGACGTTACCTTTGCTTGAACCTTCTCTAAATCTGCTAAAGTAAAGGAATCTCCTGAGCAAAGAAAATCAACATCATTGCTCATTAAAACAAAACTACATCCTGCAGGTAAGTCAATATAACCCGTTTTAGATGAAGTAAGGTAAAGCTGAATTGTAACTGCTAAAGAATCGTCTGTATTTGTTATTCTAAAGTATGTAAACTCACTTTTAACACCTGTTCCTGCTGTATCAGGTAAAGCAGCTTGATATTCAAATATAGAAGTAAGAGCAGCATTACTTATAGCCATTACTCTTTGGTCTACCTTTCCATTTCCTGCAAAAGTTTTGCTTATAGTGTTTCCGTATTCTACACCATTTACTTCTATTTGTTCAGTTATAACAACTGATAAATTTGTTTGTTGTATTGTGTTAGCCATCTATTATTTCTTTTTTTGTAATTTGTAAAACTTGTAAATTGTGAAGCATATTGCTAATGATGTACTGACAAAAAGAAGTATATCATTGCACTCACTTAAACTCATTCCTATAACACCTCCATTTGCAATTAAAACCTCTGTTGTATCTTTCATATTACCCTTCATTTTAGTTTTGTATTATATAACCTGTTATGTAAACTCTTAATTCTCTTGCAGCAGCTCCTGTAAAAGCAGTAACGTCAAAAGTAATAGATGCATCATCTGCTATATCATAATCTGAAATAACAACAGGAGTTGCCGCAGTAGTTGATGTAGTTTCAGATGCGTCTATAGTTAATAAAGTAGATAAAATAGACACCCCTCCTTCCTTTATATCTATGGTAGTAAGACCTGTACCTGCAACTGCAACACTAGCTCTAACCTGAGTTAATCTAAAAATGTAAGGACTTCTAATGTTATCCACACCTGTAGCAACAGAAACCACACCACTTCCTCTTAAAACAAAAGTCTGTAAAGGGTATATCCAACCAAGACTTCCTGTTTTATCATCAATACTAAGACCATTTCTTTTTCCTAGGAATGTATTATTGTTTGCATTTTCAAAACCCTTAGGATTATGCCTGTTAGCGTCTAGTAAATTTTTATGTTCGTTTGATGCCATATTATATTATTTTAACAATTATCACAACCACAATTACAATTTCCGTTTACATAAGGATTACCACAATCAAAACATGACTCCACTCCACTATATCCATCATATATACTATCATAGAATATCATTCCATGATTTTTGTATGTATCACTCATGCTATTAGGCCTATTAGAAGTATATGTAGTATAATTTCCTGATTCATCAGTTGAATTTAAAAAATCCATCATATCGTTAGCAAAAATCTCCGCCTTTCTATATGTGTCTTGCTTAAATGCATTATAAGCATCTTGGTTTATAATACGAGAAAATTCATCTATATTGTGTACTACCCCACTAGAAGATATATTACTCATAATGTCATTTACTACCTCAAATCTAACGAACCAAGAAAGACAATCCTCTAAATAGTATGTCATAAACTCTTGATTGTTAGCAGTTAAAGTACCTAAATCGTGCTGTTCTTTCAGTTCAGCATAAAACTTTTCTCCTAACAATGGTCTAATGTGAGCAAGTTCTGCTAAAACAATAGTGTTTTCTGAGACTAAAACAGGGTCAGTATTTTTATTGGTAAAGGTTTTATCAATAACCTCTCCTGCTGAAACCAATGTTGTATATTGTCTAGTGTTTGCCATTTCCTATTGTTCTATAGTTATTTCCTTTCTTTCTTCAAGCTGACCATCTCCATCATCATCTCTTTCTGTAACTATAATTTCTCTATCTGAAACAAACATATCACCATCCTCAAGCATAGGTAAATCTTCATCTATTAATGCTCTTTGCTCATTTATAGTTAATACTTCTCTAATCTGCACATCATTGGCATAAGAGATTGGCGGTTCATAATGTATCTTTAAATCTTTAGGATCATAACCCATTTCATTGTAAAGAACTGTTCTTATTCCATTTAACAATAATTCAGATGTGTCTCTAATTACTGTTGTCATTACTAAGTCATAAGCAATTCTAATTTCACTACCTGTATTATTCATTTTTCCTGAACTAACAATACCTGAAAGTGATGGCTGCCATCTATTAGCTGTGATAATATTTTGGTCAGTAATTTGCTGTAAATCAATCCAACTACCTTCTTGGTCATCCTTAATTACTTGAACATTAGCAGGAGAAGTGTCTCCGTTCTTAACTATAAAAAGTATTTTTCCATTGTTGCCTTCCCCTACAAATTTCTTTTGAGCTTCGTGAACCATTTTCTGCGCTTCCTTTTCTCCCATATCGCCACTAATCTCAACAATAGCAGAGGGCTGAAACCCATTTAAAAATTTAGTGTGATTCCATTTACCTATCTCATAATCAACACAAATATGTTCTAGTGCTGCTACATAATCAGGAAGTCCATAATAATTAAATGTAGGTTCGTAATCTTTAAAATGAATTACAAATTTATTGTGTGCTACTCTAGGGTATATAGGTAGTCTTTTTATTTTACTCTCGTTGTTCCAATACTTACACCAATCAGAATTAATATAAATCTCTTTTTTAGATTTACCCATTCTAACTGTTGTAGCATCTAAATGATAAATATTTACACCTCCATCATAAATAACGCACTCCATGTAAGCGTTACCGAAAGTGTAATAATCATCTGCTAATTTTTTAAATACATCTCTTAATGATTCTTTATCTGCATTTACATCTTCTATAAAATCTCTTAATGAATCATTATCACAAACAAATTTAGCTCCACTAGTAAATACAGTTTTTTGAGCCAATACACTTCTATGTGTACTACTCTTTCTTTTTAACTCTGCTAAATACTGAGGAAATAAGTTATCCTCACCAAAAGGTATCCATTCGTTAGGAAGTGATTTGATGTTTTTAGCCTCAGTTATACTAGGCGGGACGGATAAATCAAATACACCAAATTCAAAAGTGTTATTTTTCTTTTGTGTCTTTCTTGTTGTTACTGCTTTTTTTGCTGACTTTGGTGATGCTTTTTTCATTAGATGATGTTTTGTTAATTTTTTCTACATAATGAGAGCCATTATCAACCTCCTCGTAAACCCATGCAAGTTCTTCTTGCGTTGCACTATTCCAAGTAACTCGTACTCCCTTAAAAAAAGTAGCTGAGTCTTTATATTTTGCTTTATATTCTGCCATGGTAGTATATATATTAATATGTGGTAAAACTACCACATTTTTATTATTATCACAATCACACATATAAAAGATATTAGCAGGGAGTGTTAATAACCCCCTGCTTTATCTTAAAAATACTATGAAGTTGTTGCTGTTAAACCACCTGATACAACTGTAATTGCTCCTGTATACTCAAGAGGTAATTCAAATTGTCTTGCAGTTAGTGTAACAGTTAACCCATTGTCATCTGCGTAAGCTGCTCCTGATCCTCCTTCAACTGAAGTAAGGTTTGCAAAAGTTTGATTTCTTACCCAAGGAGTTGTAGCATCTTGGTTCTCATATTTATATGAGTAACCTACCATTATCATTTTCCCTGAATTAAATTCAACTAATGCTACAGGACAAGCAGTTTCAAGTTTTGAAATTTCTGCAACTCTTGTTGCTTCATAATTAGGAACATAAAAAGAAACAGCACATTCATATGAAGTGCTACCCCCTTCTTTTGCTCCTGTTATTGTTAAAGCAGCAGTTTCATTTTTAAACTCAAACCTAGCCCAAGCGTTAGTTGTAGTGAAACTTGTTAATGTATGAGTAGCGTTTGGAGTTGTAGGATCAGGTAAAAGAACATTACTTAAATCTGTAAGTAATATTTGTCTTATCCCTCCTACTGCGTTTAAATCTCCACAATCTACTGTTAATCCGTTATCTATTGCCATTTTATTCTATTTTTATTGATTAATATTAGTCTACTAAAACACCTCCTGTAACTAAAGAGTTCCAACCATATTGGAAGCCCATTGTAAACATAGCTCTAATATACATATTGTCTGAAGCTTCATCATAAAACATTTTCATTTCATTTTCAGGATTAGTAACATCAGTTCCGATTAATAAGTTAGATTTAGCAGCATAAATACAACCTGAAGTTGCGTCAATACCTGCTGTTGCTGCTGTAAATAATGCAGGGAAAGTTGCACCTGCTAATGCAGTTAAAGCGTTATCCCACTCATACATAGGAACTACTTCAATTCCTCTAAAATATAATCTACTCTTACCTGCCTGAGCTTCTGAATGTCCATAATCAACAGAACCTGTTGAAGCTACTTGAGTTAATGCACTATACCATGAATTATATACATTTGGAGAAACAAACATTCTTTTCTCTGATGCAGGAAGTTGTTGTAAAGCTGAAGGAGCTGTATTAAACACACTCGTCATAAGTGTTTCTCCATCTGATGCTGATAATGTTGCTCCTACAGTAATATACTCAGGTGCTGCAGCTCCTAAACTTCCTTGAACTTCATTCATTTGAGTTCCATTAATCGCTGCTCCTGCAGACAATTTTTTCCAAAGTCCATCTCCCATTGAGTCATAAGTACAGTCAATTGCAATTACTGCTGCTGCTGTATCTCCTGCCCACATATTTCTTACCATATCGTGGTGTACACCTCCTCTTACTCTGTTAATAATAACTTCAGCTAATTGAGTTCCTGTTAAGTCAGGCATATTGATGCCATTTTTATAAGATTCTACAATTACATTCTCCTTAAACTCGTGCCAACATTGAGTTTGTTTTACTGATACATTTTGTACTTCTATTTGCTTTTGCGATACTGAAAATCCTGCAGGATCACAAGTTGGATTTGTAGCTGCACATCCTTCATTTACAGCTGTAATGCTAGTCAAAGCTGGAGCCATTGATATGTTTTGCTTATATTTTACATTCGGATAGATAGTATAATTTTTCATAATATCATCAGAATGAAACATTGGTTCTAAGAGTATCTTAGATGCGTAGGTCCCATTATAAGCTAATGTGCCTACTGCTTGTAGTGCTATATTTGGCATTTTATTTTATTTTTAATTTATTGTTAATTTAATTTTATCTGCTAATACATTTAAAAATGCAGAATTTACGTCTTCTACTTTGTTATCTATTACTAAAGGATCACCATCTGTAGAAATTTCGGTACCCTTTGCATTTGCTTTACTTAATAAAGCGTTAAGTCTTTCAACTTCCTCAGTTAGAGTTTCTTTTTCTCCTTCTAATTCTGTTACAGACCCACTTAGCTCAGTTACTTTAGCTTCAAAGTCAGAAAATTTATTTAAAATTTCTGCCTCATCACTTATAGCAACATTCACTTTTGAATTTGAATCAACAGTTACATTTTCATTATTATCGCTTTGAACTCTAGCTATAATATCTTCAATCTTTCCGTTAAACCAACTTTTTAACTCATCAGTCATTTTTTTACTTTTTAAATTAATATTTAATTTGCTTGAAATTTCCTCGCTTGTAATATTTTTAAACTTAGAAACATCATATTTGGCTGCTACTTTAATAGCATCCGAGATAGAATCAATAAAACCTAGCTCTAATGCTTCATCAGCATTTAACCAAGTTTCCTCATCCATCATTTCTTTTACCCGATCATAAGGTAGTTTTGTTTTCTTTATATAAATATCAGCAATTTCATTGCTAATCTTTTCTAATAAATTTGCTGTCTTTTTTAATTCTTTAGACTCTCCCATTGCTCCACCCCAAGCGTTGTGAATCAT
>TARA_R110002020_G_scaffold76634_1_pt1 | contig 10634 bp, 8 predicted proteins | sample TARA_R110002020 | Tara Oceans TARA_R110002020 (sample SAMEA4396489) | marine metagenome | biome: Westerlies Biome; feature: [MES] marine water layer (ENVO:01000295) within the mesopelagic zone...; material: water (ENVO:00002006), including particulate matter (ENVO:01000060) such...
AATGCGACTTACATACTGTCTGGAAACTCCAAGCTTTCTACTAATGTCGGAGCCAGTTAAAAAAGGGCTACTCTGCCGTAAACGAACAATCTTATCTTCAGTTTTTAGTTTTTTCCTAGGCAGAAGGCTTCTCACTTTCTGGAATTAGGTGACCTTCATCATCTGTATTTTCCAATTCAAGTATATGTTCGTCTGCTCTTTCAGCTATAACAAGCCATGCCACAGTATCAGAAGAATTTGTAGCAGCTTCTATTGTTAGAGTAGCACCAGAAACACTTCCTTTAACAGCCGTCCAACCTGTAATATTCTGAACCCAAACTTCAGGATCTTGAGTTAGGGCTTCAAATGTTCCAGCACTCATGTTAGATTCAGCATTAATATCTACAGTAGCTTTACCATAGCGTAATATTGCTCTACCTCGATACAACAGGTCATATTTTGGACCCTCAATAAAACCATGTTGTAATTTCTTAGTATCTTTATAGACAGGGTGATCAATTAGAAAGGTACCTGAATCCTTTGCTAAAGCTCCTACTATTGTAAAGGTAGAGCCGTCATGATAAAATTTTGCGGCTCCATTTACAGAAAATAAAAGATTACCAGCGTCAGTGTACATACCAGTATCGGGATCAGATGCGAAAGAGTACTGAGGCGCACCTACCGCCCCATTACCACCTAACTGTTGATATGTAGTAGCTAATCCTTGGGGAGTTGCCCATTTCCATTGTTTAGCACTATCATGCCAGATTAATACCTGATCTAAGTTCCCATTAAAACTACTGCCAGCAACTAATGAAGTCATAACAGCTGGATCACTTAGCTTATAATCTGCCCTTCCTTTTGAGGGAATTCCATGTTGATAGGGAAATATTGTAATGTCACAGTCAGCTTGACTACTATTATTTATAGCATGGGCAACAACTACAGTATCATTTGTTGCAACATTTAAATAAGCAGCCCTACGAATTGTTTTTAAATTACCAGCTGCTTGGGCATCTTTTACATCCATATATATAAAATAATCTACACCAGTTGCTAACAAAGCAGCAGTACCGTCAGTTGCTTGTCCAGCATTTCCATTACCTGCTGTAACCATAGTGCTACCAGTATTTGAAGAACCGATACTAAGAACATTATTATTAGATACTATATTAAAACCTGTCCAAGCTACTTGAGTAGCTGAAGTAGATGTGAATATTCCACCTGTAATTATCTGATTAGTACCAAAAGCAGTAGAAATTGGCCCCTCTCTATTTGGAATATTTCTATTGACACCAACTACGTCAGTAAGTTGACTTACAGGAGTAAGCCTTGCACCGCCACCCTTAGTATTATCTGAACTACTTACCACATCATATGAAGTTTTAGTTACACCATTTCTCTCCTGATATTTGACGGTTGTAACAGTATAGTTACCTGCTATATTTGCTAAATGATTCTTTACATATATTAGATCCCCAGCTCGTATGGGAATGTAATAACGTAACTCACTGTCAGCATTTATAGAACCACCATCAAACCAATTTGAAACTTTCAATTGAGTTGTTCCAACATTCTCAGCATAACCATAAGTATCTGTTGGAACTCCACCAGCAGCTGTTAATTCATTAACTAGCATCCCTGTTCTAAAACCATACTTACTGAGATCCAAAAGAGCTAGAGGATCTGCGGCATTTATAGTATCATTTGAAGTTTTGATTGTATCTGTTCCACCAGAAGATGCATATGTTCCTACATTATTATCAATAGAAAAATAAGGTTTAGAAAAAGTAGAAAATCTTCCTCTGATAACTGAATCTGATGTTCTAAGTAATGCTGCAACAATTTCTTCTCTCAAATCATCTTTATTATCACTATTTTCACCAACAGTCAGTCTTGCTGTTTTGTTTACGGCAAATTTATTTCTTGGGCGACTTTTAATAGTAAAAGTCGATGTTGGATTTGTTTTACCTCTCCATACTTCATCTTCAGCAAAATAAGCATTTCCAAAAGTTCTTTTTACACCAGATATTAAAACATAGGCTGGATCTGAATCTGATACTGAAGAAGTTTTATTAATATATTGCATAGTAGCAATATCTTGGAAGTCATAAGTCACTGCATCGTCAGCATGACTTGCTAGAGAAGTTCCAAGCTCTGCTCTATCTACAGTAAGTTCATTAGCGTTATCACCGTCAGGATTAAGAGCATCCACTTGCATGATCTCATCATCAATTTGAAGGTAATCATTTACACTTATTCCAGAAGCGTTATCAAAAATTAGTTTGACTGTAGTTGCATCATCATCAATACCCCCACCCATATTTAATGCTGTTATTGCAACTTTAACTTGTAAGATTTCAGGATTATATGTTGTATCAGGAGTAGGGTCTGTTAGACCAGCATCAGTTCCACCAGTTAGTGTTCTGCTCGCCCAAATAAAATTTTCAGCATTTGCAACTGCTTTTACAGTTAATAATTCAAATGATAAGTTAAACTCATTAGCTATTTGTACCCCATCTCCATTTACTGAATTATTCAAGTATTTAACTATGGCATCAGTAAAAACTTCACCTTTAGCTCTATCAAAATCAAAATCTGTAGCATCCATAGGGGCTAATTTACCGGCTGGGGTAAAACCAACTCCTGATGGATATTCAACACGTAACCCATGTGTCAGGGGAGTTGTAGAAGGTCTGCTCCCCTTTTTAAAATAATTAAAGAATTGTCCCGTTGGTTTATGACTAACCAAAGAACTTGTGAAGTTTGGATCTACATGAAAGTCATAACCATAAAACTTTGCTCCTGCAGCATTCAAAGCTGTAGACTGTTGTGGCTCTTGTCTTGCCAACGACTTCATATGTGCTAAAGCAGATGTTTGGTTACGACCACCTAATTCATATTCTCCATTAACCTCATTAAAAGGTTTTTCAGAAAAAGTATACCTAGAATCTAAAACACTGTAACCAGTTCCATTATCATGATCAGCTGCAGTAGTACCGTTCACATTTCTAGTAACAGTTAAGGTATTACTAGAAATATTTGTAATAAGCATTTCCTCACTTTCAACTTTAATAACATTTCCAATACAAAGCTTAGCTGCATCGGTTACATCTATTGCAGTTTCACTACCAGCAGATGCACCGTCATCTACAGCTTCAGCAAGAGTTCCAGATGCATAGTCATAATCACTATAGGTAAGAATATTATCTGAAAACAGTTTTACTAAGGATCTGATTAATCCACCCCTATCATAATAAAGCTTATTTAAAAACCATTTCTGCCCCACTTTAGCTAAAACAGCATGACTTGATCTGGTCAGTTCCATATATTTATCTGCGCCAGTACCATCAGTTTCTATTTTAAATCCTGACCACTCTTCAGATGGAGAATTTTTTAATTCTTCTAAATAATCCTTACACTCAAGACGGAGAGCCATTCCACCAGCATTCCATGAGAATTTGTCATCTGAGTCCGTTACAAACCCTGAGAAAAAGATAAAACCAGTTTCTGGATCTATAACACGAACAGGTAGAAAATCATCAAATAAATCTGTCAGTGGACCTTTTTCAGTAAAAACTGATCCAGAATAGGCATTACCTGAAGAATTAATTAAGTCTATATAAGCTACCGTTGGAACTCCCAACTCATCAATAACTTCAAGATTAGATATAGCACTAATAGATGAACTACCTCTAAGATAAATATTGTTCCAAACAGGGGCATGTGAAACTGCAGCATTAGTATCGTGTGCTTGAGGACTAGTAGCATGTCTTGTAACTGTTATAACTGTAGCAGAAGTAATTCCTGTTACAGTTACCTGTTCGCTGTTACTCCCATCATCAATAAGAAGAACCTGTCCTACACGTATACCTTCAGTAGAATCTAGGGTAATACTAGTTGCACTAGTGCTACTAATAGCACCGTTTAACTCAGTAATTTTTGCAGTGCTATAGTATGATAATAGTGGTCTTTTAGCAGCCATTATGCAAAAGCTACTCCCTCTCGTAATTTTGAAACAAACTGAATATTAAAAACCCAACGATCTTCAGTTCCTGGGGTCTGGGTAAATTGAGCTTGTTGTATTGCAACTTTATAAATCCCACCCCCAGAAGAAGCAGTAGTTCCTGATCCTGCGTAATCAGGGGTTGTAGCATCACCAACTTCTAATTGAAGTTCTGCTGCCTCAGAAGTAATCCATGTAACTAATTTATTTTCAAGAAAGTTTTTGTATGGAATAAAATAATCTTGACCTTGTGTACTAAATTTTTCCATATTAAAGTATTGATTTGCAGTAGTATTTGCTTCATCAGTACCTAAATTATCAACCAAACCAGAAATTGTAATAGCTGGCCGAGTGATACCTAGGTCAAGAATCTGAGGAGTTGATCGAGCAATAGGTATTTGAATTGGAGTTTTTACAATAGAGATAGCTAACTGCTCCACCTTCAATGCTAATCTAGTGGTAGCAGCAGCATTCGTACCATCCCTTAGTAATACTGATAATGGAGAACTTGCTGCCATAATTAATTATCCTTTTTAATGGTCAAGAGCCGCTGCGGCTTTCATTTCTTGTTGTTGGTTATATATGCTAGTCATATTTTGTTGTATAGCATCCGCTCCAGCTTTATTGAAATATGGATTGTTCAGTACTTCGGCTTGCACATCTTTATCAAATTGATGAACTGCCGTAATCACATTCCAAGCACCCTTTAGTGCATCATCTACATAACTAAGTGTCGTTACGCCAGGGACGAGAGAGGCAGCAGTTTTTGCAGTACTCATAAGTGTCTGAAGATCCCTCCAGTTACCCAACCATCCCTCCCCAGTTTCTTCCCACCTTTTACTAGGTGGTCCAGCAGATTCATGAATTCCAAATCTCCCCTGTCCTCTCCTGAAGTGTTCTGGAAGATTTTGTGATGGTACCACATATTCAACACCTAGCTTATCCTCAACAGCAGTCTTAATCGCCTCAATATTCGAAAATAATGTATCAATTTTATCGTCTGAAAATCCAAATGCTTTCATGACAGAAGTTGTTGATGCTACCCAATCTATATTAGAAAATCCCTCAGAAATTGTTTGCCACAACCCACCTGATCTTGGGCCAAGACCTCCAGCCTCAATCTCTGCCATCGCACCAAAACCACCCTCTAAGTTAGGGTCATGAATAGTACTAGCTTTCCATGTTACTGCTTGCTTACCAAGAAAAAGATTTTGTAGTTGTGTAAATGCCCACTTTACAGCATCTCCAATGTCCTTAGCTAATACCTGAAAGGCGTTTGAAAACTTTGATGCAATAGTGTCCCACTTAATGTTTTCTAGCATTCCTTGAGGATCTCTCAGCCATTTTTTCCAATCTTGCTCGCCAAACCAATTTTCTAAATCTGTCCAAGTACCAGTCCCAAATAATCTATCTAGCATTGCTTTAGGTTGCTTTTTAAGCCAAGGCCATACATCATTAACAACCACATCATGAAACTGTTCACTAAATTTCGTAATTTTAGGAATCCAACCCCCCATTTTTTCCATAAGGCTTGCAAAATATGGCATAAAGGGAGCTAACATAATATCAATGAAAGCACCAACCATCTGAAGTAATGCACCAATGCTACCAGTGAATATTTGGGATTGTCTTAAAAGAGAACTTATTGACGTAGATATTCCTAAAAGACCTAGAGGTTTACCAATAATTTTACCAAGAAATCCCAAAATCTTTGTTGGGCCATGTAGTACGGTATTAAGTATCTTCTTAGGAAGTGATGCTATAAATTTTGCCCCACCAAGAACACCACTACCAGCCATCCCAGCAGTTTTTACGCCACCTTTAAGGACACCCTTGCCTACAAAACCTGAAGCTTGTGCCATTGCACCTAATAGTATCGGTACTGCCATAATTTAAAACCCCAACATATTTGGATTTATATTTCCTCTTGCAGCTGATCGAGTCTGTTCTTCATTTTCTCGTTCTTCAATCGCAGCATCTATTCCAAGTAAAAAATTTATTTCATTCTCAGAAAACTCTAGAATGGCTTCCCACGAAACCCCTAATTTTAGTAACTTTAAAACAATTATCCAATAATTGAAAGTTATTGCTTCTTGTGGATTTGTGTCACCAACTCCTCGCAGAAAAGCCTTTACTCTTTTTTTACTGTGTCAATATCAGTTATCGCATCACCACCAAAAGCTTTTGGAACAATAGCTTCTAAAGCAGCTCCTAATCTTGAATCTATAGTTATAAGAAATGCTTCGGTAGTTCTTCCCCAAGGGGCTTCTACTATCATCTCTTTCAAAGATTCTCTTACATACAAGTCTCCATCAAAACTAGCACTACCACCGGCTTCCCATTGAAGACATTTAGATATAAGTTGATTTCTTTTACTCCAAGATAATTGCTTTACACTCAGTTCAAAGGTGTCTCCAGTTTCTTCAATTGTTACACTTAGTTTTGTAGACTCTGGACTTATTTTATACCTATTTAAATCAAACTCTTTCGTTTCTTTACTACTACTACCTCTTGGCATACTAACCCTCCTTATATTTAGTTATGGGTAAACTGGTTCTGAATCTCTGACATAAATATTTATACTCCTAAAAATCAAACTCGCATCAACTTGAAATGGATTATCTCCAGTAACTGCATGTTGTGCGGTATTAATAAATATTCCTTGAGAATTAACACTATTTGTTCCAGCAGTTGGAGTTCCGATTGTAGTACTACCAGGAATATCAATGATAATATAATCATTAGTCCCACGATCAAATCTAAGTGATGCAGTAAAACCAGCTCTTGCTGTTGCTGCAGTAGTTCCACCATAATCTCCTTCAAGTAACAATTGCTTGAAAAGCTCTAGTGCATTATCTTGTGAACTACTTGCATGTGCTGTACTCGCATCTTCAGCAACATCAGGTAATGCTAAAGTTACAGACATACTATAATCTCTTGGACCTTCTTTAATTTCATAAGGACCCCTAGATCTATCTCCCTGTCTGCCAATATAATAACGAGGTTCTTCCCCATTTGATATTGATAAATTAAAGTTTCGTATTCTAGCAAAGTCTTCACCAAAGAATTTTACAGTTCCATTAGAAAAATAATAAGGTTGGGTATTTGGATAAGCAGTACCATCATTGGCATTAGCCATGTCAGTTCCTACAACCCCTGCGGCCCCATGACCAGGTACGCCAACATCATCTGTATCAATCTGTTGCATTAATCCATATCTAGGCATATTAGCTGTTACAGAAGCACCTTGATAAAGATTATCTCCAACTGTTATTTGACTCTGTTGGTTATGGATCATATTCAGGAAATTGACACCATCCCACGACATCATCAACATTCCACCTTCATCAGCAGAAAGGCTTGCAGATCCTACCATTCCCCCTACATATCTTCGATCAAATTTCCTATCATAATCTTCATCACTTGGTAACATATGTACGTGCCAACTTACTGTATCCAAATCAACTAATTCATTAATTGTATGATCATAATAAGCATTATTTGCACCTACTTCTTCAACTGAAACCCCACTAGTATGAGAAAAATTAAGTGGATAATTCACTCTCCAGATATTACCTGAAACTTTATCTATAAGCTTTCTAACTTCTGATTTAGTTGCAGATCCATCATCTATACAAAGATAATCTCCGTTTGCTAAACTAGTACTGTTAGCTAAGGTTACGAATACATCTCCTTTATTAGCGTCTGCCCCTAAAGTATTTGCTGTTCCACTAAGTCTTTCTGGTACTGTTACAACAGAACCAATAGGAAAACGGAGTGGCCAACCATTAAGAACTACAAAACTGGAAATAGATCCTGTTAAAGTCTGTTGACCAGGGTAAGCTACGGACCAATTTCTCTTGGAAGCCGTTGAAAGGAATCTACGACCCTCAAAGCTCATTTCAGGATCTGGTGTATCTATTGTGTCATAGACACCTGGGATAAATGTAATATATTTATCATAATCATTTCTGGCTGGACTTGCACTACTTCCACCAACGGCATTCACGCATCGTACCTCTTGACCACTAGCGTGAGCAAAAGCCAAAGGTCTATCTAAAGTAACTGAGACACCATTTGTAGATTCTACCCTTCGTACTTCATGTACAACTGTAGTGTCAGCAGCATCAGACCCATCAAGTGTTCCTATCCTAATAACATCACCAGGAATAAATCTGGCTGTAACGGCAGTATTATCTGCAATATCAGAGGCTGCAGTAGTTCCTTCAAAACCCCTAAGTACGGTTAAAGAAGTTCCACTTGCAGCAGTAACTTTCATCTTTTCACTACCTACTTGCAGTATTCTCCCAGCAACTATCTCTGGACTTGCACTACTTCCATTATCTACTGAAAATGATGTATCAGCAGCAGAATCTATAGTGTCTCCAAGAGCTAAGGTAGAAGCCCCTGCAGCTGTGTGACCATTATTAAACTCAGCATTTAAAGTTAATGTTCTTGCACCAGCAACATGTGCACTAGCTAAAGTTGCTGCTGGTGAAAATGATCTAGTTCCCTCCATCATTTCTAAATCAGCACCCTGTGCGGATTCTGCAGCAAATGTAAGTTGTGCTTGGTCACTTCTAAATACAGCCATTTTTCACTCCTACTAGAACGAAACTTCTAGTTATTTATTTAATTATACTCAGTTTACTAAGTTTTTTATGTATCTAATAGAACTGCGTTATTTACTAGCTGTATCTGAATCTTACCTGTCCACATATTAACCTGTGCTGACGTTTCCTCATTGAAATCCATAAACTGTTGCCTCTGAAAATTCGTCAAAGAATGCATTCTGTTATGTGTAATTCTTCTAATTTCTTGCATAAGATTATATAAACGTTGCCTATTTTCTAATGTGTAAATCTCAATTTCAACTCCATATGTTCTATTCCCATATTTCCAATTTCCTATTGGTTCTTCTTGAAAAGCAGGAGTTCCAGTTCTTGCCACCAGATGATCCCCAGCATTCAAGTCAAATCTAACTGGTTGATTTGCAGCATTAACAGTAATTAACTTAGGTTTAGCAACATTACTTGCATTCCATTGACCATCTAAATCAGTGACAATTTCGGAAACTGGTATGGGTTCATTAGCCATTAAAACACCTCAAATGCGCCCATACGATCCAAATTATCATTTACTTCTTCTTGCCAAGCAGCTACTCGTGATTCCATACTAACTCGGTCTACTCCAGACACTGTTAAAGTTCCAGCATCGGAACTCCTCATTATAGCTATAGCAGCTAATTTTTTAGCACTATCTGTAATAATTCCACCCTGTCGAACATCCGTATTTATGTCTCTGCCTGTCAAATAAGTCACCTTAACAGGCATAGTAAACTCTCCCCCACCCCATCTCCAAACTGGAGCGTTATAACTTGTAAAGCGAGCTGGAAGTAGGAAATAACGACTAAATTGAACCATTCCAGTGTCTTGAACTAGAAAGAAATCATTTTTTCGTCCTTGTGTTTTTGTATCCCAACTGGCACCATTCCAAATTTTAACACTTAATACTTTATAAGGATCTGGCTTATCAAGCTTGAACCCATTAAGATTGAACTGTTGATATTCATTTGCTATGTAATTAGGCCTCCAAGATTTACGAGTGTACATATCAATATAACTTTGAGCTTCCATAATGAATCTCTCAACTGTATTTTGTGTCGGAACTGTAGAAGTAGTAAAATCTGTACCCGACAAAACATTTGCTAATTGCAGTAGCTCGTAAACATCCTTAGTAGAACAATAGGCTGCATAGGGCCTCATTTGTATTCTCTTAATAGTAGGGGAGGTAGCTACACTAGCTGCAGTAACTCTGACCCAATACAAATTTGCACTATTTATAGTTAATGTTGCCCAATCACTTAGTATGTTTGGGGGAAATAGTTCTGCCCCATCTTTAGAGAAATCGTACTGACCTCCCTCATCATCATCAGGATCTACTTCATATCTAGCAGATCCTGGGACAAAGGTAACCCAAGTATCATCACTTTTACGATATTGCCAAGTTAAAGCACCTAAACTTCCAGCAATATCCACATCGAACACAGCCATATCAAATTTAGATGCATGACCTAGATATAGATAATGGGCACTACTATCAAAAAGAGTGAATGAAGTTCCGGCTGGAGATTGTGCTTCTAGGGTTACATCTGTATAGTCACCACTAGATGTACCTACACCATCCCAATTAAATATTTTATCAAATTCTGCCCCAGCCATTATTTACCTCCAGAACATCCACCAGTTAGTCGGTAGATTCTTCAGGATATTCCACGGTCCGTTCAAAGGTTTCGTCAGTGTTTTCAGAAATTTCGTTATTTTCAGTTTCACTTTTACCTCTAAGGTACATTGCAGCACCGTTCAATTGTTGAATTCTACCCATAAGAGCTTCTCTCTCACTATTTATTCCGTTCAACTTTTCTACTAATTGTCCAATCTGATTGTTCAGTATCTCTAAATCTCCACTAATATTGATATCCATTCTAAAACCTCACTTTAATTTATTTATGCATCACTTGCTGATCGCAAGTCTATTGGATCATCCTGTGTCTTGAGCCACGAATATGCTTGCTTCATTGGACTTACACCATCGTTATCAAGAACACTGTCTGCAAAATATGTTGCATTTTCTGAAGTCTTGCATGTTA
>TARA_R110002020_G_scaffold3855_11_pt1 | contig 10629 bp, 9 predicted proteins | sample TARA_R110002020 | Tara Oceans TARA_R110002020 (sample SAMEA4396489) | marine metagenome | biome: Westerlies Biome; feature: [MES] marine water layer (ENVO:01000295) within the mesopelagic zone...; material: water (ENVO:00002006), including particulate matter (ENVO:01000060) such...
GAAGCCCACGCCCGACTGTCTCCAACCGAGCTATCCAAGCTTGAGCGGACCTACGGAGAGTATGTCGCCACCCGTCCCGGGGGCATCGGCGATGCTGTTCCCATGCAATACGGTGGCTTCACAGATCCACGTCTCGCGCAGGCATTGGCACCACCAGCCGGCATGGGGCTCGGCGTAATCGAGATGTTCCAGGAAGAACAGGCGCGCATGTCGGACAGAGATCGGACCATTGACCGCCAGGCCGTATTCAGGTCGGCAGAGGCCGCAATCAAGCGCACCCGAGCTGCTGGCGAAGAGCTGCCAACCAACCTTCAGGTGGCCGAGGTAGATCCCGAAAGGTACTACGCGCTGACCAAGATGTACGGCCCAGCCATGGGAGACAACGACATTGTCGATGGCACGGCGGAGTGGGTGATGGCTGGGAACAGGGCGAGATACGCGCCAGCCGAGGACTGGTATTCGCAGGCCATGTCGGGAGAGCCGGGAAGGACTGCACAACGTGGCATGGAGTTCAGCAGGGCTGGCAAAACCCCACGCCGCATGTTCCCAGACCCAACCACCTTGGAGGCCGTCGAAGCGGCACCAGGCCCGGAGAGGTCTTTCGAGGATATCGAGGCAGAGCTTGCGGCCGAAGGCGAGCGTCTCCGATTCCCTGACCCCACCACTCTGGGGGCTGTAGAGGCTGCGCCGGGTCGAGAGAAGTCGTTTGAGGAGTTGCGGCGCGAGGTTGAGAGAGAGGGCCGCATGCTGAACCCCGAGGAAAGCGAGGAGGACCTTCTGCGCGAAGCCGTATTCATGGAAGGCCCCATGAGGACATACTGACATGCACGGAAACAAGATGAAGAAACACTCAGAACTGATGGCCATTGTCCAGAATCTTCGCCTACAGGCCGATGCAATCGAGCAGATTTGCCAAGACGAGCTTCGCGGGGACCGTCACCGAGGCTATTCTGAGGATGATGGGGGCCGCTCGGCCGCGGTCATGGATAAGATAAGGAACGGGCCGATGCGAGAGGCTGGCCACCAGGTGGTGATGGTCATCGAGCCAAACCACGAATACTGAGAGGGAGAAACCTATGGATGCGCTGACGATGGCTGTGACAGGACAGTTCATCCCTGACCAGCGCATGCTGGAGTTCCGCCTTCTATCCCGGCTTCAGTATGACAACGGAGAGAAGCTGGTGTCCCAGTGGTGCCAAGCTTCCCGCGGCGTAATGTCGGTGCCCGTCAACATCAGCGAGTGGAAGGGCTGGGAGAAGATAGACGGGTTTGTGGACTGGTGGAGTGACGAGTTCCCAGAGCTTGGCGGGGTGACCCTTACCGACTTGCGCTGCGCAGAGCACGAGTTTTGGAGCGGGGTGGTCCAAGCTATGGCCAACCGTGAGTCCTGGGCATTCGGGATATTCGCCAAGGCGGCAGCGGCACAACAGGCTGCAGAGCAATTCAACTCAGGCGAACTTGACGACTGGCTCGGCGCAACGGAGGGCGGAGGATGGTTCTCACAGACCGCTGAGGCGAAGTGAGCCACAAGCAGGAGATCGGCCGGGTAGTCCGCGACCGCAGAGAGTTTATATCCAGGCTGAAGATAGCCAACGAGAAGGGTGTAGTTCAGCGGTTCGACACCCCACACCCAGAACAGGTAGAGCTTCTTCGGGCCCTCGAGAACCCACTCATCAAGACAGTCGTGGTGGACAAGCCGCGGCAGATTGGCGGCACCACGCTGAACTGCGCGGACACCTTCTACTCGACCTATGTGGCCCGAGACCCGATCCGCACCTTGGTCACCGCCCATGAGAATGACGCAACGGACTCTATCTTCAGCCGGATCCGATTCTTTCACGACACCCTTCCACAACAGCTTCGTCGAGAACTCGCTCGCTCAAACCGCAAGGAGCTGGTCTACAAAGATACCAATGCTGGAATCCGGTGCATGACGGCTGGTGGTCGAGGGCAGGGGCGTTCCTGGACATATCAACGCCTGGTAGCTGAAGAGCTGGCCTTCTGGCCCAACGCTCGAGACGTGTGGGCGTCGCTGACATCGACGATGCACGAGGGCCCGCACTCCAAGACAGTCATCATCAGCACCGCGAACGGGCCAGGCGACCTCTTTCACGAGAAGGTTCTGGCTGCGCAACGGGCTGCCATTTCTGGCGATCCGTCGATCAAGTTTCTCTTCTTCCGTTGGGCAGACCACGACAAGTACCAAGCGCCGCCCCCAGACGATTGGGAGCCCACTCAGGAGGAATACGACCTGGCCCAAGTCCATGGGCTCACTGCGGCCCAGCTGTACTGGCGGCACAAGAAGATACACGGAGTGAAGGGAATCGGTGAGCTTAGGTTTCGCCGAGAGTATCCGCTGACCATTGAGGACGGCTTCATACTGCTGCATGGATCTTGGTACAGCGTGGACTACCTCAACTCGGTATTCGCCTCTTTGCCTCCTCAGAAGGAGGGCGAGCTCCGCATCTACCGGCCCCCTGAGCGGGGGATGGTCTACGCGCTTGGAGCGGACCCAAGCTGGTGCAACGGGGGCGACTTCGCGGTCGGCCAGGTTCTGGACCGAAGAGGTCGTCAGTGCGCAACATTGAGCATGAAGTACGGTGGTGAGCAGCTCTTCGCAGAGCGCTTGGCCGAACTTTCCCACGCCTACAACCGCGGCCGGGTCCTGTGCGAATCCAATCCTGGTGGCGCGGGTCGCAATGTCATCCGAATACTGACGCGCGAGAACGTGCCCCTATGGAAGCAGCAGGGCGCCGGGCAAATCACTGCTGCACCCAAGGACTGGACCACCACCCGCGGCAACAAGGAAGAGGCCTATGGCCATTCGCGCCAGATCATAAATGGCGATGGACTTGAACTCAATGACCACGTCACGATTCAGGAACTACTGCACATCCGAGAGGAGGACGGGAAGATTGAGGGTCAAGACGGTTACCACGATGACCACGCAGATGCGTTAGTCTTGGCTGAGTGGAACCGTCGAACCATTCCTTCGGCGGTCACAAAGCCGCATGGTCGGCGCAAGCGATACAATAGCCCACGCCACCCCATGAACGCCGTACGGAGCCTGTTGCCGTGAACTATGAAGAACTGAAAACAAGGGACTTCGAAGACGACCACCTGGACCCAAAGTCGATATTGGACCACGTCTCAGCGCACGACCGAGAGATGCGGGAAAAGCAGCCCCGGATGGCGTTGGCCAAAGCGTCATACATCACTCGGTTCTGGGAGTGGGTGGAGGGCAACAAGGCGGAGAGTACCGATGCCCCGTACCGGCTCGGTCGACTCGACCGCATTCAGGTCAACCGCATCAAGCCAGCACTGTCTGGCTACCTGAACTCGCTCTATCCTCGACGAATGCGGGCCATCTATGGTCCAGACCCAGCTGGGACCGGAGACCCGAAGTTCGCCGAACTCACCATGAATCGGTGGTTCAACAGCAACAATGTGCGCGACCGAATCCTGCTGTGCTCTCGCCAAGCTCTTCTGTACCCAGGTGCAGGGGTCAAGGTGGGATACGACGCCGGAACATCCTCGGCGATAGACAGGACATGGATCCGAGCGTTCCCCTGGTGGGAGCTTGTGCTCGACCGAGCCTCCCACGACTGGGACGATGCCCGCTTTATTGGACACGCCTACTACCGGCCCAAGCACGAGGTCGAAGAGGAATACGGGCTGCCAGAACTCAGCGGCGCATCAAGGGTCGACTACCTGTCCTCATCGGCACTGGGAGGCACGGACCAGAAGCGAACCAGGTCATATGGCAAGGATGACCCGAAGTCCGACAACAGCCACTTCGTCCGCGTCCTCGAAGTCTGCAACCTGGTGGACGAGTACGAAGACGAGGAGGACCCATCCATCCGCTACAAAGGGCGCTTGGAGATATACGTTCTGGACCAAGGCGAGATGTCCACCAAGCCCATCTACATGGGCCCCATGCCATTCTCAAACCCAGACGGGAGCCCCCTCCCACACATCGCTCCGCTCATATTCGAGCACGAGCCAGAGTACCCATACCGCGGACTCGCCTACGTTGAGCAGCTCCTGCCCCAACAGCTGGAACTCAACTCGTATCGCTCGTACATGTCCCAAGCGTCACGGAAGGATTCGCGCCAGTATGTGACCAAGAAGGGGGTTCTGGACTCTGAGACCAAGACCATGCTCATGGATGGAGAAGAGGGCTTGGTGGTGGAGGTCGACGAGGCGTATCAGGGCTCGCTCGCAAACATCATCACGCCCATCCAGCATGGGCCCATCTCCACCAACATTCGCGAGCACATGGCGACCGTGGAGCGGGATCTGGAGCGCGGAATGACGCTGTCTCCAGCAGCGCTTGGAGTGGTGACAAAGGCCACTGCTCAGGAAATTCGGGCCGTCGAAGCCCACACGGAGAGCGAGTTTGGCCGCCACGCTGAGGCTCGAGACAGGTGGCTTGAGTCGGTATTGAAGATCGCGTTGCGTGCCATATGCGCGGCCATGCAGGACCGGGGCGACAGTGATGGCGCGTATGAGTACACAGACGAAGAGGTTCTTGCGCCGACAGATGCGTCGATTTCCGATGGAGAGGTGGAGGAAGCCTCTGAGGCCGCTGCAGAGGATGCTTCGGAAGAGGCGCAGGAAGAGCTAAGCATCGACGAGTCGGAGGAAGAGCAGCTTGTAGAAGGTGAGTCGATCAGTGCCGGGGTGGCAGAGGCGGACGTAAGGGCCGAGCCGTGGCCACTCACTACGTCGGACGTTCAAGAGGAGCAGGTTCTCGATCTGATTACTCCCAACGGGGAGTTTGTGCAGATAACGGTCGCAGATCTCGATAGCGATTTCGTGGTCGGGTTCACTGAGTCTGGCCGGTCTCCGATGGCCGACTCAGAGATGAAGCAGAACCTCATGGGGCTGATGGAGCAATACTTCCAGCTGCTGGACTTGATGAGCAAGGGCGGAGTGGTTGGCGTCGCTGCTCGGGCCTACATGGAGGCTCTCCACGACCGCTTCCAACTCCCAGAGTCCCTATCGCCAGACGCTATTGAGTTCAGGGCAGCAAAGGACGCAGAGGACGAGGAGGCTGGGGCCCAAGCCGCGCCACCACAGCCAGGCGGTGCACCACCACCAAGTCCCGCTGAAGGCCAGCAACCACCACCGGAACAGGGGCAGCCAGCGGGCCTGCCGGACGAGATCAAGCAGATCGTCCAAGAGGCAATGCAGCTCCCACCGGGCGAGGCTCTCCAGGTATTCGGGCGCTTGTTTGAGAACGACCCAGAGATGAGTCAAATTATCCAAGAGGCGATGCAGCTTCCGCCCGAAGGCCAAGTCCAGGCGGTCCAGAGAATCGCGCAAGGCCTGATGGGAGGACAGTAGGTAAATGCCCCTGTATGATTTCCGATGTTCAGAATGCGATCGCATTTCGTCGTGGTTTGGCAGTCACAGCCAGAGGCCAGAGGTGATTTTGTGTGAAGGGTGCGGCGAAAGTGCGACGTATACGATCGCGGTCAGTCAGTACCAGTCAAACGACGCTGCGGCCAAGCTCGAATCGAAAGAGTTTCGGGTCAATGAAGAGAACTGGTCCGGCGTTGCCTGGCACACGTTTGTTTGCGACGACTGCGGCGAGGACGATCTGGAGGACGTGAACTTCAAGGCCGGCGAAGGGCTTGAGCCGCGCAAATGCTCGCAGTGTGGCGGCGTCACCAAGGTTCGTCTCGAGGCCAACATTGATCGCTTCTCAGAGAGGTTCCCATACTTCGACAAGGGGCTCGGCACTTGGCTGAAGTCCAAAGCGCATCGCCGCGAGGTGTGCAGGAAGCGGGGCCTGGTGCCGATTGATGGCGACTATGACTTCGACAAGCAGGCATCGAACATTGCGGCGAAGGACGAGAAGAACCACGCAGCATGGACAGAATTGGAAGACAGATACGAGCACCACCCAGCCTTCAGAAAGTATCGAGCAGCCCGTGATAAGGGTATGATCGACGCGAAATAAGGAGTTCAGATATGCCCATCGATCCCGTCACTGGAGAGCGTCAGCCGTACGCCGGAGAGCCCGGAGCCCCAGCTGATGCGCCCCCCATGCCGCCAGGTGGCGCGCCCCCCATGCCGCCCGCCGGTGCAAGCCCCGATGACGCCATGGCGGCCATCGAGGAAGAGCAGCGCGCGCGCATGGAGGCTGTCGCTTCCGCCGCACCACAGCCATCCGAGGCCTACGATGTGAAGCTCATCGAAAAGCTGGTGGACGAACTCAACGAGCTGGCGGAGAAGGCTGTCGGAGAGGGCGGGGTTCCTGCAATCCAGTTCGACGCTGGCGGCGAGAAGAAGTGGGCCCAACCGCTTCCTGGCAACGTGTTTGTTCCACTGGTCGCAGTTGGCGAGATGGCTGCCCAGCTGGGCTTCGACAAGTACACCTTCGATCCTATGGAGCTGGATTCCAACGCCGGGCTGCGGGCTGCGAGCGGGAAGATTCGCCAGATGCACTCGGATGCGGATTTCATCGAAGCCGTGACGGCTCCGCCAGAGGGCGAGGAAATGATGGAAGAGCCAGAGCCCGCCCAGCCGCCCACCCTGGAGACGGCACCTGGTGCAATGTCTGCCGAAGACGAGGAGTTGATGGCAGCAATGTAAACTGATAGCGTTCAGTTTGATGTAGGGAGGCATCATGAACATGGAAAACGAGACAGAAGTGGAAGAGACCGAGACAGTTGAGCAGGCGCTGGAGGCAGCACCCGAAATGGGTGGCGAGCCCATTGATGCGCCAGAGTCAACGTTTGAAGCGTCGGATGCGGTAGAGGCCGAGCCCGATCTGGCCGCCGACCCGGCGCCAGCTGCGGCAGACATGACTCGGTTCGACCGACTCGCGGATGCGCTCGGTGCGCTTCCGGATGAACCCAACGAGCGATTGTTGGAAAACATCGATGAAAAGACCATCGAGAAGATGCCGGTCGAAGCCAAGGTAATGCTGCGGCATCTCTTGTCCGACCGACTGCGTGAGATGGACCGGAACAAAGCGGCCCAAGCAGCAGCGCAGGAGTCACTCAAGAAACACAAGCAGCAGCTTGATGAGGACGCCAGGGCGCTTGTTTCAAGCCGCGCGAAAATGGCCCAGGTCTTTCAGAATGAAGAGCTGCAGGGCTTGCTGAAGAAAGGCGACGTGGCCGAGAAGGACTTGCCCGATCCCTTCACGCCCGAAGGTATTCAGGCCCGAATCGACCGCGCGACAGCTCAAGGTCTTCAGCGATTCATCGAGCCCATCACCGCCTCTGCGAACCGGGCTCAGGCCGAGTCGAAGTACAACGACTTTGTGGCATCACACCCAAAGATGATGGATACGGCCTTCAAGTCGGCTGTGGTCAACTTGATCCGCGACCGGAAGACTGCTGGAGTTCCGATTCCCCTCAAGGACGCCCACGACCTGGTCGAGCATCAGCGCCTTGTTCGGGACGCGAAAGTCAAGCGAGACAAGGAGCGCGCCCGGCGCGCAGAATCTGCTCGCAAGATCAATCGCGCTAGTGTATCTTCTGACCCTGACAACGGGTCAATCATCCCAACTTGGGTAACCAAGAAGGGATACAAGGGCCGCCGAGGTGCGGCTGCTACCTACCTCTTTCTTAAAGACAATCCCAAAATTCACGCCCAGATCAAGAAGACTCAAGGTCGGACGTGATACCACCCTCGTGAGGACCTAAAACATGGCCAGCACATCCCTGTCTGTTGACAATGAACTACTCTCTACGACGGCTATTATGGCCGCCGAAGAGGCCAAGGACGCTCTGCACGTCAACACCCCCTTTCTGGAGGGCCAGGAGCGTGTCCATAGCGCTGGCTTCCCCAACAAGTCTGGTGGTGTGAAGTGGATTCAGGGCATCGGAACCGGTGACCATTCGAAGAATACTCGGATGCGTACTGGATATGAGGCAATCGACCTCTCCGTGACTGGTGTTGCCACCCCCGTGGTCGTGACTCCCGCCAAGGTGGTTCGCCCCGTTCTCATCTCTGGTGAGGAAGAAGAACTCAACGGTGGCGAAGAGCAGATCATCGACATCGTGGCCATGCGCACCAAGCAGACCATCGGCGGTCTCAAGCGTGACTTCGTCAAGCAGATCGTCCAGGGCTCCGTGACTGGCTTCGAAGATTGGGGAACGCTGAACGGCGTCGACAACTCCGATGGGCTCCTCGAAGAGGATGCGCGCGGCTCCCAGGGCAACAGCTACGGTGGCTTTAGCAAGAGCACCCACTCTGGTGTTGCTGGTGCCCAGAACGTCCGCTTCGACATTGGCGGCTCCTTCAACAGCGCGGGCCTCACCGGTCTCAATCGCTGCCTCATCGAGACCGAAAAGTTCGCCGACGATGACCTCATGAAGAGCCGGGTCGTACTGGCTTCGACTGCTGGAATGGAGAACCTCAAGCGGGCCCTTCAGGCGAACGAGCGCTACACTGACGCCAACGCCATCGATGGTACCAACCTCAAGTTGCATGTTGGTGGAGTTCCGGTTGCAGTCGAGCACTTCATGCCGACCGCTGGTACCACCACCACCGCGGACCCCATCAGTTTCTACATCGTCGACTTCAGCAACATCTATGTTTGCTGGAGCAAGGGCATCCAGGATGGATACTTCGGGATGACCGACTTCCGTGAGGTTGGTGGAGACTACGATGTTCGTCGTGCTCTGCTTACCGTTCGCGGGCAGCTCTGGGTCCGCAAGTGGTCCACGTCCGCCCTGCTCATTGACGGTGAGACCTTTTAGTCTTGAACTTTCATTGATCTACGAATCAAGAGGTGAATCATGGGTGCTCCCCTTAAACTTGACGGACTCGGCTACACCGACGCTGCTGGAACTCAGCGCGTCGAAAACCGAGAGAAGTTCCTTTCCTTCTACGCTTCTGAGGCGATTTCTAAGGGCGACCTGGTCGCTCTCGACTTCAGTGCTACCGAGCCCACCAACGGGTATGGCAATCATATTCTGATTTGCGATACCGACGATGCGTTGAACGCGCATGGGATTGGGGTTGCTGTCGAGGCAATTTCCAGCGGCGCCATTGGCATCGTACAGGTTGCTGGAATGTGCGACGTTGCCAAGGTGGACGTTTCCGCGGTAGCGAATGGCGCCCTTCTTGGTGCTGGCGCCGATGCTGGACTGCTGGACCTCTACGACACCAGCGCAGCTGCTGGGTCGGGTGGAGACACCCTGCCCGTCGCCATCTCCATCACGGAGTCCGGCGGTGACACGGCAGCTTCGGTAGTCTTCCTGCTGAACCCGGCCAACCTGTAGCTCCTACAATATCCCTGCTACCTCCGTGGTAGGGTTTTCGGGGTGACACCCGTCCCTTTGACCGAGGTGTGCCTCCCTGCACCTCGGTCATTCTTTTGGAGAAGCTACCATGCCGAGCCTGACAGAACTGGTTCAGCGAGTGCATGACCAGCTGGACTTCGACCCAGACCTGCAGCAGTACAAGGACTCGGTAGTTCGCCGTATCAACCACCACTACCTTGAGGTGTGCGACAACGACCACTGGCTCTTCCTGCAGAAGAAGACGGACGTTTCGCTGAAGAAGAAGGTGGAAGGCAGCGCCACCAAGACCATTACGATCGATTCCGCCACCCCGCGCCGGGTGAAAGGCAGCGGGACCTCGTTCGTCTCAGCCATGGAGGGTCAGACGTTTACCGGCCCCGATGGTGTAGAGATGACGATTGGCTCCGTGGAGGACTCGACCGTTCTGTTCTTGACCGACAAGTATGCGGCAGGGGCGGTATCGGGATCTGCAGACTGGTCCATCCAGTTCACCAGGTACGCGCTTCCCAACGACTGCATCGAAGCGCTTGGGTTCATGGATCGAGATGACGACCGTGGACGGCTTCGGTTCATTGACAGGCGCAGGGAAGAGATCGAGTTCCTGGATATTGACGATACAGGCGAGCCCTTTGTTGTCATTGAGGATGATCACTTGAGCATGCGCCCCCCGTTCAGGGCACCGATACTCGCGCCAACGAAGCCAACGTCGCCAGGCGCTGGTCTCGAGACCGGCGTGAAGTACGAGTACCGGTACACGTTTCTGTACGAAGGAAGAGAGAGTCCGCCGTCTCCGCCGTCTACCGTCACTCTGCTTGGGCCAGATCTGGCCATCTTCGTTCAGGGGCTTGAGGACACACAGTACATCCACTCTGGCGCCAAGAAGGACAGCCGGAAGCAGAAGCGCATCTACCGTCGAGACGTGACCAACCAAGGTCGCTACTTCAAGGTGGCAGATGTGGAGTCTGGCGACCTCGTGCACACCGATGAGGAGCTCCTTCCCTCTTACGCTGAAGACTACGACCATGTGATCTACTTCATCGAGAACGGCCCGCGGCAGATGGCCAGGTTTTGGTACACGGCCGACTCGGACAGGGACTTCGAGGTCCGATACCACTACCGGCCGCCACGGATGCAGGCCGACTCTGACCATCCGGTCTTTCCCGTGCAGTATCACCAGCTGCTGGCCTACCGTGTGATGCAGGACATTATGCTTCAGCACGGAGCTGTGGCCCAATCACAGCTATGGGCAAAGCGGGCTGAGGCCATGCTCAAGCAGATGCGGAACCGCTATCTGTCGCGGACCGACCGCAAGTTCGTGCGGAGAGGATTCGACAACCGGCGGGCGTCGTACCGATTTAGC
>TARA_R110002020_G_scaffold68553_10_pt1 | contig 10628 bp, 14 predicted proteins | sample TARA_R110002020 | Tara Oceans TARA_R110002020 (sample SAMEA4396489) | marine metagenome | biome: Westerlies Biome; feature: [MES] marine water layer (ENVO:01000295) within the mesopelagic zone...; material: water (ENVO:00002006), including particulate matter (ENVO:01000060) such...
CGGGACAGCACCCACCCCCATCGCCATCAACAAAACACTTATCCAAGTACGCATCAGTTCACCTCTATAGAGCAGATTGCCTGGACAAAATCCTCCGGGTCATCGGCTGTCCAAGTGTTCTCGTCCGGTCTTGTTTGCAGGGTTAGGTAGCCCTCTGTCACTGAGGATGTGTATGTAGTGTCGCCAGAGCTAAACACCTTAGGCGCGTCTCCGTCAGAGAGCAGCCGTGTAATGATCCCGGTCGGCGTTCCGAACCGATCAGTATCGGTGTCTACATGGATTGCCACCTCTAACTCTACCCACTCACCCGTGTTGTCCCACTTGCTTGGCTCCAGCGTACAAGTTAGGTCTACGATATTGATCCCGTTGGGGGAAGAAAACGGGATGCCTACTTCGTCGGCTGTAGCACAGACAGCTAGGACGCTTGCTCCGCGAGACTTTATGCAGAGGTCGCCGAAAACAGTAAGCACCCACAAGCCACCGTCATTCACGTACCAAGTCCCGATGGTATAGTTGTCGATGGTCGTACCACCACCCCCACCCCCCACATCAGGCCAGCCTACACCCGGCCACGAAGAAGTAAATGAATTGGCAATGAGCGGGAAGCAGCAAATAATCCCTACCAACCAAACTCGCATCCTGCTCCCCTTTGTCATTTCAATATCACTTCTACTACCCAAATCATGGCAGTGATTACTACAGACAAAACCATAACCGAGGTTCTAATCTGTACTCTCAACTTAGCTACCTCTCCGCTAAGTAGTTGTGTATCTGAAACTAGCGAATCAATTACCATTTTTTGGTTGCGCATTTTATGGTGCATTTCTTTAACTTCGGCGGTAAGCGTTCCCCACTCTCGTTCGCTTGGCGACATCACAGCTATTACCCACAGTAGAAAAGTTTAAAGAGCAGTCTTCCGCGCAACTAAAACTCTCCTCTTACTTGGAGTACTGCAATTTCGCCAGATCCGGGAGCAACAAGTACAGCCATATAATCCCCCCGCGAAACTCGTAGGCAGAGCTTCTGAACATCAGAAGAACCGGGAGTTCCGTCGAGAGCAGATGTAAGGATTTCAGTGCAGTTATTAGCCGAGGCAGCAGCCCCGGGATCGAGGCAGCGAGAAATCATTGCCGTACATGCACCGGCATTACCAACAGCGCCGATATCTGGATCTAGGCAAATAACTGCCGACTCGGTAGCCACAGTGAACGTAGTAGTCCTCTGGGCAACGGAGACATTTTCATCGATTCGATACTCTACGCAGTTGTCAGTGCGCACAATACCTGTAGCTGTATTTGTCGTACTTCCGCACTGGAGCCACTCGTTAATAGCGCCAGCGGGAGATGCAATGAGTACTGCAAGCACTACCCATAGAATTTTTCGAGTCATAAGGATGCCTGCTTTATTTAGCAAGCATTTTTAATTATATGCTCGCTAGTGTGAAAAGGGAGGGGGCGTAATTACCCCCTCCCCAATTCATTAAACGCTTGAGCCGTTGATACCGAACCAATCCCAAACAACAACACTAGCTCGATAGCGCGCGTCGAAGAGATAATCCTTCGTCTGCGCATCAACCGAAGAATCTTTGGAAAGTTCCTTTCGGTTGTACCAAGTAGCGGTGTGTTCAGCGGACTGAATCCACCAATCATCAACGTCCGTAAGGTATCGAGAAGCGAGAGGTGTAATACCAATGCGACTCGACTTAACGGTGTTGATGTCGTTGTTGTTGTTTCCAACTTGCTGCTCCGTCTCCATCAAACGCTGAGCTGTAAATTCCAGATCAGTCGGGATGACGAGATACTTAGGAGTCAGTCGGATCGGGCGACCCTGATCGTTATTCGTCTTGCGAATCTGAATCAGCATCGACTCGATACCATTGGTGCTCAACGCAACACCGGGGTTCAGCTCGTTCGCCACTGTTGCGCCTGTCTTCAACTCCACATGGGTAGTCGAGCAAATAGCTTGATTATCCATCGTTGTGAAGTTTGTCGTAACAAACGCAGTGTTAAACGGGCTATGTGCAATCACCTCTTGGTGATTACGCGCCGAGTCCGCGAGATCTTCCGGCATCCGGTTGATGATCCCATGCTGTTCATCGTCCCGCATTTCTTCTGTAACGCGGAATCCTAGTGCGTAAGTCGAGTGAGTTACTCGCCTACGCGGACCTTGGACGATGTTGTCATAGCTGATCGGAGTGCCTTCCGGCTTGAGCTGGAAAGTACCAAGACCGGCAACCTTGAAGGTATCTTCGAACGCCTTAGTAGACGAATCGACCTTCAAAAGCATTGAGTAGATTGCATCAATCCGCGTGAACTCGTTGAAAAAGATGTGAGTTACATCTTTCTCTAGGGTTTCGGGGGCAATGCCTCTGGTAGTAGCCATTATATTAGCCTCCTGTTACCTGAGTAAGTTCATGCAAGTTGGCAATTTCAAATACAACGAGTGGCCCGCTAGTATCGCCGGTACATGTTGTATCAGTAGTATCAGCATTGAATGGGTTTCCATCCGTACCGATAATCTGAACAACTCTGGCACTTACTTGAGTAGCAACCGTTGCCGCTGCGTCTACAAGACCCCAATCACCAGCAGCTGCTGATGTAATCTGGTAGAGAACGCCAAGGTCAGCACCGCCAATAACATCCTGCGCTGTCCCTGCTGCATTCGTCCAGAAATTGTGGGTCGCCATGAGCTGACCTTGTGTCGGTCGAATATACTCACGAACTACGTTTTCTGTAGCGCCGACATCTCCGAAGTTCCCGGGAGACGCCTGTTCCAGCGTACCTGTTCCTGCTGTCCGCGAACCGGCAAGACTGCCAGTTGCGGGCGTTGCTGCAAATCCGACGAGTTCAGCCACTAGGGCAACACTGCCGTCTTTCGGGGTTACTGTAAGCTGGTTCGCCAACAGATAAACCGGATCATACGAGTCGAAAGACTGCGACGGTCCTAGTGGGGCAAACGCCTTGGATTCAATAGCACCGCTCGGTGCTTGGTAAGGTCGAAAACCACCCATAAGGTGCTCCTTAATCGATTAATCGATGCGTTCGCCGAAAGTCAGACCATGTTCGGTTTGCCTGTTATAGACAACCTTGTTCTGAGCGTATCGACCACCGCTAATGTCATCTTTGCCCAAGAATTCTTCGCCACTACTTGCTGACTCAATTTCTCTCTGAGCCACCTGTGCTTTTTCTTCTCGGAACAATCTGTAACGATCTTCCCGACAGCGTAGGAGCACCGTCTCATTTGCCCCGAGGGTAGTATCTAGATTAGTTCCTGCCAAGTCTAGATCTGACATATCCCCAAGGGACTCTTCATCTTCTTCACGAACAATTTCAAAGCCTTTTTGAAGTAAAGCACGTACACGGGAACGCGAGTTCTGACCAGTAATTCTACCGTGATAGTATTTGTGGTCTGGTCGCGCGTTGTACACATTGTTGGCTGCTGCGGTTCCGGTGTGGTTTCCCAACACATCATCGAACTGCCCTTCGAATTCATCCTCATGGTTCAGTTCGATGTTTCCTTCTTTATTCAGCGCCCGAAGTTCCATTCTATCATATCCGCCACGCATTATTTCTTACCACCTTTCTTCTCTATAGCAGCCATAGCTGCTTTATACTCACTTATGTTGGACGGTGCGGCTTTAGCCATTGCTTTAAAGATCTCTGGGTTTTTGCCAGTTTCTTCCAAATATCTCTGATCTGATTCGGTCAGCTTTGTGGACTTCCCGTCCGCAGCTTGCCCATTCCCCAACATAGCTGTCGGCTCATTCTTGTTGGTTCTTTGCTTAGATTCCATATCGGCCAGTTCAGACCTCACTGAATCTTGGCCCAGAGCGGCGTTGAAGATGGTGTGTACAACTCGCTTATCTGTACGCATCTCAGGTGCTTGAATCTCATTCAGCCCAGATTCTACGATGTCTTTGATCTTCCCATAAGCATCTGGTCCGTGAGACTCTTGAAGTGCTTCGATTTCGCTTTCGATGTTGTTCCTGAAAATCGCGTCAGCTGTCGCATTCAAACCCGGCATCAAATCTGACGCGAGAACACTACGCATCACATCTGCCATACGCGCGTTCGGATCTTCGACAAACCGATCAAACTCATTCGAACCATCACTCCCGGCATATTGCGGTTCGGCAGGTTCCGCGTTGAGTTTGTTCCGAATCTCTTCAACGATGGCGTCGTTCGCATCGAGACGGCTGGCGATTTGCGATAGCGGCGATTTCATCATCTCTGTCAACTGCTCTGCTAACTCAGTTGTATTGCTAAGCGTCTCTCCGACAACTTCGTCACCCACATCGTCAGTTACTTCTTCTCCGAGAATATCTACGTCAGGCATTATCTTGTTCCTCTTCCGACTCAACATTACCTGTTGAATCTGTCCTCATAAGTGGTTCGGGTTCGTATTCTACTGGTCGTTCTGGATCAACAGCTTGATGTTCTGCCCAATCCTTAAACTCATCTCCAACTAGATAACGAATGAATCTTAAGACTGCTTGATTCTGCGCTACCTCATGCTGTGTTTCACTGGACTCTAAATCTTCCAGCAGGCCCATCCTGACCTGCTTGAGCAGGTGCTCTACTACTGTCCACTGCTCGCTGCTCAGGACGTTCTTGATTTGCCTGAGCTTGGGCAAGTAGTTGCTGAGTTTGCTGTTGGAAGTCGGCGAGGTTTCCAATTCCATGACTCTTTAATTCCTCCATCATAGGAGTGTAGTTTTCGATGTCATCCACATCGGAAGCTTCTAGGAATGCAATGTAAGTCTGTGTATGCCCACGGATGAAATCTGCGACGACGGATCGCAGTGCGGGTGGGAGTTCTGGATTTAATACTGCTTGATAAAGTGGAAGGACAAAGGCTGAGAAGTTGTTACTGACTTGCATTCTCGTTACTGCTGATTGCTGTCTAGCTTGTGGTGAGTTCTGTTCGTCTGCTGCAAAGATATCGAAACTAATGTTTCCGATGATTGTGGAATCCTGCGGGAACATGAATTCTATAATCTTCTGCCCATCACGCTGCCCCATTGTTCGGACAATTCGCGATTCTGAGTCCGTACCAAACAACTGATACATCGTTGCTGTATCTTCCAACATACCGCCGAGAGTTTTTCGCAGCCCCCAAACTGTTGGATTGATTAGAATCTTACCCTGCTCCATCATTCCGAGGAAGTTCGTAGCAGGACTTGGGTGCCCGCCAGATCGAGATTCACGACCGAGGAGTGGGTCGGATTGACCAAGCGCACGCTCAGCAAAGACTTGTAACAGGTTAATCATGTGCTGTTCTGGGACAACACTTGTTCCTTTATTAATAGGATCAAAGCCCTTCATTGTGGGATCGTAGATACCTTGACCCGGGCTTAGTCTGGTCTTCGCAAGCTTCACATCGCTAGTACGAAACGGCATTGAGTTACCGAGAGTAACGCTATCTACAGCTTGGTTCATCATCACAGATTGACCACGCTGCATGTGTTCAAGAATCTTTGCGCCGCCTCGACCTGTTTTCTGACCACTGCGTTTTCGGAAGTAGTTGTTATAGAACGGCTTATGCCCAAGACCGTAGGGATCAGCAGTAACTCTAAGGACTGTGTTGTTTGTCCTATTCATGGTTACGACTAATGTACTGACTTTAGTATCAACTGTTTGTTTACCAAGCGGCTCATCGAAAGAGCGAACGATTGGTGCATCAATCCAGACTTCTCGAATGTCGTAAATCGCTCCATCCCCACTCATGGGATCGAAGGTCTTACCTGCCCGCTCTGCCGCAGCTTGTTCAATTCGAAGTTGTGGACTTCCGGTATCTGGGTGTCTGAGAGCTTCTTCAGTTGCTTCTTTATCCCAACCACCCGTCTGAGCCATAGAGGCAACTTGGGAATATGACATATAAGCTTGCCTAGAAAAGATCTCCGACTCTTCGATTGTCTGCCCCGGCTCCCAAAGCGCACGATGCCGCGGGATATGTTCCCATAGAGGTCCGCGACCAATCTGAACCTTTTCAGGTTTACTACTCCCATTAGGTCTAAGTACCCAACGTTCTTTGCGATCCCAGCGTGGGGCGATGACGGATTCCCCAATCACAACTAGTTCCGTAATCCAATCATGCACAGCAGCGTGAGCGTTGTACTCATTATCCGCAGCCCAGTTCATAAAATCTACAACTGGTTGTACGTGCTCTTTTAGGGATTCGTTGAGCGTTCGTGCGCTTGCAAGTTTTCCGTGTGAAAATATGGTGGCGTATAACTGCGCGATTAGGCTGTCACATGCAGTCGCGATAACAGGGAGTACGATATTACTCGCCCCAGGCCACGGGAAGTTTTTCTGCTTAGTCGCAGACTCAGCCTCGTACCATTCCCAATAAACTTGGATGTCGTTGAAGAAATCGCTGTGAGCTTCTTCAAGTCTAGTCAATCTCGCACCAACCCAGTTACCAAGGTTTTCTCGCGATTCAGCGGATACTTTGATTTCAGGAATCAATGCGGACATGGACTACACCCCTAGTTGTTCAGGTTCATGTTTGTTGGCGGATTCTTCTACGTCGGCGGAGTTATTAGTTTTATTACTCTGTGTTCCGAGCTTGATATTTGTTAGATCTTCTAAAGTGCTGGAGTAATTCAAAGAGCATTTAATATCGCCGATGTCACAACCCGGAAGACGTTCACCGCGCGTCATTAACTCGCAAGGAACTTCGTTGATTGTAAACACAGGCATATTGGTGATGCGTTCCCAGCCGTCATTCTGCGCCATGTGCGCTTCGTTGGCTCCGAAGATTGCGTAGGTAAACCCCGGCATACCAGCCTTACCACTATCTTCAGACTCATTAGACCTTCTGAGAAGTTCTTCCAACCCCGGATAGTAGTCGAAATTTTTAGTCAAAGTATTCTGCTGCGCTTTCATCTGATGCTGCCTTTCCGGCAATGTAAACTACATCACCTATTGCGAGACTAAGAAGATATAGATCCGATGTCGCTTATAACTGGTTGAATGATCTCTACGTGACATACATCCTCTTCGATATCCATATCGTTTGGGAAGTTTGGAAGGGATTTAATATCCTCTACGATTTCTTGATAGCCATCGTAGTCGTTGCGCTGTTCTGCCACAGTGAGCTGAGTCATCTTATCTAAGAAATGCGCTTTCTGCTCGTATGTCATCTTCCAAACTATCACACTCATGGCTGAACCCCACCGACTGCAAGGTTCGCTGCTGTTGCCTGCTGCCGTAGTTTGTTTTTATTGCGAGCGTAAGCTCTTACACCATCGACCCGCGAGGTGAGCTGATTAAACGACCCGTCTGGTTTTGTGTAACCACGCCCAAGCTCTTTTAACATTCCTTCGAAATCCTTACTGATTGCAGCCTTACGCAGCTTTGGATAACCGCTGAGATATTTCCCAGCCTTGTCATACGTCGGAGTGAGATTCGGCCCGCCAATGTTGAACGCAAGCTCAGTGATTAACTGCCTCTCTAGCATAGGAAGACCATCGAATGTGCCGACCCCTCCCCCATCATCGATAAACTTGCGTGCTTCGGACTCGTGCAGTTCGATATCCTCAACCAAAAGTGCGAGGGCTTGTTTCATAGTGATGCCGTTTTTGAAAAGATCCGCTTCACCGGGTTTGAGTTTATGCCCGAACCCGATAGTTTTAAGACCGCCTTCCAGCGACTCGTGCGCGTAAATCCTACCGTCCGGCATCAATCCTTCATTCTTACTTCCTTGTCGCTTTTGGGCTAATGCTCCATTCTCCGCCAAAGCAATCAAGTTCACAAAATCCTTAGTAACTAGAGTATCTTTACCCGGCATATCAGTAACCACATACGGGATCTCGTCCCGATCCCGGCCCGAACTCCTCATGTTTACGGATGTAGCCTTGCTCAATTTCCGTAGGAGTCTCCGGACGCGCCACAACTTCAGGCAAGTAAGCCAATGCATCAACACAATCCACTGTCATTCCGTAAGGGTACTCTTGCATCTCTTGTAGAACTGGTTTACAGGATTCGGGTCTAAAATGATAGAACCCTTGGCGAATAAACGGGATCATTTTTAAAACTCTAGAATCCTTTTGCCGCCCAGCCGGGGTTACTGGGATCACTTGAAGCTCTACATCGCGATACTTCTCATCATGCTTGAGCATGTAGTCTAGAAAATGCATATAGACTTCTGAGAAAGCCACATCTTCAATCGCGACAAGCGGCGTATTCCACCTCAATGCCATCTCGATTACGGTTTCCAAAGTCTCTTTGGGCTCTGCACGGAAAGCTAGGGATTCGAAAACATAAACCCTCCCATACGGATCATAGCCAGCACAGACCAGACCATGCCGAGCGTAACGTTGCGCCGATTTCTGGGACTTCTTGGATTGGGCAGGATCTAAGATGACAGCACGGCTGATGAAAGCATCCGGCGTAGTCTGGGGGGCGTTTTCTAAATAATCAAGATCCGCTCCATCTACCGTGAGTAGATTCGGATCGTAGTCTTTATTATCGATAGTAACTTCAGCTCGCCCACGAACTTCAACAGGACCGCTAAATGACTTACACCAAGCTATATCGAAACTAGTCTCAGCACCAGCTTTAGGGTGGTTCATCATCTGCGACCAAAAACCAATAGGATCGCGCTTCGCTTGTTTCTGAAGTTCTTTAGTCGAGAGCTTTGACGGGAAGATAGAGGTTCCGGCTAAGTCGGGAGTTCCGTCCTCCGCTTCTAACGCACTCCTAGTATAGACAGTGTAACCGTACTTCTCGGCGGCGTAGTCGTACAAATCCCCCCAACCCCAGCGGGTGCAGTTGATTAAATCCATCCCCTTCTGCGCCGGTCTTTCGAGGTAGAAGGATTTATCAAACCAATCCTTAGCCTGTTCCATTACTGAAACTGAATAAGCTGCATCTTCGCTGATGAGGTCGTCTTTAATCATCTTAGGCCAGTGACCGCCAGCTGAAGCCGCCCCAATTCCCATAGCACTCAAAGAGTATTCAGCTTCCCCCATTTGTTTGCCTTGGAAGTCCATATGCTCATCAGACCACTTCCACTTCTGCGGTCTAGTGCCTTGCGCGAGTTGCCCAACTCCGGGGGGTAGCAAATCCGCGTAGACAACTTGGAACAAAACATTCCCTTCAACGATGTCGCGTATAGCTCCTAACCACTTCTTAGCATTCGCAAGACGTTCATTGACGATGACAACGGGTTGGTCCGGTTCGCGGCAAATCTGCCATAACGCATTAGCACGAGTCGCTACGCTGGTTTTGAAGAACTCCCGAGGGATTTGAATCATCAACCTACGGTAATCCGTTTCGATCAAATCGGGATCGTCACAGCGTTTCGTCCAAGAACCATCCTTCAACCTAATCCAACCCCAAAGGTTCAATAGGTTACAGATCTCTCCGTGGACTGATCCGATTAGATCTGTGTGATTGAAAATCAGCCAGTTAAACGCAAACAGATCAGCATTCAGATACTCACGAACATCCGCGATTTGGATATTCGTCATCTCTGTCGGGACTCCAGAAGACTCATGCATATCTTCAATCACAGCCCGACCGGATAGATTAGGCTTGGGAGGCTCAATCAGCATCCGAAGAGTCTTCCACCTCGGTGCGAAGTTCTACTTTCCGCGCCTCTGCAATTTTGTTCCCATGATGTAGATGGCTGTTGTTACTTGGATGTTCAACGCGCTGCTCGCCGCGGGCTTCTTTCATATTCGGAACTGCGTGAGCAATCATCGTCGCAGCCTGCTGCGTGATATTTAGATGCACATTAACCCCTTGATCGGGGGACTGAACCTGACTTCGAAGCACCGTTTCAAGGTGATATTTCAAGGCGTCGAAGTGTCTGGGATTCTGTGTGTCGTTACAAATCGCAAGCAGATTCGCTGCGCTAGTCGGAGCCCCCAACTGAAGCTGGGCCATAGCGAATCCAGCGTGATCGATTGCCACATTCTGAACATGCTTCGCAATCGCTTTAAACTTTTCACCCTTCAGCTGGTAGCGAATCTGTTTGTAAGACTTGCCAAACTTCCTAGCCAAATCGCTCGCAGTCATCCCGCCGACACTAGCTATCGCGAGACTCTCTAACTCCGCAGCTGTCGGATGCCATTTCGACACTTCCTCCTGACTGCCGCTGCAATCTTCGGGTTCGGAGACATCAATCCCCCAACGTTCCTTCTCCTGAATCGTTGCTTCTTCAAACTCATTCACATCATCGCTACTTCGCATAACGACGCCAGTGCCTTCAATCATCACAAAACTCCAAACCATTAATCCCACATTCGGGTTCAATTACCAAAACAATACCAGCTCAACCCCCCGCGGGCGAAGTCCATCTCAAATCCACCGCCCCCCGCGGGGACATCTTCCAGAAAACTTCTAATTTTTGTGAGCCCGAACAGTCTTGCAAAATCGATGCTGTGTGGGGGTGCGACCCCCGCGGGGCATTCAGATACGAGACGGCTCGTTTCGGTATCCCGGCAATCGATACGAGACGGATCGTTTCGTAATCAATTCGATACGGCGCGTTTCGTATTTGAATCGACTTACGATACGAAACGTTCCGTATCCCCGTGCGTACGGTGTACGATATGGGAGCGAGCCTGTGCGCTCTCAGAAAGCTTCCCGCGGGGATCCAGAAAGCGTTTCCCCTACGGG
>TARA_R110002020_G_scaffold4568_5_pt1 | contig 10626 bp, 16 predicted proteins | sample TARA_R110002020 | Tara Oceans TARA_R110002020 (sample SAMEA4396489) | marine metagenome | biome: Westerlies Biome; feature: [MES] marine water layer (ENVO:01000295) within the mesopelagic zone...; material: water (ENVO:00002006), including particulate matter (ENVO:01000060) such...
CTAAACAAAGTTACTATTGAAATAGGGGGCAGAGATATCAACCTAGCAGTAGGACCTGTCTTTGATGATGTTAGCCTTAATGTGTTTTATAATGTAGTTAATACAATTATAACGCAACAAGTTACAACTTTAGAACAAATATACTATTTAAACATATTTGATCCTACGGAAATAGAATTTGTAGAAGAAGTATTTGAATATAATGATGTAGTTGTAGATGATGGCATGGTAGACTTTGCACCTATAGAACCAGAAACAGAAGAGATTACTTTTGAAACTGTAGAGATGGAAATAAATTTTGAAATGGATTTCGATATGGAATTTGCTCCACCTCCTCCTATGGAACTATTGGCTCCTTCTGATATGCCAGTAGAAATTCCTGTTAATATAGAAACAGTTGAAGCTGAAATACAAATAGAACTTGAAGAATTGCCTCCACCACCAGATATGGTTGCGGCAGTAGAAGAAGTTCCTGAACCTGAAATGGATATGCCAGAACCAGAAACACAAGAAGGACCTCCTAATATGGAAGAAGTCCAAGAAGCTCCAGCAGAAGTAGAAGAAACTATAGATGAACAACCAACAGAAGAAGAAACAATCGAACCCGATAGCGAAGCTGCTGAAGAGCCCGCTGTGGAAACTGAAGATAGTACCGAACAAGAAGAAGTACAACAGGAAGAAACTGAAGAACCAGAAAAACCTGTGAAAGAACCTAGTGCTAAAGAAAAAGCAGCTACTAAAATAGTTAAAAAAATAGATGACAAAGCTAGATATGATGATGCAGCTCAAATGAAAACATTAATAGTAATGCAGATCTTAGGCAATACTAAAACATTTTTTGATACTCAATCAACAATACAAGATACAAATGTTAATGAGTATTTAAATAAAGTAATAGATGATCAGTATGGTGATCTATTCATAGCAGAACAAGGACAAATAATGGAGGATATAGTAAATGCCCAGTATTGAGTATTCGGGAATGAAGATAACTGGAGGAAAGGTGTTTGCCATTCTTACTTTGTTATCTGCTCTCGGTGGAGCCGCATGGACAGGTTTCACTTTCTATCAAGATTATCTTGACATGAAAGAAAAGATAGTAACATATACAGAACCAGATCTAAGTGGCTTTGATAAAAAGTTAGCGTTGATTGAATCTGAAACTAATGCTAAAGTAGAAATTTTAATTCAAAAAGTAGAAGGATTAAAGAGTGAGTTAGATATAGTATTAGAAGAAATAAATCTAGTAGCTCAAGTAAGTCGTGAATTAAAAGATGACCTTAAAACAGATTTACGTCAAATGGAAGGTGACGTGCGTCACATAACTGAAATTGTAAATGATGTAGAGGATAGACAGAAAGAAGATGCTAGAGAACTTTTAGATGAGATGAAATTGTTAGAAGATAATTTAGATTTAAAAATAAATAAAGCTTTAAATAATCCTTTATCAGGGTTGACATCTAAGAAATAATTACTATATAATATAGATAGCTGCCGTAAGGAGCTAGTAAACTTTGCTTTCAAAGGAGGTATATTATGACAAGCTTAGAACAATACAATCCGTTTTGGATAGGATTTGACAATATATTCAATAGGATGGATTCATTAGAATACACATCATTTCCACCATACAACATAAGAAAGATCGACTCTGAAAAATATGAGATCGAAATGGCTGTCGCTGGTTTTACCAAAGACAACGTAAAGGTAAAGTATGCAGAAAATACTTTAACTATTACAGGCACAAAAAAAGACAAGAAAGACTCAGACAAACTAATACACAAAGGAATATCAGAAAAAAACTTTACTAAGAAGTTTGAATTAGCTGATGATTTTGTAGTAGAGGATGCAGGGTTGCAAGATGGTCTGCTTTGTGTTAAACTTAAAAAGATAATTCCTGAAGAAAAGAAGGAAAAGATTATTACTATTAAGTAGTCTAACTTTCGGGGGTGTCTTTTAAAGGTGCCCCCTTTCAGAATTACAGGAGAACACATGTTAGATCAAGTTAAAAATTACAAAGAACGTATGCAAAAAGTTTTGGCTGAAGCAATTGAAGCCAACAATCAGCAACTACTTACAGGTAGTACTGATGACTATGCTGGCTATAAATTTTTAGTAGGTATAGGACAGACATTAAATGATATGTCTGATAGACTAGAAACGGAGTATAAGAAATTATACAAAGATATCGCAGGAGGAACAGATGAATAAATTACCTAAACCACAGGGCTATCGTATGCTACTTAAACCTTGGGAGCCACCAGCAACTACATCAGGTGGTATATTATTATCAGATCAAACAAGAGAACTAGCTAAGTTTGCTTGTGTAGTATCTGAAGTAATTGATATGGGTTCAGAATGTTATAAGGATATGGACAAGTCAGCTACTACTTGGTGTAAAGTAGGTGACTATGTTTTAACTGGTAAGTACGTAGGACTTAAGTTCAAATATGAAAATGAAGATTATTCTATCATAAATGATGATGAAGTCGTAGCTATAGTACCTGAGCCAGATAAAATAAAACATAGATAACCCCTTGCAATATTACCACTAAATGTGGTATTATATTGATCACAGCGTATAAACGCAGTTCGCAACTGACGGAGGTATAAATGATAGAAGACCCAAAACAAGAAGAGCTTAATCAAGAGGAAGAAGATCTCGAGATTGAGATAGATGAAGAGGGGCACACGGAAGAAAGCCCATCTGAAGAGCAGCCAGCTCCAGAACCAGAAACTCCAAAAACTGAAGACGAAGAAGTAGATGATGAACCTGTAGAGGAAGAAGCGTCTGGCGAGTCTGACGAAGCTGAAGAATCTGATGATAAAAAAGTATATGGCAAAAGAGCTGAGAAACGCATAAAGCGTTTAGTAAAGCAGCGTAAAGAACTACAAGAAAAGCTTGAAGCACTCGAGACAGAGAAACAAAAGTTTCAACAAGAGCGTGAAGAGCTAGCTGGTAGAACTGCTGAATCTGAACTAGAAGCTGTAAAGCAATATGGTAATAGATTACAAGCTCAAGAAAGAGAAGTACTAGCTACTTTAAAGGATGCTAAAGCACAAGGTGACGTAGACAAAGAAATAGAAGCAACGGATAAACTGGCTTCTATTAAAGCCGAAGCCTTAATTGTAAAGCAATACGAACAAAGAGCTGGTAAAACTTCCTCAACTAAAAAAGTTTCTGCTGAAGAAACTGCTGAAAAGCCTGAGAGTAAATCTCCTGTTCCAGACAGAAGAGCTGTTCAATGGCAAAAAAGAAACTCGTGGTTTGGTGGTAATGATCAAAGCACAAAGATTATGACACAAGCTGCTATGGTAATACATAAGGAGTTAATAGAAGAAGGAGTATATCCTGATGCTGACCCTGATGAATACTATAGTGAACTAGATGCTAGAATCAGAGCAGAGTTTCCTGAAAAATTTAAAGCAGATAAAGCAGCGAAGAAAGTGCAAGTAGTTGCGGGAGGAACGCGTACTTCCCCAAGTGGCAAACAGAAAGTCACATTGACTAAATCAGAAGTAGAGACTGCTAATAAATTAGGAGTATCTTTACAAGACTACGCGAAACAAAAAATGCGCAGAGATCAAGCTGCGGGATAAGGAGTAGATGAATGACACAGGCTACTAAGACAACTCGAAAGACGCGAGCATCGGGTACTCGCAAAAAAACATGGGCACCACCTAACCGATTGGAAACTCCAAAGGCTCCAGATGGTGTACATTATAGATGGGTTCGAAATGAACTGCTAGGTGAAAGCCACGCAGGTAACGTTCACGAAAGAAGCCGTCAAGGATACGAACCAGTTAAACCAGAAGAACTTGGCGTTGACTGGCAATCGGATGTTTTAGACACAGGTAAACATGCGGGTACTGTTAGATCAGGGGATTTGATTCTTATGAAAGTCGATCAAGAGATCGCGGATCAAAGAAACGAGTTCTTTGCTGACAAGACCAAGGCTGCAGAGGGAGCTGTCAACTCTGAGTTGCAGAAAAACAATAGCGCTGTTGCACCTATAAGCCAAGATGAACAATCCTCAGTCTCAGTAGGCGGGGGAAAACAGGCAAAGTTTGAGGACTAATAGGTACCTCCACTTTGCTAATTAACAACGGAGGTAAACATGGCAGGTTTTGGATTAAGTCCAGTTAAACATGCGAAAGGCGGACTTGTTAGAACTAACAATTTCGTAGGTTCACAAGGTTATAGAATCGCCACTACCGCTCCGACTGCATTCTTCGAAGGTGATCTCGTGACTTTAAGCACTGGTAATATCGTAACTGATATGGCAGCAGCAAGTCCAGGCGCAGTCGTAGGTGTATTTTGGGGCGCGGAATATCAAGACAACTCAACTGGTGAAGTTAAGTTTGTTAGAAGTATTCCTAATGGCACTGTAGCTAAAGAGAAGTATAAATGTTACGTATATGATGATCCTGATACAATCTTTAAGATTCAAGCAGATCAAGCAGGCGGAGCAGCGTTAACAAACGCGGACGTAGGTCACGTTATACAGATCGTTGCTAATCCAACAGGATCAGCAATCACACACAAATCAGGTCTTGTTGCAGACTCATCAACAGTAAATACAGGAAACGCAGGTTTCCCATTATCTATATTAGGTAGTGCTGCAGCTGATGATACTTACACAGCAACAGGAACAACAATGGACATTTTGGTGAAAATCAATACTCATCAATATGGACTAGGCGGCACTGGTGTCGCAGGTATATAGGAGGATAATAAATGGCTATAACTAGAGCACAAATCCTTAAAGAACTTGAGCCAGGTCTTAACGCTATTTTTGGAACTGAATACAACAGATACGAAAATGAGCATACCGTCTTGTTCGATGAGGAAACATCAAACAGAGCATTTGAAGAAGAAGTACTCTTCCCAGGCTTTGGTAATGCAGGTGAGAAATTCGAAGGTGCACCAGTATCTTACGCTGAAACAGGTGAAGGATATGTATCACGATACACTCACAAAACAGTTGCATTAGCATTCTCATTAACTGAGGAAGCTATGGAAGATAACTTATATGATAAGTTGTCAACCAGACTAACCAAAGCTTTAGCAAGAGCAATGGCTTCTGCAAAGCAATTAACAGCGTCTAACGTTTACAACAATGCCTTTGACGGAAACTTCACAGGCGGTGATGGACAATCATTAGTATCTAATGCACACCCATTACAAAACGGTAGCACTGGGTCCAACAGACCAGCAACTTACGCTGACTTGTCTGAGACATCTTTAGAAACAGCATTGATTGACATTGCTGGATTTACAGATGACAAAGGCGTGCCAGCTGCAATTACTGGTAAAACACTGCACATTCCAAGGCAGTTAGTATTTGTCGCTGAGAGACTTATGAAGTCTCCTAACAGAGTCGGTACTGCTGACAACGATATTAATGCAATTAACAACATGGGTATGTTACCAGGTGGTTACTTTATTAACCACAGGTTTAATGATACCGATGCTTTCTTTATTAGAACTGACTGTCCTAACGGAACAAAGATGTTCAATAGAGCTGCATTAACAACTAAAATGGAAGGTGACTTTGAAACAGGTAACGTAAGATACAAAGCCAGAGAGAGATATTCATTTGGATTCTCTGACTGGAGAGCTGTCTACGGTAACCAAGGAGCCTAATAAACTTATAGGTTGGGGGCTTAGTGCCCCCTTCCAACTATTAACATTGACTAGCAAAGCTAGATTACGAGAGGAATAAACAATGGCAAAAACTACATTTCAAGGAGTCGTTAGATCAAACGGCGGAGCAGGCAAAGGCAAAGCAACACCAGGTGTTGTTGTCATGTCTGAAATAATTTCATTCAACCCTGTGGGTGCGGGAGCAGTTGCAGTAAGAATCGGAGAATCAGCAACAGCTGGTGAAACTTTTGTTTTACCAGGAGGAGCAATTCCTATTTCTTATTTAGGTCTCGGTGGAGCAACAGGTGGTACAAACCCAACTGTTGACATCGGAACTGCGGTTGACCCTGATGGATTTTTCAACGAAGTTGATGCAGATCTAAAGGGCACACTAGTGGGAGCTAGTGGTGCTTTAGTTACATCAGCAGGAACATCAGGAGGTCCAGTTACTGTTACAGCTAACCAAGGATCATCTGCTGCTACTGGTGGAACTTGCACAGGTGTTTTTACATACTCAGTTGCTGACAACGGTAAAGACTCCGAATAAGATTAACTATTAACTCGGTGGTGGGGTGTAATGACCCCACCCTTAAAAAGGAGAATATAACATGGCTTTAGTAACATACTTAGATGGTGCTAGAAAACTATTAAACCAATACGTAATAACTGCAACAGATGGTGCAGGCGCTCAAAACTTAAGTATAGATGTATCAGCCCTTGCTAAAAATAATGGCAAGGAATGTAGGTATCTATCTTTAAACAAAGTTTACTTTAATGTACAGGTAACAGATAATGCAGATGCTGTAGAAATGCAATGGGATGCTCAAACTAATATACCATTTATAGTTTTAAATGGGTATGATGATTACGACTTTAGTTCTATAGGTGGGATATCACCAACAGCTGCAGATAAACAAGTCACTAACTTTAGTGGTGATGTCTTAATATCAAATCCAGCAAGAACAGCTGGAGATACTGTCTTCATTAAAATGGAATGGATCAAACACTACTAGGAGGTAACATATGGCTACCTCTGGTACACATACATTTAATTTAGATGTAGCTGACATAATTCAAGAAGCCCACGAAAGAGTGGGCATTGAAATGAAGTCAGGCTATGATCTTGTAACAGCAAGGCGTTCTTTAAATTTATTATTAACTAAATGGGTTAATGAAGGCGTTAACTTATTTACATTAGATCTAACTACTTTAACTCTAACTAAAGATTCTGCTACTGTAGATTTAGCAGCCAATCAGTATCTAGATATTCTAGATGCGTCAACAAGAGATACAAACTCATCTCCTGTAACTGATACAGCTTGTGAAAGAATCAGCTTAGCAGAATATCTTAACTATCCAAACAAAACAACTAAAGGAAAGCCTGTACAATTCGCTGTTGAAAGAAACAGTCAGTACGATAGCACAGGTGTAGCTAATCATAAAGTTTATTTATTTCCAGTTCCAGATCAGACTTATTATAGATTACAATGTTGGACTATTAGGTATCCACAAGATATAACAGATACTTATACAGAGAACCCAGATATACCTAGAAGATATCTCCCAGCATTAATTAGTGGATTAGCTTTTGAATTAGCAAATAAAAATCCAGACAAAGTTGATGCTACAAGAAGAGCAGAACTAAAAGGTATCTATAATGAAGAATGGGATTTCGCAAAAGAAGAGGATAGAGAAAGAGCAAGTTTTTATATACAACCTAAGATTCGCGGGTACTAAGGACGATGGCTAAAAGAGCTTCAGGTAAACATGCATATCTGATAGATGATCGTTCAGGCAGGAAGATACGATACAAAGATGCGCGAACTGAGTGGAACGGGCTTCGAGTTCACAAAAAAGATTGGGAGCCCAAACACCCTCAACTAACTCCACCCAAGTTAGGACCAGAAGCAACTTCATTATATAACCCTAGACCAGATGCTGATGTAGATTTAACTACAGTTAAGTTAGGCTCTTTATTTGGTAGAGGTACTCCTGGTACAATTTCAGCAGTAGGTACTGTAAATATTAATGTAGCAGAAGTTGTAGATAGTCCAAGTTTATTACAAGCTGCATTTACTTTACCAACATTTGCTACAGGTGTTACTGCAACAGGTATAGCAGCAGCTTCAGCACGTGGTTCTGTTAATATTAATACAGCAGAAAATGCAGATTCACAATTATTACAAACAGCATTCACATTACCAAACATAAGTGTTCTTGAAGAAGCAGACGGTTTAGGTTTATCTTCTGGATTTACAAGTCCAACATTTAGCGCTAGTTCTAATTTAACATTAACTGGTCAGTCTTCTGCTTCAGCTCATGGGGGCACGGGATTAAATTTTAACTTAACAGAGGTTCCCGTTGGTCAACCATTATCCTCTGGTATTGGATCGTTAACTTTCCAAGCTAGTTCTCAGTTAGCTGTGACAAGCCCAGCAACTGCTACTGGAATAGGTACTATAAATATTAGTACAGAAGAAGACGTAGGTGGGTTGTCTTTAACATCAGCTCATGGTACAATATCAATTAGCATTGACAGTTCAGGTTGGGGTATCCAGTCTTGGGGTCAGAATGTTTGGGGTACATAATTATGGGTTTAACATTTAATCAACTAAAACAAGGCATCCAAGATTTTCTAGAAAATTCTGCCGCTTCTTTTACAACAGCTACAGGTTCTGGAAAAGCCCCTATAGAAGTCTGTATAGAATTAGCAGAATTAAGAATAGCTAAAGAATTAGACTTAACAGCCTTTAGAAAAGTAGCTAACTTATCTGTTAGTCAATACTCTTCTACAGTTGCTGTACCTGAAGATCTAGTTATTCCTAGATATTTGCGTATACAGAATGGTGATTTTTTATTAGAGAAAGATGAAACTTTTATCAGAGAGTTTACAAAGAATCCTACAGACAATAGTAAAGCTGGAGTCATAAGATTCTATGCTTTAAATCAAACTGGTACTTCCTACACCAGCAGTAACAGGCAAACAAATTTCTTATTTGGACCAACTCCATCCCTTGCAACAACGGTTGAAATAGGGTATACTATGAGAGTTCCAGGAATATCATCAGGTAATCAAAATACTTACTTAGGTGATAGAGCCCCAGATGCTCTTCTGTATGGATCATTGATAGAAGCAGTAGCTTTTATGAAAGAGATTCCTCAACAGATAGAAATGTGGTCTGGCTACTATAATAGAGCCATACAAACATTAGCAAACGAGGAACAGGTAAGAATGCGAAATGATGAGTTTCGCAATGGTGAACTAAAAACAATGACGAGAGGACAATAAAGCATGGCTATTACATCAGCAATCGCAAATAGCTTTAAACAGGAAATCTTAGTAGGCACCCATAACTTCACAGCAAGTTCAGGTAATACTTTTAAGATAGCTCTTATTAAAGCGAACGCATCGCAATCTGGTACGTACAATGCTGGCACAGTAAACTATTCGGTAGTTACAGGAAACAGTGACGAACTCGCAAACGGAAGTGGATATACTACAGGAGGAAATACTTTAGTAAGTGTTACTCCAGTCTTGGATAGTTCAACAGCTGTTTGTGATTTTGCAAACACATCTTGGTCGAGTGCTACATTTACTACAAGAGGTTGCATAATATACAATTCATCAGCATCTAATAAAGCCGTTATGGTATTAGATTTTGGTGCAGACTATTCGGTTTCTAATGGTACTTTTACTGTTGAATTTCCAACAGCTAACGCAGGCAACGCAATTATAAGGATTAGTTAATGGCATCTACTTGGAGTAGTGGTGGTTTAAATTTACGTTTATTAACTACAGGTGAAAACGATGGAACCTGGGGTGATCAAACTAATGATAATTTAAAACGTCTTGAAAATAAAATAACAGGACGAGCAGCTGTTACTCTATCAGGTACAACACACACATTAACATTTACTGCTAACCCCACATCTTACGCTGACGAAGATGGAAGAAATCTTGTTCTCGACTTCGGTGGCTCACCAAGTGGTACTAACACAGTAACTATACCTGCGAAAGAAACTACTTATATAGTTTTAAATAATACCGCAAATAATAATTCTATAATATTTACTACTGGTAGTGGTACAACATTTACTTTACCAGCAGCTAGAGATGCCATAATTTATTCAGATGGTACTAATGTTTTAAATGCATTAGACAATCTGCAAGTAGGCACAGTTAACGGAGTTGATGTTTCAGCTGCAGCAACGAAAGGATTTGCTATAGCTTTAGCTGTAGCATTATAAGGAGGAATAGATGGCACAAGATTTTGAAAGAGCTGTAGCATCTGAATCTAGTGGTGACGTAGCCATTGGTACAGCCGCTAGAACTATCATCACTTCAAACTCTGACGATGCAATTATAGGAATTAGATTGGCAAACATTCTAAATGCTACTATTAAAGCTGATGTTTATATAACATCAAGTGCTAGTGGTGGCTCAGCAGATTCTTATATTGTTAAGAACGTACCCATACCAGCGGGTGGTTCTATTGAGTTAATTGATGGAGGCGCAAAGATTGTGCTTCAAAATGGTGATGTTTTAAAAGCAAAAGCAGACACAGCAAACAGTTTAAACGTGTGGGTATCTTTTATAGATAGCATAAGCACATAGGAGTAACATGGCGTATATTGGTAATCCAGTAACAAAAGACTTTACAAGCAGTACATCTGTTCAAACAATATCAGGTGATGGTTCTTCTGCATATGCACTATCAACTAGTGTAGCCATACCAGAAGATATCGCAGTTCTTCGTAATGGTGTGCGCCAAAAACCTACTACTGATTACACAGTAGCAGGCGGTCAAATAACTTTTACAACAGCATTAGCTGGATCAGATTCTTGCTTTGTTATATTTTTAAATAGTGTTGTTGGTACAAATGTACCAGGAACAGGAACAGTAACAGCACCTATGATGACATCATTTAATGGTGTCTATGAAAACCTAGCAACAATAACATCAACTGTAGCAGTAGCT
>TARA_R110002020_G_scaffold39991_7_pt1 | contig 10625 bp, 7 predicted proteins | sample TARA_R110002020 | Tara Oceans TARA_R110002020 (sample SAMEA4396489) | marine metagenome | biome: Westerlies Biome; feature: [MES] marine water layer (ENVO:01000295) within the mesopelagic zone...; material: water (ENVO:00002006), including particulate matter (ENVO:01000060) such...
CTGGGCGCTGATCGCCTATTGCGTGGCGCTCGCCGCGGTGCATGCGGTCGCCGGCGGGGCGGGCCTGCGCCGGCGGGTGGAGACGCTGGTCGCCTGGATCGGCGACAACCGCATCCTGTCGCTGTCGGCCTTCGCCGCCCTCTGCGAGCTTTGCGCCCAGGCGCAGACGGCGATTGTCGCCGCCAGCCCCTATTATGGCAACGCCGCGATCAACTACAATCTCTACGCGCCCTACTTCTTCTTTGGCGTGGCGCTGTTCTACAGCCAGACCCTGCAGGACCTGCTGCTCAGGCCCGGTCCCGCCACCGCCGCGCTCGGCGTGGGTCTGGTGACGCTGTCGCAGATCGAGCCTTCGGGGCTTGCCGCCCACACGCTCACGGTGATGGCGGGGATCTTCGGCGCGCTGATGATCGTGGGCTTCATCGCCAATCTCGCGCGGCGGCATTTCAGCCATCCCGACGCACGCGTCCGCAAACTGGTCGACGCCTCCTTCACCATCTATCTGTTCCACCACCCGGTGATCTATGTCCTGGCGACGCTGTTCCTGATGGTCGATCTGCCGCCGGTGGTAGAGTTCCTGGTGATCGCCCCGGCCGCCGGCCTGATCGCCTACGCCATCCATCTGGCGGTCCACCGCAGCCCGGCGCTCACGCTGATGGTCAACGGCGTGGCTCCCAAGCGTGGTGCCGCCGCGCCCGGCCCCGCCCAGGCCCAGCCGCTGGCGATGTCGATCGACCGCCCCTATCCCTCAAGGGGCTGAACGGGCTCAGCGTTCGTGCGCCCGGATATCCTTGAGCCGGTGGCTAAAACGATCGCGGCCCAAAATCCGGACGTTGGACCGAGGACAGAATTTTGTGCAGGTGCGAAATAGATTCGCAATCTTTCCGGTCCATGGTCCGCGGCATGAAGTTGGGATGAACCCAACCCTTGCGCCTGCGGGCCGCCAGCCATGATGGCAGGTCATCATGGAGCCAGCCGGACATGCAGATCAACAATCTCTCCATCCTGAAGAAGATCAGCCTCGTGGTCGCCCTGATGGGCCTGGCCGCGGCGGCAATCGCTGCGGTGGGCGCTCAGGGCCTGTCCTCCCTCGGCGTCGCGCTGAAGGACACCGGCTCGCGCGAGGAGGTTGCCCGCGAGGCGATGGACCTGCGGGTGGACATCATCGCGATTTCCCGCATGACCTACCAGATGGCGCTGGCGCCCGAGCGGGCGGCCGACTTCGCCACCGAGACCGATCGCCGCGCCGAAGAGATGCTCGGCCGCCTGCCCAAGATTGCCGCCACCGCGGACGCGACCGAAACGCAGCTGCTTGAAACCATAAGGGGCACACTCGACGCCTATTTCGGCCAGATCCGCGCCATGGTGGAGATTGCCGCTTCGCCCGCGAGTGCGGATCGCGCCATCATGCAGGCCGAGCTCGACAAGGTTCTCGAAGGCCAGAAGACAGTGACGACCGCGGTGAAGGAATACTCGACCTATTCCGCCAACACGCTCGCCGCCTCGCGCACCAACGCGCTTACCGCCTCGAGCTTCACCATGATGGTGCTGGTCGTCACCGCCGCCGTCTGCATCGTTGCGGGCGTTGCCGCAAGCTTCCTGCTGGCGCGCAGGGGAATCGTCAATCCGATCCGCCGTCTGACCGCTGTCATGTCCGGCATGGCTGCGGGAGAGGGCCTCGACAATGCCGTGACCGACCGGGAGCGGCGGGACGAGATTGGCGAGATGGCCCGCGCGCTCGAGGTCTTCCGCGTCAATGAGCGCCAGATGCGCGCCATGGAAGCCCAGGAACAGGCCTTGCTCGAACAGAGCCGCGACCTGCAGCTGTCGATCAGCAGCATCGTCGCCGCCGCCGCCGCAGGCGATTTCTCGCGCCGCATCACCAAGGTCTATGAGGATGAGGACCTGCAGCGCTTCGCCGGCTCCGTCAACGAACTGGTCGAAAGCGTCGATCACGGCGTCACCGAAGTTCGCCGCGTGATCGCGGCACTGGCCGACGCCGACCTGACCCACGAAATGCAAGGCCAGTTCCAGGGCGCCTTCGCCGAGCTGCAGATCAACGTCAACCAGACCATGGCCGCGCTGCGCCAGACGATCGCGAGCATCCGCTCCGCCGCCGGCACCATCACCGGCAATTCCGGCGAACTGTCATCGAGCTCCAACGAACTCGCCCGGCGCACCGAGCAGCAGGCAGCCTCGCTGGAAGAAACCGCCGCGGCGCTCGAGGAGATCACCACCACGGTCAAGACCTCGACCGCACGCGCCCGGGAAGCCTCGGACATGGTGAGCGAAACCAAGGCCAGCGCCGGCAAGTCGGGCGCCATCGTCCGCGACGCGATCGACGCCATGGACCGGATCGAAGAGTCCTCATCCAAGATCAGCCAGATCATTTCGGTGATCGACGAGATCGCCTTCCAGACCAATCTGCTCGCGCTCAACGCCGGTGTCGAAGCCGCGCGCGCGGGCGAGGCCGGCCGCGGCTTTGCGGTGGTGGCGCAGGAAGTGCGCGAACTGGCACAGCGCTCCGCAAGTGCGGCCAAGGAGATCAAGACGCTGATCAACACCTCGGCCGACGAAGTCCGGGGCGGCGTCTCGCTGGTGCGGTCGACCGGAGACTCGCTGCGCGAGATCGAAGGCCTGGTCAACAACGTCAACGCCCATGTCAATGCGATCGCCCGCGCCTCGGAAGAACAATCCACGGCGCTGAGCGAAATCAACACCGCGGTCAACCAGATGGACCAGATGACCCAGCAGAACGCGGCCATGGTCGAGGAGACCTCAGCCTCGAGCCATGTGCTTGCCGGCGAGGCGCGCCAGCTGCAGGAACAGCTCGCCCGCTTCCGCCTGGAAGGCAGCGCCTCGGCCATGGCCTACGGCAAGGCCGCCTGACGCAGACGGGTTTCGCGTTCCAGAACTTGCAATCAGAACAGACACGCACGCCAGCGATGGCGTGCGTGTTTTTGGTTTCCGGGGTGGCCATGATTGGCGGCCGCTCTTGCCTTGCGGCCCGAGGCCCGTGTTTTCTGCCCGATCACCGATATCAGCGTGACGACCTCACCGCTCTTCCGGCGGAATATTCTTGAGCCGCTGCGAAAAGGCCGCGGCATCTTCCGCTGAAAAGGACATCCGCCGCCTGGTCGTTGACGGCGGACGTTTGGCGACCGACAGTCCGGGCCGCCATTCTGTGGCGGGCCTTATCGGCCGGGGCGCAAACCCGCCACCACAATTGGGGCAGACATTCAACAGGATAGTGTCGACGCAATGGGCGCAGAAGGTGCACTCGAAGGTGCAGATCCGCGCCTCCGTCGAGGAAGGCGGCAGATCCTTGTCGCAGCATTCGCAGTTCGGCCTGAGTTCAAGGGCCATGACAGATCCTCCCCTCGCTTACGTCGGTCGCGGCCGGATCAGCCGCGGCCGATCACCTTTCCAAGCCGCTTGATGCCCTCGTCGATCATCGCCTCGCTCGCACAGGAAAACGACAGGCGGATCGTGTTGGCGCCCGATCCGTTGGCGAAGAAGGCGCGGCCGGGGACGAAGGCCACGCGTTCGGTTTTCAGGCTTTCGGCGAGAAGCGCCGCCCCGTCGATGCCTTCGGGCAGGGTAACCCAGACATACATGCCGCCATTCGGCCTCGTCCAGGTCACGCCGTCGGGCATGTGGCGGTCGAGTGCTGCCAGGATGGCGTCGCGGCGCGCGCGGTAGCTGTCGCGGATCTTGGCCATCTGGGCTTCGAAGCCCCGGGAGGCAACGGTGTGGATCGCCATCTGGTTGAGCGTCGCCGAATGCAGGTCGGCTGCCTGCTTGATCAGCACCAGTTTCGAGATCACCGGCTTTGCGGCGCAGACCCAGCCCACGCGCAGGCCCGGCGCGAGCGTCTTGGAGAAGCTGCCGCAATAGATCGTGCGACTGGCCTCAATGGAGCCGGTGCGGGCGATGTCGAGCGCCAGGAGGGGAGGGATCTCGTCCCCGTCATAGCGCAGCGACTGGTAGGCGGCGTCCTCGATCACCGCGATGTCGAGCTCGGTGGCGAGGTCGAGAATGGAAGACCGCGCGCTCTCGCTCAGCGTTTCGCCGGTGGGATTGGCGAAATCCGCCGAGGCATAGGCGAACTTCACGGCTCCGCCTTTCGCGGCGGCGGTCTCGCGGTAGTCGGCGGCCGGACGGTTGGCAAGCGGCGTCAGCCGGTCGTAATGGGGCTCGTAGGCGTTGAACGCCTGCAGCGCGCCCAGATAGGTGGGCCAGCCGACCAGCGCGGTGTCGCCCTTGGACAGGAACAGCTTGCCGAGATAGTCGAGCGCCTGCTGCGAGCCCGAAGTGATGACGATGTTGTCGGCGGTGCAGGGCACGCCGAGCGAAGCCATGCGGGTGACCAGCCACTCGCGCAACGGCCTGTAGCCTTCGCTGACCGAATACTGCAGCGCAGCTCCCTTCGTGTCGCCTGACAGCGCCGCGGTCAGCGCCGCGCCGAATTCCTCGGCCGGAAACAGCGCCGGATCGGGAATGCCGCCGGCGAACGAGATCACGTCGGGCTGGTCGAGCAGCTTGAGCAACTCGCGGATCTCCGACGCCTTCATCCGCTCCGCCCTGGTGGCGAACAGCGCCGGCCAGTCGAGACCGTGGCCGGCCGTCATCGCCGCGGGCTGCGCCCCATCCTGTTGCATCTGCGTGGACATGTCTTTCTCCCGGGCTGCGCGGCGGCGCTCGATCAATTCCGAAGTGTGATGCCGGTGCGCGTCAGCGAGGCGCGTTCGTTTCGCCCGGATAAGCCCGGGTTGGCGCAACAAACCTGCGTGGCGGGCGGGCTCGAAGCAAGATTGAGCACGATCGCGAATTTATGTCAATAATGCTGACCTATTTTCGCGGAGGATATTTGTCACTCCGCCGGCTTGATGAAGGACAGGATCGTCTCGCCTTGCGGGGTGTCTGCAAACCGCCGGCCCAGCAGCCAGCTTCCGTTGAAATTGAGATGACCGGCGTCGAAATAGAGCGGCACGTCGCCCTCATAGGCACGGCATCTCTGGTCCGCGTCGCAAAGCAGGCTGGCCGGATCGATCACCTCGACCAGATCGTTGCTCGCAGCGATGTCCACCAGCACGTCGTTGAACGGAATCCGGCTCTGGGCGGCACGGTTCGGCGCGTGGCAATCGGTCCATGGCGCCTTGAGGCGCTTAAGTGCGCAGCTCGGGTCGAAATTCTTCTGGGTCGGAACCTTGGCGAGCAGCACGACGCGGGTGCCCTGCCGGGTGAGGAAGTTGACGAAGTCGCGCACGTCCCGTTCGAACGGTTCCGCGTTGTTGCGGGCATAAGTCGGCCAGGACGCTCCAAGGAAGATCACGTCGTAGTCCTTGAGCAATGGACGGGTCTGCTCGAGCGAATAGCGGCAGCTTGCGAGATACCGGCTCTGCACATAGGGCTCGGGCTCGGTGAGGATCGGCGGGCAGACGGAATGCTCGAAATTGCGCAGCGTCAGGCCGGCCGCCTCCGACAGCGCGCCGGCAAACCCGATGTAGTGGGCGGCATTGGAATCGCCATAGAGCAGCGCGGTGGGTTCGCCCGGCCCGGCGACGCAGCTTTCTCTGGTGAGCCAGTCCGCAGTGAGCTTGGGGCGCTGGCAAACGGTCGCGGCCGAACTGGCCGGCTCCACATTGCCGATCCTGGCCATTTGCTGCGGATAGTCCGTCAGCATCCAGGGCCCCATTCCGCGCGTGAGCGCCAGGCCGGCGACGGCGAGGCAAAGCAGCAGCAGCGGCGCCGCGAACATCCTGGAGGCAACCTGCCTGAGCGGCAGTCGGCTTTGCCTGAAAGGCTTTTCGACAAGATGATAGCTCGCCTCGGCCAGCGCCAGCATCACCGGTATCGACAGCAACTGCTGGGTGAGGCTCAGCTCTTCATGGAAGTAACGCAGAAAGGCCAGCACCGGCCAGTGCCACAGGTACAGCGAATAGGACAGGTTTCCGATGCGGCGCAACGGGGCGGAGGCCAGCACCGGATAGCCGAAGGTCCTTTGCTGTCCGGCCCAGATCAGCAGGGCCGTGCCCAGGGTGACGGGCACGGCATTGAAGCCCGGAAACGGCGACGTCGGACCCAGCACCGCCAGGGACGCCGCCACCAGCACGGCGCCGGCCGCGAAGGCAAGATGGGCCGTGGCGGGCGAGCGCGGGGCGAGCCACAGTGGCAGCAGCGCGCACAGCCCGCCCACCGAGAGCTGGAACAACCTCGACGGAAGCATGTAATAGGCGAAGGAATAGGCGTCCGCGCTGAGAAACGTCCCGCCCTTCCACAGCAGCGCCTGGCCCAGAAGCACGCTGGCTGCGGCCAGGGCGATCAGCACGGGAACGAGCATGCGGCGGTTGAACAGCAGCAGCACCAGGGTCGGCCAGATCAGGTAGAACTGTTCCTCCACGCCCAGTGACCACATGTGCAAAAGCGGCACCGTGTGGCTGTCGGCGGCGAAATAGGACGTGTCGAGCAGGTAGGTGAAATAGATGTTCGCGCCGGAGATCGCGGTGGCGAGACCGGACCAGGCGGTGGTCATCACGTCGCCGGGCGTCATGACCGCGACGGCGGCCAGGAGGGTGAGCGCCACGCAGGCGAACATGGCGGGGAAGATCCGGCGGATCCGCCGCCGGTAGAATTCCGCGTAGCTGAACGTGCCCTGCTGCAGGTCGCGGGCCAGGTTGGCGGTGATGACGAACCCCGAGATCACGAAGAACACGTCGACGCCGACGAACCCGCCGGGAAGCCAGGTCTCGTTGATGTGAAACAGCACGATGGCAATGACCGCGATGGCGCGCAGGCCGTCGATGTCACGACGATGATGGGATTTCTGGACGAGCGGCTGATGCATGCGGCCCATTAGCATTCTCGCCCGGACGGCGCCACTTCCTTGTTTGTCTTCACCAAAACCTGCTCCACGCGCGCCGTCCGGGCGGCTGGCGCGCCTGCCGGCAAGGTCAGTCCGGCTCGAACGTCATGGCGACACCGTTCATGCAGTAGCGCAAGCCGGTGGGCAGCGGACCATCATTGAAGACATGGCCGAGATGGGCGTCGCAGTCGGCGCAGCGCACCTCGGTCCGGACCATGAAGAAGGAGCGGTCGCGATGCTCGCTCACCGCCTCGGGCGCGACCGGCGCGTAGAAGCTCGGCCAGCCGGTGCCCGAATCAAATTTGGTCTCGGAGCGGAACAGCGCGCGCTCGCAGCACACGCAGCGATAAAGGCCCGGCGCCTTGGTGTCCCAGTTGGGTCCGGTAAAGGCCCGCTCGGTGCCGTGCTTGCGCGTCACCCGGTATTGCTCAGGGGTCAGCTGCGCGCGCCACTCGGCGTCGGTCTTGACTGTCTTCAGGCTCTTGTCATCGCTCATGCGCCGGTCTCCTGCAGGTCTATCATAGAACAGGCGGGGCGACTGGCAAGCTGGCCGGACGCGCGGCGGGGAAACGATTCCGGGCGGCACACGGCCGGGGGTGCGGCCTAATGTCCGCAGGGCGGCCCGCCATTGGGCCGCAGCCGGGTTTCGGGCTGGAACGAACACTGTTTTCCACCAATAATGCAAGGAATTGCCTTGTCCTTGGCGTGCGTGATGACTAAGTGACGGGAACAAAAAACGTCTTAAGCGGTATTTTGGAAGCCGTCCCCGGGGAATTTTGATGAGCGCTGCCGCGCCTGGTACGACTTTACTTGTGCTGATGTTGCCGTTTCTGGCGGCGTTGATTGCCCCGTGGATGACCCGCCGCCTGGGCCACAACGCCGCCTGGATTCTGGCGCTGGCGCCCTTGGCGATCTTCATCCATTTCCTGGGCTTTGCCGGCGACGTGGCCGATGGCGGCACTGTGACCGGCGGTTTTGCCTGGGTTCCCTCCTACAATGTCAGCTTCTCGTGGCTGATCGACGGCCTGTCCTTGACCTTCGCGCTGCTGATCTCTGGCATCGGCGCGCTGATCATCCTCTATTCGGGCGGCTATCTGAAGGGCGATGAACGGCTCGGCCAGTTCTTCGCCTTCATGCTTCTGTTCATGGGGGCGATGCTCGGCGTCGTCGTCTCCGACAGTTTCCTGATGCTGTTCGTCTATTGGGAACTGACCTCTATCACCTCGTTCCTGCTGATCGGCTTCGACCACACCCGCGAGGCCTCGCGCCGCGCCGCCGTCCAGGCGCTGGTGGTCACCGGCGGCGGCGGCCTGGCGCTGCTCGCGGGCCTTCTGGTGATCTGGAACATCACCGGCGTGAGCCAGATCTCGCTGTTGCTCAATTATGGCGACGAGCTGCGCGCGAGCCCGTTCTACCTGCTGGCGCTGCTGCTGGTGCTGGGCGGCGCCTTTTCCAAATCGGCGCAGTTCCCGCTGCATTTCTGGTTGCCCAACGCCATGGAGGCGCCGACGCCGGTGTCGGCCTACCTGCACTCGGCCACCATGGTCAAAGCCGGCGTCTACCTGCTGATGCGGCTCAATCCGGTGCTGGGCGACACCGTCTGGTGGGAAACCATCCTGCCGGTCTTCGGCGGAACCACGCTGATCGTCGGCACGCTGCTCGCCATCCGCCAGACCGATCTCAAGCTGATGCTCGCCTACACCACCGTCTCCTCGCTCGGGCTTCTGGTGATGCTCACCGGCTTCGGTTCCGAACACGCCATCGCCGCCGCGGTGCTCTATCTGGTGGCGCATTCGCTGTTCAAGGGCGCCTTGTTCATGGTCGCGGGCCTCATCGACCACGAGACCGGCACGCGCGACGTGACAGGGCTCGGCGGCTTGCGCAAGGCGATGCCGATCACCTTCATCGCGGCGCTTGCGGCGGCGATCTCGATGGCTGGCCTGCCGCCCTTCGTGGGCTTCCTCGCAAAGGAGGAGATCTACTATGCGCTGTGGGCCACCGATCCCTGGTCGCTCGCCTTCGTCGCCGTGGCCATCGTCGGCAACGGGCTGATGTTCGTCATCGGCTTCGCCGTCGCCATCAAGCCGTTCTTCGGGCCAGTGGTCAAAACCCCCCAGGTCGCCCATGAAGGTCCGGTGCTTTTGTGGCTGGGACCGCTGCTGCTCGGCGTCACCGCCTTTGCCGCGGCGCTGCTGTCGCCGCTCACCCACCGCTTCATTTCCACGCCGATGGCGAGCGCCGTGGCCGGACGGGCCGAGACGGTCACCATCTCGGTGATCCCGCACATGGGACCGGCGCTGATCCTGTCGATCGTCACCGTCGCCTTCGGCATAGCCGCCTATCTGATGCTCGACCGGCTGAGGGCGGGGATGGCCTGGCTGCTCTCGGCCATCGGCTGGGGGCCTGACCGCGGCTTCGACCAGCTCATCTCCGGCCTGGTTCGGCTGTCGGGCGTCGTCACCCGGATCATTCAGCCCGGGCGGCTCGACATCTACATGACCGTGACCTTCCTGATGATCGCCGTGGCGCTGATCGGGCCGATGGCCTGGTATGGCGAATGGCCGTCCATGCCGGTCTGGCCGGCCGACGCGCAGTTCCACGAGCTCGTGGTCATCGCCATCGTGCCGATCGGGCTGATGGCGGTGATCCTCGCCCGCGACCGGCTGACGGCGATCGTCTCGCTCGGCGTGCAGGGCTTTGCCGTCGCGCTGATCTTCATGCTGTTCGGCGCGCCCGACCTGTCGTTCACCCAGTTCATGGTCGAGACCCTGGCTGTCGTCATCCTCGCGCTGGTCATGACCCGGCTCAAGCTGGTGGCCTCCGATCACCGGCCCGCCGGCCGCAAGGCGGTGGACTTCGCCGTGTCGGTCGCCTGCGGCGGCGGCTTCATGCTCTATCTGCTGGCGGTGACCCAGCAGCCGTTCAACACCGCGCTCAGCGATTTCTTCTCGGCCTATTCCAAGGTCGTCGCCCACGGCGCCAATGTCGTCAACGTGATCATCGTCGACTTCCGCGGCACGGATACCTTGGGCGAGATCGCCGTCGTCCTGGTGACGGGGCTGGCCATCCTGTCGCTGATCCGCATCCGCACGCCGCGCGCCGGCGCCATCGCCGACAATGATCCCGACCAGCCAATTGTTGATCCTGCACGAAATTCCGGGCGGGATCTTCGGCCAGATCTGCAGAAGGCCCACTGACATGCGCACGGTGATCTTCCGCTCCATCGCCCCGTTCCTGACCAGCCTGATGGTGCTGTTCTCGATCTTCGTGCTGCTGCGCGGCCACAACGAGCCCGGCGGCGGCTTCATCGGCGGGCTGATCGCGGCGTCCGCGCTCGCCATCTACGGCATCGCCTGCGGCGTTGCCGCAGTCAGGCGCGCGATCTATTACCACCCGATGGCGATTTCGGCCCTCGGCCTGTTCATGGCGGCCCTGGCCGGCGTGCTCTCGGTCTTCGCCGGTGTGCCCTACATGACCGGCCTCTGGATCTATCCGAACCTCTTCGGTGTCGAGCTGGCGCTGTCGAGCGTGCTGGTCTTCGATGTCGGGGTCTATCTGGTCGTCGTCGGCGCCATCAGCTCGATCGCGCTCGGACTGGAAGAGGGAGACCGCGACTGATGGAGCCCCTTTTCGCCTTCCTCGTCGGCGCGCTGTTCACCGTCGCCTTCTACCTGTTCCTGTCCAAGCATGTGATCCGCATCCTGATGGGCGCAGCGATCTTGGGCAACGGCGTCAATCTGCTGATCTTCACGGCGGGCCG
>TARA_R110002020_G_scaffold347688_1_pt1 | contig 10620 bp, 12 predicted proteins | sample TARA_R110002020 | Tara Oceans TARA_R110002020 (sample SAMEA4396489) | marine metagenome | biome: Westerlies Biome; feature: [MES] marine water layer (ENVO:01000295) within the mesopelagic zone...; material: water (ENVO:00002006), including particulate matter (ENVO:01000060) such...
GTCTTACCCTACACTTGTATTCTCCTGATGGGATGCAAGATACACTTTTTTCGTTATCTCTCCACGCTAATTCTAGTGTATGTGCAATAAATTCTGCATTACAATAAAGCTTCCCAATTACCGATTTATCAGTAAATGTATCCCTGATTAACAACAGGTTAGCCCTACCTTCCTTGTCCTCTGTATTTTTTTTTATATGCATTTTGACTTCTTGAAGCATTTTTAGAATGAACTCCTTTGCGTTTTTTACTATGAGATGTGTTGAATTTAAAAACTTTTGCTTTAGCCATATCACTTCTTCTCTCGTAGCTTAAGGAACTTGTAAATCGTAAAAACAATAGCTAAAGATGTAGAAATAAAAAGTAATATTTCATTACACTCACTAAAACTCAACCCTATCACACCTCCATTTGCAGCCAAAACCTCTACTGTATCCCTCATATTACCATTTATCATTGTTTTCATTTTATTTTATTTTATATACCCCACTTCTATAGACATATTTACATATACTAAAGGTGGTTCTTCTAATACTGCATTTGCTTTTATCATTAAAAAAACATGATTACCTAAACCTATTTCTGTTTCTGCAAAATCACTAGATACTAAAGAATATGATTGAACTAAATTATCATTAGACAAACCTGCAGCAGACTTTTCAATTAAAACTAGTGGGTACGCATTTGATTCTCCTGATGACGGAGCATATTGAACTAAAGCAACTGTAAAGGCAGTAGCGTCAGGAGAGGTTACTTGAAGCCTCCCATTATTTATAGTCCCTGCTTGTGTGCCACTCATCTGACCAATTCTAAAAAACTTTTTTTGAGAAACCGTTGTCTCACTACTTATTGTAGCACTACCATAATCTTGGTTGATGTCGTAAGGACTCTGCCCATAACTCTGAGGCTCAGGATAACTATAAAACCCTTCAGCATTTAATGTGCAATATCCTGACATAGTAACCTTTCTTGTTTTTATATTTGACTTACTAATCCACTCCAAAGAGCCATCTGAAATTCCAGGAGTCCCCAATCCTTTAGATAGTAGAGTGCTGTTCTGAGCACCCTCAAGACCTTTAGGGTTATGCCTGTTGATATCTGTTAAGTTTTTATGTTCGTTTGAGGCCATATATTATTTTATTTTAACAATCATTACACCCACAACCATTAACAGAACAGCCACAAGTAGAGCAATCATCAACTCCATTATAGCCATATATGCTATCATAGAATATCATCCCATGACCCTTATATGTACCACTCATGCTCTTAGGTTTATTATTAGTAAAAGTAGGATATAGACCTGCCTGGTCAGTCCCATTTAAAAAATCCATCATATCGTTAGCAAATATATCTGCCTTTCTATATGTGTCTTGTTTGAATGCATTAAATGTGTCTTGATTTATAAGCCTTGAGAACTCGTCCACATTATGAACCACACCACTAGAAGATATGTTACTCATAATATCATTAACAACCTCAAACCGAACAAACCAAGACAAGCAATCGTCTAAATAATAATCCATAAAGTTTTGATTATCCTGAGTAAGACCACCAACAGCAGGGTAGTCCCCTGTGTTATGCTGCTCCTTTAATTCTGCATAGAATTTATCTCCAAGTAGAGGTCGGATATGAGCCAGTTCAGACAAGACAATAGTATTTTCCGACACAAGAACAGGGTCGGTATTTTTATTAGTGAAAGTTTTTTCAATTACCTCTCCTGCTGTTACTAGTGTTGCGTATTGTTTAGTATTTCCCATGTCTTATTGCTCTACTGTTATTTCTTTTCTTTCGTCAACCTCTCCATCTCCATCCTCATCTTTTTCAACCACTATAACCTCTCTGTCTGCAACAAACATATCTCCATCTTCTAGCATAGGCAAGTCCTCATCTATTAATGCTCTTTGCTCATTTATGGTTAACACCTCTCTAATGTCTACATCATTTGCATAAGAGATTGGCGGCTCATAATGTATCTTTAAATCTTTAGGGTCATAACCCATTTCATTATAAAGAACTGTTCTTATTCCATTTAACAACAACTCAGAAGTATCCCTAATTACCGTTGTCATTACTAAATCATAAGCAATTCTTATCTCACTTCCTGTATTATTCATCTTCCCTGAACTAACAATTCCTGACAATGATGGTTGCCACCTGTTAGCAGTTATTATATTTTGGTCGGTAATTTGCTGTAAATCAATCCAACTACCCTCTTGGTCATCTTTTATAATCTGAACATTGGCAGGAGATGTATCTCCATTCTTTACTATAAACAATATCTTTCCATTATTCCCCTCTCCTACAAATTTCTTTTGAGCTTCCTTAACCATCTTCTGAGCTTCTTCTTCGCCCATATCCCCATTTATCTCAACGATAGCAGAAGGCTGAAATCCATTTAAGAATTTAGTGTGATTCCATTTCCCAATCTCGTAATCAACACAGATATGCTCTAGTGCTGCAACATAATCAGGAAGTCCGTAAAAATTAAAGGTAGGCTCGTAATCTTTAAAGTGAATTACAAACTTATTGTGTGCTACCCTAGGGTATATAGGTAGTCTTTTTATTTTTGTGTCATTATTCCAATACTTACACCAATCAGAGTTTACATAAACCTCTTTTTTGGTTTTAGACATTCTAACTGTCGTTGCGTCTAAATGATATATATTAACCCCACCATCATAAATAACGCACTCCATATAAGCATTACCAAAGGTATAATAATCGTCAGCTAATTTTTTAAAAACATCTCTTAAGGACTCTTTATCTGCATTTACATCTTCAATAAACTCTCTTAATGAATCGTTATCACAAACAAATTTTGCTCCACTTGTGAATACCGTTTTTTGAGCTAACACACTTCTATGTGTAGATGACTTTCTCTTTAGTTCAGCTAAGTATTGAGGAAACAAATTGTCATCTCCAAAAGGAATGTAGTCTGTAGTTAAGCTTTTTACATTCTTTGTTTCTGTAATACTAGGAGGAACCGTTAAGTCAAATACCCCAAATTCAAAGGTATTATTATTTTTTTGAGTCCTCCGTACTTGTTTTGGCTTTGTTGCTTGAGGTTTTTTTACTAGAGATTTTTTCATTTAATTCAATTTTGTCTATCCAATCTGTTATATTCAATTCCTCATAAGCATAGGCTAAATCTGCCTCACTTAATTCGGCTCTAAAATCTACTCTTTCGTTTCCCGCAACTCTAACTCCTGTTATCGCCTTGCTGCTTTTTTTATATTCTGCCATTTCTAAATATATATTTGTCAAAATTACACTTCTTTCGTTATTACAGTCACACATAACCTAAAAGATATTAATAAGAAAGTGTTATTAACTAACACTCTCTTATTGATAAATTTATTATGCCCCTGTTGTTACTCCTAAACCATCAGCATCAAGAGTGATAGCTCCTGTATAGTTCCTAGGTGTTTCAAATTGCGTACACCCTATAGTTACAGTTACACCAATCTCATCAGAGAAAGCAGCTCCTGTTCCACCTTCAATAGATTTTAAAGTACAATACTGTTGAGTTCTTAAATCATCATCTTCATTTTCTAAAGTATTTGAAACCCCTATAACAAAATTACTATCTTGATTTGCTGTAGGTATTGTATCTCCTGAGGTATTGTCATTATTATCTACAATCAGTGCCATCATACAATCTCCTCCTTCAAAAGCATGAAGTGCTAAAAATTGTGCTGCTGTGAATCCTGGTATAAACCAAGATACAGTACACTCATAAGAAGTATAGAATTTTCCCTCGTTAGTTGCCGAAACTGTCAACGAAGAAGATTCTATTCTACTTTCATAAACTCCCCATTGAGCATCAGCAGCTCCAAGTTTAATTGATGATATACTGTGAGTTGCGTCATCAAAAACAACCGCATCAGTCGCTTGCCATTTTCTTAAGCATACAAATCTTGTTCCCCCTACTGCTTGTAAGTCAGAACAAGTTATTGCCATTCCACTATCTATTCCCATTTTATTTTATTTATTAGATTATTAATTGATTATGTTGTAGTAGATGTCGTAGTCCCTGAATATAGTGAGATAGTACCCGAATATACTCTAAGAGCTTCCCATTGTTTGCATCCTAGTGTTACTGTCCATCCATTATCATCATTATAAGCAGCTCCTGAAGCCCCTTCTGCTCCTGTCATACTAGCATAAGTTTGATTTCTAATAGTTGCTTTTTCATTACTATATTTTTGGCTTACTCCCAATACATAAGCTTTTCCATTAGTTCCAATTGCTATTACCATCATGCAAGTGTCCATCATTTCCTGCAGGACTACCCCTTTCTTTGAGTCCATATCAGGCATCATAAAGCTCAAAGAACTCTCATAAGAAGTAGAGCCATTCTCTTTAGATGCTGTAACCGTTAAAGATGGTAATTCATTCTTAAACTCAAAATTCTTCCAAATAGCTGTTGTTCCTCCCGAATCTACAATACTAGATATACCATGAAGTGAAGCACTATTAGTGTAAACAATTGCATCTCCTGTAGCCCAGCTTCTAATAAGAATATTTCTAATACCTCCTGCCGCTTGTAAATCAGTACAATCTATTTCTATTCCTGTTGTTATTGCCATTTTATTTTATTTTTTAAAAATTAATAATAAGTATGTAGGGTGGGTTATCCCCACCCTATTTACTATAAATTTAGTCTACAAGTACAGCACCATTAACTAAAGAGTTCCATCCGTATTGGAAGCCCATAGTAAATCCTGCTCTAATATACATCTTGTCAGAAACTTCATCATAAAATGTTCTTAACTCATTTTCTGGATTTGTTACATCAGTACCAATAAATAAGTTAGCTTTAGCTGTATAGATACACCCTGAAGTTGCATCAATAGCTGCTCCTGCTGCTGTAAATAATGCAGGGAAAGTTGCTCCTGCTAATGCAGTTAAAGCAGTATCCCACTCATACATAGGTACAACCTCTACGCCTCTAAAGTATAATCTTTGTTTTCCAACCTGAGCCTCTGAATGTCCATAATCAACTGAACCTGCCGAAGCAACTTGAGTTAATGAACTGTACCAAGAGTTATAGATATTTGGAGAAACAAAAAATCTTTTCTCTGATGCAGGGATTGAAGCTAATGCTGATGATGCAGTATTATATACATCTTCTAAAATTAAGATAGCATCTCCTGCAGGTAAAGTAGCTCCTACAGTAACATACTCAGTTGCTGCTGCACCTCCTGTTCCTTGAACTTCTCTCATTTGAGTTCCGTTAATTGCTGCTCCTGCTGATAATTTTTCCCATAGTCCATCTCCCATTGATGCATAAGTACAATCAATAGCGATAACTGCTGCTGCGTCACTTCCTGCCCACATATTTCTTACCATATCAGATTGAATACCATTTCGTACTCTATCAATAATTACTTGAGCTAATTGAGTTCCTGTTAAGTCAGGCATATTAACGCCATTTCTATAAGACTCTACAATTACTTCTGATTTGAATTCATCCCAACATTGCTCTTGTTTTACTGCTACATTTTCTACCTCAAGTACCTTCTGAGTTACAGAAAAAGTATCAGTACAAGTGTCTGAAACATCAGTACACCCTCCATTTACAGTAGTTATACTACTTAATGAAGGAGCCATTGTGATGTTTTGTTTAAATTTTACATTTGGATAAATAGTATAATTTCTCATAATATCATCCGAATGAAACATAGGTTCTAGCATTATCCCAGAAGCATAAGTACCTCTGTATAATCCGCCTAGTCCGTTCTGTGCTACATCTGTTGCTGCCATTTTTTTCTTTTTTTAAATTATTATTATAAGTTCATTTTTGCTACTATTCCATTCCAAAACGCAGCATCCTTCTCCTCTACTTCATTCTTTACTACTGCAGGGTCACTATCTGTAGAGATTTCAGTTCCCTTTGCATTTGCTTTACTTAATAAAGCTGTAAGTCTTTCAACTTCCTCAGTAAGAGTTTCTTTCTCTCCTTCTAAATCAGTTACCGACCCACTAAGTGTAGCTATATTTCCTTCTAAATCTGAAAATTTATTTAAAATTTCAGCCTCATCAGAAATAGTTACTTCCACTTCCGTTCCCGACTCATTGGCATTAGAATCATCACTTTTAACTCTAGCGATAATATCCTCAATTTTGCCATTGAACCAATTTTTTAATTCTTCGGTCATTTTTTTACTTTTTAGATTAATATTCAACTTGCTTTTGATTTCCTCGTTTGTTATGTTTTTAAACTTAGAAACATCATATTTGGCTGCCACTTTAATAGCATCCGAGATGGAATCTACAAATCCTAACTCTAGTGCTTCATCAGCATTCAGCCAAGTTTCCTCATCCATCATTTCTTTTACCTCCTCATAAGGTAGATTTGTTTTCTTTATATAGATATCAGCAATCTCATTACTAATCTTCTCCAAAAGATTTGCCGTCTTTTTTAGTTCTTTAGACTCTCCCATTGCTCCACCCCAAGCGTTGTGAATCATAAATAGAGAGTTTTCAGCCATAACTACTTTATCGGCAGCTAATGCAATAACACTTCCCATACTCGCAGCAATACCCTCAATATAAACTGTAGTTTCTGCAGTTCTTTTCTTTAGGATATTATAAATAGCCATTCCATCAAAAACATCCCCACCTACACAATTAATGTGTAAATTTATTGGAGAGTTTTTAAACTCTTTAATTTCCTCAATAAAAGTTTGGGCATTCATTCCGAAAGCACCTATCTCATCAAAAATATAAATGTCAACTATATCTGTTGATGCTTTTGCTTGTATATTGTACCAATTATTATTCATAACGGCAAATATATTTTTATGGTATGAGAATCTTACGCAGTTTTTGGAAAAAACTTTAGTAGGTAATATTTTCTGTGATTTGTTGCTTCCTTCTTTCTTTATATACGACACTCTGAGCCTGTCTTTCAGATATATCATACTTGATAGATAAGTCCATAAAAGTGTGGGTTCGGTTTCCCTCATTGAACCTTAACATACAATCAAAATCATAGATTATCATATAGTTTCTTAAAATTTTTGGAGCTATTATCCCTTTTTCAATCAAATGTCTTATAGTATCCTTTGATGTAGGCTCTCCAAATCTTAAACTAACTTCTGTGTTTAGCAACTCTAAATATTCTTCAACAACTTTTATGTCGTTTTGCTTCTTGGCCATATCTTAATTTCTTGCACCTGTAGGAGAAAGAGCCCCTGTTACTGTTTTATGCTTTTTAACCACCTTAGCCCTCTTAATTTTATTAGGTTTTTTCTTAACCTCTTTAACAGGCTCAACAACCTCAGCAGTTTCACTAGCTTTCATTTTCTCTTTAGATATAAAGTCAGCTACATTACTAAAGAATAAAAAAACAGCCTTTCTACAACTTAAACACCCTTTACTTTGTCTTTGCTTAGGGAAGTGCTCTTTCCATAAATCAAAAAATGTATTTAATGCTCCAGTATGATATTTGTCCGAATCCTGTACGGTAATCTTGTTTAATTCTATCAAGTTCACTATCATGTCTTTTTTTGCTTCACTATAGTCCTTGATGATTTCATTGTAATCCATATTTATAAAGTTTAATTATTATTCTTTCCACTTACCCAAAGGGCATTCTCCAAAAAATTCCTTTGTAAGGGTTGTTTTTGCATCTAAGAAACAACTACACTTACCACATCTCGCCCCTTTTGTCCATTTAGGATATTTTAACATTAAGAAGTTTCTGTAAAAGTCGCATTTTTTACAGACACTTATCCTATCCTTCTTTATTTTTTTACTAACAAACATTTGTTTATATTAAAAAGTTGCATTTGCCTGAATCACACTAACTGTTGATTGGCTGTCAGTTATATCTGCCTCAACCACTACTACTTTTCTCTGCCTCTGCATAGAGCCTAGTATATTATTTTGACCTATAGCATTGAATTGTGATTCTGCAAAAGCAGGAGAACTCATTAATCCCCCATCAGCAAACTTGACCCCACCACCTGCTTGATTCATTTCAGACAGTTGATTTCTAAACATTGCCGTACTTCTTTTATTTATAACAGCCTCTCCACCCTCTAATTCTGCCACTCTACCACCTACATTAAATTTCTCTCCTCCCTGTGCGTGAGATTTGCCATGAACCATTCCCCCATTAGCATACCTAGCCCCAACTATTCCCCCTTCTTCAAACTTCATAACCTTTCTAACTAATGCCATTGTAGCTACGATAGCTATAAGATTTAAAGGGAAAGGGATAGCCATAGCACTTGTTAAAATAGAACTTATTGCTTTTGGTATAAGACTAAGAGTTGTTGCTATTGTGTTGGCTAATGTTGACCCTGTATCTACATTTTTGGCTCCTGCAGCCATTAAACTAGCTGAGCCTTCTGCTCCAATCAGCCCTGTCTTAACTCCCTTCTGTACTATATCTACTTTATCTAAAGCTATTCCTGCTTTTTGAGTAGTATTCTTAAGTAATTTTGCAATATTAGCTTTTCCATCTGCTAAAGTTTCTAGATTTGTTTTTAGCGTTGTTATTGTTGAAATGACATTTGCAGCTTGAGATATTTTATTACCTGCTTCTTTTATATGATTAAGCTTTTCGTTATCTCCTGCTAAACTTGTTAAAGCACTCCCCACGCCACCTAGGGCAGAAACTTGCTCTTGAAGCATTTGCTTCCTTAAAGCGTCTAATCTGTTCTCATTTGCAAACCTATCATTATCTAGCTGTAATAGATAATTAACATTATCAGTATATAATCCTGCTTTCTGGTCTAGGTATGCAGCGTCTAAATTTATCAACTGTTGGTCAAAGTCAGACTGAGTAATTGTTTGGTTTATGAGTTGGGACTCAAGGGCTAATTTATCCTTAGTGTACTGGGTCTCAAGAAGCTTACTTTCTTTCTTTATGTTTTCTTTTTTTAAGATAAGCTCTTGGTCTAAAATCTTCCCCTTTAAGGCTAATCCCTCTTTCCCTAATTTCTGTGTGTCCTTTAAAGCATCATATTCAAGTTTCAATAAAAACTTCTTATGCTTTGCAACCTCAGCAGCATAATCTTCTTCAGCAAGTGTGCCGTCTTTTAATGCTTTTTTTATCATATTCATAGCCTCTTTCGTTGCTACTGCCCAATCCGTAACCACCGTAGACACTACTGTTTTCTTCGTTTTTTTCTCCCCATCTCCTAGAAGCAGTTCTTCTAAACTAAAATCTTTTAACCCTATTTCATCTGCTGCTTTAATAACAGCCGTTTTTAATTTTTCTGTTGAGTCTTTTATATAGTCAGGAGCAGCACCCTCAATCATAGTTCCCAGACCTAAACCATATTTATCCATAACACTCTTAATCATCTTGGTTACTGCTATTTCTGTGGTTTCAAAACCAAAAACATCAAGAAGCTCATGCATCCACATTCCAAAACTCCCATCATTGGCTTTCAGCTTATTCATTGCACCTACAAGCTCCTCATCTGTCATATCTCTTATGAAACTAAATTGTGCTGTCATATTTTTACGAAGCTCATCCAGAGCCATCTCCACATTAACCTTAGTGGATATTATAGCAGACTCTGCATCAAAGAAAACTCTAGCTAAAGCTTGTTCTCCCATTTTCTTTATAAGATTGTCAATAGCCTTAGAAACATCATCAGTATTAGTTTTAACTGTTATCAACTCCTCTCCATTCTTTTTTAGAAGCGAATTAACTCCCCTTATTGCAGAAGCCTCCTTTATCTTTGCGTTTCTTAATCTTATTGTTGCTTCCCTGTTGTCGTTTAAAAGCTTTCCATTATCATCTGTAAGCTCATTTATGGTTTTTCTTGATTCTATTAAATCGTCTTGGTGTTTAGTTAAAGTTTTTGTGCTTTCTGTAAGATTCTTTTGTTCTGTGTCAATATCTTTGGTAACATCTAAAGCGTCATAGGCTGCATCATTATAAGATAAAAGATAGTATCCTAAATCAATTATGGCTAAAATCAGAGCCCCTATACCTGTTTTAACTAAAGCAGCCTTAAAAGACTTAAGGCTAACAATAAATCTTTTTGTAGCAAAAGTTGCCTTTCCTACAGCTATAGAATATATATTCGTAGCTGTTGTTGCTGTAGCTGTCCAAACTGCAGATGCTAATATTTGAGTTTTATAAGCAAGAAGGACTCCAATAATAAGCTTAACAGCTTTAACCACATTATGTAATAGGTGCATATTCTTTGCTAGTTTATTAAAGAAAGTTGCAGTTCCTTCAACAGCCTTTTGCATTCCCTTTGAATATTTTTCCATAAAAGCAATAGCAACACCCTGAATTGCCGAAGTGAATTTCAAGAACGCCCCCTGTAAGGTATCTCCAATAACACCTGCCATTCTCGCCCCCTCTCCATTTGCATCTATTAAAGCATCTCTTAATTCTAAAGTGCCATCTGCAGTTGTAAGCATTTGCTCAAAAGCTGCTGCTTGTCTTAAATCAACCACCTCCATAACATCAGCCATACTACCACCCTCAGAAACAAATTGTTTCATAGCAGGAACCAACTCATCTAAAGAGTGAATTGTTTTCCCAAACCTCATAGATAATTCTGATGTAGGGTCTTGCATTTTAAGTAAAATGTTCCTTAAAGATGTACCTGCAATAGAAGCCTCAATACCTGAATCAGTA
>TARA_R110002020_G_scaffold42030_4_pt1 | contig 10619 bp, 2 predicted proteins | sample TARA_R110002020 | Tara Oceans TARA_R110002020 (sample SAMEA4396489) | marine metagenome | biome: Westerlies Biome; feature: [MES] marine water layer (ENVO:01000295) within the mesopelagic zone...; material: water (ENVO:00002006), including particulate matter (ENVO:01000060) such...
GGAATGTAGCGATTGAAGTAAGATATAAGGGGAAGCCATCAGGATTATCAACAACTGGTTCAAGTGTTTGGATTCACCTTTTATGTTACGAAGGAACAATAGAGGGTGGATTTATTTTTAGTGTACCCAAACTTAAAGAAATGATAAAGTCGCTTTTAAAGGCTAAATTAGCGCGTTTAGTGATGGGTGGTGATGACAATATGAGTCAATTAGTGTTAATTCCTATAAAAGAATTGTGGAATCAAAAATTGTAAGGGGTCCCGTACAATTTCATAACTAATCTTTGTTGGTCAGTTATATATCTTTTTTGTTTTTTTCCTTCACTTGTTAGTGGTTCATAGGTAATATTGTAAGGATATATAGAGTATTGATTTCTGTATTTAGTCGACTTTCTTATCTTTTCAAATCTATTAAGCATTAAAGCAAAATCTCTTTCTAATTCTAATGCTAATTTTTTATTATCTTTTGAAAGGTAAGTAAGAAATTCATCTCTTCTTGATATAATCCTTCCATCAACATCTTGAGACATATCTAAAGGATTTATGCTTCCTATAGACCTGTTAATTGCATTTTCTGCATATTTAATTCTCTCTTGAATATCAACAAGTCCTCCATTTTCTTCTTCGTGAGCAATGTAGTTAAATGCCTTAAAATATTCTTTTGCAATAGCTTCTTCGTCTCCTGAATAAAATGCATCTTTTAGTCTTCTATAATAAAATTGTCTTTTTGATTGTGTTGTTGAACTAGATTCGCTAAAATCTTTTCCAGTGTTACTTGTCATATAGTTTCTCCACTCTCTTTCAAGGGTGTTAATTCTTTTTCTTTTTAATTCAAAGTTGTAGTTTAAACCTGGAGTATTCATATTATTTTTTACAAGTTTTTCAAATTGGCTCATAACAACAACACTTCTTCTCGTTAGGTCTGCTAATCCTTTATCCCATGATTTAGTTCCATGGTATACTGAGAAAAATTCTTCTCCAGCTGTTTTTAAATTTCTATAAACAACTGGTTCCATGATGGGTATTATAGTATCTTCAGTATTAGATAATCCTACCGCACCACCATACACTTCTCCAAATACACCAAAAAATTCACCTCTCCACACATACATTCCCATTCTATCTACAAGAGAACTATCTGCTTTTGGCGGCTGAACATCAAACAACCAATCGTATAATGCGTATAAAGATGCTCCTGCCAAACCATGGCCAATTGCATTTTTTATTACAGGGGCAAAATTACCATGTCCCATAGGTTTAATGTAATTGATATATGAATCCCAGGTTACTGATGCTGCTATCCTTTGAAACAATGTTAATGGTTTTGTGTATTTTCCTTGCATCCATAAAGGAAGATAAGCAGTTCCTGTTGCTCCTGCAGCAGATGCGTGAGAATGGTGTCCTACTTTACGTAGTATTCCTTGAAACTGTGTAGAGTTAAAATCAATTTTGCCATCTAAGTAAGCTAAGTCCTTTGAATTTAATTTATATGTTTCTGAAAACAATCTTTTTATCTCTTTTGTTTTGGGAAGAATGAAACCGTTTTTTTCACCTTTATATTTTGATAAAAGCTGTTTAAAAAACATTGTTCCTGCTTCAGCTTGTACAATCCTATTAAAATTTTCAGTCCTATTCATTTGATTTACTTTGTCAAACCACCATCTTATAGCAGTAGGGCTTTCAGTTGCCATCATCTCAGGAGTACCATATCCAACATAGCCTTTTTCAATTCCTTCATAATATAATTCTCTTTGTGATTTTGTCCCCCTCCTCCATGGATGCCATCCAGCTTTTGCCATTGCAGATACTGTGTTTATTACTCCCCAATTACCAAATCCTTTTGGAACTTGTATTGCATAGTTTTTAACACCAGATAAAGGAGATGATAATCCTATCGCTGCAGATGTGTTTGCAAGACTAGCCATAAGGGTTGCTGGCTCATGACCAAATGCAATTCTTCTTCTTTCTCCTATACCAAGCTCTGCTTCTATTGCAGCTTTTGCATACCAACCAAGATTCCCACCCTCTTCTATAGATTTGAACACTTCTATTTTCTTTTCTAATCCTAAGCTATATTTTCCTCCAAGCTGAGTAAATTCTGGAAATACTTGAAGTGTAGCTAAAAATTTTGCCATTCCAGCATTGTAAGCCCCAGCAGTTCTGTCAAGATTTGTTTCATAAGTTCTAACTAATTCTTTATATCCCTTTTTATTTGTTATCTCTATAAATTCAGGTAGTAACATTCCTCTTTCTTTCAAAAATCCTGGCTCAACTTTTGTAGGACCATATGCTAACATATCATATATTTTTAATCTAGTCTTGTTTGTAAAGTCAACATCATTTATTAATTCTTGAACTTTATTATTAAAAGATTTTCCATCACGTTTTAATCCAAGTTGTTTTTCAGCTTCCCATCTTGCTGCAGTTTCTATGTTTTTTTCTACAAGCTTAGTTATAGCATTGTGGTCAGAAGTTATGTTTTGTGCTACTTTTTTTGTTACTCTTCTGTGGAAATATCCGCTTACATACAAAGAATTTAATTTTTCTACAATTAATTGACCTTCTCTTCCAGGATTATGTTGTAAAACTAATTCTTTTAATGTATTCCAATGCGAGTTAGACAATAGATTCCATTCTACTCTAGCATCTTGATACGACATATCTTTGTCTTTTCCGTACATTTTTTCATATTCTTTTAATTCTTTTTTATATGCTTTTTCTCCTAAGGCTTTTATAAATAGCTCTTTACCTTTAGCTGTTTTTAAAGCAGATTCTGCACGAACTCTATCTAAAATATAGGCCTCATTAAGATTTTTCTTCATGCCTCCGTCTCTCAAGGCTTCGTCTATATTTCTTATTTTGCTTTCTCCAAAACCTCTATAATCTGTTTTAAGGAAGTCATAATCATACATCGCTTGACTTAATTTTTTTCCTGGATTGCCGCCATGTTTAGCTAATAAATATCCTACTGGAATCATCAATCTCTGTTTCCAGCTTAAACTAGGAGCATTTGCTCCTGTAGATAATTCGACAGCCCAATCTAAATTAGTAGCTTTTGGCTTAACTGGGTCATAATTTAATTCGATATATGATTTATATGTTTTTATTTGAATTGGACTTGCATTCTTTACATCAGTGCCAAGCGACTTTAATAAGTTGTTTCTCTCAATTTCAGGGACGTTATACTTACTGTCAATAGCGTCTATTTTGCTTCTATTGAAAGCTTCTTCAGCACTCATGTTCTTATTTTTTTGTTTATAAGATTGCATTGCTATTAATGTATCATGATAATTTTGCAATGTTCTCATTTGAATTGAAGAATCTTTGCTAAATGTTTTCATGCCTAATCCACCGCTAGTAATAGGAAGTTGTCTTATAACCTCTTTATCTATGCCAAATTCTTGTTTTATTCTTTTTTCTTCTACATGAATTTTAGCATTTATGTCATTAAATTCCTTTTTAGATGCTTCATGGGCAAATTTATATTCAACCTTGGATTTTTGTATATATCCTGCATAGCCTCTTGGTTTTTTACCTTTAACTACATTTTCCCCTAAAAGAAAAACAATATCTCTTTTAGCCTGCTGTGCATCTTTGTATGTGTTTAATCCAAATGTATCTAAAATATTAAGCCACCAATTCTTAACCCATGCTTTTAATCTTCCACCAATTGTTTTATCTAATATTTGTTTTTCAGAATACTTACCAACAGCATCTACGAGTTTTTCTTTTTTTGCTTCATATAATGCTCTTTCTTTATGAGCTTTTGTCATTTCGCCAACTTTTGATATTCCTACTTCATTTCCACGTTTTGCAACAAAATCTTTATAAGCCTGCTCTGGTTTAACTTCTTTTGAAAATATATCTAAACCATCTTTTATCAATCTTTTAGACCTAGCATCTCCAAGTATTTCAAGGCTATTAATAATATTATGAGAAATTTCATGAGGAATAATATCTCTTGGAGCTTTTCCTTCAGCAATATCCATTCCTCCTTTATATATTCTTCCTAAAATATCTCTTCCATCTAAATCACCTAATTCTTTTCTAAACTTCACATCTATTTCTGGATATTTTTGTTTCAAAAATTTTATATATCTATATTTATCCTCAACGCTCATTAAACGTTCTGAGCCTTGACCTTCAAGCATGTAGTCTACTTTATCAATGGCTTTTCCTTCTGCATCAGCTCTTCCGTAGCCACCTTTATCATAAGGTCCAACAAACTTTTTAAGTTGGTCTTGTGTCGGAAGAATTTCATTTATACGTCCACCTGTTTGAATAGTAAAATGAATAAGGCCATCTAAAGTTTCTTTGCTTATATTTACATCTCTAACAGCGATTCCATCTTTATATTTGCCTTCAATTTTTTCTAAACCGTCTTTTATATCTTTAAGAGAATAATCTTCACCCTTTTTGGAATTTTTGTGTCCATACTTATTTCCTGCTGTATCAATAGCATATCCCCTCTTAACATCTTCCATATATTTTTCTAATAATTGTTTAACTCTAGCTGGTCTCTCTCCTTTAGGAACTTGATATGCTAATGACACATTACCCTTTGTACTATGTCCAATTATAACAACATCTACAAGTGCAGCATCTACTGGGTTTAGAGTCGCTTTAGCCCATTGTTCTATTGTATATCTTCCTAATGAACGTATTTCTCGGTGAGGGCTGCTGGTTGGTGTAGCTTTTACGCTTTTAGCACCAAATATTTCAATAAGTATATCTCTTCCGAGTTCTTGATACAAAGCTTTATCTAATTTATCTCTAAATATAAAATCTAAATGAGGGCCAGTGTCTTTTGTGCTATTCTCTGCATTCTTTATTAACTCTGGTATTATTTCTCTTGCTTTCCCAATTAAATACTTATCTTTAGGGCTTGAAACATCTCCTGTTTTGCTTTCAATAATCCTGAATAGTCCATCACTTTCAAGTTTACTAAAATCAAACCATCCTTCTTTGCTTAAGTCCTTGCCTGTTACAATACCAGTTCTTGCTCCTTTTGCCTCCCCTAGTCTGATATCGGCAGAAGATTCATAAAATTTTATCGTATCTGATGTTACTTTAAAGTCTTTTGGTTTTTTTACAAAATTTTGTGCATCCATCCAATTAACAATATCCATAATATCACCTGATAGGTCAGTCTTATTTTTTATATATTTATGCTTCATCTGAATAAAGCCTTGTATGTCATTGGAATTAAATTCCCATAGAGATTTACCTTTTTCTTTAGCTAGATACTCTGCAAACTCTGAAGCAACTTGCGCTTTTCTTAATTTAGTATCTGGATTAAGTTCTGCTTTAGAGGCACCATACCCTTTTCTTCCTCGCCAATTTTCTATTCCTCCCCTATGTTGTGTTATATAATGAGCTAAGCCATCTTGAGATTCTCTCATTTTCATACCTGTATTTACATCAACATTCTCAATTAATTTGTCAAATTGTACTTCTTTATCTAGCAATTGTTCTTTTAAAACTTGCTTTTGTGGGTCTTTTATTTTTCCTGTCTGCAATAAATCTATATATGTCCTATAATCGTAATCAGGATTTTTAATAGTTTTGCCATGCTTGTCTATTATTGTAGGGGTTCCATATTTTTTAGATAGAGCTTCATTTGTCATCTTTTCACTTTTTGCATCAGCAGCTCTTTTACTAATATGAGGTATATCAACACCAGGTGTTCCAGATGGAGTCATCCCTCCAGGTGCATTAGGGTCAACAATCTGCTCAACCATTCCTATTCTTCTTTGCATTTCTACTGCATCTATAACCCCTTTTTGATTCAAAGGCTTACCTTCATTATCAAATTTTACATTTACATCTTTAGAGGTTCTAAATTCAAGTAAATCTAAATATCCATCAAGACCTGGTTCTTTATCTACATCAATTCTTTGTCTTAATTTTGCTATTAGCTCATTTCTTCTTAGGTTTAAAAACTGAACATCTTTTTGTGAAGTGTTTGCATTTTTAACATTATTATTTGCAGCTTCAACATTGTTTATTTGTCCATGCATTTCAGACAGTTCTTTTTGTATTTGTTTAATCTCGGTTATCTCTAATTCAATTAGCATTTTTGACATTCTGTGTTCAGAACCTTTTAGTTCTTTGATTGCTGCCTCTAGTTCTCCTTGAACTTTATAATAAGTGTCCAAATATTCTTGTGCTACTTCTATAGATTCTTTTGGACTTTCTTCTCCCTTTTTTTCTTTTTCATTAATTTTGTCAATCTTCTCTTTTACTTTCTTCCATTTTGCTAAAATAGCATTAGGGGTTGAAAGCTCTCCTTTTTCTAAGCCATATTTTGTTTCTATTTCTCCTGTGACACGAGAAACTTCATCAAATACTACTTCAGATGCTTTTTTCTCTGCAGCGCTCGCTTTAGTGTCATTAGATAAAATTTCATTATCTTTTGAAACTGCCTCTTTTACATTTTCAGCAGCAGTATTTTTCTTGAATTCTTCAGAAAATCTCTTATCTTGTATTCTTTTGCTCCACTTATCTAGCTTTTCACCTGTTTTATTCCATAATTTATTTTGTGCATTAAGCACAGTAAACATTCCTACATTTGTTATAAATCCTCTAGTTAATTGTTCAACATTTATTTCACCTTCTTGTGATAATTGATGGGCAGCTTGAGAACCTGTAAATACTGTTGATTCTAATCCAACTCTCGTTGGAGCGCCAGTAATTGCAAAGTTTAATGTTCTTTGTAATTTAGTAACAGCTTCTTGTTCTGCTTTGTGTAAAAATAATGCATTTTTGCCCATCAAACCGCCACCAATTAAACCTGTTGCTCCTCCCATGATGCTGCCATGAGCAAAGCCTCCAACTGTTCCCTTTATTATATCTCCAACTGTAGCTTCGGGGTCTAGAGCTGCTTGCATTCCTCCAAAAGTACCTTCATACATTCCTAAAGTTGTAGCACTTGTTATTGCTTTTTGATACATAGGAACTGTTCTGAGAGCATATTTAGCTGCAAGTTCTTGGCCTTCTTTAGAAGCGGCTTTTAATCCAGCTGTTTTAAGTCTACTCTTTATAGTTTGTTTTACACCTTCTTTACCTAGTCCAACTATACTGGTTGCCGCAATGCCTCCTCCAAGTCTTGTTCCTAAAGCAGTAAGAGCAAAATCTAATGGCATTAGAAATGATAAAACTGAAGAACCAATATCTTCAATAATACTAGGGTCATAATCACTTAAATCATATCTTGCTTTTCCTGTATATAATTGCTCAGCAGTTCCTGTTAAAGAATTTACATATGCTGCTTTTAACCAATTTGCTGAGTTTTCGTCAATACCATAATCAAGCATTGAAGCAAGTCCATTTAAATGCTTTGGACTGGTTTCTTCTGAGATTGTAGGAAGTTCTTCTACAGGCTTATAGTAATTTTTTAATTCTTCTCTTTCCTGCCAAACAGGAATAGCAGATACTTTAGAAGCTCTTAATCTATCATAAAGGCGTTCATCTGAATAGTCTTTATATCTTTGATATTTATTTCTATAGTCTGATAAAAATTCTTGATATGTTTGATTTTCCATATATAATTAAAATGATGTTATTGATTGTAAAAAGGCATTCATATCATTTCTTGATTTATCATATGTAGATGATTTTGTTGAAAGTTGAGGGTCTCCATCGCTGCCTTCGGGATTAACTTTGCTTTTAATAAGTGCTTCTAGGCTTGCTGTAGCTGAATAATCAGGATAATATTCTTGATTTTCCTCATCATAGAACCCCTCATATATTTCAGGAAATTCCTCTTGAAGTATTTGCTGCAACAATTGATTTTCAATAGATAAAGCAACTTTAGCAGCTAGATTTTCTTCAAATTTTTCTGTTAAATTTCCAAAATTATCTTTTACATCTTGTGTAAATGGACTTCCTAAAGCTTTCAACATAACCTCGTCTCTATTATCGATGCCTGCGGATTCAGCGTCAGAGGCTCCAGACGGGTCATATTGTTGATTCAATCTCCTGTAATATTGATATGCTCTTTCATATATCCAAGGCTTTGTTGATGCGTGTCCAGTTCGTGCCGTGTCTGGTGCAAATAGTGTATGCCTAATAGTTTCATCGTCATAATCCAGCCCACCGCCAGTATAAGTTTGAAAGCCTTGAGATTTAAGAGCGTTATCAACCTCCTCTATAACTTTTTCCCAATATTTATCTTCGTAACCTCCCAGTGTAATAACATTTCTAAATTTTTCGCCAAATTCAGTTTCCCAATTGTCCTGTTCTTCTTTAAAAGCTCTGTGATTATCAATATGTCCCCTAAAATCATCAACTACCCATTTCCAGTATTCATTCTTACTCTCAAATTCCATGCCTCCCCCTGGAAGAGCATATGCATGAGGTACTATATATTTGCCATATTCATCATGAAGGCTTTCATCTCTAAGTGCTGTTTGTTTGTCTGTAACATATCGCTCCATTTCTGATTCAAACGCATTCTTAAAACTTTCATCTGTTGTCATTTTATTTTCTAAGATAGTAAGTAAAGTAGATTTAGTATTTCCCAATATATTTGAATTATCTAATGTAGAGAATTCTTGTTTTATTTCTTTTATCCTTGCTATAACAGATGATGCAGACATATCTCCAGATTCATAATTTGAATGTACTTTATCAGAAACTTGGTCTGGTATTAACATCAGAGTATTTCTAAAATCAGAGGTTATATTTTCATTTTCACCACCATCTCGTAAATATTCAAAGCTTTCACTATAGTCATCTCTATTAACAAAATTTACGTTCTTTGTATTAAAGTCTACAAATTCAAATATTTCATTACCGCTTTCTATTCCATCATATGGAAACGCCAAAATGTCTTCAAGATGGTGGCCATATCTAGCCATATAATCATAAGCATCATGTTTAATTCTGCCATTATCATAATTAGAAACCCTTTCTCCAAATTCTTCATCAGTTTCTTCTGAATGCTTCTCGTCAAATGGCATATCCATTAAATTCATATTTGCTAACGATGCATCATATTGGCCAGAAAAGTCATTATAGGCAGTCATAACATTATTTTTATAATCAGTATATTGTGCCTCAATTTCATCATTTTTAAAAGATAATACTCCATCTATATATTCAGCATATCCTGCCTTTACCATTTCATCATCATATCCTGCTATAACTTGCTCAAATTCTTGAGAATGATTTGCGTTTGCCAATATAATAGGCGCACCTACATCTTCCGAAAAGTTATAATTATTCTTACTTTGATATTCTAAATCTCTTTGCTCATTTATAATATAATTTCCGCCTAAAGATTTTGTGCTATTGGTAAGAACTTCATCATAAAAGTTTCTTGCATCTTTCAACCATGGCTGAGTTATAAAATCGCTATTAGCATCTATATAAGATTGATGGCCATCACTTTGAAACCAAGATTCTCCATTGATTGAAGTAAAGAATCTGTCAGCATTAAGAATTTTATTTTCTAAAGATACGGCTTCACTTTGAAGTTGTGATATAAGGGTGTCTCTATCACTTTGGGTATCAACTGTAATAGGCTCTCCTGAAGAACCCATAACATCTCCAGTAAAATCTCCTTCAAGCTGATAAATTGATTTGTATAAATAATCTAATCTAGGAGTAGCGTCTGAAAGTGTTTGTATATAACCTGCACTTTTAGCATTATTTGCTTGTATTTTTTGGTTTTGAAGATATTTCACGCCATCTGATGTACCTGCTGTAAAATCTTCAGCTATGTATTTATATTCATTTGCATCGATTCTATTGTCATCTAATAATTCTCTTAAAGCGCCATTTGCTATATCTGTCCATTCTTCAATTTGTTTTCCCCATGCTGTATTCTGAACTCTTTTAGTATGATTTTGTGTAAGTCCTTCTTTCCAGCCCACATATTTATCCATATATCCATTTTTTATAGTATCGGCAATATCAGTCAACATCACATCTTGATGTGACTTCCATTTAATATCCTTTGGTATTCCTTTTGTATTAGTTATTGACTTAGTCTCTGTGTTTATATAAGGCAGTAATTCTTTCATATAATAAGAGCTGCTTTCATCATATAACTTAGGATGTATTGTTCCATTATCCATATGAGTTTGCACATCAACATAATTTTCATATAATCCAGAAAGCTCATCTCTATAAGATTTAAATTTATCTATTTCATGTTCATAATTAGAATTATCAGAATATTGATTTTTAAAATCATTCTCAGCTTCTTGAAACAAATACGTAATTTCTTCATTCATTCCATCTAAATTAGAATCATAATATTGTTTTAATTTTACCCACTGCTTATTTAATTCATCATTATCATATGTTACATTCATTCTGTCAAGATGTTTAGTAAGTATTTTTTCATCTCTTGCCATTCTGAGACTGTCCTTCTTTTGCTTATATGCTGAAGGTTCAAAGAGTGATTTAACACCCTGTATTGTTTGAACATATTTATTTAATCTATCTAATGGGGTTTCTGCCATGTTTTCCTCTTATTTATACTGTTCCTTGTTGGGTGCCCTTAATGTTTCTCCACGATTGTACTATAGCATGAATATTTTGTTTTCCTTTAGCAGACGCTTCTGCAACACCTTTTAAAATATCTGAGGCTTTTTTACCATAAACATCTCT
>TARA_R110002020_G_scaffold442652_2_pt1 | contig 10617 bp, 13 predicted proteins | sample TARA_R110002020 | Tara Oceans TARA_R110002020 (sample SAMEA4396489) | marine metagenome | biome: Westerlies Biome; feature: [MES] marine water layer (ENVO:01000295) within the mesopelagic zone...; material: water (ENVO:00002006), including particulate matter (ENVO:01000060) such...
CAGCATGGGAACGATCCGGCTCAGCGCGGAACGGGTCTGCGGGGCTTCACTCACGGGGCGGGTCTCCGAGTTCGAGGCAATGCCGCCGCGCCTCGAACAGCATCACGCCGGTGGCGATCGCCAGGTTGAGCGAATCCGCCCTTCCGGCCTGCGGGATCCGGGCGAGCTTCTCGCAGGCGCCGGCCAGCGTGTCGGGCAGTCCCGCCTGCTCGTTGCCCATCAACAGCACCACCGGCCGGCCTTGATAGCCGATCGTGCGATAGTCGACGCTGCCCTTGAGATGGCTGCCGACCAGCAGCGGCGAGGCCTTCTTCGACCAGGCGAGGAACGCCGCCTCGCTCGCGCGCACCAGCGGCACGGCGAAGATCGAGCCCATGGTGGCGCGGACCGTTTCGGTGGAAAACGGATCGACCGTGTCGCCGATAAGAATCACGCCGGCAGCGCCCGCCGCGTCTGCGGTGCGGATGATGGTGCCCAGATTGCCCGGATCGCGCACCCGGTCGAGCGCCACCCAGGTCTGGTCCGGCTTGAGCCGCACCTGATCGAGCGCCGTGACCCGTTGCTCGAACACGGCGATGACGGCCTGCGGGTTGTCGCGCCGCGTGATCGCGGTCAGCACCTTGTCGGTGACTTCGAGCACCAGCCCGCCGCGCGCCACCGTCAGCGCTGCGATCTTTTCGACCTGCGGCTTGCCGCGCTGGGCCTTGGCGTAGATCAGCGTGCGGATCGACCAGCCGAGCTCGATCGCGTCGATCACCAGCTTCAGCCCTTCGGCGAGGAAGGTGCCGGTCTCGTCGCGGTGCTTCTTCATCGACAGCGCGCGGATGTCCTTGATCACCGGGTTGGACAGGCTGGTGATGTCCTTGACCTGGCCGACGCGCGAGGTGGGAGTGTGATCGCTCATTGCGGCAGCCACCGGGCAAACAGCGAGGTCGACAGCGCCCGGCAGTCGCCGGGATCGGGCTTGCCGCTCTCGCGCAGGATCAATTCGCCCGATTCGACGCGGCCGCCGGCGCCGCGCATGGTCTCGCGCATCAGCTCGTGGATCGAGTAGAACGAGGCGCGGATCGAATAGGCCGTCAGCACCAGCCCCACCGGCTTGGGGCTCAGCAGTTCGCGGCAGATGTCGAGCATCAAGGGCAGGTGCTCGAACAACTGCCAGACCTCGCCATTGGGTCCGCGGCCGAATTTCGGCGGATCGGTGAGGATGATGTCGTAGCGGTTGCCACGGCGCTCCTCGCGCGCGATGAACTTCATCGCATCCTCACAGATCCAGCGGATCGGCTTGTCCTCGAGCCGGGCCAGCGCCTGGTTCTCCTTGGCCCAGCCGATGGCCTTCTTGGAGGCGTCGACATGGGTGACCTCGGCGCCGGCCTTGGCCGCCACCAGCGAGGCCACGCCGGTATAGCCGAACAGGTTGAGCACCTTGAGCGGCCGCTTGGTCTCGGTGATCCGCTCTTCCATCCAGCGCCAGTGGGCGATCTGCTCGGGAAACACGCCGACATGGCGGAACGAGGTCAGCCGCCCGTGGAAATCGACGCCCAGCAATTTCATCGGCCAGGTCTCGCCCAGCGGCACGTTCGGAAACGCCCAGCGGCCGATCCCGTCCTCGTCCATGTCACCGGTGAACACCGCGTCGGCCCGGTTCCAGACGCCGTCGGAAAGGCCGCGCGACCACAGCGCCTGCGCCTCCGGGCGGACGATGCGAAGATCGCCATACTGCTCGAGCTTCTCGCCCTGGCCCGCGTCGTTGACGCCGGTGTCGAGCAGCCGGTAGCCGTCCTCGTTGCCGGTTTCGAGGATCAGCGGCACGGTCTGGGCGGGCAGGGCGCCGGTCCGCAGGTTCAGCGGCCGGATCGGCGCTTGCTGCTTGCCGGATGCATCCGGATCGCGCTTGTCGAACACCGGCGCACTGTAGACGGGCGCGGGTGCATCCGCGTGAGGACGGGCCGAGGACCGGCGTGGAGGCTTGGCGCGAAGCGGCTTCTCATCCGCCCCGGCGCCGCGGCCGGGCTTGCCGCGCGACTTGCCCGCCGGCTTGCCGTCTCCCGGTCGCGCATTCCCCGGCTTGCCGTCCCTTGTCTTGGGCGGGCCGCCGCGTCGGGATTGTGAAGAGCGCTTGTCCGCCAATGGGGAAGAATCCTGGTCGATCTGCGCGAGGCCGGTCCGGTACGGGCGCCGCGCGGGTGATTTCATCGTGGTTTGGACATAGCAACCAGATATCCACTTGGCAAAGACGTTTTCGCTTTGCATATGTAGGGCGAGCGTCAGGGGAGGAACACCATCGTGGAAATGAATGGCGAAGAACGAATTGCCGCGCCGCGCCAGCTGGTCTGGGAAGCGCTCAACGATCCGGAAATTCTGAGCGAGTGCATTCCGGGCTGCCAGGAGCTCGAAAAGACCTCCGACACGACCATGACCGCCGTCGTCAAGGTCAAGATCGGCCCGGTGGCCGCCACCTTCAAGGGCGATGTCACGCTCGAAAACATCAACGCGCCGGAAAGCTACACGATCTCGGGCGAGGGCAAGGGCGGCATCGCCGGCTTCGCCAAGGGCGGCGCCGACGTGACGCTCATCGACGACGGCGCGGAGACCGTGCTGAGCTATGTGGTCAAGGCCCAGGTCGGCGGCAAGCTGGCGCAACTCGGCTCACGGCTGGTTGATTCAACCTCCAAAAAACTCGCCGGGCAGTTCTTCGCCCGGTTTAACGAGGTGGTGAGCGAGAAGGCTGCGGGCGTGTGATCGCCCGGCACCGGGGATGATTGCCGGGGACGGATTATTCGGTCGCGCCGTAGAAGAACCGGATCATTTCGCGGCTTGAATCGGGGCCGCGCGGATCGGTGTAGGATCCGGCCGGAGAGCCGCCCGACCAGGCGTGGCCCAGTCCGTCGACGACCCAATGTTCCAGCTTGGCGATCCCGTTCTCCATCGTGGTGATGGTCCTGGCGAAGCTTCGCCCGCCGGCCGTCCCGCGTTTGACGGTTTCCACCATCGGTCCGCGGTGGCGGGCGACGCTGTGTTCGGCGATCTGCTCGCCATTGACCGGATGGACGGTCGAGTCGGTGGTTCCGTGAAACACGATGCTGCGCAGCGCCGTCTCCGCGCCGCCGGGCGCCGCTGCTGCCCGTGTGCGCCCGGCCATGGCCGCAAACGCGGACGGCACATCCCTTGCCGCGGCGAAGGGAAGTCCCGAATGCACACCGATCGCGGAAAAGATGTCCGGATAGGTTTCGCCCAGGATGACGGCCATGGCCGCGCCGGCCGAGAGGCCCGCCGCGAAGACGTGGCTGCTCGTGACATCGAACTCCGCCATGATCCGCGCCGTCAGGCCTGCGAGGATGGCGGGTTCGCCCCGGTCCCGTCGCTGGTCGCCCCTGCTGAACCAGTTCCAGCAGGACTGGGCGTTGTTGCCGCGCGCCTGTTGCGGATAGACCGCGACGAAGCGATGCCGCTCGGCGAGCGCGTTCATGCCGGTTCCGGTGGCGAAATCCTCTGGCGTCTGGGTGCAGCCGTGCAGCATCAGCACGATCCCCGTGATGCCTTCGGCAGCCGTGGAGGGAACATAGGTGCGGAAGGCGCGGCCGCCCTCCTTGCAGTCATACTGCTCGTGCCTGAAGTGCGCGCCTGCGGGCATGGGTCCGTCCTGCGTCGCGCGGTGCAGCCCGGCCTGCAGTCCGGCAAGGCCGACGGGCATGCGGGGCAGGGATGAAGGAAGCCCGGACCCCTCGCCTTTGGACCCCGGAGCGACCCCGGGGCCAAGACCATGCTGGGCGAGCGTGCGATTGACCAGGTCGGCGGCGGAGGCAAAGCGGGACAGGCGTGCGGGGGTGTTGCCCGGGCGCAGCGCGCCGGCGTCAAAGAGTTTCATGAGCGTGGTCCTTGTTGATGGCGCTTGCCTACCGGATGCGGTCGGCGAGGGCTTGCTTGACTTCCTTGCTCGCTTGCAGAGCTCCCAGCACCGTGATGGAGCCTATGGTTTGACGGGCGAGGTCTGCGCTGACATCCGCATCGATGCGGGCCAGTCCCACGACCTTGACATGCAGCATTTCGCCGGCCTGCAGCACCGCTTCGAGGTCGGCGCGCGTGTAGTCGCGCAGTCCCAATTCCATTGTCTGGCGTTCGATGGATCGCGTGACTGCATCCACCTGGGTATCGAGCTGCTTGCGGATGGCGCTGCGAATGAAATCGCTGCGGTTCGAGTAAAACCCCTCCTGTACCAGGAGGTCGATGCGCCCGAGATCGACATAGCCGAGATTGATCGTGATCTTTTCGGTGTCAGGCGCCTTGTCGCGCAGGCGAGGTAATGAGCTCATAGGCATTCTCCATCCGTATGGATGGTATATGGAAGGTATTTGCGTCTTTTGCAAGGCCCGAGCGGCATGCGGCTTCCAACCGTGCCGGATAGGGACGACGCGCGTCCCCGGTTCGCGCGGGTGGCGGATCGCCCGGAGCCCGTTGCCCGCGGCGTGCGTGCTTTTGTCCCGTCAGATCTGGAAAGTGGTTCCGGTGCGCGTCAGGTGCCGGCGATTGCCGATGCCGGCGGACGTCAGATTGCCGGCGTCGAGGCCGGGCAGGCGCTTGCGAGGCTACGGGCGCTCCCGTTCAGTGGTCGCCCTCGCACAGGCCGTGGTCAGCCAGCGTCTCGATCACCGCGCAATGGGCGATGGTGTCGGCGTCGCAGCCGGAGATCCGCTTGAGTTCGCGCTCGAGCCGCCTAAGTTTCGCGATCCTCGCCCGGACATCGTCAAGCCGGCGCGCGGCCATGTTGTGGGCGTCTCGGCAGGGCTTTTCCGGGTGCTGGCTGAGCTCCAGAAGCCCCCTGATGTCGTCGATGGAAAAACCCAGTTCCCGCGAATGGCGGATGAAGGACAGCCGCTTGAGCCCGTCCTTCGAATAGCGGCGCTGATTGCCTTCGGACCGGTCGGCGGCGGCCATCAGCCCCATCTGCTCGTAATAGCGGATGGTCGGGATCTTCACGCCTGCGCGCCGCGACAACTCGCCGATGGAAAACATCGAAATCAACTCTTGAACCTCTAGCCGCTAGAGAGATTACAGTCCTTGCAGACACACACGCAAGGACAATCCCATGACTCACGACCATTCCCGCACCGAAGCCGCCTGCGACGCCGACAGTCCCGCATGCGGGTGTTCGGGCAATCCGCGCTTCGACGGCATGAATGCCTCCTACAAGCGCGTGCTCTGGGCGGTGATCCTGATCAACGCGGCGATGTTCGCAGTCGAGATGGCCGCCGGCCGGCTGGCCGGGTCGCAGGCGCTGCAGGCCGATGCGCTGGATTTCCTGGGCGACGCGCTCACCTATGGATTGAGCCTCGCCGTCATCGGCATGAGCCTCAGGGTCCGCTCCACGGCCGCCCTGTTCAAGGGGACGAGCCTCCTCGTCATGGGTCTCTGGGTGTTCGGCTCCACCCTCTACCAGATCCTTGTGCTTGGCGTGCCGCGCGCCGAGATCATGGGCGTGATCGGCCTGCTCGCGCTGGCCGCCAACCTCGCCAGCGTGCTGCTGTTAATGCGCTACAAGGACGGCGACGCCAATGTCCGCTCGGTGTGGCTGTGCTCGCGCAACGACGCCATCGGCAATGTCGCCGTGATGATCGCCAGCGCCGCCGTCTGGCTCACCGCCTCCGCCTGGCCCGACCTTGTCGTCGCGCTGATCATGGCCGGCCTGTTCCTGCGCTCGGCGCAGCTCATCCTGGTCCAGGCATGGCAGGAGTACCGCTCCGGCGCGGATCTCGGCGCGCTGTCGAGCCACGGGCACGACCACGCCCATTGACGGGCCTCGCGCGATCCTCACAGGCGGCAGTGCGAATCGCGGGCCTCTGTCGTCGCCTCGCTATGGCAGCACAGGGATTTTGGGCAGGGCGCGGGGCGCCCGGCCGCCGCGCCGTCACGCCGCGTTGCGCTTGTCCGGCGCGGGGAGCGCTGCGGCAATCTGCTGGGCCTTGGCCTTCTGGCGGTCGGCCTCGGTCTGCCATTTGACCGCTTCGCTGGTCTTGACCCGCACCTGCTTGCGGTGCTTGCCCTGCTTGAGCCAGGTGGCGACGGAGCCGATGATCATGCCCAGGATAAGCGCGGCGAAGAGGAACACGAAAAACGGCAGCGTGACCGACAGCACCGTGTCGGAGGGATCGAACGGATTGAGCGCCAGCGTTACCGCGGTTCGGTTGGCCACCGACAGCATGATCAGGACCACGCCGAGCGGGATGAGGATAGCCAGTGCGATGATGCGCTTGATCATGTCGTGTTCCAGTTTGCTTTCGGGCGGTGGTGTCCGGCTCAAGCCGGTCTGGCCGCCGCCTCCGTTGGCTCAGTCCTGTCCGTTGGGATTGAGCCGCTCGCGCAGCTCCTTCCCTGTCTTGAAGAACGGCACCCATTTCTCCTCGACGAACACCGGTTCCCCGGTGCGCGGGTTGCGGCCCGAGCGCGGAGGACGGTTCTTCACGGAAAAGGCGCCGAAGCCGCGCAATTCGACCCGGTTTCCGGCCGAAAGCGCGTCCGTGATCTCGTCGAGCACGGCATTGACGATGTTTTCGACATCGCGATGGTAGAGATGCGGGTTACGCGCCGCAACCGCTTGAACCAATTCCGATTTGATCATCTTGGGTAACCCCTCCTAGTCGCGCTCCAATTGCCCGCCAACCTGCCAAACAGACACAAGACCGTCAAGGAACAACTTGCCGCCTGCCAACCGGTCGATCTCGTTGGAGATCGTTAGCGGCGCACCCAGAATCCGCTGCATGAGGCCCGACGCGCCTCCGGGAAACAGCAGTCCGGCGGTCTCGTCCGGCACCTTCCACTCGACGATCTCGAGCGCCTCGTCGACACCGCGGGTCTTGAGATAGGCGCGGATCTCCGCTTCGCCGCCCAGTGAATCCACCAGCCCGTTCGCCAGCCCCTGCCGTCCGGTGAAGATCGAGCCGTCGGCGAGCCTGAGCACCTCGGCCCGCTCCATCGCGCGGTTTGCGGCCACCAGGTCGACGAACCAGTCATAGCTGTCGAGCACCATCGAGCGGATCATCGCCTTGGCCTCCTCGCTGGCCTCGTGGAAGGGCGAGGGCTCGGCCTTGAGCGGCGAGGACTTGATCGCCTCGAGCCGCACGCCGATCTTGTCGAGCAGGTCCTGCGCCTGGGCGTACTGGAAGATCACGCCGATGGAGCCGACGATCGAGCTCTCGCCTGCGACGATATGGTCGGTGGAGGCGGCGATCATGTAGCCGGCCGAGGCCGCGAGCGTGCGGATGTCGGCGACCACCGGCTTGACCTTGCCCGCGTCCAGAAGCGCCTTGTGGATCCGCTCGCCGCCATAGGTGGTGCCGCCGGGCGAGGAGATCGAGACCACGATCGCCTTGGCCGCCTTGGCGTTGGCGGCGTCCTCGATCAGGTCGAGCAGCCGCTGGTCGTCTGTGATGATGCCGCTGATGTCGATGCGGGCGATATGATCGCCGCTCCGGCCCGAGCCTGCAAACCTCACGCTCAGACCGATCACCAGCGCGATCACCACCAGCGCCGTCATGATCCTCCAAAAGCTGAGCTTGCGCCGGATCCGGCGGCGGTCGGTGAGAAGTTCCGGGTCGGTCACGAGCTGTCTCCGGTAAAGCCGCTGTCGGGCTTGGTGCGTGCGGTGCGTCTGGCAGGACCATGCGGGAATGAACTGTCACCGCATTGCTTTGCCATTGCGGCCGATGCATGGCAATTTGTACCAACTGCTTCGCAAAATCACCATATTGGGATGCGAAGCCCACCGCAACCGCCACCCGGCCGCAACGGCCGGGCCGAGCCCCGTATGGCGCTGAAACCCTTGGGACCGCAGCAGCACATGAGCGCATCGACAGTCTCTGAAGTCCCGGGCAGCGGCGCCTATGCCGGTCGGTCCCATGCCGAATACCGCCGTGCCCGCAGGCATTCACGGCTGGTGAGGGCGCTCAAGATCCTGTTGCCGGTCGCAGCCGGCCTGATCATGGTCGCCTTTGTCGCCGTGTCCTGGCTGGATCAGATGGGGCCCGAAGGGGTGGAGATCGAGTCTGTCTCGCTGCGCGACGGCAAGCTCGTCATGCAGAATCCGGTGATGAGCGGCCAGGGCTCCGACGCCCGGCCCTACACCATGCGGGCGGCCCGCGCAGTCCAGGATCTGACCACGCCAGACGTCATCGTGCTGGAGGAGATCGTCGCCGATCTGCCCGTCTCCAATGGCGACAAGGCCGTGCTCAACGCCCTGAGCGGCACCTACGACAGGGTGGCGCAAACGCTCGAATTTGACCAGCCCTTCACCGTGACCACCGAAGCCGGGATGCAGGCCGATCTGCAATCGGCCGACATCGACATCGCCGGCGGCGAAATGAGCACTTCCCAGCCGGTTTCGGTCCGGTCCAAGGAAGCCTCCGTGGTTGCGCAATCCATGCAGATGCAGGATAAGGGCCGCGTCATCATATTCAAGGACAAGGTCCGCATGACGATCAACCCCTCGGCGCTCAAGTCGAAGGATGGAGCGACGAACTGATATGGCATTGAACCCCCTCTCTCTCCTCAGGATTGCCGTGGTCGTGATTGCCGCAGGCCTGGCCCTGCCGGCGCCGGAGGCCGGCGCCCAGGACACCGAACGGCGCATGTCGGGACTGGCGCTGTCCAACGACGAGCCGATCCAGATCGAAAGCGACCTGCTCAAGATCGACGAGGAGACCAGCAAGGCCACCTTCACCGGCAATGTCACGGTCGTCCAGGGCGACACCATGCTGCAGGCGGGCAGGATGATCGTCAATTACGACAAGGATGGCGGCTCCGTGTCCTCGGGCGCGGCCGAGATCCGCGAGATCGAACTCTACGACAAGGTCTACATCAAGGCCGATACCCAGACCGCCACCGCGGATGCCGGGAACTTCAACATGGTCAACGAAGTTCTGGTGCTCACCGGCGAGAAGGTCGTGCTCACCGACGCCGAGAATGTCTTCATCGGCTGCAAGCTGACGGTGGAGATGAAGAACGGGCAGGCCAAGCTCGACAGCTGCGGCGGCCGGGTGATGATCCAGCTCGATCCGAAGTCGCGACCAAAGCAGTGATCCGGGCGCTGTTTTCATCCCTGGGCGGCGCCAGCGAGGCGCCCGGCGCGCATCGCTCGCCGGAAGAGGTCAACCGCTATGACGGAACCCTTATCGCCCGCAATCTGACCAAGACCTACAAGTCCCGGCGCGTCGTCGACGGCGTCTCGCTGGGCGTGCGCCGCGGCGAGGCGGTCGGCCTGCTCGGCCCCAACGGCGCGGGCAAGACCACCTGCTTCTACATGATCACCGGCCTGGTGCCGGTTGACGCCGGCACCATCGAGATCGACGGCCACGACGTGTCCACGCTGCCGATGTACCGCCGCGCCCGCCTGGGCGTGGGCTACCTGCCGCAGGAAGCCTCGATCTTCCGGGGGCTCAGCGTCGAGGCCAATATCCGCGCGGTTCTCGAAGTCGTCGAGAAGGACCGCGCCAAGCGCGAGGACAAGCTCGACAGCCTGCTCGAGGAATTCCACATCTCGCATCTGCGCAAGGCGGCTTCGATCTCGCTGTCGGGCGGCGAGCGGCGCCGGCTGGAGATCGCCCGGGCGCTGGCGTCCGACCCGACCTTCATGCTGCTCGACGAGCCCTTCGCCGGCGTCGACCCGATCGCGGTGGCCGACATCCAGGACCTCGTCCGGCATTTGACCCGCCGCGGCATCGGTGTGCTGATCACCGACCACAATGTGCGCGAAACGCTGGGCCTGATCGACCGCGCCTACATCATGAACGCCGGCGTGCTGCTGACCCACGGCCGCCCTGCCGACATCGTCGCCAATGCCGATGTGCGCCGGCTCTATCTCGGCGAGCAGTTCTCGCTCTGACCCCGCAATCGACCGCGCGAAACCCAATCCTTAGGAATGGTCCATCCGCCTGAGGCCGGAAATATCCGCGGTGTGGTCGGACTTCCCAAGTACAGCCTCAGTCAGCGCTCGCCGGCCTAGAGGGAAAAATCGGCGGCGTAGGCCTCCGGACGCCGCGATTTCGGCCGTTCTCCGCTAGCTTTTACCCTGTTCTCACGCCCCACTTGACCGGAAGGAAGAAAAAAGCAATTTTTGGGCCAGATGGGTCGTGGGGTGTGCCTTGAGCGGCGCCCGGGGACAGGGAACGCAACCGCGGCATGACCGCGCTCGCTCCCTGATCGGTCCAAGGGGAGTAGTGCGTAGCCATGGCGTTGTCAGCCGGTCTTCAATTGCGTCAGAGCCAGTCGCTGGTGATGACGCCGCAACTGATGCAGTCGATCCGGCTGCTCCAGTTCAGCCATGTCGAACTGACACGGTTTATCGAGCAGGAGGTCGAGCGCAATCCGCTGCTCGAGCTGGTCGCTGCTGAGTCCGATGTGCCTGAGCCCGGTTCCGACACATCCGACGCCATGGCAGACTCCCCTTCAGGTTCGGCCGACACCGGCGAGGATGCGGCCTGGACCGGTTCGACCGAGGCCGAGGCCGAGCGCATGAGCGCCGAGATCGACGTCCGCTACGAGAATGTCTTCCCCGACGATCACGGCGTCGAACGGGTGGAGGCGCCCGAGTTCATCGACAACTGGAAATCGATGCCCGGCAGCGAT
>TARA_R110002020_G_scaffold109660_6_pt1 | contig 10616 bp, 17 predicted proteins | sample TARA_R110002020 | Tara Oceans TARA_R110002020 (sample SAMEA4396489) | marine metagenome | biome: Westerlies Biome; feature: [MES] marine water layer (ENVO:01000295) within the mesopelagic zone...; material: water (ENVO:00002006), including particulate matter (ENVO:01000060) such...
AAAGAGTCAGGAGAAGGTGAAGGAGAAGGTGAAGGTGAAGAAGCAGGTGGAGGCGTTGGTGCTGCACCTATTGGGGACTTTAAATTTAAGAAAAGAGAAATGAAAGAAGTTACTGGCGATGTTCTTGAGCAAGTTAAAAGTGATGGTACAAACACTAGTATTACTCCTGTGACTACTGCGAAAGATGGTGTATATACGAAACATAACCAAGGATCTATGGAAAAATACTTTGAAAGAGCTTCAAGAGCTTCTTATGATAAGTGTGTTTCTAAAGCAGCAGCCGACATTAATGTTGTTAAGTCTAAGCTAACTAGGTATCTTAAAGCTAAAGAAAATCGTGGATGGGATTCAGGTAGAGAGATGGGTAGATTAGATACTCGTCGTCTAGTTGCTGCCTATAATGGACAGCCTAATGTCTTCCGACAACGTGAAGATGTTACTGACATGAACACAGCTATTCATATTCTAATTGACTTGAGTGGTTCTATGTGTCACGATAATCGTATCTACAATGCAGGGCAGTGTGCTATTGCTCTTGCTTCTGCTCTTGAATCTACCTCTATTGACTATGCTATCTCTGGTTTTACAGCAGGTCTTAATGGCCAAAAATACCCAACGAAGGAACAACTGAAAAAAAGGGCCGCTTACCGTATAGAGTCTTTAGACATTTTTAGGTTTAAGAATTGGGATCAATCTTTGTTTGATGCAGCACCTGAGTTAGGTCTAATTCAACACTGTGCATTAGCTAACAACAATGACTCTGAATCTGTTCGTTGGGCAGCAGAAGATTTAAAAAAGAGAGATAAGAGACGTAAAGTTCTTATGGTTCTTTCTGATGGACAACCAGCTTACCTTGTCCATGGCAGGTCAAGCAATATTGATGGTGCTTTGAAAGAAGAAGTTAAAGCTATTACTAAGGAAGGTATTGAGACTGTGGGTATTGGTATACAAACACCCTGTGTTAAAGATTACTACCCTAACCACTGTGTTGTTAACAATGTGTCAGACCTAGCTGGTACTGCTCTTGATCAGGTGTTTAAATTATGAGGTGTTATTCATGTGACTCAGATAATGCTGAAGTGTTTGACAAACGTACACAAAGAGATTACTGTGTGTCTTGTTCAGAGTTTATTGTTAAAGCAGGAGGACAATACACTTCTTACCATGGTACTAAACTAAAACTATTAGAAGAAAGGAAAGAAGATGAAGACACACCAACCATGCCCTGATTGTGGACACGAAGGTTGCCTTACTATCTTTGATGACGGTGGGTCAATGTGTCATTCATGTAACACTAAAAAGAAAGGTTCCACTATGGAAACAAAATCTACCTTGACAGGTACTGAGACTAAAGTTTACAATAATCATAGAGGTATTACGAAAGATGTTAATAAACTATATCGTTTCGCTACTCATCTGGACGGTGATGGAAATGCAGTTGCTAGGACTTACACTTACCCATCTCAAACTCAGCTTAGAATCCTTCCTAAAGACTTCACGAGGAACAAAGGATTCAAAGCAGAAGAACTAGGTGGTAGTGATCTGTTTAATGCAGGTAGCAGTCAGGTACTAACTATCACAGAAGGAGCAGAGGATGCAGCCAGTGCTTATCAGATGCTAGGTTGCAAGATGCCTGTGGTGTGGTTACCTAATGCTACTCCTTCTAAGAAATTCCTAGAAGCTAACTATAAGTACATCAATTCTTTTAAAGAGATTGTTATGTGTACTGATAACGATGAAGCAGGACAAAGAGTAGCAATGAAGTTTGCTGAAATCTTTCCTAACAAAGTATTCACTGTTAACCTCACTAAGTATAAAGATGCTAATGAGTTCCTAACCAATGGTGCTACATCAGAGTTTATGTTTGCTCACATCAATAGACAGAAGTATGTACCAGAGTTTGATACATCTACTACTTCTGGTTTCCTAAAGATTCTAGAAGAAAGTAAGGATGCTGAGTATATCCCTACGGGATTGACCGAGTTTGATGAAGAGATGCTAGGACTTATGCAAGGACATGTCACTGTATTTCAAGCACCAGAGGGTGTAGGTAAGACGGAACTTATGAGATACCTTGAGTATAACCTTACTAAGAATCATCCTGACGTAGCCTTTGCTGCTCTACACTTAGAGGAACCACAGGTACGTTCTATTCTTGGTCTTGTCTCTTATGATTTAGAGAAGAATGTTACACGTAAGGATTTGATTGAAGATATGGATGAGGTAACAGAGTCCATTACAAATATGACTAAGAGTAATAACCTTCATCTATTTTCTATTTCCCTTGATGAAGACCCAATGGTTTTGATTGATCGTATCCAGTACTATGCTAATGTATGTGAGTGTAAGTATATCTTCATTGAACCTATCCAAGATTTAGCTCACCAGAATACTAGTGGGGCTACAACAGAACAGTTCCTTACAAAACTTTCTGTCTTGATGTCAAGAGTAGCTGCATCAACAGGTGTTGGTATCATTACTATTGCTCATGAAAATGATGATGGTCAAATCAGAGACTGCCGTATGATTGGTAAGCAAGCCTCAGTAGTAGTACGTCTTGAGAGAGACAAGGACTCAGACGATGAAGAACTTAAGAATACTACTGTACTACGTACCTTAAAGAATAGACCTACTTCTACTACTGGTTACTCTGGTAGTGTATTCTTTGACAAAGATTCATTCACTATTAAGGAGGTATAACGATGTCTGTGTACGATAAACATTTAGAAATGGTTACTTTACAAGAAGTTAAGGACCATTTCAATGGAAGTGTAAAGACTAATCATCATTATGCTATTATCTCCAAAGGAAATAGATTTTTACATAAAGAAATAAATCAGAATGGGATTGCACTAAACGTTAATGGAGAGAATCTATCACAGAGAGATTGGTTATTCAAGGAGAATTGCTTGTGGTTTAGTGTTGAAAAGATTGACTATCTTTATTGTTTTAAAGTACTTCCTGAAATAGATTTAAGTAAACATAAAAAACTTCTTAAGTTATACAAAGGAGTATAGCATGAGTTTATTAACAAAAAGAAACTTAGGAAAACTAACTAAGAGTAATGTTAAAGAGCTTGACAAATTTTTAAGGACACCTGACGAAAAAAAGAACGGTGATGTTTATTATGTTACCACTGGACGTGACCATATAAAGCTACATTTAAGACTTTCTAAAATGTCTTATCTTATCACTAATAACAATAAAACTTATTGTAAAGTTTCCTTGGCCACACCCAAAGACTTCAAAGAAAGTGGGTGGTATGGTGGTGGATCTGTCAATAAAGTCTATGTCTATAGGAAAGAAGAGTTGTTCGATATGTCTCATCTAAGTAGGTTACGTGTTAAATTAGGGTTGAAGCCATGCTAACAAGACATAACATATACACTAGAGACAGACTACTCGAATTAATTGAAGACCCATCAGTAGATGTGTATCGTTACAACCACTATGGTAACCCAACTTACCTAGGGCCAGTTATTAAATGTGAAAAAAAGTATATCGTAGACATTAGAAACTGTGAAGGTTTAAGGTATCTAGTAGAATTAGAGAGAGAACCTCCTTTATACTCTGATCAAATGGAGTCTTGGGGATACCCAAAAGGAGAAACTGAGTTTACCTATACATACAAAAATGTTATGTCAGAGAAAGATGTGGAGAGAGTAAATGAATATTTGTTATCTAGACGCAGAGACAAAGGGGTTGCACCCTACGAATAAAGATGAAGTGTGGGTTATTTGTACTGAGAATCTAGTGACAGGAGAAGTAAGAGACTTTGTATGGCCTATCTGTGAGGAAGAGTTCAAAGAGTTTACTGATGGTGTAGATAAGTGGATCATTCATAATGGTTCAGGCTTTGATGGTCCTATGATACAAGAAATGTTTCCTTCTTGTCACTCCTCCTTTACTAATGACAAGATCATTGACACGTTAGTTATCTCTCGTACTGTTAACTATGCTGGTATGCGTACCCACTCCCTAAAAGAATGGGGTATCAAGTTAGGTTTACACAAAGGGGATTGGGATGATTGGTCTTGTTACTCCATGGGTATGCACGACTACTGTAAACAAGACATTGCTGTCCTTAAAGGTATCTGGAAGAAGCTAGGTAAGTATGCAATGGGAGCCTTGGGTAAGAAATGGCAACTACCTTTCACTATTGAGAAAGACTCAAACACTATTGGTAGAGAGATTAACACCAATGGTTTTGCTTTTGATTCTACCACTGCTACAGGTATCTTGACTGAAATTCAAGAAGAGATGTTGGTACTAGAGGCTGAGTTCCAAAAGGAATGGCCACCTGAATTAGTAGAAGTTAAACGTATTAAATACAGAAAGAAAAAAGATGGAACGCTTTATAGTAACGTTGATAATGCCCTTGTTTCTTATCCAAGTACTTATATTGATACTCTATCAGATGAGTTAGTGTGTCTAGAGTATGAGTCCTTTGCTCCCTCTTCCCCTAAGAAAAGAATTGATAAGTTATGGGAAGCAGGATGGAATCCGTACGTTAAGACTAAGACACACGCTAAGATGATTAGGGATGCTAGGTTTAATCCTCCTGATCCTGAGCGTAAGGCTAAGTTTGAAAAGTATGGGTGGATGTGTAATGAAGACAACCTCACCACACTCCCTAAGAGCGCCCCTAAGAGTGCTAAGAAGCTTGCCATGTGGTTGACACTGGAAGGACGAAGAAGCTCACTAGAAGAGTGGTTAGGGAACGTACAGCACGATGGTAGAATCCATGGTAGCATCTTTCACATTGGTGCATGGACGCATAGGTGTTCACACAGTAGCCCTAATACTGCTAACATCTCCTCTCCTTGGCCTACTGAACGTAAGCCTGAGACAGGTGTAGAAGAAATTAAATCTAGGTATGACTCAAGACTTAGAGCTTGTTGGAAAGCAGATGATGCTGCATACCTAGTAGGTACTGATGCTGATGGTATTCAATTAAGAGTACTAGCACATTATATGAACTCAGAGAAGTACATTGATTCTATTGTAAAAGGAGACAAAAAGTATGGAACAGACATTCATTCTCTTAACATGCGTTCACTCGGACCTATCTGTAAGTCAAGAGGCGATAGTAAAACTTTTATCTATGCTTGGCTCCTCGGAGCAGGGATACCAAAAGTTGCTTCAATTCTCGGATGCAGTGCAGCACAGGGAAAGAATGCTGTACAAAACTTCCTTGATTCTCTCCCTGAACTCAAGCACCTTAAGCGTATTAGAATCCCTAGAGATGCCGCTAGGGGTTACTTCATCGGTCTTGATGGACGTAGAGTAAACCAAACTCAAGAGTATCTTATCCTTGCAGGGTACTTACAGAATGGTGAAGCTATCTTAATGAAGAGAGCTAATGCTATCTGGAGAGAAAATGCAAAGGAGATAGGTATATCTTACAAGCAAGTAGGCTTCATTCAGGATGAGTGGCAGTGCGAGGTATACGGCACCAGATCAGAGGCTGAACTACTAGGTAAACTACAGTGTGATGCTCTTGTGCAGGCTGGTAAAGAATTTAATATGAACATTCCTATCACAGGATCAACAGACATAACAAAGAAAAGAGGTGGGTCATGGCTGGAAACCCATTAAATTCATGGATATACATAGGAACGACAATGCACAAGTACCCTCATGTACCCCTTGTCCAACGCTCTTATAAAGTTCTTGAAGGCACAACTTATTTTTCTGTTCTATTATGGGAAGAGTATGTTAAAGGTGATGGAGAAGCTACGGTAGAAAACTTTAGAAAGGAATTTCCCACAGAGGTATTCTCCTTGGGAAGTTTTGCTTTAGATAAACATAGAGAACTACTAGAAAAGTATTGCTCTTTGTAATAGTATAAGTTATAATAATGAAAGGAGGTAAAGTGAAACATAATGAAGATTGGCTGTATTCTTTTAAAGAAGAACAGTATAAGGTACTCGACTAAATAAACCATAGAAAAAGGAATATCAATATGGCTACACGTACAGCAACTATCTCAGGCGAAGTTCAATGGGCTAAACTCCATGAGTCTAACCGAGATATGAAAGGATTCAATGACGCATACGTTAAGTGTGACGGTGCGTACACAATGGACCTACTCGTAGATTCTTCTGACTTTGCAGAGTTTAAAATGAATACTAAGACAATGATCAAAGGTTCTGCTACTTCTGATGGTCGTGTTAAAGTTAAACTTAAACGTCCTCACAAAGGACCATTCGAAGCTGCTTCAGGACCACCTAAAGTATCAGGTGTTGATGAAGGTGTTATCATTGGTAATGGTTCTAAAGCTACTGTTAGAGTATCATCTTATGACATCAAAGCTTATGCTGGTGCTGTTGGTACACGTCTAGATGAGGTTGTTATCACAGACCTTGTGGCTTTCGAGATGCCCGAGATGGATGAATCTATCGAAGAAGAAGTCTTAGATTCTGTTATGGAAAGACTTAAAGGTGTATCTGTTGATATGGAAATTGTTTCGTAATGTACTGGTTGTATAACTAAGTGAATAGGTACTGCTCCACATTAGGGTTAGTACCTATTCCTTTAACAAGGATAGTAAAATGAAACAAGATCAAGTGATTGACACTCAAGACTTTGTGTCACGTAAGGCTGCTAACGATTGGGTTAAAGAAGAGAAGAAGAAACTAGCAGGGTCAGGGCAAGGTGTTGTAAGGCATACAGTAAGAGAGTTATTAGGAGACCCAAGGTATAACTGGACAGCTACTCTTTACATTAGAGGAACTAAGTAATGAAAAGTTACACTTTATTGGTCAATAAGGACGGGTTTACTTGTGATGCAGAATTTAAAGTAAGTTGGTCTGATTACATTGAGAGATGCCCTACTTTCGAGACACCTCAAGAGGTGGTTAAATGGGTTGAAGAAATGCAAAATAGCACTTCATATGGAGGATGGTCTTAACCATGAAGAAGATTAACACATTAATCAAAGATATGTATGAGGTCTACGACCCTGAGCATAAAGGATGGGATGTAAATGTTTCTCACTTCTTTACTGAGAGTATGAAAGAAATCTCTGACACTAGGTTCAGACTACCACCTAGAGAAAGAGGTAAGTTGTCCTTCTCTCAACTAGGTATGGTATGTCCTCGTAAGCTTTACCTTAACATGAACAAAGAAGAAGTTGGAGAAGTACTAGACCCTAATGTCCTAAACAAGTTCTTCTATGGAGACATGATTGAAGTACTGGCACTGGCCCTAGCTAAGGCAGCAGGTCATAGTGTTGAGGGTATGCAAGATAAGATGGAGTTTGAAGGAATCAAAGGATCAAGAGATGCTGTCATTGATGGTATGACTGTTGATGTTAAGTCTTGTTCCTCTTACTCCTTTAAAAAGTTTAAGGAAGGAACACTACGTGACAATGACCCCTTTGGTTATATTTCTCAGTTGTCTTCTTATGTGGCTGCTGGTGCAGATGATCCTCTAGTCACAGAGAAAACAAAGGGAGCCTTTCTTGTCGTTGATAAAGTGACAGGAGAGATGTGGTTAGATGAGCATGACTTTACTATTGATGTCTTAAACAAGAAAGAAGAGATTCAAGGTATCAAAGATATGGTGGCGTCACCTACTCCTCCCCCTATCATTCCTGATGTACAATACATGAAGAGTTCTAACCGTACACTGGCTATGCCTTGTGTATATTGTAACCATAAATCTACATGTCACCCTAAACTTAGAGCTTTCAAATCCTATCGTGGTCCTGTATACTTAACTAAAGTAAACAAAGAACCTAGGATGGAAGAGTTAGTTCTTAATTCTACAATGGATAAACTAAAAGGTATGAAGGACAAATTAAAATGAAACAACAAATGTATGAAGCATGGTTTAAGTTCATGCAGACAGAAGGTGATCCTTCCCTTATGGAAGTATACGCTGATGCTGCTCTAGCAGGTGTTGATGTAGAAGTAGTTAAGCTTCTACCTTCTCCTTACCAAGGACCACCTACCTACACAGACAGCACCTATTACTTTGATACACTACAGCAACACAATGATGTCTTGGTAACAGCTACGGACGCAGCCAATGAAGCCAAGTAGTGCAAAGGCTAAGGGTAGATTGTTTCAACAGAAGGTAAGAGATAAGATTCTAAGTACGTTTCCTAAACTCTTACCTGAAGATGTAAGGTCTACCTCTATGGGGGCAGGAGGTGAAGACATCCTCTTGTCTCCTTACGCTAGAGGAGAGTTTAACTATTCTGTAGAGTGTAAGAAGAAAGCTTCATTTGCTATCTACAAAGACTACGATCAGGCAAAGGCTAACTGTCCTGCTGGTGTAGTTCCTTTAGTAGCCTTCGAAGGTAACAGGAGAGAAGCTATGGTCTGTTTAAGTATGGATGACTTCTTCTCTCTTTTAGTAAAGGAAGAAGAATGATTATATATAGAGTCTTAGGGGAACCAGTAGAAGATATCTATCGTGATGGTGTATGGAATATTGAGGCTCTTATCAAAGAGGAAGAACAAGACAAAGACTCAGAAGCCTATGTAGCTATCATTAGTCTTAACGATGAGGGTAAAGCATGGCACATTACTAACACACTTAAAAAAGTTATTGGACCTCTAGATGTTAATAAAGAGCTAGACCAATATGAATTAGATTTAGAAGAAGGAGAGAACGATGGGAAAAAAAGCTATTGTATTTAGTTGCCCTCATAGTACACCAGAGTACCCTAATGATAGGGCTGACTGGCTAGGACAGTTGATTGTTGATGAGAAGCCTGACTATGTGATTGATCTAGGTGACAGTGCTGACATGAATTCTCTTAATTCTTTTGACACAAAGAACCCTAAAGCTATCATGTCTAAGAACTACCAAGCAGACATTGAAAATCACATTGACTTTCAAGAAAGGATCAGAGCACCTCTAGCTAAACGTAAGAAGAAACGCCCTAAGTTCTATGGTTTCGAAGGCAACCATGAACACCGTATCAAGACTGCTATTGCTCACGACCCAAGATTAGAAGGTGTTAAGTATGGTATCTCCTTCTCTCATCTAAAAACAAATAAGTTCTACGATGAGTACTTTGGATACAAGAATGGAGCACCTCAAATAAAAGAGATTGATGGTGTCTTGTACGCTCACTGGATGGGTGCTTATCGTCCTCTTAGTGGTATGAATCATGGCAGAGCCTTGATACAGAAGCGTCTACAATCCTGCACAGTAGGCCACTCACACCTACGTAACGTATCCTTTGAAGACTCAGCAGGTGCTATTGGTCTTGTTGCTGGTTGTTTCAAAGGAGGAGATGAATCATGGGCTGGTCAAGCTAACGAAGGTTGGTGGCGAGGAGTGGTTATCAAACATAACATTGAGAATGGTATGTATGACCCTGAGTTTGTGAGTCTTAAGGAACTAGAAAGGAAGTACGGATGACAGACGACGAAAAGATTGCAGTGCTTCTGTCTACTTACACATTAGGTGATTTGTTTAGGCTGATGGAAGAGGGAGAGGAAGAGGAGGTTCTTAGATTCCTTCTCTCTAGAAATTTAATTAAACTAGAAGATTTCTTTTATGAAGAAGAAGGGTGTTTAGATGACTAATAAACTAAAAGAACTAAAAGCTGCTCGTGATGCTGCTCTTGATGATGCTGTTGCTGTTGTTAATGCTGCTTATGTTGATACTGCTATTGATGCTGCTTTTGATGCTGCTGTTGTTTATGCTTATGAGGCTGCTCTTGCTGATGCTATTGCTGCTCGTGATGCTTACGGGGATGCTCGTGATGCTTACGATGCTGAACTGAAGAAACAGGAGAAACCAGTGTCTAAACTAAAAGAACTAAAAGCTGCTCGTGATACTGCTTGTGATGCTTATGCTATTCTTGATGCTGCTCTTGCTGATGCTTGGGATGTTTATGATGCTGCTGATGCTTATTGGGATGCTGTTTGGTATGCTGCTCTTGAGGCTGGATTGGAGGCTGCTGATACTGCTCGTGAGGCTTATGAGGCTGAACTAGCTGTGCTTGCTTTAGGTGCAGTTAAAACACACCAAGCGTTAGGTGAACTTGCTGAAATGGATAGCACAGAGATTATGGGAGACGACGAATGAAAGCAACATACATCGATAACATGGGAACTGACCTGTCTGTAGTTAATGCGGCTAAGGTATCCTTTGGTAAACGTAGTGAGTGGGCTGAGGTTCCTTATTGGGTTGGTACAAAGTTTGGCTGTGACGAATACGAGGGTGACTACGTACTCTCCAAGAAAGACCAAGAGCTAATCCAGTTCCTTGCTCGTGGATGTACGTCTGGTGATTGGGAGACTTTGGTAAATCAATGCCTTGAACAAGGTGGTGCTCAGCAGGCTCTATGGAACCAACACCCCGATCTTAAAGACGACAGTATAGAACACTTGAGTGTCAGTCTTCAAATGAAAGACCTACTGAACCACATCCGTAAGATGCCTAGTCATTGGTCCCCCTTCGCTCACACAGCTATCACGTTGCACCTCAAGATGCCTATCTTCGTAGCACGTCAGATCATGAAGCACACTACAGGTATTGAGTACAACGAGGTATCTCGTCGGTATGTCGATAGTGAACCTGAGTTCTATGTTCCTGATGTATGGCGTAAGAAGGCTGACAATGTTAAGCAAGGGAGTTCTGATGAGGCT
>TARA_R110002020_G_scaffold6366_31_pt1 | contig 10612 bp, 9 predicted proteins | sample TARA_R110002020 | Tara Oceans TARA_R110002020 (sample SAMEA4396489) | marine metagenome | biome: Westerlies Biome; feature: [MES] marine water layer (ENVO:01000295) within the mesopelagic zone...; material: water (ENVO:00002006), including particulate matter (ENVO:01000060) such...
ATCGCGCGGCCGAGATCGACGCCGCCGACCGTCAGCATGTCCTGCGGCCTGCGCGCACAGTCCGATGATATTTCGTGCAATGAGTGCTATGATTGTCTTGAACGAATACCGCATTCCAAGAGTGGAATATCTACTCCGCCAAGTCTGTTCCCGGATTTGTCCCGTTCACCAAGGAGTCTCTCCATGGAGTTAGACGTCGTCGAGCTGTCGCGGCTGCAATTTGCCCTGACCGCCATGTACCACTTCCTGTTCGTGCCGCTGACGCTGGGCCTGTCGGTGCTCGTCGCGATCATGGAGACCGTCTATGTCATGACCGACCGTCCGATCTGGCGGCAGATGACCAAGTTCTGGGGCCTGCTGTTCGGGATCAACTTCGTGCTGGGCGTGGCCACGGGCATCACGATGGAATTCCAGTTCGGCATGAACTGGAGCTATTACAGCCACTACGTGGGCGATGTCTTCGGTGCGCCGCTGGCCATCGAAGGGCTGATGGCCTTCTTCCTTGAAGCGACCTTCGTGGGCCTGTTCTTTTTCGGCTGGGACAAGCTTTCCAAGGTTCAGCACATGGTCGTGGCCTGGCTGGTGGCCATCGGGTCGAACTTCTCGGCGCTGTGGATCCTGATCGCCAACGGCTGGATGCAGCACCCGGTGGGCGCGGAATTCAACCCCGACACGATGCGGATGGAGATGACCTCGTTCTACGAGGTGCTGTTCAACACCGTCGCACAGGCGAAATTCGTGCACACGGTTTCGGCCGGCTACGTGACGGCCTCGGTCTTCGTGCTGGGCGTTTCGGCGCTGTACCTGCTGCAGAACAAGCACAAGGATCTGGCCCGGCGGTCCATCGCGGTAGCGTCGTCCTTCGGTCTGGCCGCGGCGTTCTCGGTCGTCGTTCTGGGCGACGAATCCGGCTATGACACGGGTCAGAGCCAGAAGATGAAGATGGCCGCGATCGAGGCGATGTGGGAAACCGAACCGGCACCGGCATCGTTCACGCTGATCGGTTTCCCCGATCAGGAAGCGCGCGAAACGCATTACGCGGTCGAGATCCCTTACGTCATGGGCCTGATCGGCACCCGGTCCCTGACCGAGCCGATCCCGGGCATCGACCAACTGGTCGCGGAGAACGAGACGCGCATCCGCGACGGGATCATCGCCTATGACGCGCTGATGACGATCCGGGATCAGCGTACCGACGCCCCGCAATCGGCCCGTGACACGTTCGAACAGCACTCCGAACATCTGGGCTATGCGCTGCTACTGAAACGCTACGTGGACGACCCGCGCGAGGCGACGGATGCGCAGATCGTTCAAGCAGCGAACGACACGGTGCCGGGCGTGTTCGAGATCTTCTGGGCCTTCCGCATCATGGTGGGCTGTGGCTTCCTGTTCATCGGCGTGATGATCTTCTTCTTCGTGCGCACGTCGTTCTACCGGATGCGGTTCCCGCGCTGGTCGCTTTACGCCGCCGTGGCGATCATTCCCGCGCCGTGGATCGCGGCCGAAATGGGCTGGATCGTGGCCGAATACGGCCGCCAGCCCTGGACGGTCGACGGGGTGCTGCCCACGGCGCTGTCGGCCTCGCATCTCAGCGTTGGGGATCTGCTGATCTCGCTGGCCGGGTTCATCACGTTCTACACGATCCTCTTCATCGTCGAGGTCGGGCTGATGGTGAAATACATCCGCAAGGGCCCGCACGAGGATGTCGAGGAAACCGAGGCCTGGATGATCCGGCACGAACGACGGCTGCGGGCGACGGGTGAGCCCGACGGCCTTGCCCCCTCCACGACACCGGCGGAGTAACGGAAATGGTCCTGAACGAACTGATCGACTACGACACGCTGCGGGTGATCTGGTGGGCGCTCCTGGGCATCCTGCTGATCGGCTTCGCGGTCACCGATGGCTTCGACATGGGGGTCGGCGCGCTGCTGCCCTTCGTGGCCCATAACGATACCGAGCGCCGCGTCGTCATCAATACGGTGGGCCCGGTCTGGGAAGGCAACCAGGTGTGGTTCATCCTGGGCGGCGGCGCGATCTTCGCCGCCTGGCCGCCGCTTTACGCCGTCAGCTTCTCCGGCTTCTACCTTGCCATGTTCATGGTGCTGGCCGCGCTGATCGTGCGTCCGGTGGCCTTCAAGTACCGGTCGAAACGCGACGACCCGAGATGGCGCACGACATGGGACTGGGCGCTGTTCGCCAGTGGCGCGGTGCCGACGCTGTTGTTCGGCGTGGCGGTGGGCAATGTCCTGCTGGGCGTGCCCTTCCACCTGACGCCCGACCTGCGGTCGATGTACGACGGTTCGACCTTCGGCAAGCTCTTCGGCCTTTTGCGGCCCTTCGCGCTGCTGTCGGGGATCGTGTCGCTGTCGATGCTGGTCATGCTGGGCGCGGCGTGGCTGGGCGTGAAGACGGAAGGCGAGATTTCCGCCCGCGCCCGGCGCATCGGGACGGTGGCCGGGATGATCGCCGCGGGTGGCTACCTGCTGGCCGGGCTGTGGCTGGCCTTCGGGATCGACGGCTATCACCTCGTGTCCGCGTTCGTGCCCGACGCCCCGTCCAATCCGCTGGCCTCCGAGGTCGCGCGCGAGGGCAGTTGGCTGGCCGCCTATGCCGTGCGGCCGTGGATCGTCATCGCGCCGATCATGGGTTTTGCCGGGATCGCGCTGTGCGTCCTTGGCCTGCGGGCCAACCGCGAGGTGACGACGCTCTTGGCGGGGCAGGTGGGTGTCATGGGGATCATTGCCAGCGTCGGGCTGACGATGTTCCCGTTCATCCTGCCCTCGACGGTCGATCCGCACAGCTCGCTGACGGTGTGGGACGCGTCGAGCTCGCACAAGACGCTGTTCATCATGCTGGTCTCGACGGTGATCTTTCTGCCGATGATCCTGCTCTACACCTCGTGGGTCTACAAGGTGCTCTGGGGCAAGGTCACGGAAGACGATGTCACCGGCAGCGGCCATTCCTACTGAAGGAGATTTCCGATGTGGTATTTTGCCTGGATACTTGGCCTTCCGCTCGCCGCGCTCTTCGCGGTTCTGAACGCGATCTGGCTTGAGATGCGGATGGATGCCTACCTGGCGGACGAGGGGTCCAACCCTACGGCCGACGACTAGCACCGTCACGGGGCAACCCGGGGCCTCCGGTCCCCGGCCTGTTGGGCCGGGGGTGTGGGGCGCATGGTTTCCGTGGCCCGAAACGACGAAAGGCCGCCGATTGGCGACCTTTTCGAAAGACCCTATCCCGTGAGGGAAAATGGAGCGGGCGAAGAGATTCGAACTCTCGACCCTTACCTTGGCAAGGTAATGCTCTACCCCTGAGCTACGCCCGCGTCCTTGGGTGAGGCGTGAGATATTGTTTGCGCCGTCGGGCTGCAAGTGGAAAATGCCCGTCCGCGGCAAAAATTTCCGCCCGTCCGGTCAGCCCGCTTTCAGCGGCAGGTCGGGCAGGATATCGGCGATGTCCGGGCTGGGCAGGTCGACGTCCGGACGGAAAAGCCTGCCGGCGATCGTCAGGCTGGCCAGCCCGTGGATCAGCGACCAGATCATCGTCTCGGTGCTGCGCGGTTCCTGCGATACGGGCCGGAACGGCGCGCAGGCCTCGGCCAGCACGGCGTAGGATGCGCGCGCCGCCGCCTGAAAGGCGGCGTCACGGTCGATCGTCAGGGACGTGTTGAACATCAGCGTGAAAAGCCCCGTGTTTTCTTCGGCAAAGCGCATGTAGCCGCGGCAGATGCCGATCAGACGGTCGCGCGGCGTGGCCGGCGCGCGGTCGCGGACCTCGATCATCGTGGCGGCGAACAACCGGTAGCCTTCGGTCGCAATCGCGGTGACCAGCCCGGGCATCCCGTCGAAATGATGCGCCGGCGCAGCATGGGACACGCCCGCCCGGGCGGCACAGGCCCGCAATGTCAGGGCTTCGATCCCGTCCTCGTCCAGAATGTCCAGCCCGGCCTTCACAAGCCGCGCTTTCAGATCTCCGCGGTTCTGCGCTTTCGGGGCGGGGTGGGCTTTCGTGTCCTGTGTCATGGCGGACAGTTTCCCGAACCGCCTTGACAGTGTCAAGGTCACGGCTAGATTGCTGTAAACTTTACAATGTCAAGCAATGAGGCCGACCATGCATCCCACGTCTCTGCCGACCCCCCAGCGATTGCTGGAATCCCGTCCGCTGTTCCGGGTGGCAGCGGTGCTGTCTGTTCTTGTCGCGCTCGTGTCCTTCCGGTTCATCCCGCTGGGGATCGAGACGGCCTTCCCTGTGCTCGAGGTGAATCCAGACGCGGGCAAGACGCTCCTGATGACCCACGTGCTGTCCGCCTCTGCCACGCTGGTGCTCGCCCTGCCGCAATTCCTGCCGTGGCTGCGGGCGCGGCATCCGGGCCTACACCGCTGGACAGGGCGGCTGTATGCGCTGGCGATCCTGATCGCCGGTCTGTCCGGGCTGGGCATGGCCATCACCGCCTTCGACGCGCGCCCGGTGGCGGGGGTGGGCTTCGGCGTGTTGGCGATTCTTTGGCTGGCCGTCACCGCGCGCGGCATCTGGCTGGCGCGGCGGGGGGAGATCGCCCGCCATCGGCCATGGATGATCCGAAGCTTCGCGTTGACCCTTGCGGCCGTCAGCCTGCGGCTGCAATTGCAGGTCATGCTTGGATTGGGGATGGACTACGACGCCGCCTCGAACATCCTTGGCTGGTCGTGCTGGGTGCCGAACCTGATCGTCGCCGAATGGCTGCTGCGCGGCGGCGCCCGCGCGCGGCAGGGGATCGCGACCGCCGTCTAGGTCATCCGAAGAACCGGTTGTTCCAGCTTTCGACGCGCACCGCATCGCGGTCATTGTAAGCCGCGATGACCCTGTCGAGATCCTGCGCAGCGGGCAGGGGCGCGCCCTCTGCCAGCGCGGTCAGGCCCATCGTGTACCACGCCGTCACGCCGCCTTCGGGCGGGTCCGTGAACCGCGGGAAGGCGGGGTCGGCAGCTTCCTCGCCCGTCCAGTGCCTCGGCAGATCTGGGTCGAGCACAAGCGCGCGGGCCAGGCCCACGACATCGGCATCGCCGGTCAGCAGGCACTCCACCGCCTCGGCGCGGGTCTTGAAGCCCCCGGTCAGCATCAGTGGAACGTCGGTGCGGGGACGGACGGCCTTGGCGAAGGCCCGGAAATAGGCACCGGGGCCCGAGCGGTCCGAGGCGGAAGCCGCCCCCGGGAAATAGGTCCCGCCGGAGATGTCGAGCAGGTCGATCAGGTCCGGCCCAAGCGCCGCGGCAACCTCGATTGCGTCCTGTGTGGACAGGCCCCCGTCCAGCTGATCCGTCGCGTTCAGCTTCAGCGCGACGGGGAAGTCCGGCCCCACGGCCGCGCGGACTTCGGTCGCGACCTCGAGCACGATGCGCATGCGTTCGGCGATGCTGCCGCCGTAGCCATCCGTCCGCCGGTTGAAAAGCGGCGACAGGAACTGGCTTAGAAGGAAACCGTGGGCCGCATGGAGCTCGACCCCGCCGAAGCCCGCGTTCTTCGCCCGGCGCGCGGTGGCTGCGAAGGCGCCAGGCAGCGCCGCGATCTCGTCCGACGACATCTCCCGGCATTTCAGGCCGGGCAGGTCCAGCGCGCTGGGGCCCGCGGGCGTGCCGATGGGCGGATGGGCCAGTGCGCCGGCATGGCCCAGTTGCAGCCAGACGGGCATGCCCGCCTTGATGCCGGCATAGGCCAGACGCGCGAAAAGGGGCGTATTGGCGTGATCGTCCAGAACAAGGTTGCCGGGCTTCTCGGCAAAGGCGCCCGAACCCTGAACCTCTCCCACGATGGCCGCCGCAGCACCACCCTCGGCCCAGCGGCGATAGAGGCGTATCTGCGACCGTGTCGGATCGCCCCGGCCATCCCCCAGCGAATCCGACATCGCCGCCTTGACGATACGGTTCTTCAGCTCGGCCCCGCAGGGCAGGACAAGCGGGCGGAAAAGGATATCGGACGGGACAGGTTCGGACATGGGGCGCACTTGACCACGGGGATGCTGCGATTGCAAACGCCCGCGCCGGTGACCAGCACGGGCGGAACCGGGCCTAGCCGGCCTTGGCAAGTGTCCCGTTCAGCCGGGCCTTCGCCGCGTCGTATTCCGCGGCGAAGCGTTCGACCAGCTTTGCGGCGGGCAGGACCTCCTTGACGGAGCCGACCCCCTGACCGGCCCCCCAGATCTCCTTCCAGCTTTTCGGCTTGGTGCGGCCTTCGCTGAAGTTCATCGCCGACGGGTCCGACACTTCCAGGTTGTCCGGGTCCATCCCCGCCGCGGCAATCGACGGCTTCAGGTAGTTGCCCCAGACCCCGGTGAAGAGGTTCGAATAGACGATGTCGCTGGCACCGCTGTCTACGATCATCTTCTTGTAGCCCTCGACGGCGTTGGCCTCCTCCGTCGCGATGAAGGCCGAGCCGATATAGGCGAAGTCCGCACCCATGGCCTGCGCGGCCAGGATCGCGTCGCCACTGGCGATGGAGCCGGACAGCGCCAGCGGCCCGTCGAACCATTCGCGGATCTCCTGAACCAGCGCGAAGGGCGACAGCGCACCCGCATGCCCGCCCGCACCGGCGGCCACGGCGATCAGGCCGTCGGCGCCTTTCTCGATCGCCTTGTGGGCGAACTTGTTGTTGATCACGTCATGCATCGAGATCCCGCCGCAGCTGTGTGCGGCCTCGTTCACCCATTCCTGCGCGCCAAGCGAAGTGATCCAGACCGGCACGTTGTGCTTGGCACAGAGCTCGACATCGCGTTCCAGCCGCCCGTTCGACCGGTGCACGATCTGGTTCACGGCATAGGGCGCGGCGGGCGTGTCGGGGTTCGCCTGGTTGTACTTGTCCAGTTCCTCGTTGATGCGGGTCAGCCAGCGCACCAGCTCGATGGGCTCGCCCTCCTTTTCGCGCGCGTTCAGCGCCGGAAAGGACCCCACGATCCCCGCCTTGCACTGGGCGATGACGAGATCGGGGTTGGAAATGATGAACAGGGGCGAGCCGATCAGCGGCAGGCGCAGTTTGCTTAGAACCTCAGGTACGGACAAGGCTGTCTCCTCTTGTATCTCTCTGCCGCGCGCCCGTCCCCTCCAAGGACGGCCGGACGCTAAACCAGCATCCCCCGGCACGCGGCGCCAATGGCACGGGAGGACCCTACAACCTGATTTTCTGCTGCGCCTGCATAATCAAACGGCAACAGCCCGGGACCCTACGTCAAAAGAAGCGACTGCGTCGGGGGCGGGGGAGCCGGTCACGACGCAGGTGGTCACGCCGACGCGCTTTGCGTGAAATACGGGATGTCGCGAACGAGGGTCTGCGACGGCAGGGGCGATACACGACAAACAACCCCCGTGATGCATCTGCACCTGGAAGACGCTTCGCCGACATTCCCTAAAGTAGCGAACCTCTCACTCGAAAGACTCCCGAAGCAAATGCTCGCCGGCGGACGTCATGCCTGGGAAGAGCGCCGTTTGAAACCGGTTCTAACGGTCTCCGCATTGATAGCGTGTGCAGGCATGGACGTCTGGCGGCCGTGATGAGCATAGTCCAAATCCAATGGGGCTTCTGTCTGACTTAGGCCGTGGGCAAGAAGACAGAGATTGTGGTCCCAGCCTTGGAAGAGGCAATCGTCAGCCCGCCACCGAATTGCTTGGAGACGCCGAAAGCCATGGAAAGCCCCAGCCCGGTGCCTTTTCCGACCGGCTTTGTGGTAAAGAAGGGTTCCAGCACATTGGGCAGAATATGAGCTGGGATACCGTCTCCGCTGTCCTCAACTGAAATGCGCACATAGGAACCTATGCCAATGCGGGACCCGTCGGCCAGAACCTGCTCCTCGTCAAGCCACACCACGTTACTGGAAATCTTCAGTTCGCCGCCGCGTGGCATGGCATCGACCGCATTCACGACCAGGTTAATCAGCGCCGACAGAAGTTGCGCCCGGTCCGCTAGGAATTTCTGGTTTTCGTGCCCCGCCTCAACCTTGATAGAGACCGATGTCGGGATCAGCCGCTTCGTCAGCGCCACAAGTCCCTGAAGAACATCAGCCCCGTCCTGTGGGGCCAGCGTCATACGGTCTTTCCGGGCAAACGCCAGCAATTGCTTTACTGTCCTGGCTGCCTGCCGAGCGGCGAACGAGGCTTCGTTGATTGCGGCGACGCGTTCATCCGGATCTTCAATAAGTGTCGCGAGTTCGAGATGGCCCAGAATTGCGGTCAGGTTGTTATTGAAATCGTGCGCAACCCCTCCTGCAAGACGTCCGATTGCGGCCATCTTTTCCGATTGAAGCAATCGCAAGTTAGCCTCGGCGGCCTCGATCCGAAGCTTGCGTGACATCCGCGCAGCGGCAACGAAATAGTACAAAAGCGCACTTCCGCAGACAAGAAGCCCCAGCTTGGCGAACGGATCGCTGAACTGTGGAATGAGCGTTACGAAGACCGCGGAAATGACAGTCGCCAGTACGGCAACCTCTCCGTAAACCACGATGGGCGCGGTATCGCTGCGCCTTACGAGGTAGACCAGAATGCAGCCAATCAAGGCAGACCCGCAGATCGATAACGCCCTGTCCTCCGCACATATCATGATGGCGGGCATCCAGAGAAAGCTGATCAACAGCAGGATAAAGATCAGGCTTGCAATCACCTCGTCTCTCTGTGTCGCGCGTGCCCGACGCGACTTGAGAAACCAGTAATAGGTGGCATGTGCGACAAGAAAGAAAAAAGACCAGGCCCAGGCGCTTGTCCAGCCCGTGTAGGCGTAAAGAAGGCCACTTCCCAAAGCCACTCCAAGAAGCCTGACAGCGACCTCGCCAGGCTGGCCATACTCCAGATGGAATTGGCGCTTGAGTTCTTCGGAAGAATCGTGGCGGTCACTCAACCGATAGATCTCCTTGCTTTTGCTTTGCGCCGTTGCGTGACCAAGACAACCGTCCGAAATACCTTACTGCTTTCGGGTCAGTTCACAAGGCAATGGCAGCGGGCATGGCATGGCTGCTGCGGTAACCCGTTGGAACTGCGCACTTTCGCAAATCAGCGCGCTTCGGTCGATTGGTTAAGAAACAACCTACACGATGCACGCACGCCCAGTTTCACTGGCCGCGACGGACCAGGCTGGGACCGGAAGGTGCCCGCAACGGGCAGCCAGTCCGGCAGGGGCGTCGCGATTTGCTTGACGGTGATCTTCCGACCAACGTTCGAAGCGCCTGAAAGCGTATTGCAGGGATTCAAGTCGGACCGAATGTTGAACACATCCCGGCATTAACGATGAATCTTTGATCATACGACGACAGGCCGGCCGGCGCGCGCGGATGCCACTACAGGCACAGCAGAGCCGTTTCATAGGGTGGTCCCATGCGCGGCATCTAGGGTTCCGTTCCCACGGGAAGCAGGTCCGAGAGATGCCGCCGGGGCGCACCCTCGCCCCGGTACACGGCGGGGCAAAAACCCGGGAGACCAGCGCTGTTCAATGGCTAAGGGCCGGTCTCCATCCTTTCGTTCGGGGTCTGGCTGAAGACACGAACAACAGGGATCAAGAAGATGAAAAAACTGACGACGACCGCGCTCGCCACCCTGGCGATGCTTGCCTCGCCCGCGATGGCCGAGGAAAAGGACAGCTTCAAGGTCGCCTGGTCGATCTACGTGGGCTGGATGCCGTGGGGCTATATCGAAGAGTCCGGCATCATGGACAAGTGGGCCGACAAGTACGGCATCGATGTCGAGATCGTGCAGATCAACGATTACATCGAGTCCATCAACCAGTACACCGCCGGCGCCTTCGACGGTGTTTCGGCCACCAACATGGACACGCTTTCGATCCCGTCGGGCGGGGGCGTGGACACCACCGCGCTGATCGTGGGCGATTATTCCAACGGCAACGACGCGGTGATCCTGAAGGGGGAGGGCACCCTGGAAGACCTCGCCGGCAAGCCCGTGCATCTGGTGGAGCTTTCCGTCTCCCACTACCTGTTGGCCCGTGCGCTGGAAAGCGCGGGGCTGGCGGAACGGGATCTGGCGGGGGTCGTGAATACCTCGGACGCCGACATGATCGCGGCCTATGCCACGTCCGACGTGGAAGCGGTGGTGACGTGGAACCCGCTTGTATCGACCATCATGGAAGAGCCCGGCGCCAACATGCTGTTCGACAGTTCCGACATCCCGGGCGAGATCATCGACCTGATGGTCGTGAACACCGAAACGCTGGCCGACAATCCCGATTTCGGCAAGGCCATGGTGGGCGCATGGTACGAGGCGATGGCACTGATGTCGTCGGACAGCGCGGAGGGCAAGGACGCCCGCGAATGGATGGCCGCCGCGTCCGGCACCGATCTGGCGGGCTATGACGCGCAGCTGGCCTCGACGGAGATGTTCTTTGCGCCCGAAGCGGCGGTGGACTTCACGCTGGGATCCGAACTGCCGGCGACCATGACAGCGGTGGCGGAATTCCTGTTCGACAAGGGCATCCTTGGCGAAGGCGCGCCATCGGCCGATTTCGTGGGCGTCGAATACCCGACCGGAGAGGTCACGGGCGACACGAACAACGTCAAGTTCCGCTTCGACGACACGTACATGAGCATGGCGGCGGAGGGCAAACTCTGAGACCCTCGGTCGCCACGACCCAGCCGGAAGCGGGG
>TARA_R110002020_G_scaffold266184_7_pt1 | contig 10603 bp, 9 predicted proteins | sample TARA_R110002020 | Tara Oceans TARA_R110002020 (sample SAMEA4396489) | marine metagenome | biome: Westerlies Biome; feature: [MES] marine water layer (ENVO:01000295) within the mesopelagic zone...; material: water (ENVO:00002006), including particulate matter (ENVO:01000060) such...
AGCCAGATCAGGATCAAAAGATTCGCGCCTGAAGGCGCTCCTACAAGGGGTTGTCGTCGGTTAGCCAGGCGGCGTCCCAATACGGGTAATCACCGATCCGGCCAACCAGTCCCGCGCGCAGCGGGTTGGCCACCAGATACCGCGCTGCTTTTCGCAGGCCTGCTTCACTGCGCACCGCCCGGTCATGAAAGCCCCGCGCCCAAAGCACGCCAGATCTGCCTGCGTCCCGGTTGAACTTCGCCGCGGTCACACCCTTGGCATGTCCGACCGTCTTCGCGAGGTTGCCCTGGGGCTCAAGCACCAATAATCCGTGCCAGTGATCCGGCATTAGCACCCAAGCCAGGAGTCGGGAATCAGGCCAATTTTCAGGCTTGGAAACCAGTCGGGACATGACGCTCGCAGAAGCCCAGTCGGTGAAAACCCTTTCCCGGCCGTGGGTCGCAAAGGTCAGGAAATAACCTTGGCCGGACAAGGACCGACGGCCAACCCGCAGCGATTTTTGTCCCGGCGAATCCAGTACATACGGCATGCCCCAAGCCTGGCCGGCAGCCCGCCGCCCCACCATCAGCAATCCCTCACACCCGCTGTAGGAGCGCCTTCAGGCGCGAGTTCCTTCTTTGCCAAAGGCAAAGTCAAAAGATTCGCGCCTGAAGGCGCTCCTACAGGGACAATCCGCCATAATCCGGGCATGAACTTGCCTGATCGAACTGAACTGAGGCTGCAATGGACCCGCCAGGCGCTGGCGGATCCGGAGGCGTTGCTGGTGCGGGCGTCGAATGACGCGAGTTTCCGCAGCTACTGGCGCGCGCAGTCGGCGGGGCGGGCGTGGATCGTGATGGATGCGCCGCCGGACAGGGAAGACATCAGGCCCTGGCTGGACGTTGCCCAGCGCCTGGCGCAGGCCGGCCTGCACGTGCCCGATATCCAGGCCGCCGACCCGCAGCGCGGTTTCGTGCTGATGGAGGACCTGGGCGACCGCATCCTGCTGCCCGAGCTCAACGGCACCAATGTCGATCGCCTCTACGGCGACGCGATGGACGCGCTGCTGGCCATGCAGCAAAACGCCGACACCACCGGCCTGCCCGAATACGACGAAGCGCGCCTGGTCGCCGAGATGGAGCTGATGCCGGAATGGTTCCTCAAGCGCCACCTGGGTTTTGCGCCCGAGTGCGAACAGTGGGACATCGTTGAATCCGCCTTCCGCGCGCTGGTGACCAGCGCCCAGGCGCAGCCGCAGGTGTTCGTGCACCGCGACTACCACTCGCGCAACCTGCTGGTCACCGACGAACATTCGCCGGGCGTCATCGATTTCCAGGACGCCGTGCGCGGGCCGGTCACCTACGACCTGGTTTCGCTGCTGCGCGACTGCTACATCGAATGGCCCAACGAACGCGTTGAACAATGGGCCGCCGACTACCGCGAAAAACTCGCCGCCGCCGGCGTATCGGTGCCCGACGCCGCCACCTTCCTTCGTGCCTTCGACCTGATGGGCCTGCAGCGCCACATCAAGGTGCTGGGCATCTTTTGCCGGCTCTGGTACCGCGACGGCAAGGCGGGTTACCTGCAGGACCTGCCGCTGGTGTGGAAGTACACGCGCGAGGTCGGTCTGCGGCATCCGGAAACGGCCGAACTCGTGCAACTGATCGAAACCGCCATCGGCGACCGCGACATCACGCTCCCTGTGGGAGGGACTTCAGTCCCGAAAGGCATCGGGACTGAAGTCCCTCCCACAGAAAGCAACAAGGGCCCGAGCCGGTGAAAGCCCTGATCTTCGCCGCCGGCAAGGGCGAGCGCATGCGCCCGCTGACCGACACCACGCCCAAGCCGCTGCTGCCCGTGCGCGGCAAGCCGCTGATCGAATGGCACCTGGAAAAACTCGCGGCGCTGGGCGTGCAGGACGTGGTGGTCAACACGTCCTGGCTGGCCCACGCCTTCGAGCCCGCGCTGGGGCAGGGCGAACGCTGGGGCCTGCGCCTGCACTATTCGCACGAAGGCCCCGAGCCGCTGGAAACCGGCGGCGGCATGCTGCACGCGCTGCCGCGCCTGGGCAACGAGCCCTTCCTGGCGGTGAACGCCGACATCTGGTGCGATTACGACTTCGCCCGCCTGCCGCGCGAACCCGCCGGCCTGGCCCACCTGGTGCTGGTGGACAACCCGGCCCACAACCCCGAAGGCGACTTCGCCCTGCTGGGCGACGGCAGCATGCAACCCGCCGGCGAGCAGCGGCTCACGTTTTCCGGCATCGGCGTGTACCGGCCGGTGCTGTTCAACAACTGGCGCAGCGTCATCGGCGCCGCCGCCGGCGCCGAGCTCGACCCCCCGCGTTTCCGCCTGGCGCCCCTGCTGCGCGCCGCCATGCGCGCGGGCCAGGTGACCGGCGAACACCACCGCGGCACCTGGACCGACGTCGGTACCCCCGAGCGCCTGGCCGCGCTGGGTTAAACCCGCGGCAAAACGCGCACCCGGTCACGAAACCCGCAAATAAGCCGGGTCTGGTTTAGCCGCGCCTCAGCCTGCCCGGCCAACCCGTGACTTGCTTCCTTGAACAAGCCCGCGAAATCACCCCTAATGCCCGGATGCTCAAATCCGCCGCCCGCTCCGCGCAGCTGATGCTCTGCCATGTCCTGGAAGGGGACCTGGCCGGCCTGCCCGCGCACGAACGCCGCGAACAATACCGCCGCCAGATCCAGATGCTGCACGGCGCCATGAGCAAACTGCTGCTGGGCATGGCCGTGATGGCCGCCCTGGTGCTGGCCTACGAAGCCTTCGTGCTGCCGGCCCTGCCGTCGCGGCTGGTGCTGCAGGCCGGCGGCGTGGCGCTGCTGGTGGCCATGGCGGTGCGCTACCGCACGGTGGTGTCGATCCGCCGCCGCCGGGCCCTGGGCATGGTGTTCCTGGCGCTGCTGCTGGCCTGCCTGGCCGTGGGCGCGGTGGAATGGACCGGGCCTTCGCTGCTGCCGATGGCGGTGTTCCTGCTGCTGCCGGTTACCTGGCTGCCGCTGTTGGTGAAACCGCACATCACCTTCGGCGGCCTGGCCCTGTGCACCGTGGTGGTGGTGGCCCTGCTGCTGGAATCGTCGGCGCCCGCCGGCGAAGTGCGGCTGTTCGCCTTTTACTATTTCCTTAGCGCCAGCGGCGGCCTGGTGCTGCGCCGCGCCCGCAGCAACCTGGCCAACCGCCTGGACAAGCAGGTCGAATCCCTGTGGCAGCGCGCCGTCAGCGACCCGCTTACCGGCCTGCTGAACCGCCAGGGCTGGCTGAACCTGGCCGGCACCGCCATGGCCGACGCCCTGCGCAACGGCCACGTGCCGGCGGTGCTGTTCATCGACGTCGACCACTTCAAGAAAACCAACGACCAGCACGGCCACCTGGCCGGCGACGAACTGCTGCGCGCCCTGGGCCAGATCATCGATTCGCGCATCGGCCCCGGCGAATACAGCGCCCGTCTTGGCGGCGAAGAGTTCGCCTGCCTGCTGCCAAACACCACGGTGGAAAACGCCCGCCGCTTCGCCGAACGCCTGGCCGCCGACTACCGCCAGCGCGCCCGCGATTTCGGTTCGACCCTGAGCATCGGCATCGCCACCCACGAAGAAGGCGACGTGCTCAACGACCTGCTGGCCCGCGCCGACGCGGCCCTGTACCAGGCCAAGCGCAGCGGCCGCGACCAGGTGGTCGTCAGCCAATAACCGCCCCCTGTAGGAGCGCCTTCAGGCGCGAATCTTTTGCTTTTGCCTTCGGCAAAGAAGAGATTCGCGCCTGAAGGCGCTCCTACAAACGGTTGTGGCACGATGTTGGTCTGCAAACCACGCCCCTACCCAAATGACCGAACTCGTCCCCGTCCTGCTTTCCGGCGGCTCCGGCACCCGCCTGTGGCCGCTTTCGCGCGAAACCCACCCCAAGCAGTTCCAGCCGCTGGTGGGGGAAAAGTCGCTGCTGCAGGCCACCTGGGAACGCCTGGAGGGCCTGGACGGCCTGGCCGCGCCGATCGTGGTGGCCAACGAAGACCACCGCTTCATGGTGGCCGAACAGCTGCGCCGCGTGGGCGCCGCGCCCAGCGCCATCGTGCTTGAACCGGTGGGCCGCAACACCGCCCCGGCCATCGCCGTCGCCGCCCTGCAGGCCCGCGCCGGCGGCGCCGACCCGCTGCTGCTGGTGCTGCCTTCCGACCACGTGATTGCCGACGAAGCCGGTTTTCGCGCCGCCGTGCTGTCCGCCTGCGAAGCGGCCGGGCAGGGCGCCCTGGTCACCTTCGGCATCGTGCCCACCGGCCCGGAAACCGGCTACGGCTACATCAAGGCCGCGATGCCCCCTGTAGGAGCGCCTTCAGGCGCGAATCCTTTGACTTTGCCTTCGTCAAAGAAGGGATTCGCGCCTGAAGGCGCTCCTACAGTCATGCCGGTAGAAGCCTTCGTCGAAAAACCCGACAAAACAACGGCGGAAACCTACATCGCCAGCGGCGACTACTTCTGGAATTCCGGCATGTTCCTCTTCCGCGCCTCGGCCTACCTGGCCGAGCTGGAAAAACACGCCCCGGCCATGGTCGCCGCCGCCCGCGAATCGCTGGAAAAAGCCCAGCGCGACGTCGATTTCCTGCGCCTGGACCGCGCCGCCTTCGAAGCCTGTCCGGCCGATTCCATCGACTACGCCGTCATGGAAAAAACCGACAAGGCCGCCGTGCTGCCCATCAACCTGGGCTGGAACGACGTGGGCAGCTGGAAAGCCCTGTGGGAAATCGCCGACCAGGACCCCGACGGCAACGCCCACCATGGCGACGTCATCGCCCTGGACTGCCGCAATACCCTGGCCTGGGGCGGCCGCCGGCTGGTCAGCCTGCTGGGCCTGGACGACGTGATCGTGGTGGACACCGACGACGCCCTGCTGGTGGCCGCGCGCGACCAGGTGCAGCAGGTGAAGGACATCGTGGCCCGCCTGAAGGAAGAAGGCCGGCCCCAGGCCAGCATCCACCGCAAGGTCTACCGCCCCTGGGGCAGCTACGACGGCATAGACAGCGGCGAACGTTTCCAGGTGAAGCGCATTGTTGTTAATCCCGGCGCCGCGTTAAGCCTGCAGATGCACCACCACCGCGCTGAACACTGGATTGTGGTTAGCGGCTCTGCCCGCGTTACCTGCGATGACCGGGTGTTCCTGCTGGCCGAAAACCAGAGCACCTACATCCCCCTGGGCAGCAAACACCGGCTGGAAAACCCGGGGAAGGTACCGCTGGAACTGATCGAAGTGCAGTCCGGCAGTTACCTCGGTGAAGACGACATCGTGCGCTTCGAGGATGTTTACGGCCGGCAGCAGGGCTGAACGGGTTATCGCCGTCAGTCAAGCCCGCGAGAATCTTTCCCGGCTGTAATTCCTACACGATTCCGGCTGCTAGGCTCTTTGCTCCCTGTCCTGTCCGGCGCCGCAGTCCGTTATCCCCCCGTATGGACTACCTGCAGTTCTGGCAAGCACTAGAGCCCGCCCATTGGGCGCGCGCGGCCTTTTCCCTGGCCGTGGTGGCCCTGCTTATCCCGCTTACGCTGCCCCTGGCCCAGCGCTGGGGCCTGCTGGACAACCCCGGCGGCCGCAAGGACCACGCCTGCCCGATTCCGGTAACCGGCGGCGCGGTGATCCTGCTCGCCATCGTGGCCGGCTTCTTCGTTTTCGAACCCAACTGGAACCTGCGCGTAGCCACTTTCCTGGTGGGCGCCCTGGGCCTGGTGGTGGTGGGCCAGCTGGACGACAAATACGACCTGCGCTGGACCTGGCGCATCGGCGCCCAGGCGCTGGCGGCCCTGGCGCTGTACTGGCTGGCCGGCGTGCAGGCCAGCAACCTGCAGGATGTTTTCGGTTTCATGGGCGCCAACATCGGGCTGCTGGCGCTACCGTTCACCGTTTTCGTGGTGGTGGGCATCATCAATGCCCTGAACATGGCCGACGGCGTTGATGGCCTGGCCGGTTCGCTGGCGCTGGTGTCGCTGATGCTGTTCACCTGTTTCGCCCTGTACGCCGGCGACATGGACCTGGCTGTGCGCCTGCTGTCGCTGGCGGCGGCGGTGGTCGGCTTCCTCATCTGGAATACGCGCCTGCCCTGGCAGCCGCGCGCAAGAGTATTCCTGGGCAACGGCGGCAGCATGCTGCTGGGTTTCATCATTGCCTGGGCGGCGCTGCGGCTTACCCAGAACCCGGCGCACCCGGTTTCCCCGGTGCTGGCCCCCTACACCCTGGCCCTGCCGCTGATTGATTGCGTGGTGCTGATGCTGCGCCGCTACCGCCGCGGCGCCTCGCCCTTCAAGGCCGACCGCAACCACATGCACCACCTGCTGCTGGACGCCGGCTACCGGCCCTTCCTGGTGGTGCTGCTGATGGCCGGCGGTTCGCTGGCGCTGGGCATCGCCGCCGCGGTGGCGGTGAAGACCGGCGTGTACCGGCCGGTGCTGGTGGGCTGCTTCTTCATCCTGCTGGGCGGCTGGTACCTGTTCACCCGCAATCGCGACGTTGCCGTGGCCCGCCTGCGCCGCCTGCGCGGTGGCGGCGAGGCACCGCGAGAGGCGCTGCGCGCCGCAAAGGAAGCCGGCGAACACTGATGATCGACCTCCACTGCCACATGCTACCGGGCATCGACGATGGCCCGACCAGCCTCGAAGTGTCCCTGGCCATGGCCCGGCAGGCCGTGGACGACGGCATCCGTTTCACCGCCTGCACGCCGCATATCTATCCGGGCCTGTACGAAAACAATCGGGCTGGCATCGAACAGGCCGTGGAAGACTTCCGCCGCGAACTCGCCGCCGCGAAGATCCCGCTGCAGCTGGGCGTGGGCGCCGACACCCACCTGGCGCCCGACCTGGTGGGCGGCATCCGCAGCGGCCGCGTGCCCACCATTTGCGGCAGCCGCTACCTGCTGCTGGAGCCGCCGCACCACGTGGCGCCGCCGCGTTTCACCGAAAGCGTGTTCAACCTGATGGCCGCCGGCTACATCCCCGTCATCACCCACCCCGAACGGCTGGCCTGGATCGAAAACCACTACGCCGTCTTCGGCGATCTGGTGAAACAGGGCGCCTGGATGCAGCTCACCGCCGGCAGCCTGACCGGCCGCTTCGGCAAGCGCCCGCAGTACTGGAGCGAGCGCATGCTGGACGAAGGCCTGGTGCACATCCTGGCCACCGACTCGCACCATTGCGACAAACGCCCACCGCTGCTGGCCGAAGGCCGCGAGGCCGCCGCCCGCCGCCTGGGCGCGGAAGAAGCGCATCATCTGGTCGATACCCGCCCGCAGGCGATTTTGGACGACCTGCCGCCGGCCGCCGTGCCGCCCCTGCCCGACATGGCCAAACCCGGGCCGCACAAACCCGGGCTTTGGCAGCGGCTGTTTGGCAGCCCATAATCCCAATCCCCCCGAATGAGCCGAATGAATATGAACAGCCTCGTGCTCCGGAGTGTGTTCGCCGCCCTGCTGCTATCGCTTCTGGCGGCTTGTGCGACTTCGACCAGTGGCGCCGTGCGCAGTGGCACCGCCAAGGCCGTGACGTCCACCACCGAACTGCCCGCCCCGGACACCACCAGCGAAAGTGGCGCCTACATCGGCGTTTCCGATTACCGCATCGGCGCCCTGGACCTGCTGCAGATCAGCGTCTTCCAGCTCGACGACCTGGACCGCGAAGTGCGCGTCAACTCCAGCGGCATGATTTCGCTGCCGCTGGTGGGCGCCGTCACCGCCGGTGGCAAGACCGTGCCGGAGCTCGAGCAGGAGATCGCAGCCAAGCTGAAGGAAAACTACCTGCAGAACCCGCAGGTCAGCGTGTTCGTGAAGGAGTTCACCAGCCAGCGCGTCACCGTCGAAGGCGCGGTGAACAAGCCGGGCATCTTCCCGATTACCGGGCGCACTTCGCTGCTGCAGGCCGTCGCGTTGTCGGAGGGCCTGCATCCGCTGGCGGACCCGTCGTCGGTGATTGTTTTCCGCACCATCGAAGGGCAGCGCATGGCGGCGCTGTTCGACCTGCGCGCGATTCGCGCGGGCAATGCCGAAGACCCGCAGATCTACGGCGACGACATCGTCGTGGTTGACCAGTCGGGCGGCAAGACCGCGCTCAAGACGATCACCGACAGCCTGCGCGGCATTGTCGGCTTCCGCACCTTCTGATTCGCCAGGGCCCCGCTACGAATGAACAACGAGAACCAAGACGGCCAGGGCGCCGGCCTGCCAACCCCGGCATCGCCGCAGGGCCAGCAGGCGCTGGCCATCCAGCGCAACCAGGCGCTCAGCCTGGACCTGCGCAGCAGCGAGCAGGCCGCCGACAGCGACGAAATCAACCTGCTCGACTACTGGCGCATCATCGTAAAGCGCCGCTGGACGGTGCTGGCGACGCTGGGCATCGTGCTGGCCACCACCCTTGTGGGCACGCTGCTGATGACGCCGATCTACCGCGCCACCACCACGGTGCAGATCGAGCGCGACACCATCAAAGTGGTCGACGTAGAAGGCCTGACCCCCACCGAAAGCCCCGCCGACCGCGACTTCTACCAGACCCAGTACGAACTGCTGAAGAGCCGATCGCTGGCGCAGCGCGTGATCGCCCAGTTGGACCTGCCCAACGACCCCGTTTACCAGGCCATGAACCGTCCCTCGCCGTGGAAGGCGCTATTGGGCGGTGGTGCCGATGACGAAGAAGAGCTGAGCGCCGCCGAGGCCGACTCGCGCGAGGACCGGAAGCTCAGCGGCATGACCTCGGCCTTCCTGTCCAACCTGAGCATCGAACCGGTTCGCAACTCGCGCCTGGTGCGCGTGCATTTCGACAGCCCGGACGCGGCGTTCTCGCAGAAGGTCGTCAATGCGGTGGCCGAGGCCTACATCGCGACCAACCTGGATCGGCGTTTCGACGCCTCGTCCTATGCCAAGACCTATCTGGAAGACCGCCTCGAGCAGCTGAAGCTGAAGTTGCAGGATTCCGAAATCGAACTCGTGGAGTTCGCCCAGAAGGAACGCATCGTCGATGCCAACGACGGCTCGTCGCTATCCACGCAGAGCCTGGAAGAGCTGAACACCGCCGTCGCCAAGGCCCAGGACGAACGCATCCGCGCCGAAGCCCGCTGGCGCCAGGCCGAAGCTGCCACCGGCATGGGCCTGGCCAGCGTGCTGGACAGCCCGATCATCCAGACCCTGCAGGGCACCCGCGCCCAGCTGCAGGCCGACTACCAGGACAAGCTGAGCGTCTACAAGCCGGCCTTCCCGGAAATGCAGCAGCTCAAGGCCCAGATCGAAGAGCTGGATAAGCAGATCAACGCCGAGGTGGCCAACATCAAGGCCTCAATCCGCGCTGGCTACCAGGCTGCGCTGCAGCAGGAAACCCTGCTCAAGGAACAGGTGAACACCCTGAAGGATGAAGTGCTCGACCTGCAAAGCCGGTCGATCCAGTACAACATCCTCAAGCGCGAAGTGGACACCAACCGCCAGCAGTACGACGCGCTGCTGCAGCGCTACAAGGACGTTGGCATCGCCGGCGGCGTGGGCACCAACAATATTTCCATCGTTGACCGCGCTGAAGTGCCGGTGGGCAAGCACAAGCCGCGCCTTGCGCTGAACCTGGCCGTCGGTCTGCTGCTGGGCCTGTTCGGCGGCGTGCTGCTGGCCTTCGTGTTCGAACATCTGGACGACACCCTGAAGTCGCCGGAAGACGTCGAAAAGCAGCTCGGCATGTCCGTTCTGGGCGTTATCCCGCTGCTGAAGGCGCCGATGACGCCGACCCGTGCGTTGGAGGACCCTCGTTCGGCCTTCGCCGAGGCCTACCGTTCCGTGCGAACCGCGCTGCAGTTCTCCACGGATACCGGCGTGCCTCGCTGCCTGTTGGTCACCAGCGCGACGCCGGCCGAAGGCAAGTCCACGACGGCGCTTACCCTGGCCAAGAACTTCGCACAGCTGGGCAAGCGCGTGTTGATCATTGATGCAGACCTGCGCAACCCGTCGCTGCACCGTACGCTTGGCAAGAACAACGAGCTGGGCCTGTCGAACTACCTGGCCGGCGCCTCGAAGGCCACCGAAGTCATCCAGGCCACCGAGACCCCGGGCCTGATGTACATGCCCACCGGCCCGCTGCCGCCGAACCCGGCCGAACTGCTGATGGGCCCGAAGATGGTGAGCCTGGTGTCGATTGCCAGCGAGAAGTTCGACCAGGTGATTATCGATGGGCCGCCGGTGATGGGCCTGGCCGACGCGCCGATCCTGGCCAACCTGGCGCACGGCACCTTGCTGGTGGTGGAAGCCGGCGAAACCCGCATCGGCGTGGCGAAGAACGCACTTAAGCGTCTGTACGCGGCGCGCGCGCACGTCATTGGCGCGTTGCTCACGAAGTTCAGCGCCAAACATGCCGGCTATGGCTACGGCTACGGCGGCTACAACTACTACTCCTACGGCGCCCAGGCCGACACCAAGAAGCTGGCCCACCGGCGATGAACGAAGGGGTGGGGCACGCACTGGACCAGGCTATTGCGTTCTGGCGTGCGCCCGCCCTGCTGGCCAATGCCCGCCATCGCCCGCTTCCCGACGATGTATTGGACGTAGTGCGCATCGCTGCCGGCGACAGCAACGCGGCGGGGCAGGGCGCCGAAGCCACCGGCGCCG
>TARA_R110002020_G_scaffold29814_4_pt1 | contig 10601 bp, 9 predicted proteins | sample TARA_R110002020 | Tara Oceans TARA_R110002020 (sample SAMEA4396489) | marine metagenome | biome: Westerlies Biome; feature: [MES] marine water layer (ENVO:01000295) within the mesopelagic zone...; material: water (ENVO:00002006), including particulate matter (ENVO:01000060) such...
GTGCTAATATACAAAAAATATATATATAAAAAAAGAACCCTAGATTTACACCTAGGGTTCAGAGCGTTTTGCAGAGTAAAACCAACAAAAAATCTCTACGCTTCGCTTTTATTCACAATCAAACATGATGGCTCTTTGTACAACAGTAGCAGGATCTACTATATCATCTCCTCCACCACTTTGTTTTACAACTAGTTTAAATGCATATCTAAATCCATCTTGTAAATTACTTATATTATAAAATATTGGATCACCACTTGCTAATATTGCAGGATCTATATTACCATTACCTGGAGCATTATGAAATATCCAAGCATTATCATCACAAGTTAAACATTGATAATATACTTGAACTTCAGCTAATGAATCCCAATTAGCACCTTCCCATCCTAATGTAACTGTCCAAGCTCCTGTATTACTTCTTTCTTTTTTTGCTATATAAAACAAAGGAATATGCCATTGTATGCTATTACCATCTGATAATGCTAATGCAAATCTTTGAAGTGTCATATCTAATCTCTCACCACATTTAGCTTTAAGAGGAGATCCCTTTGTTTCAACTTGCCATAAGTCTCCTTCAAAACCGCTTGAATTGGTATCTACAGTTAAACCTTGTTCAACCATTTCTTTTGAACTCATTGCAGGACAACAATTATTACATCTAGCAACACATTCTCTACATACAACTTCTTCACATTTTTCAGGTAAGTTTACATAACCATCTCTACCAACAGACACTACTTGATCACAGCGTTTATATAAACCTACTCCTGTTGTTTCAAGAGGTCTGTCCTTACAAGCGCAAGGTGATGATTTAGTATGTCCACATGTTTTACAAGCCATTTCTTTATTTTTTAATTATTATGTACAACTTCCAGCTGCTATAGTTTCATGTCCTGCCGCACCAGCTGCATTACGCCAATGAGGAGCTGTATGATTATATTGTGCAACTTTTCTACTAGTACTTCCTTTAACTGCAGAGTTATATTGACAATACCATTCTCCATCAACTAATTCATTATTAGCTACTCCTGCATCTCCTTTAATACATGCTGCTCGTGTTGTATAAGCTCTATTAGCACTATCAAATTCAAGACCACCAGCATTGTATATTCTTACACAATTAGCAGGTCCTGCTGCAGCTACTGTACCAGCAGCTTGACATGTATATGGAGCTGAACCATCTCTAGCATATAAACTTATTGCTTGACCACCATCGGTACCTGTCATATGATTACAACTAGAAATTAAATTAGCACATTTATTATATGCTGAATTTGGTGCACTAGAATAAGATTGTACTAATCCTAGTATAAAGTTTTTAAAGTCTGTATTTGTAGAAGCAAAGGTAAATCCATTTTCTATATTAGACATTAAATTAAATTGAGCAGATTCTTTAATTCTAGTTAAACCTGTCATTGTATTATGAGTTGTAGTTGCTCCTTCATATGGAACCGCAAGAGGAGCAATACCATCTAACATAAAGTTAGTTAAACCAACTGGGAATTTTACATTTCCTGCCATAACACCGTCTAATTCTCTTTGTTTAAGTTTTTTACCTGTTATAGCACCAACCATTTGTAACAACGTTCCTGCTGTTTCATCAACAGATCCATTAATCATTGGAACTAATGTAAATTTAAATCCATTAGGGAATTGAGGATTAGTCATAGATTTTGAACTTGCCCAAGTTGTATAAGCTGTTCCGTTTAATAAGTCTACTATTTCGTCATAGTTATTTTTATAAATAGTGGTAGGTTGTGAACCCCATCCTGCAGATAAATTAGAAGATGCATAATCACCATATGTATAACCCATGTCAGTAAATGCTATTACATTAGCTGATACTGGTACAGATAATACTGTACTAGCATTCCAATATGCAGGTAAGCTTTTCCAAGTATCCCAATTAACAGCACCTGATGTACCACTTGCAACAGTAATACTACCAGAAGCAGCATTACGCATATCAAATAAAGATTTTACATAATCTAAATAATTACCACTAGAATTAGCAGTTGCACTAGAAGTATCTGAAACAGGTATATAATAAACTGTTCCATTCCATGTTGTACAATTTTTTTGATACTGTGTTTTTATAGTATTAAATTGAGTTTTAATATTATTAGCATCAACATCTGATACAGAATTTGCATCAACAAATACATATATGTCTGTATCTCTATAACTAACTCTAGAAGCTTCTTGAATAGGTATAGTATAAATATTACTTGTTCCACAAGTATTTGTAACCTTTACTGAAAATGAATCTGCTATCCATCCTTTAGTAGTTGAAGTATTAGTATATTTAAATCTACCTGTTGTAGTTTCTTCTCCAGTTGGAGCAGCACTTTGAATAACTGTACCATTTACAGGAGTATCAACAATTGTCCAAACAGGAACAGTTGCTGAACTTGTATTGCTTAATATCTTAACATCTATACTAACAGAATTACTTACCTCACAATAATATTGTTTTTTATATGATGTTGCTACTGTAGAATTACCTATGTCAGAAGAATCACCAATCCAAACTCCAGCACAATCACAACAATATAAAACTTTTTCTATTTTATGTCCTGATTCATTATATAAACCATATAAATAATATGTTACTCCAGTTGGAGCAGTAATAGGAGATAAAAATCTCCATCCTGATCCTGCATTAGATACGCTAATAGCTGTAGCAGGATAATTTGTTGTACCACATACTAAAGTTTGAGTAGGATTTTGACTTATTGCAGTACCATATTTAACAAAACTACCATCAGCACAAGTTCCACCAAGTAAAGATCCGTGATATATAACAGGTGTATTATCAGCTTTAAATCCAGCTACAGTTTCCCATACAGTTCCACCAGCAGCATAACATGATAATAATTTTGTTGCACCTCCTGAAACAAAAGGAAGAAGAGTTGAACTTGTATTATAATCTGCAAATAATATTTCAGATACTGAACAAGCTGGTTTAATTGTTGTTATACTTTGTTTTGGACAAGTTGATACCTGACCTCCTTTAGAAGTAATTTCTGCATACACACTATATGTTGATCCAGAACCTAAACCAGTAATTACTTTACCCCATGTAGCAGAAGTAACTGTAGGTCTATCTACTTGTACTTGAGTTCCAGATGAATCTTCAACTATTATAGCTAATTGATATGCTAAAGAAGTATTTAATCCTGATACATCAATTGAAAATCCACTATCTGTAGCAGATGATAAAACAACTGTTGGACATGCTGTATTATTAGCAAGAGTATGCGTTTCTGTTTTAGCACATTGATTAGACCCATCTGTAAAACAATAATCTATTGTTACATCAAAATTACTTGTAGTATCTAAACTTCCTAAACTAGTTATAAGAAAACCATCATCATCTTCTAAATATTGATATACTGGAGCATGTTTAATAAGTGTATTTAAAGATGAATCTTTAACTGTAATTTTAGCACCTATTCTATCACAATCTTTCCATACTGAACTAGGTAATTTAGTATCTGTAAATAATATACGTATACCAGTAATTATTCCAGTAGAATCTATTAAACTACATTTAGCACCAAATGTAACTTTATTACATGTTGCAGGAGTTGTATTTGTTTGAAGATCTTCAACAGCATCTCTAATATCCATTATAGTTAACCAAGAATTAGTTAAAGAGTCTGCTAAGTCTGCAGGAGTTGTATTCCAATTAGGAAGAACTCCCATTGCACCATTACCATTTAATCTATCTTTTTCATTTAAACTAGCAGAAGGTATTCTTATAGATTTAAGAAGATTAGTTACACCCCCTATAGCAGATCTTAATTGTCCATAATCTGTTTCTAAAGCAGTTAATAAGAAATTCATATCTACTGGTCTACCTCTTTGTGCTGTTAAATATTTAGGAGTAACTTTAGGTGGAGTATATACTGTAGTAGATTTTCTTTCTAAAGCACTAACTCTTTGAGTTAATTTAGTTGTTTGAGATTGTAACTTATTTGTAGTAGTCATTAAGTCAACAGCTTTTGTAGCCACTCTTTTGACATAATCCTCAACTGGAGCATTTACAACTCTATCACCTAAAGAATTAGTATATTGTAATTGATCAGGTAATCTTAAACCTTGTTGAGATGTAGTAGTTTGAGATACAGTAGTAGTACCACGTATTGAACTTTTAAGCACAATTTTACCTCTGTATATTGTATATTTTTCTGGAAGCTTTTTAATATTTACTTTCATATCTTATTATTTAAACACTACCACCTGTTAAAATTTCTATTTCAGCACCTTGCGCTATTAACTCTTCATATTCTCTATCAGTTATTTCTGCAACTCCTTTTGATTTCCAAGTTACATCAGATACTTGCTCATGATGGTCATTTGGATCTCCTGTAACTACACTCTCTTTATCACAACATTCTAATGCAGTACAAAGCATTTTATAAATAAGAGTTATATGGTCATTTATAGTAGCATCACCACTTTGTATATGCTCTAATGCTGCTTCATTAGCAGATGTCCATTCTATAGTACCTTCATTGTCATTAATAAAGTCAACTATACAATCTACATTTGCATTTATTTGTACAGCATTAATTAGTGCACAAAGCTCATTAGCTAATGTTGCTACAACTGTACTTATTGAATCTCCTGTACATAAATCAATACATTCAATATTTGGACCTTGCCATATAACACAATCCGAAGAAGTTGTTATACAACCCTTTCTTTTGTCGTTACAATTACTATTTGTTGAAATCATTTTAAATTACTATATAATATAATATACAAAACTTTTACTTAAACCACAAACTTACCCCCAAGGATAATTTGTACTTCCTTCGTTATCTATTACCGTATGATCTTCCATATCCGGATTATCTGTTGGTACATCTTTTGTTGAACATGCTGTAGTTAATGTATTTACTAACTTATCTTCACAAGTATCAACTGTTATTTCTATAAGTTGTTGATCACAACTACCTAATGTGTAAAAACAAAAACAACTTTGTAAAGTATGTTCATTATTTTTAGCAGCATTTTGAATTTCATGATATACTTCTCCTTTATAATTTGTTTTTCCTATTTCTTTACCATCTAAAATTACTGGGTAATGTTTTACAAGATCTCCATGTTGATCCTTTACTATAACTGTAATACATTCTGAATCATTTTTACATGTTGAATCTTTTATATCTGTATTATCTGTTAGTCCACAAAACCAACATCCATGATGATCTCTTTCAGTTAATAATTTATCATCACACTCCATACAAGCTCCTCTATCATAATAACCTGTTACATAATCTGCACAATCCCAACAATTTTTAGTTAAGTTAGTTAATAGAGATAATCCTGTCCAAGTTATATTAGGATTATCAACACCATAAACTACAGGGTCTGGCACTGTAAGATCCCAAGATGAGGCTCCAACTCCTACTTGAGCATATGGAGTTAAAGCACCCCAATATTCACCGGTAGCACTTTTAAATATAGGACGTAATATAGCACCAACAGGTGGAGCTCCTGTAAATGTAACAGCATTAGTATCTTCTGTATAAACTGTCATAACAATTTCACCATCAGAATTTGTTTCACTCACTAATTGATTAACAACAGTTTGAGTATAATATTCATCATTATATCCAGCAGTATCTGCAAAAAGACCTACATATTGAATAAATATTTCTGTTACTCCTACTCCATTTAAATATTCAACTTGATCACTAGGAAGTGTTATAGTAAAATATGAGTTAGTAACAGGTGTATTTGTTACTGGAGAAAAGTTTCCACTAGTTAAACCAGATTGTACATTATAAGACATACATCCATATACCATTGTTTGATTATCCCATGTATCAACTGAACTATCTACAACAGTAGTACCAGTTGTAACTTCACAATCCATTTGAACCCAATCTGGAATAATTGAAATATCATTAGGAGTTTCTGTTGGATAGCCAGCATTACAATCATGATATCTTGTAAATGAAGGTAATGTAAATCTTTCTGATTTAAACATAGGTACATATGCTTTTATTTCACTATCTTGCCAATCACATACATTTCTTTCAAATATAGTATTATCTAACTCCTCCATAGAACAACATGGACTCATTCCAAATCTGGAAGATCTCATTTGCTTATAGATAAGATCAGAAAACTTATTTTCTATATCTATTTTTTTAACTATTTTATAATTATCTTTTTGCATGATTAGCAACAACTAACATCACATGTTATTTTCTTTAATCTATCAAGAGCATAGTTATATAATTCCATACCTTCATTAGGGCTATGACCATATTCTACTTTTGCTTTTGCAGCATCAATCATTGTTCTAATGAATTTCATTTCTGCTGCAAGCTCTTTCATAGCAATATTTGGTTCACAAGGTTTAAGATTAAGATCACATAACTTATTATAATAATTACTTATTATAACTGTAGTTCTTAAATGATTATATTCTACATAAACTTTTTCATGAGGTGAAACACTATACCTTACAGTATATATACCATCTGGTAATGCATTTCTACATGAATCACATTCTTTAATTTGTACACCTAATGCGCAAGCACTTAGATGTAAATCAAAACCTTTTTCTGCTTTTATTACTTTTTGAGGTGTTTTAAAACCTGGAGGTGTTATATATAAATGACCACAATCTACTTTTAAGTAGTTTTTTTCTACATACTCACTGGTATCCTTAATACTGAAAATATCACAGTTAGATACACATTCAGGAATTTCTAAACTTAATATATGCTTTGCTGCCATAGTATGAATTTATAATAGTACTCATAAATAATATACAAAAAATGCATCTGATATAAAAATAAAAGGGCAGGAATAATACCCGCCCTTTTAAAAAATCAAAAATAATAACTACTATGAGTTAAAATTATCTAGATCTTGAATTGCAACATTAGATGCAGAAGCCCATGCTTCAATTCTACCTAATAGACCATTTGCACTTTCATCATACGTTTCTTTTAACGCATTTCTAACTGCAACTTCTATCATGTATTGATCATTATCAAATACACCAGTAGGATTATTGTATCTAGGAACAGTATGTTGGATATAAAATTTGTGATAGTCAGTTGCTGTTCTTGTAACACCTGCTATAACATCATCCATTTGTTCTGTTTCTCTCATTCTTGCAAAGTCTCTATTACCAACTTTTAATGGGAATTGTCTGTATCTATTAAATAAAATAAGATCTTGTAAGACACCACTTCCATATCCAGTTGTCATTGTAGGAGCTTGAGATTCAGTAAATACTCCACATGTTGTACAAACTTCACCTGTATCATCAATTACACCAGCAATGATTTTGATAGGTTCAGTTTCAAACATATCTCTAGGATCGTATGAACAATCTGCAAAGTTTGTAGTTAAATCTGCAACAGATTTAGCAGTTAATATTAACTTACCATGATAATTTGCAGGAACAGCTGGTTCAGCAACTTCCGCAGTATAAGTAGATAAGTTAAGATCTGCACCATAACCAGCACCTGTATCTCTCTTAACAGTTGCAGTCATAAATAACTTTAGTAATGGATCATCATTAATATAATTTGCAATATCAACAAATACTTTTGCTGGATCTTGATAACCGTTCATTGCAGTTTTGCAACATACATTATCAGATTGTGCCATTCTGTATAGATTGTGATTTAAAAGTCTCAACGCAGGAGAACCTTTAACATCAATTCTTACCATACCTAATGATTCACATGGAAAACATTGTCCCCATGTAGCAACTAATTCACCAATACATGATACTCCAGCTACTGCAGGATCATATCCTAAAAATGTTACAAATCTAGGATTAATATATTTGGATTTATAAGTTTCTTGATTTCCCCCAAATGCTGGATTGTTACCAATAGTATCTGAAGCGAAATGTGATTTCTGTGCTAAGTAAATATTTTGACCTGCGTTAATAGCATCAGCAACAACATCATCTGAAAGATTTGTTTTCTGATAAAATACTCCCATTGCGCCAGTAGCTAATGAGTCTGATCTATCACCTGCAACATTATGTATTGCAGCCGTAGGTGTAAATATTTGCTTAAAAGCGTGATTGAAATAAGCCATAATTAAAAAATTTTAAAATAAATAAACATTAAATAAACATTTGGTTTTATATAATAATATACAAAAATTAAATTAAACTCTCTGTATATTAATTATTTTTTTCTACTGCAGCTCCTTCTCTCTGATATTGATTTACATCAACAATATCTCCTGCAAGTATGCTAACAGCCTCATCAATTAGTAATTCTACAACATCATCTTTAAACTCACATTCTACATTACCACCAAGTGCATGTGTATAAGGATCTCTACAACCTTCAATCTGAATGTATCTAGGTTTTCTATAATAAGTAAAATCTGTAGATGTAATATTAAAATCTGTTTTATATACTCTTACTGTATTACCTTGCATAGTACAAAAAGTTTCACCCCATTCAAAATCTGGATTCTTAAGAGGATCTCTCATTAATAAATCTACATTTGCAACCTCTGCTAAATATACAGTCATTGATCTAGGTTCAGTACAACAAGGAATATCTGTTTCTTTACCATACTCATCTATCTCAAATTTAGTTGCATGTGATGTAGTTCTTTTATACTCAAAATAATTATCAACAGGTCCTGGAATATTATATTCTACATAATCCTTATTTTCTCCAGCTATAGGTAAAGTAGCTGTAGTTAATAATCTTTGAAGATCATCTATCCTTTTCTTTGATGCTTCATCACCTTCTTTAAATTGATTAGTTCCATGTAACTGTCTTCTACACCAATCTAATTGAGCTTTATTAAAAGATTCAACAATTTGCCAACACTCTACATTATCAAAATCTTGACTATCAATTTTATTAAGTCTTTGCTTAAATTTTATTTGTAATGTTTGATTATCCATATTATGCTCCAGTTATTTTACATGCTGATATTTCGTTACTAAAATATATACTGTTTACCTTATCTGCTAATACAACAGGTCTTAGTAAATCTTTTTTCCAATCTCTTTGAGTCCATTCCCAAAAAAGATCTACAATATCATTACCTTTTCCAGCAGTATGAGTAAATTCAACCCAAACATCTGCTGGTTTAGGTTGAATATTACTATTTTCAAATACAAATCTTAAAACAGTATTACTTACTGGAGCTATAGTTTTTAGATCTTGTGATCTAAAGACATAAGGTCCTATACTTGTTTTTATTTGTAACCACATTTAATAATTCCAATATTTTTCAACCTTTTTCATGACGTATCCTAATACCTCATCATTCAAAGGACTCTTTAAATACTCAATTGCATCTGGTTGTGTTCTTCCTATAAACACTCCATCATCTGTATAAATTTTACCATCAGATTTAGAAGTTATAATACCATAATAATTTGCATCTTTTACAATAGCTTTTAACTTTAAATCTTCGGTTTCCATTTTACTTGTATCTATAAACAATCTAGCAGCTCTAGCAAAGTTTCTTTCACTACCTTCACCATCTATAAATAAATCCATACTTTCATAAATAATATCATTAGGTGTAGAATGATTATATGAACTACTAGATACATCAACAATTTTTGCAACGTACATTAATTTTGTAGGATTTGTATCATACAAATTTTGTAATGCTGCAACAGCTTTATTTCTAAGCTTAACAAGTTGAGTTCTAGTTCCAGCAGTTTCTTTTAATTCATCTAAATAAAATTTACAACCTGGACCTTTTCTTTTAGCATCTGCTAAATCCTTAGCACATATAGAAAAACCTCCTGCTTTAATAGCAAAAAGTTTTATTAAGTCATAAGGATCTGTTTTAGGATCTAAAAATAAAGGTTCATTTCCAGCTCTTAAACTTATTTTTGACCAAAATTTATCATTGTTAGGTTTAAGTAACTCAACCTTATTCCAAAATTCTGGATCATCTACAGACACTACATTTTGTGCCAATTCTTTTTCTAACTCTGCAACAGCTGTTCTTATTTGTCTAACCTTAGCTTCTCTTTCTGCTTTTGGTAATCTTTTTACATCAGGAGCAAATTCATTTAATCCTGTAACATATCTTCTTACTCCATTTATATCTAGACAAGTAAGTTGCTCTTCATGATATACACCTTCATAAAGAGTCATTTTATAATTTTCAAGACCCATATTTTCTGCACCAGTAACATAAGGTCTTATTGCTATTGTTTGAGCTTTTCCTTGTTGATATTTCTCAATCATTGTAAAATCCTCCATTGAAACTTTTGGTTCAATAACAGGAGCTTCTACTGTTGTTGTAGTTTCTACAACTACTTTTTCTTTTTTTTTGGTTGCTTTTTTCTTTGCCATAATAAGTTTTTTTAAGTTTTTTTAAATATATAGTTTTGTTAAAATTTAAAAGAGGGATACTAAGATCCCCCTTTCAAATTAATTAAATATTAGAATGAACCTCCTGTAACAGGATTCTTCATAACTATCTTTAATACCTTAGTAGGGTCTTTCACCCATACAGCAGGCATCGTTTGAGTCATATAAACTCTATAGCCATTGAATTGTCCTGAAGACTGGAATCCTTGAGTTCTTCCCATATAATCCATAGTTCCATTTTGG
>TARA_R110002020_G_scaffold10785_4_pt1 | contig 10600 bp, 16 predicted proteins | sample TARA_R110002020 | Tara Oceans TARA_R110002020 (sample SAMEA4396489) | marine metagenome | biome: Westerlies Biome; feature: [MES] marine water layer (ENVO:01000295) within the mesopelagic zone...; material: water (ENVO:00002006), including particulate matter (ENVO:01000060) such...
ACGGGCTACGCAGATGATCTTGCCGAGATTAAAGAGTTTTCAAAGCCAGGGTATCAAGCTGTGGTGGATACGTATGAAGAAAAAGACGCGAGTTTTAAAGGCTAATGCAGGACAAAGCAACAGCCATGTTAAAAGATTTTCCTAAGCAAAATACACCGCAATATCTAAAGGTGCAGTGGATGGAAAAACACAGAATTGAACTTAAACAAATATTAAAGAAAGCGAGTAAGTAACATGTTAAATCAATGTCAATTTATAGGCAGAATTGCCAAAGATCCCGAATTTAAAACCATACAAAGTGGGGATAAGGTATGCAATTTTAGCATTGCTATCAATGAAAAATACACCAAGAAATCTGGCGAAAAGGTAGAGCATACCGAGTGGATTAATGTCATTGTCTGGAATAAAAACCTGATGCCGTTCTTAGAGAATTACGTGCAAAAAGGTGCGTTGCTTTACGTTCAGGGCAAGATGAAAACGCGCTCATGGGAGCAAGACGGGGCTAAGCGTTACAGCACAGAGATTGTTGTGCAGGGCTTTGGTGATGAGATTAAAAAGCTGTCGTGGGATGATAATACAGCTAAGGCCGCACAGCCTAATGATGACGAGGATTTGCTGGATGATGCGATCCCGTTCTAGCTAAACCATTGTTTTAATTAAGTTTTATGGGGCTGCCTATCAAGGAAGCATAAATATGGCATGTAGTGTAAAATTGGAATAACACTTATTGGTTGATGCAGTTCGAGCCTGCCACATGTCTGATTTTATGAACCAATAGCAGGGTATAAACCTGCCAGCCCCGCCACTTTGGGAGATAATAAAATGACCAACCTAGAAAAAATGAAACGGCAGATTGAGGCGGGTGAAGAAAGTTTTGCAGATAAGGCTCGGAACTCTAAGAACGTATACATATCTAAAACATGTTATGTGGCCTTTATTAGTAGGTATGTGGTTGCAAAAAATGGTTGCTGGAACTGGCGGGGGCACAAGTCAAAAGCTGGTTATGGTATGCATAGCAACAGGTCAAAAACGATAGGCGCACACAGAGTTTCTTACGTGATACACAAAGGGCAAATTCCAGTAGGTCTGGTTGTCCATCACGTTTGCAATAACCCTTCCTGCGTAAATCCAGACCATCTAGATGCTATAACGCAAAAAGAAAACGCACTATTGTCAAGTTCACCAACCGCTTTAAACAAAAGAAAAACTCACTGCAATAGGGGGCATTCATTAGAGGGCGAGCATATGAAACTTACTTGGCAGCGCGGGAGTTACAGAAGAAGGTGTACAATCTGCACAAGAATTAACAGCCGAAACAGAGCAGATAGGTTAAACCCAAACAGAAAAAGAGTTGCAACGAGAATGAATACAGAAGGTGAGATGTAATGACTGATAAATTTAAGACGGCTTTTAATCGCCAATGCGACAATATGTCGTTTGTGCTGAACAGGCTAGACCTTTACCACTGGTCAGAAAGATTTGCGAAAGAGCTTGAAGAAGACCGCCAAGCCCTCAAAGACTTTGTTGCGGAGTATGAGCGGATGAAGAAAGGGCTGGAAGCTATAAGAGAGATGTATAGCGATTACGAGTTATGCGCGAGATATAAAATAGCTGACGAAGCACTGAAAGGGCAAGACGATGAAAAATGACATGCCGAAAGTAATATGGGTTCACGACATAGAATATCCGAACGGCAACGGTGAAGGTGAAGGCACGGCGAATATCTTTGTTAGCGACGTAAAACGTGAAGGCATGGTCAACGAGAAATATATACGTGCTGATAAGTACGAGAGACTTAAAAAGAAACACGCCGCGCTAAAGCGGAAGTGCAGCAAAATTTCGATTTATGGAGCTTAGAAAATGAAAAATAAAGAAGCGATTGAAGCGTTAAAAGTAGTAAACACGCTATACAAGCAAGCTGAACGCCATGATGTTGATTTAGTAACTGTTATTGAGGTAGCGACAAAGCATCATAAATTTGCAGAACACCTTGCAAATAATCTTGAAGCCATCCGCAAAGCCCTAGAAGCACAGCAAGCGGTTGATGTTGAGGGGTTGAAGGATGACATTCTAAATGGTGATTTTTTTGACAAGCTTCTCGCAAACGGCGACGCGACGCCTTGGTGTTATCGCATGGCAGAAGCTTTACTTGACTACCTAACCGAACGCGGCTTGCTTGGGGCTGTGCCTGATGGGTGGCAGGATGAAGCGAAATATAGAAGCAATGGCAACCGCGTTATTGCGTGGGTATCAAGTCAAAAGGGATTTGAGGACATTACAGCTGAACTTATTTATATTGATAACTCAGATTACCCGATAAATGTTTTAGAGCAATACCCTGTCACTGGTTGGTATTGGGCAGAAAGTGAGGAACATGTAAAAAGGGTTGATTTAATCAAGGGTGTCCAGCCGTATCCTGAGCCACCTAAAGCAGAGAAAGAATAGATATGATTAAAAATCTTAAATGTGCCCTAGTCAGTCTAAGGCTAGACGCTATGGCAAGCAAAAACACAAAGTTAATGAGTGAGCTTGATAATATAATTGATGGGCTTGAGGGCTTTGCGCTTGTGCCTGTTGAGCCGACGAGAGGTATGCTAGACGCAGGAATGTATGCACCTACGGCAACGCGCTCACCTAGTGACACAGCAGAGCTTATTTACAAAGCAATGATTAAAGCAGCGAAAGAATAATTATGCAGTGGAGAAAAATACCAGATTGGCCTCATTACTCAGTATCAGACAAAAATGTAACCAAGAAAGGCCGTGAATATCTATGGGCGGTTTTTGGTGATAGGCATTTTTAAACCCCTAATAGCCATAGCCCTGCTAACAGCCACGCCAAGCCATGCAGCTAAGTATATTGGTAAGGTTAGTGTTGATATGACTATATCAGTAAGGATCGTGGCTAATTGCAGCAAGCAGGCTGATAGGTGGTGTAAAGAGCGTGGTAAATGTTGTGAGAAGGTTAAGAAATGATCTTCCCGTACGGGAATAATCGGGCAAAATCAGTAAAAATACAAGCAAATCTTACCGAACGGGAACAAAACGGAGAAGAGCGATGAAAAACGATGAAATTAGCGAGAGTGGTAAATTATTGCCTTGTCCTTTTTGTGGAGGTGAGGCCGGAGTAACTGCATCAGATTTAGACGGGTTTGAAATTAGTTGCAAAGGCGAATGCGTAGCAAGCTGTGGTTATGTTGTTTTTGATACAGATAAGGACGCAATAAAAGCATGGAATACGCGCACCCCAGTTGTCAACGAAAAGCTTACAACTGACAAGCACATAACCTCACTAGAAAAAACAGTAGCCTCTATCACCAAACGCCTAAACAACAGTGACAGCAGCTTGCTCGTTAAGCGTAACCGAGAGCTTGAGCAGAAGCTAGAGGATCAGTCTATATTGGTTGGGCAGATGGCTTTGGAGATTGTTAGGCTTCGTGGCAGTTAAAACTCATCCTTTGGCAACAACGGTATGCACTCGCTAGCCATGTAAACAACATGATTGCCTTTGTACGTTGTCACTGCATGTTTAGCTCTGTATCTAGGGTCTGCAAATTGTTCGTCAATAACAGCTTTAGCCGCCAAGCATTCCTGCATTGTTTCAACCGGCACCGCTTTGACAATAGCCAAATGCGGGTCACTCAGTAGCAAGAAAAACGAAACGAATATAATCTGCATATAGCCATCTAAATAAGCTTTCCCTGTTGCCAACCTCTGCACGATTGGCATTGGTATTGCTGCCTTTGTCTTCCGCTTGCTAGTGTTTTCTTGCCCCGCCTTTGTAGCTCAGGGCTTCCGCACTTGTTACACACAATTACCGGCTTGCCTTTAATATCTGTAACGTTGTTATTAATATTCGGGTGTGTGTCATGCCAAGACATTAGTTTGTAATAAAGGTCACGTGTTGCTATAACGTCATTCTTGTTATATTCGCGCATATTGCGCAATTCTTCTGCATCACCCTCTATGCATTTTTCCCAGTTTGGTGCATCATCTTTTGCGCTAACGCCTAAAAAGTTGCATAAATAACTAAGAGTGTTTGATGTGAATTTAAAATGTTTTCTGGCAATCTTAAGCGTATCAATCTTCACTTTTGGCGCTAATGGTGGTAAACCATAAGAAATTGCGCGGGTGTTAAATTTTTTAATATCAAAGTTATCTGAATTGTGTCCTATCAATACTTCCGCTTCTGACAATATCCCATGAAGATATTTAATTACTTCTTTGTCATCTAATGGGTGTTGCGGCGATACTGATATAGCTATTGGCTTCCCATCATCAAAAGCCCATGCTGCACCAAGCATAGACCAATCTCTTACTATATCTTTATGATTAAAATATTTTTGATTATTCTTGAGTTGATAGGTACTAATTAGAAGATCAAGTGTTGTGGTCTCTACATCCCAAAATAGCTTTTTCATTATAAGCTCCTTAAGTTTACACCCCGTTAAGGAAATATTAAGGCTTATCGTTTATAATTATTGCCCTAATCTTTGGCATTATATCATAAAAATCTTAATCAAACAAAGTTCTTGGCGTGCTCTTCTCCAACAGCCTTATATCCTGCTGTGCTGTAATGAATGTTATCTGTTCCTGTAGGGAAGTTTGTGCCATCAGCCGTGTCTGCAACGAATACATTTGATAGCACAGCCTCATTAGCAAACTCGCGCTGGGCGGCTTGTATATCTGCTCTGTTTGGATAAGTGCCTGATGGAAGATCATCAGAGATAACACCTATTGACCACGGTATATCTAGCCCTGTGTCAGATTTAAAGTTGTTTATAAGCGCTGTTAAGTCAGCCTTGTATTGTGCTTGTGTTCTTCTATCTGCCGCATCTGCCTCACCTTGTTGCCAGTAAACACCCGCTACATTTTCACCAGCATCAACAACCTCTTTAACTCGCGTTATCATGCCGCCATAAAGCGTTGTGGTATCAAATGGGTCACTATTGTTTCTTGCCCAATCTGTGTGTAAATCACTGGCCCCAAGAGATGCTGGTATTAAACCCACTTGATTAGGGCTTAGATTGCCCACGTAATCCGCAAAAGCCTCAGCTCCGCAGAAAGAAAGCCCGTTACCTGTTGTTGTGAAAACAGGATATGTTATATCTGTGCTATCAGAAATAGGGTTAACAAAATCCTCAAAATTAGAGCTATAGGTATACATTTTTGTTCGAGACGATTGAAAGCCTGTTACATCACCATTGAATGAGGAAATTCTTGAGCCTGTAGAATTTGACTGTCCTGCAATAAGATAATAATCTGTGGCTGATATTTTACTATTTGCTGAGCGCATATATTTTATAAGCTCATTTGTTTCATCATCGCTAATTACGCGCCCGTATACAAGACCCTCATGATAGCCGACTTCGCCCGCGCCTGCACCACTGTTATAGAAACCAAACAGTCTATGTGCGTTACCCTGTACGGATGCATCTAGCGGGTCAAAGGTTGTTTCTGTGCCGTTGTCTGCATCCCATATAATGCGGATCTCAGAAGCGCTAACAACCTTCATAACAGATATAACTAGCTTATTAGCAGGCGCACCAACTTTAAGGGATTTATTCCCGCCGCCTTCCTGTGAAGCAAAAACCGTGTCACCAGCAGGATTGTGGTTTAGCAAGCTGCCAACAACACATGCCGCATATATTTGCGCTAGCGTTTGGTTATTATATAGCGTTGATGCTGTAACGATTGTGTATGGTGGTGTTAAGTTTGAAGCGCTTCTAAAGTCTGCTGTTTTAGCTCCTAATGTGGACAAGCAAAGCCTGCCGTTAATGCCGTAATATAAAAAAGGGTCAATAGAGCTGCCTAAAGCTAAGTTTTGCGCATCCTGAACGCCAGAATCTTGTCGATTCTCGATACTAAATACTTGACCGCCTACCGTGTCATTATCAAGTGTTTCTGTATCGCTAACCTTATACCATATATCGAGGTCTGCAATATCACTGGGTAGTGTTAAAGCGGTTGTTGCTGTTAGCCCTGTTGTTAAACCAATTTTCATTTTAATCCGTTACCACTATCCATTGTTTTAGCGCTTCTTTAACGCATTGTCGCATTATATTATCTTCAAAAGATTGTAAAACGCACTCATCAAACCTAACGCTTGTTTTTGGTTTTATTCTTTTGCTTGATGCGTTCCAGCAGCCTGTCAGTAAAATCATCATCAGTATTAGGCTTATCAGCCCAAGATTGCGCCTCTTCTTCTGCATATTCTCGCATCCTTTTTTCGTGTTTATAATCGCTGCTCTTCTGCCCCACTCGAACAGCAAGCCAAAAGGAAGCCATAACAAGAAACATTACACCAGCGATTATAAAGCCTGTCATTTATTCGCCTTTCAACGGCGATGTGTTTGTGATACCGCGCAATAGGTACATAATTACACCAATTACCGCCGTAACAATGCCTGCGTTATCAGGGCTAATGAATGATGTAAAATCAAAGTGTTCAAGCGCTCCGAAAAGTGTTACCGCAATTGCAACTGCGAATGTCTTGTATCCTTTAAGCATTTTTTAATCCTTTATCGTTATAGTTATATTGTCAGCCTTTTTTAAAAGCTCGTTTAAATATGCCATAGCTGCCTTAGATTGTAAAACCGCTGTCTCGTTAATGCCTGTCACTGCGTTGTATAATCTGCCACACGCCATGCCAACCAATATGCACCCGCTTGTGTCGTCTTCTGTGTTGCCCACGTGTATAAGTATATCCGAACGCTCATCAACAACATAAACCTCAAAGCATTCCCCAAACTTTTTGCTAATGCGTTTGTTAACGCAATAATCTCCCGCTGGTATCGAGCTTATCCAAGGCTTGTTATCTAACCAAGGGTTTTCTAATGTAAATATAGGCTCATGCTCAACATCTGTAATATTAAGCGCCCCAAGTGTAAGTTTATCATTGGTGAAAGTGCGCTGGATATTTATATGCATTACATAAAGACCTTTATAATTGTTTGCCCTAAATATAGCACAAAAGCGCCGAAAGCACCAGATGCAGCAACCACGCCAACCGCCCTGTTTTTTATCTTTTCGTGGCTGTTTACTATCTTTGTTGTTTTGTCTAATTTTGTTTCAACCTCATTCATTTTGTACTTCTGCACAATCATCTCTTCATTATTACGCTCTGTCATGTGAAGCATCTTTGTTATATCTTCTCTCACATGGCGCATATCTGCCATCAACCCGCCTATTTTCTCCTCGATATTACTCATGTAACCACCATAAACAAGGCTATGCTTGCCCCCATAAATGCACCTGATAGAAGCTCGCTGTATACGTGCTTGCCCATCTTGTGCCCCAAGTCATAACCTAGCGCCCAACCAATGCAGCCTATCCCGCCAATTGGTAAGCTAATTAGAAAACCCTTAACGCCCATAAACACACGGCAGAACGGCTTGGTATAAAGCGGTATAGCTAGAAAACCGCATATACGCCTGACAACAGGCGAAAGCGTGTTTGTGCGCCCTGTATTGTGCCCACCATCACCCCAGGGTAAAGCGTTAGCATGGCCTGTTTGCATCCATATATAAACCCAAGGCAGCACAAGTAAAGAATACCAACCGATTAACGGATATAATACATAAGCAAATGGAAGAGCAAAAAGCACTTCTGGCAAGTTAGTCCATACGCCTTTTAAGTAATGACTAGGCCATAGTGAGCCACCAGCCCATGCTGCCATCAATGCCGTGTATATTGGTATAATTAACTCCATGCTTTAAAACTCATAGCTTATATTCACAGAGCCAGCATCAAATGTGTTTGCGCCTGTTCTTGTGATGTTAATGCGATCCAGCTCACCACTCAACGACTTAGAACCACCGGAGGATAGCGTATTAGCATCACTAGAACCACAACCACACGCCACCCACGAATTACTAGCCACATCAACAAGGTTTATAGTTAAAACATAACCCTCGATAGTCCTTGACGCGTTAGCCATGTACACCAGAAACCCTGCTGATGAGGTTGATGAGCCACCACCAGAATTAGTCCCGTGGGAAGCATAACCGGAAGTCTCTAGACCTCCGCTGTCACCCATCTGCACGATTATGTTATCTGTTCCACTTAAAGAGTTACCCAAAAAGTTGACGTGTATGGCTTGTGTACCTGATGGAATATTTGAGAAAAGAAAAGCCGTTCCGCTAGTAGTCGCTTGCGCTGTATCTGTTACCAATGTTGTGGCTTGGCTTTTTGGTTGTGATGTAACCACCCACAAGCTCAAGTTCGTATCGTAAGCGAATGAGACGTTTTTCTTGTCAGTGCCTAACGTTATATCCTGCTCATCGCTCGTTACAATGTTGCCGGTGTTGTGCTTGATAATAACATCTCTTACATCACTCTCTGCGCGCAATATAAGCTTTTGACCGCTTGTGCCGGCTGTGATTGTGTCAAGGTCATCTGTAGCTGCATCAGCTTCTGTATCAACTCTGTGATATACACCCGTAGGGGTAATTGACCCGCTTGATATTGTAAGCTCGCCATCATCTGCAAAACTAACTGCACCGGTAAATGTTACATCACCAGAAAATGTATCGTCGCCTTGAAAGTCATTATCGCCAGTGAATGTATTGTTACCTGTAAACGTGTTGTCCTCATCGACAATATCAGGGGCAATGAACAAGCTAACCCAGCCTGTGCCATCACACACAATCAATGCGCTTTGACCGTCTTGCAATACCAATGTTGCCGCTCCATCAATTAACTCTGCTGCATCAGGGTCAATTGTAATGTCGCCGCCTGAGATATTCTTAACGCTGAATAGAAAACCCTCGCCTGCTGTTGCTACGGGTAATAGTGTTAATGTAATTGGTGTTGCTGTACATCTAAGCACGTTGTTGCGGTATACGCTTGTAATGTTTAGGTTAGCAGCCACATCAACAACGCTTGAGCCGAACACATTAGCCGCTGAGCCGGTTATATCATCCTCTTGAGCAACTAATACATCAGCGCTATCATGTAGCACCAGCTTATATGAACCGCTCTCTAACCATACACTGGCTCTACCCCCAGCATCCAAGACAACTGGGTTGGCGTTTGCTGTGCTTTCATCTTCGCTTGTGTATGTAGCCTTTGGCGCGCTTGTTCCTGCCTCATACGTATACAACAAGCCACCTGCAAGCGGGTCGCCGTTATTGTCGAAATACTGTTGTAATACTGGTGCAAATAATGCCATTTTTTATTCCTCATTGCTTGTAATTGCAGGTAAAACACCACCTGCTTCTGCGCCAACCGCTCTGGCTTTGTTAACGTCAAACTTTTCTGCGGCTTCAAAATAAGCCTTTTTCATTAATGCTTTTTCATCAATAGAAAAATCTTTGCTTTTGCTCATCTTATCAAGAATGATTAATTTTTGTTTGGGGTCTGTCTCATAAAGAACCTCTGAAACTTTACCTGCGGTTTTATCGTCAAGGCCATCAAAGAACTTGCGCAACCCAGAAATCATTGTTTTACGCGGTATCTGCATCACATCATCAACAGCACCCACACCACCAGAAATGAGGTTTTTCGCCTCTTGCTTACCTGCCGTTGGTGAGCCACCCAAAACCTCGTTACGCATCTTGAATAACCGGTCTTCAGCTTTCAGATCAGCCTCAAGGTTTTTAAATTGCCTTGGCGATAAAACTGAGCTAATACGTTTCTGCTTTTCCGGTGAACCAAGTATACGCCGATAAGGGTTAGCGCCTTCGGCAACCTTGCCCACCTCATCACGGATAGCCTTACCAAGCCCAACTTGATACGCAGCTTTTTCTGCATCGTTAAGCTTTGAGAACACAATATCAGTTAACTCGCTATCAGTTTTAAGGACTTTGCGCCCTTCTTCCATCGCGTTATCAATAGATAAATAATCCCCAGATACTTTGCGAGCCTCTTTGTATGCCGGTATTTGGCTGTCTACTAAATCAACCATCTGATTTTTAATACCTGTTAGATAGCCCGCTTTATTCCCTGCGCCCTCTCGATTTGCGGCGCTAATAATATCATCCATTTCTTTCTTGGCGTAATCTAGCATCTTCACGCTATCTTCTGCCACACCATCAAGCTCTGTTGCATATGTTGATTTTGCGCGCTTAATAGCGCTTTGTATTTCTGGTGTGGTTAATAGGTTTAAAGCTTCATCGTCAATATCTATAACGCCCTCGTAAGCTTCTTTATATATTGGTGCTGCTTTTGCTCGCCCTGCTGCCAATAAATCGCTTGCTGTTGTGTGGTAGCTTTCAACACCAGAAACATTATCCTTAATGCTCTTTAACACCCTGTCATAAGATCCTGCTGCTTTAGGGTCGAAAAACTCTTGCGCTGCCGCTTTGCCAGATGGATATTGTGCAGCGCCCTGCGCTAGTGTTCTTGTGCGGCTACCGTTTAGCTCTGCTAATGAAATGTCGCCATCTTTATACGCCTGTAAAGCGTTGTCGTAATTGTCGCCCAAGTCTTTCTTTAGCTGTTTAGCAATCTTGCCATATGCGCCCTCACCACCAGTTACAGGCTCGATAATGTCTTGTAGTTCCGCAATATCTCTAGCCGCCATAGGTGCAAGCGCTTGTTTAGACGCTTTCTTTTTAGCGAGCATATTAGCAACCTTGTTACCGAGCTTGCCTACACCC
>TARA_R110002020_G_scaffold459632_2_pt1 | contig 10600 bp, 10 predicted proteins | sample TARA_R110002020 | Tara Oceans TARA_R110002020 (sample SAMEA4396489) | marine metagenome | biome: Westerlies Biome; feature: [MES] marine water layer (ENVO:01000295) within the mesopelagic zone...; material: water (ENVO:00002006), including particulate matter (ENVO:01000060) such...
GGTAACCCGGCCGTTCTCGAATTCCAGAAGACCGGAAATCGCCTTGAGAACCGTCGATTTGCCGGCTCCGTTGGCTCCCAGGAGAGCCACCATCTGGCCCTCCTCGACAACCAGGGAGACATCGGTAATCGCGGCGATCGCCTGCCCATAGACCACGTTGATGTTTTCAACAGCAAGGAGGCTCATCAGTAGTCCTGCGCCTCCATCGAGAAGCTGTCGCCAGCCACGGCATATTTGTAAACGACGCCCGAGGGGATGCGCTGGTCGACAAAGGTGATGTCCCCGGCGATTCCCTTGGTGTCCCAGTCCTTGAGCTGGTTGACCCGGGCGATGAGATTGTCGCCGTTCAGCTCCTCGCCGGCCTTGATGGCGCCGCCGATGACGTCGCGCAGGATCAGCGCCGTCAGCCAGCTCTGCACATAGCCCATGTTGGCATAACCGGTGTAGGCGTGGCCATCCCATGCCTGCAGGCTGTCCCGGATCGCCACGGCATAATCGCCGTTGGCGTCTTCCATGGTCAGGTCGTAGGGCACCACGCCGACATAGCCATCCGCCGCATCGCCCACGCCGCGCACCATTTCCGGGTCGGAATTGTAGGCGGTGCCCATGAACACGCTTTCCACCCCATATTCCTTGGCGGTCTTCATGATTTCGGGCCAGACATTGCCGGCATAGCCGTGGAAGATCACATAGTCGGCCTTGGCGTTGCGCAGCTTGATGGCGGAGGTGGTCACATCGACGCCCGACCATTTCGTCTCTTCTTCAAGCACGATGTCGATACCCATTTCCTTGGCCATCGATCGGGCATTCTCGAGCGGATCGCGCCCGAACTCCGTCGCCGAATAGACGATGGCGACCTGCGGATTTTCCTTCTGCGATTTCATGTAGCGGAACAGTTCGCCGATCATGTCCGAATAGGTCGGGCCGGGCAGGAAGTTGTACTTGTAGACATCGGTCTTGATGACGTCGGAGGCAAAGCCCGTGGCTGACATAAGGATCCGGTAGGTGTCGTTGTTCTCCGGACTGATGGCGCGCACGAAGGGCGTGCCGTCGCCGGCGGCAAAGACGAGGTCTCCTGCCGAAGCCGCGCGCTTGAACCCGGCGACGCCCAGATCGACCTTGTACTCGTCGTCATAGAATTCCGCCGCAATGGGACGGCCTTCGATCCCGCCATTGTCGTTGATGTATTTGATCGCGGCCTGCCATCCCGCCTGCTGCACGGCGCCCGAGAAGGCCAGCGGACCGGACAGCGGCAGCGGAATCGAGAATTTGACGGGATCGGCCTGGGCAAAGGCGCTCATGGCGGTCATCACGCCAAGCGTGACCCCGGCAATTACAGTCTTCATCAAGTGCTTCATGGTTTCCTCCCTGGAAAGTCTAGACGGCTTCAGATTCCGCGCCTTCATCACCCCTGCCCCGCAGCCGCTCCACGATGCCCATGAGGCCGCGCGGTTCGAACATGAGGAAGCCGATGATGAGGGAGCCGAAGATGATTTCACGCAGCGGCGACAACAGTCCCGCGACATTTGTCTGCCCCGAAAGCGGCAGCGAGGCTAAGACCCAGCGCAGAAATTCGGGGATCAAGGTCATGAAGGCGGCGCCCAGAACCGATCCCATGATCGAGGCCCGCCCGCCGACAACCACGGCGGCGAGGAAGAACACGGAGACGGTGAGCGTGAATTGGTCGGGATTGACCAGCCTGAGGAAATGCGCGGTCAGCGCTCCCGACACGCCCGCGAAGGCCGCGCCGATGCCGAAGCCCAGAAGTTTCGCGTGCACCACATTGATGCCCAGCACCTCGGCGGCATAGTCGCGCTCGCGCACGGCGATGAAGGAACGACCCAGCCGGGTCCGGAAGATATTACGGGCGACTACGGCGAGAACGGCCGCAATCAGCACCACGACGTAATAGAAGCCCACATCGCCCAGTCCCAACAGATGGGTGGGCGGCAGGGACAGGCCCCGGTCCCCCCCGGTGACCGACTCCCATTGCTGGAAGATGAAATACAGCGAATATTGCGCGGCCAGTGTCGCAATGGCGAGGTAGACGCCCTTGATGCGCACGGAAGGAATGCCGAACACCAGGCCCACGGCGAAGGCGGCGCCACCGCCGATGATGATGTTGACCAGGAGGGGCGTGCCCAGATGCAGCATCGCGAGACCCGCGGCATAGGCCCCGACCCCGATGAAAGCGGAATGGCCGATGGACAGGAGGCCGGCATAGCCCACCGTGATGTTGAGCCCGATGGTCGCAATGGCATTGATGGCCACGAGCGACGCCATGTAAAGGACATAGACCGACGCGTAGGCCGGCAGCGCGATCGCCGCAACCGCGAGCGTACCGATCGCCGCCACGTCGAAGCCGATGCGCGGTGCAGGGCGGTCGAGCGGGGGACGAAGCGCCGCCGGTGTGGATCTTTCCTGCATCAGATGCGCTCCACGCGTTCTTCGCCGAACAGTCCGCTGGGCTTGATCATCATGACCAGCAGAACGATGATGTAAGGCAGGAAGCTCTGCCAGGAGGCCGACAGATAGGCCCCGACAATGGTCTCAAGCCACCCGATGAAGACCCCGGCGACGACAACGCCCATGACGCTGGTCATTCCCGCGAGCATGATCACCGCCAGGACATTAAGCGCGACCACGCCCATCTGCGGGGAAACGCCGTTGACCGTCCCCGCTATGATGCCGGCTACGGCGGCAAGTGCGCCGGCGATCGCCCAGGCCATGGTGAAGACGGACCGCACATTGATGCCGAGGCCTTCGGCGGTCACGAGGTCGATCGCGGTTGCGCGAATGGCAAGCCCGGCCCGGGAGTAACGGTAGTAGGCCATGAACCCTGCGGCGACCACGGCAACGCCGACAAAGGTCAATGCCAGCTTGCTGGGGATCAGGATGTCGCCCAGGAAGATGGGCGTGCGCGGCAGGAAATCCGGCATGGTGACGATTTCATGCCCCCACACCAGCCCGGCGATGCCCTTGAGGATCGAGCCCATCCCCAGCGTCACCATCACCAGCACCACGACCGGCCGCCCGATCATGCGGCGCATGATGAAGCGCTCCATGACGAGCACCACCGCGACGCCGAACACCACCGCCACCAGCGCCGCCAGCACCCAGGGTAGGCCGAGCACCTGCAGCGCCCACAGGAAGATGAAGGCCGGCACCATCATCATTTCTCCCATGGCGAAGTTGAAGACGCGCGTCGCCTTGAAGATGATGACAAAGCCGAGCGCAGGCAGCACATACATGCCGCCCGAGGCGATGCCGATGATGGAATATTCGAGAAACTGAAGCATCACGCGGCCCCCAGATAGGCTTCGATGACTCTGGGGTCATTGCGCACCGCTTGGGGTCTGTCGTCGGCGATCACCGAGCCGAAGTTGACCACGACGACATGGTCGGAGAGATCCATGACTGTGGACATGTCATGGTCGATGAGCAGCACCGTCGTGCCGAAATCGGCCACCGTCTTGCGGATATAGCGCGCCATGTCGAGTTTTTCGGGGGCGGTCATGCCTGCAACCGGCTCATCGAGCAGCAGAAGCTTTGGCCGCATTACCACAGCCCGGGCGAGTTCGACCCGCTTCTGCAATCCGTAGGGCAGGCCGGAAATATGCTTGTCCCGCACCGCCGAAAGGTCAAAGAACTCAAGGATGTCGCTGTCGATGCGTCGTGTCAGCTCGGCTTCTTCGCGGCGCGCGGACCCGAGATAGACGCAGGCGCGGAACAGGCCGGAGCGCAGTTGCGCATGCGCGCCGAGCTTGATGTTTTCGAGCACGGTGAGCCCCGAGAAAAGAGCGATGTTCTGGAACGTGCGGGCAATGCCCAGGCCGGACCGGCGATGCGCCGGCAAGGTGTTGAGGTTGGCGCCTTCATAGCGGATCTCGCCGCTCTGGGCCTTGTAAAAGCCGGAGATGACGTTGAACAGGCTGGTCTTGCCGGCTCCGTTGGGGCCGATGACGGATGTCACTTTGCCGGCTTCCACGGCAAACGTCACGTCGTTGATCGCCTTGACGCCGCCAAACGACAGATTGATCCGGTCGATCTCCAGGAGCGCAGTGCCCATCAGTCCGTCTTCCTCCCGACGTGCGCCCTGTGTTGAGGCTTTCCCACCACCCAGAGGAAAGGCCATTGACGCCTGATCAGGGTAGCGTTGAATTCACCGCGCACCAAAGCCCATAAATGCAAAGCATCTTTCCGTTATATGGAAAGACGTGGCTTTGTCTTGACTAATACGGAAAGACAACCCATTGAAGACCGCGAGGGAAACATCTGGAGGTGCGACGATGATCAGAATTGGCCGGTTTACCATCGAACGCGTGGAAGAGATTGTGCTGCGCGAGCACAAGTCGCTTTATGCCGACTGGGATGAGGCCGCGGTCGAGCCCATCAAGGACTGGTTTGTCGGCGATTACTATACGCCCGCCGATGACAGCTTCGCCACCTCCATTCATTCCTGGCTGGTCAAGGACGGGGACACCACAATCCTGATCGACACCGGCGGCGGCAACGCGAAGCCGCGTCCGGCCTCGCCGCGCTTCGACCATCTCGATCTGCCCTTTATCGAGCGGCTTGCGGAGAAGGGGGTCCGTCCGACGGACGTCGATTATGTCCTGCTCACGCATCTGCATGTCGATCACGTGGGGTGGAACACCTCGCTGGTGGACGGCGAATGGGTGCCGACATTTGAGAATGCCACTTACGTGATGAGTGCCGCGGAGCGCGACTGGCGCGATCCGGAACGGGGCGCCAAAGGCAAACCGGCAGAGCCCACCTTTCCCTTTCTCGACAGCGTCAAGCCGGTACTCGAGAAGGCCAGGGTCGAAATCGTCACGGGCGACGAGAAGGGCTTCCTGCCCGGCATCGACTTCGTGCCGATACCCGGCCATGCGCCCGGCATGATGGGCATACGCCTGCACGACGAAGACGCCGAAGCCCGGTTTATCGCCGATGTCATGCATCAGCCGATCCAGGTCCATAACCCGGGTTGGTCAAGCAAATACTGCGAGGACAAGGCGCTTGCCTCGAAGACGCGCGCCGAGGTTCTGGACTATGCCGCGCGCACCGGCTGCCTCATTCTGCCGGCCCATTTCGGTGGCACCCATTGCGGCTATGTGCGGCGGACCGAAACCGGTTATGCCTATGAACCCAGCGCGATCATGCCCTGAGCCTTCGGCAGGTCGGCGATCAGAGCAAGGCTAGCCGAGCGACGCCTTGAACTCGGCCGTGAGGAAATCGACGAAGACCCTGATCTTGAGTGGCAGGTGGCGGCTTTTCTGAAACACGGCATAGATGCCGTTTTCGAACTCGCCGAAGCTGGTCAGGTAGTCGTCGAGTATGGTCACCAGGCGTCCTTCTTCTATATCGTGCCTGACTGCCCAGTAGTTGATGAGCGCAACCCCCATCCCGTCGATCGCCGCCGACACCAGCGCCTGGCCGCTGTCTGACTCCAGAAAGCCGCTTACCGGGACCTCGATGTCCGGCTGCCCCTCCTTGCGGAACTTCCAGACGGTATAGCCCAGGTCCAGGCTGTAGGTCAGGCAGGAATGCTTAGCCAGATCGGTCGGCTGGCTAATCGGCGGATTGTTCTTCAGATAATCCGGAGAGGCGACCAGCAGGCGCCGGCTGGAGGCAAGCTTGCGGGCCACCAGCGAACTGTCGACAAGCTTGCCGATGCGGATATCGACATCTAGGCCCTTGCTGACGATGTCGACCGGGAAATTGGACATGGTCAGGCTGAATTTGATGTCGGGGTAAATCGCGCTGAACCGCTTGAGCGCCGGCACGACATACTGGTGGCCCACGAGCATGCGCGAATGCACCCTGAGCGTTCCGCGCGGCACCGAGGACAGCTGACGCGCTGCGTTCTCCGCATCGGCAATCTGCATGAGAATGTCTTCGACCTTGTCGTAGTAGATGCTGCCCGCCTCCGTGAGGCTCAGTCGCCGGCTCGTGCGATTGAGCACGCGCACGCCGAGACTGTCCTCCAGGTCGTTGATGTGCCGGGACACTGACGCGGGAGACAGGCCAAGCTTGCGCCCGGCAGCCGAGAGCGAGCCGTTCTGGATCACGCTCTCAAACACTTTTATGGCCTTGAGCCACTCCACAGCCGTTGCCCCTTCTTCCGATTTTCTGATGCATCCTAATCATCTTTCTAAAATTCGGAAAGATGCTCATTGAACATATAACTGTCTGGTTTGGGTTGCGCCCGTTATCTTGGGGGTCAGTGAATTGTATCAGGAGGAATGCTGATGGCTACGGGCCGCTACATCAGCGATTTGGACGCGGGCGACGATCTGGGCAGGGTGCTCTACACCGTAAGCGCCTTCACCGTTCGCGAGTATTGCCACGCAGTGGAGATGTCGGCGGAGATGTTTCTCGGCATCGACAATCCCGTCGCACCGCCGACTTTGGTGCACCTCGACAAGCTAAAGCTCTATGAGGCCGCTTGTCCCGGCGGCAGCGGGCCGACGGCGCGGCTGCATGTCGAATTCGATGCGACCTACCATGCGCCGGTGCCCGTTGGCGCCGAGATCGAGGTCACAGGCAAGGTGACGGAACGCTTCATCAGGCGCGGACGCACCTACGTGGTCACCGAGATCGCCATGCGCAGACCCGGCACGGCCGAGCCCCTGGTCAACTATCGCGACACCATCATCCTCGGGTACGAAGCGGAGAAAGCGGAGGCCTCGGCGTGAGCAGCACCGTGACCTTCCCCCTCGCCTTCTCGCCCGATCTGCAGGAGGGGTCTGAATTTGCGCTTGCGCCACGGGCCATGACCCGCGAGCGCATGCGCTGGTATGTCGACACCCAGGCCACCGCGGTGGCGAATGACGGCAAGCCCCGCTTCGGCGGGCCTACCATTCACGACGATGACGACTATGCGCGCAAGAATGGCCTGCCGGGCATCGTGGCGGACGGCATGGTGTCGACGAACTGGATCCTGAGCCTGCTCGTCGAGATCTTCGGTCCCGCCGCCGTTTCCTCGGGGCGGTTGCGCACGAAATACATCAAGCCGATTTACGAGGATGACGTGCTGACAACCGGCGCGCGGATTGGAAAGATCAGCATGACAGACGGTCGAAAATCGGTGGCGCTCGAGGTCTGGTGCAGGCGCACCGATGGCGTCCCCGTCACCGTGGGCGAGGCCCTCGTAAACCTGCCGGTTGGCCGAACCGATGGTTGATCTTCCTCTCAAGGGCATAAGGGTTGCCGATTTTTCGCGCGTCTTCGCCGTACCGGCTTGCGCCCAGTTCCTGGGCGATCTAGGCGCCGATGTCATCAAGGTCGAGGAGCCGGCGCGCGGCGACGAGGCGCGCAATTTCGGGGTCAATGCCGAACAGCTCGCCGCAGCCGGTGGCACCAGCCCCTCCTTCCACGCCTTCAATCGCAACAAGCGCTCGATCACGATCGATCTCAAATCCGATGCGGGGCGGGAAGCCGCTCGGCTTCTGATCGACCGGTCCGACGTTCTCCTGCACAATTTCCGCATTGGTGCCATGGAGAAATTCGGGCTTGGCTACGACGTTGTCCGTCAGACCAACCCGCGCCTGATCTACGCAGCCTTCTCCGCCTATGGACCCTCGGGCGAACTTGCGAAGATCGGCGCCAACGATCTGGCGCTTCAGGCCCATTCCGGGCTTCTGCACCTGACCGGAGAGGCCGACAGGCCGCCGGTTCGCGTCGGTACCGCGGCCATCGACCTGCACGCCGGCATGGCGCTTGGAGCGGGAGTGCTGGCGGCCCTGTTCCAGCGGGAACGGACGGGAGCCGGCCAGTTCGTGGAATCCTCCCTGCTCCGCGGCGCCGCCCACCTCATGAGTTATTTCTACTCGGAATACTGGATGACGGGCATGGAGCGCCAGCGCATGGGCACCGCCAATCATCTTAGCGTCCCCAATCAGGTCTTTCCCACCATGGACGGTTATGTGGTGCTCATCGCGCCGTCGGACGAAATGTGGCGGCGGCTGGCCCAGGCCCTCGATGCGGAGGCGCTGGATCGGCCCGAATTCTCCACCATCCTGGATCGCCAGAAAAACCGCGGCGCGGTGGTGGAGGCCCTCACCCAGGTTACCAAAACGCGCAGCAGCGATGACTTGATTTCGGTGCTTGGCGCCGTCAAGGTCAATGTCGCGCGGGTCAACAGCATTGCCGAAGCCGCCGACGATCCGCAACTCGCGGCAATTGGCGGCGTGCTTGAGATCTCTGGCGCAGCGGGCAAGACCCGGGCCGTAGGACCGCCGGTGGTGCTCTCGGAGGCGGCGGACATCTGCCACCGGCCGGCGCCTCAGCTCGGCGCGCATACGGCGGAAGTGATGTCGGAGATCGGCCTGAATGCTGCCGTCTATTCAAGACTGGCGAAGGCCGGTGCCTTTGGCGAACCCGAGGGTTCCAGCAAGCAGATCGGATTGAAATGACACAGGTCGTGGGCGCGCTGTCCCATCTCAAGGTTCTGGATCTCTCCCGTGTCATGGCCGGCCCCTGGGCCGGACAGATTCTCGCCGACATGGGGGCCGAAGTCATCAAGGTCGAGCGGCCCGGCGCCGGAGACGACACAAGGGCCTGGGGGCCGCCGTTCCTGAAACGGCCGGACGGGTCCGAGACCCGGGAGTCGGGCTACTTTCTCGCCACCAATCGCGGCAAGAAATCCGTTACCGTCAATCTGGGTTCGCCCGAGGGGCAGGAGATCGTCCGTCAGCTGGCGACGAAGGCCGACATCGTGCTCGAGAATTTCAAGGTCGGCACGCTGGCCCGCTTCGGCCTCGACTATGCCTCGTTGAAGGCGATCAATCCGCGGCTGGTCTATTGTTCGATCACCGGGTTCGGCCAGACCGGTCCACGCGCCCAGCAGGTTGCCTATGATTTCCTGATCCAGGCGATGGGCGGGCTGATGTCGATCACCGGCGAGGAGGATGGCAAGCCCGGCGGAGGCCCGCAGAAGATCGGCGTTCCGATGGTCGATCTTTCCACCGGGCTTTACGCGGTCATCGGAATTCTTGCCGCCATTGCGCGCCGCGAGACGACGGGCCAGGGAGATTTTGTCGACATCGGCATGCTCGATGTGCAGACCAGCCTGCTGGCGAACCAGGCGATGAACCATTTGCTCACCGGCCAGACCCCGCGCCGGTATGGCAACGGCCATCCCAACATCATGCCGCAGCAGGTGTTCAAGTGCCGTGACGGCCAGATTGTGCTGGCCGTGGGCAATGACGGTCAGTTCGCCCGGCTCTGCGCCGCCCTTGGCGACACGGAAATGGCGACGGATGCCGAACTGGCCCACAACCGGGGTCGGGTTGCCCGCCGCGACTGGCTTCTGGCGCGGCTGGCCGACCATTTCGCGATCTATGAACGGTCGGTCCTGCTCGCCCTGCTCGACGCCGCCGATGTCCCCGCCGGGCCGATCAACACCATCCCGGAAGTCTTCGCGGAGGAGCAGGTCAGGGCCCGGGACATGGTGGGCCATCTTCCGCATCCCGAAGCCGGCTCCGTGCCGCAGGTTTTCAGCCCTATAAAGTTCGAGAACGCCGCGTTCCGGCCCGACATCGCCCCCCCGCTCCTGGGCGCGGACACCGAATCGGTTCTCGAGGCGCTCGGCTATGAACCTGCCCGCATTAAAACGCTTCGCAAAAGCGGCGCGATCTAGAAGGCAGATGCGACGAAGCCGGTTTTGTGCCGAGAATGCCGGCTTGCGCGCTACGCCTCTATTGACCGCCCAGCCACTGTCCGCGGCCAACTGGCAAAATTCCATTGCCTTGGTGTGGTCGACGTCCACGCCCCGGCCCATATAGTGCATGAGGCCGGGTTCCACGGCCGCAAGCGTGTAGCCCTTCTCGAGGGCCTCCTCCAGAAGCATCCTGGCGCGCTCATGGTATTCCAGTTTCGGCCTCGACCCGGGCAAGCTGAAAAGCCACCCGACCCTTATCGGAATTCTCGGCGTAGGCTGCTTCACAGGCGGGCTTCGCCTTGCCGGAATCGAGGTCCTTGAACATGACGCCGGCCAAACCGGCCGTGGTCCCAGGATCGTTGTCGCTCGCTGCATACCGATCGCACTCCAGGAGCGCTTAAGCGGCCGCCCGCGAGGTGGAGATCGGAAACGCCGATGGCGCAACCGCCGCGATCATGCCGCAAACACCTAATCTTCCCATGCGCATAAGAATCAAACCCTCTTGATCGCCTTACCCAGTTGAGAACACAGTGGACAATCACCCGAGGCAATCATCCGCGACTGCCAAGTGTTTTCCAAAATGTCTTTCAATGCAGCATTGTCGAGCATGGCATCCGCCAGAAGCCGCTTCAGCTTCTTGCCCCCTGGGCGGTGGATGTGAAGCGGAATGCGGTGGCTCATGTCTGTACGCAGCACGAGTTGAGCCAGCGTCGGGCGTGCGAGGTTGTGTCGGTGGCTCGGTCAAGCCTCCGATATCGCAGCGTGCGGCCTGACGATGCGGGCATTGGGAGGAGATGAAGAAGGTTGCGTCGGAGCGCCGCCATTTCGGTTATCGGCGCATCCACGTGATGACGGAACTGGGGTTTCAGATCATATGGCGCTGCAAACAAAAAAGCCGCCGACTCAATGAGTTGGCGGCTTGATTTTGGTTGC
>TARA_R110002020_G_scaffold48763_1_pt1 | contig 10598 bp, 16 predicted proteins | sample TARA_R110002020 | Tara Oceans TARA_R110002020 (sample SAMEA4396489) | marine metagenome | biome: Westerlies Biome; feature: [MES] marine water layer (ENVO:01000295) within the mesopelagic zone...; material: water (ENVO:00002006), including particulate matter (ENVO:01000060) such...
CATCACCTATGGTGACGTTGTAATTGCCGCCTGATGCAATGGAGTTACCTGCATTAACACCCGCAATATAGTTGGATGTACCCGCAGTAACCGTAGAAGTTGTGCCGCTGACAATTAAACTATCCGCAGATTCATCCCAAAGCATGTATTTGCCAGAGGTAGCCCCGAAGAGTTTGACATCATAACCCGTGTCATCGACGCCAATAGTTAATGTTCCGTCGAGTTGTACCGCGCCATCAATATCAACGGCATCGAGATTTGTCGTGCCATCGACATCTATATCACCAGCAACTGTCAACCCTGCCGCGCCGACTAACTTGAGATCATCGACGCTTTCATCCCAGAGCATGTATGCGCCAGAGGTAGCTCCAAAGAATTTAACATCATAACCCGTGTCATCGACGCCAACAGTGACCGTGTTGCTAAAGGTTGCAGCCCCGTCAATCGCTGCTGCGCCTGTAACTTCAAGCGTCCCAATTTGAAGATCGGCTAAAGCATCTACAACTGCTGCACCGCTTCCGGCTCCATCGCAGTAAACAATGACGTTTTTACCGTTTTGAACAGTAACATTGGCTCCTGAGCCTTGCGAAAGAATGACTGAATAAGGACCGCTGGAGCCGGAATCCGTAGTTGCATTTTCAACAATAAAATAGGCTTTAGTTGTATTAGGCGCGATAGTTACTGTGTTATTGGCCCCCAAAGCTCCTGTAAACTTAATAACGCGATACATGCCATCTTGAAGGTTTTCAGTTCCTGATCCTGGAGATGCCTCGCGAACAGTTAATGTGTGCGTTGTGCCAGAAAGAGCAACAGCGGTATATGCAGCAATTCTATCTATAATGTCCCAGTTAAAATTAGTTGTTGTACCCCAAGCCCCTGACTGATCGCCAGTGGCCATTTCCTCAATTCCAAGAGTTGTTGTATATGATGAAGCCATATCAATCAATCCTTATTATAGCACTTGTTCCAGCGGCAGGAAAAACAATTGTAAATGTCCCAGAAGCAACAGTATAATCACCCCCAAAAGCTAGAACCGCAATAGCTTTGTCGCTATTTGTATCATTATAAATTAAAGCACCATTTGCTGTGAATGATGCACTCGTCCAACTTGGATCTGCGGCATCAAAATAAGCGGTAGTTCCAGAAGTGGCAACAGTTGTGCTGGCCAGAGTTGCTCCACCAGCTGTGTAACCAGTACCAGAAATTTCATTGCTTGTTGAATAAGCAGTTGTTGATGCACCTAAACTAGCTGAACTTGTGTAAAGAGCAATTTTTATTGTATCAGCAGCAAGATCATGCTGTTCATCTAATATCTCAGACTTAAAACTTGTGCACATCGCTTGTGATATGGCCATCATATGCCTCCATTATATTCAATAGTTCTATCTCGAAGCATTTCTTGTTGCATAAGCTGCACTGCTTCATCAAACTGAGCTTTATATAAAGTTACTGTCTCTGGAGCTTTAAGAAAAGCACTACTTTCGTACAAACAGGCACTTAATAATACATTTTCTGCATTATCACCTATCCAAGTTGTTGTATTACTTGAAGAAAGGCCAGTTGCTGGAACAATATAATCAATCGAATATGCTAAAGTTGCACTTGGCGTAGGAGCAAGTGTTATTTTTGTTCCGGAAGTTGTTGCATCATCAGTACTAAACATTATTGGTGTGCCTGTTGTACTTGAATTTGGCCAATAGTCTCTTAAATAAGAATCGACTCGATGATTAAGATATATAACATTACTAGAACTTGTTATTGAAACATTCCGAATTATTCTTGCACTAGAAATTGTATATGAAGCTGTACCAACAACTAAATTTCCAGTGGCCGTTGCCCTAAAGCAAGGAAGATTTGGCAATCTTTGAAAAATCATCGCTTCAGCTTGATCAATTATCTGGTCAATTGAAGTATCAAATTCTGTGCTATCGTCTTCTAAAAAATTCTTTATATTTGTTGTTAATGTAGAATAATTCATTTTAATTGCCCCAAGTACCAGCACCCCAAGTACCATTGCCCCAAGCAGATAGATCAATTACTACGGTGCCTATAGCTCCAGTTCCTGCTAAGCCGGTCTCTACAACTGCACCAGTGGGAATTTCTGTGCCTATAGCTCCAGTTCCTGCAACGCCAGTTTCCGGAACACTAGCTGTTGGAATTTCTGTGCCTATGGCCCCAGTGCCTGCAACGCCAGTTTCTATAACTGCACCAGTGGGAATTTCTGTGCCTATGGCTCCTGTGCCTGCAACGCCAGTTACAGTAATATCTATGCCCAATTGGACAATATAGGTTCCGCCAATGCTTCCTAAGCCAACAATATTTGTTGGTTTATCATATTGAGTTGAGTCAAGCGTTGTTAAATTGGTATTAAACCAATTATAATATAAGGCTAATGTTACATTTTCAGGATCATTATCCGGACGAGGCTTGAATAATGCCGTTGCGTCAAAAACATTTTTAGCTGGCGTTAATTGAGGATGCTTAGGTTCAAATTCCTCAGGCTCAACTCTTAAACCATTCCATTCTGTTTTAAGATTCTTATAAGGAATGCGAAACCCACTGCGATCACTTATCGCTAAAGCCTTTTTTCCTCTTGCATACCTAGCCAAAAGAAATTCCTCTTGGTTTTATTTGAAGAGAAACATTTGCACCTTCTTCATCAGAAGCAAATTGAAAAGCTCTTTCATAAAGTTGATAAAGAGAGTTTGTTCTTTCCGGATTAAACTTTTCAGCTAATTTTGCCGAAAGCCCAGCGCATAATGCATCAGACCACCGATAAGGAATGTCTGCATCCTCATTTGAGGCAGTAATATCATCAGGTTGAAAAATTCCATAATATCTGATTGAATCTGAAGTATTATCTGGTACTGACCAAACTGTCATAGTCGGCGTATATTGGCGATCAATCATATACTGAGAAGATACACCACTTGTTGTTTTATCTGGTATCTGGTTATAATCTGAAATAGCAATTCTTGTCATAGATTGATCAGTTGATGTTGAACCAGAAACCTTTCTATACACAACATCAACTATATCAACAAGCCCTGCATCAAGAGTATATGTCGCTTGGTCTGCAACAAGAGTCACTGTTTTATATCCAAGTGTCCAATAATTCCAACCACGGTTTGCCCACTCTGAAAATAAAAAGTTTAAGCTCCTCCTAGCACTAACTGCATGATAACCTGTTCTTGTTTGAGCATCAACTCCACAGCGTTCAAAGGCTTCATCTATTATTTCTTCAACATTTGGCCTAAAAGTTACAGTACCAGAAGTTGCCATATTAGTACTCTTTTATCATTCTCAAAACTATTTGATAAGAATCAGTAACTGCACCAGCACCAGTTGTGGTGAATAATATATCTCCCGTTGGACTTGCGCCATATGTTGTAGTTTTTGGCAATCCACCGAAAACAGAATAATCTTGATAACCAGATTGGTTCTCATCTAAGTGAAAAATTTGAACATCAACAGTGGCATCTGCCTCAACCTGCACAGTCATGCCATAAATAGTCCACCAAGCCTCCACAATACGAACTGCAGAACAACTGGAACCAGCTGAATTCTTTGCCAATGCTGATACATCAACTTTTTTAACAGCATCCTCATTACCGCCATCAATATATTGATATTGAAATGCCATAACAATTTGCCGATCGCTTTCTGAGATCGTAGTGCTAGTTGTAATATCTGCCATGACTTCTCCTTTTTAGCAAGAAGGGAGAGGAATTCCCCTCCCTTTCAATAAATTTTAAGAATCAGCAAAAGGAGTAACGATCGTGCCGCTACCAATAAGAACGCCTTGAACTAAATATTCAGCACTCGCGAGAGCTGTACATTCAATATAACTTCCAATAATGCCACCTTTTGTTGTGCCATTATAAGTCATAACATCATTACTAGAAGCGGGAACAAAAATCTTGTATGTACTATCGTCTATTCCAATAGCAATATGCCCAACAAATTTATCTGTGCCATCAGTTAATATATCAAGATCGGATGCCAGAGTTCCAATATAAAACCTATAAGAAGCTCCATATGTATTCAATACATTATAATCATCAGTTCCTGCAGAAGCAGCTGTCGAACTCGTGAGAATACTCGGAAGTGTTACTTTACAATCCGCATCATTAATTTCGATTAATTTACCTGCGTGTGAAGCAAAAGTTAAAGTTGTATCAGCAGTTATATTTACAACTGCATCTGGTCCAGCTGAAATAAATCCGCGCAAAGAACGAACTGGTCCAGCAAAAGTAGATCGAGCCATTTTATCATCTCCTGTCTTGGCTAATGTCTGCCCGAAAGCAGTCAGGTTGATTTACAAAATCAAATTTACTTACAAAAAATAAAAAAGTAAACTAACTTTAGTCAATATCTTTAGAAATCCACTCTCTTGGTCTAGGTTTATACTCCCCCGAAAGCAGTTTTGCCTCTTCAGAAGATCCAAGTTCTAGTTCATCACCTCCGGATAATTTAAAACCAAAACTTGAAAGAAGGTCTTGAGCAGTCATAACTAAACCACCAGAACCAAATGTCCAACTTAAAGCTCTTTCTGCTGCATCAGACATAGTTGGTGCAATACTTTTTAATGGCCTTGCAATTCCAAATGTTGCGAGAGCCAATTCAAGAGCATCTTGATTTGCAATACCACGAGCAACATCAAAAGCTGCCGCAATAGGTGCCGCTGGCGAAAAATAAGCGGGAATTGATCCATAATCCCAAAGAAATTGACCTGTTTCTGCAAGTCCTTCGGCTCGTTTGTCAGTTTCAGCTTGTGATAATTTCCCCAAACCGCCAATTTCTATTGGGACTTTTCCTAAATTTTTCCCAAGGTCAATATATGCTGTTGATTTTATATCTGGATCATGAATATGTTTTCTATACAACAATTCTTGAGCCGAAGTTGTATGTGGGTCTTTTTCACGAGGAGTTATATCCCTTTGTGGGAATTTTCCCCTTCCTCTTCCTGCAGAATAATCCATAAATTAAGTGATTAGGGCCACATTTTTGTGGCCCTAATCACCCTTACTCTTTACTACGCGCCTTCAGAACCAAATACACCACGCCAATCGGTCCAACCGAACGAATATCGTTCACGAACTTTATAGCGAACATTTCCAGTTTCAAAATCACCTTCCATGCCCTTTTTAAGTGGTGTGCGCTGGAACATTTTCATTCCATCCGGAACATCAGTTTGAATAAACCAGCGATCCGAATCAGAAATCCGACGCATAACATGATAACCCTGCGGAAGGTATCCCCCAGACTTAATTGCATTTATGTCATTGTCAGCTGTTCCAACTCTCTGTTGAGACTCAAGAAGTCTCTCAGCCGTAAAAACATATGCTGTAGGAATGATGAGCCGAACGCCTTGCGCGGCGACACGTAATCCTCGGTCATCTTTCATATTAGATATGTCAATCAGAATTGTTTCGAGAGAAGTTTCAGAAAGATCAGCAGCAGTCGATAAAGTATTTGACTGGTTACCGCTTCGAGTTGGGTGGGAAGTACTCAACAAGGCAACAGAATCGCCGCCTGTATAACTACCCGATGTGGCGTTATTAAAGATATTTGCCGCTTTAACTTCCTTAGTAGAAGCCATTGAACGAGCAAGTGCTTTTGTATAACGTGCTGCCAGAGAGCCATATTGACCATCTTCTTCAGCTTCTTCAGTGATTGAGAAGGCTAAAGCTACCGTTTCGTGCTGATAACGAGCAGTCCATTGCTGGGTTGCTTCATCATAACTGATAGCTGCACCTTCTGTTTTCACAGGCGCATTCCCGAAGCCTTCCAAAAGGACGTCTTCTTCATATGCCTTGCTTGAAGTATTTGCCGCGAAAACGGGCTTGTACTCTTCTGGGTATTGATCATACTCAAGACCGAATAAAGTATTTAATCCAGGCTCAAGTAGCTTTGCGAATTGTGCTCTATGCATTGCCATATTTCAGCCCTCCTAAATACCTGCGCTGTCTTTATAGAGATGCTCATTGATGAGAACCTCCATGACAGCATTGGCTCCAAAAGCATTCTCTGGGGAATCCCAAAGAGCTACAATCTTACACGAAGCGGTGCCAGCCGCCATTGTGCCAGAAATTTCGAAACCGGATTGACCAGTGGTAGTTGATCCTGCTCCAGCAACAGCATCAGCGCAATTACCAATGTTTGTCTGGGCAGGGCTTCCCGCTGATTGGACCTTATAAATGATGAACGGATCGTCATAAATATAAGCGATTATATTAGTAGCTGTTGTTCCACTTGGCCAATACTCACTATATTTATATGAGCCATCCGACGCAGTATAAGAAACACCACCAAACACACCAATATTATTTACCTCAGTAGCAGTATGAGGTGTAACCGCACCGTTAGAATCAATAATGCAAAGATCTCCATTAAAGATATTTTCGGCAAGAGTACTTGTAATAGTGTACTTGTTAGTTCTTACAGAACCTGAGCCGGAGAGATGACGAACAGGGACAAAGCCAAAGGCTGCATCTACATTTGCCATATTTACCTCTCGTAGTTAAAAGTTAATCTTCCATGACGGAAATACTCTCGCCATGACTCACACTAGATTTCCTATCCTCTCGGATTGGAATTCCTCCCGTCCTCTCAACGGTTCTCAGTTCATTAGAAACTGATTCATTGAGTTCTTCAGATTTGCCAGAATAATAAGCCTTCATCGAACGATGAGTTTCTTCTGGCATTTCACAAAGAATCATTCCTTCAATTCCAATGCACCCAGACCACTGCCCATGGTTAATAGTTGGTATTGGAAAATCACCAACTGTATCTGCACCACGAGGTTGCCACCCTTCACGCTGTCTTTTATAAACATTGTCAGGTGTTTCTTTCCCCAGAATCGAGGTGGCTACCCATCTTTGCACCATTCCTGGTCGAGGAGTCGGAGCTTCAAGCAAAGATGAAGGTTTCCAAGAAGTTTCTGCGCGAGTCTCAGCTACGCGAGGTTTGGAACGAGTTTCACTAGCTCGGATATTACGTTTTTCAGCCATTTTTAGCCTCCTGTCTTGAATTACGAATTTCAGCTTCGTATAACTTCAAAGATTTCTCATCTGTTAAGCCAAGCTCTCTTCCAATTTGTAATTCATCCTTACTTAGTTTTACTCTATTCCCTTTTCGACTCGGACCACCTGCAGTTGGTGCGACTGGTGATCTGCTTTTTGTCTGAGTCGAATTAGTATTCCCTGAAATTAGCTCAGGAAATAATTTTTGTAAACGATTATTTAACAAATTATAATATTCTTCTGAATGTTTATCAAAGCCCTCAATTTCTAGTTGTACATCAATGGCCCTTGCAGCAGCTGTTTCATTATCAAAACCAGCTGAATTAAACCAACGATTCTTTTCCCACCAGACCATTGCCTTTTCTGGAGGTGGCTCTGAGCGAACCTGTTCTACACGGCCAACCGTTGGAGAATTTTGTTGATCTACTCGCTGTCGTTTCTGCATTTCAGCAACTCGCATGGCGGCACGCATATCAGTCATTTGCTCTTGTTGAGCAACTTGCATCTCAGTGTCACCCTCTTCAATTGCCTTTTGCAAAAGAGCTCTGGAATCTTCATAACGCTGTTTGAAATTCTTTTGAGCTTGCTGGACATTCCCGTGCTCAAGACGCTCAAGCCTCGCTTTTAAAGAGGTTAATTCACCTCTGGCACTTTCAGTCTCAGCTTCAGCTTGCTTTCTTTGCTGAACAAGAGTGCCTATTCTTTTTTGAACACGTCTGCTGAATTCCTTATCTTCTTCAGAAGTTTCTTCAACTTTTGGCTCCTCTTCAACCTTTGACGATTCCTCATCAACAATTTCTATTTCAAAAGGAGCTTCTTCAGTTTGGATAATTTCTTTTTCGTCTGCCATAATTTTCCTCCATGGTAGCGAACCAAGATCTACGCTACATAAGTTTCAATTGAACACCCGTTAGGAATAATAGATGTTATTTCATCATCATTAAGGATCAATAACTTTTCTCCATCAACAATGAGTTTCTGACCCGCATATTTACCAAAGGTAACATGGTCTTCGACCTTTGGCCATTTGCCTTTCCAAGTTTGGCCAGTATCACGATCACGATATGCCATCTCACCCATGGATATAATATGGCCATGAGCAATAAGATATTCTTCAGCCTCACGAGCCATCTCAGGCAGAAGTATTCCGCCAGAAGATTCCTTCTTGGGTTCAATGGGTTTTACAAGAACTTTCCAACCTATAGGTTGGGGAACATGGTGATGAGCCATGGCTAGTCATCCTCTCTTTCTAATTTGGTTTTTGTTTCGTCAATTATTGCTTCAGCCATGTTTAGGCCATCCGCAATGCCAACGCTTTTCATATAATGAACAAAATCGGACATACGTCCTTCCATCATATCAATTGCTATCTGGTTTTTCTGTGCTTGAAGATTCTTCTTTATCTCCTTTAGCAATTCGTTTATTGTCATTTTGTTCCTTTTTAAAACTTGTAGTAATCTTTGAAGAAACACCAGTAACTTTAATTCTTACATCTTTATTAACCATTAGTAAACTCCTCTTCCTAACAATTATCAGTTAACTTTCAGATACTTTTACTCTATTCCTTGCAAGATCCCAATTCAAATCTTGCAAACGACCACCTTTGGCAAGATAATTTTCATAAGTAATTCCAGGATTGTTTAATATTATTTCCATAGAATAATATCCAAAAGTTTCTTTTCTACGGGGATTTGAATTAACATTTGCAAATAAATTATGATTGGCAAATTTTGTTTTTGATGAAATTCTCCTTTTTGGAATTATAGTTTCAACCATCCGGATAATTTTATTCCTACCCCAGAATTCATTGATTTTTCTTGAGCCCATCTGGTCAATTACCCAGTCGTCCTTAACAATTTGAACATGGCCTGTCGTTGTAACTATATAAAGGGTTCCTCTGACAGTTTTCCACTCAACAAATTTTTTAAGCGAAGGCATTGTTGTTCGCTTGGGCAACCCATCAAAAATCTCCCACAAAAGCATTCGCTTATATTTAAGATCAAGTTTGTCCATGACTTTCTTTCTTTCCCAATCATAAGTCATGCCTGCCCATCTTGCATTTCTCTTTATTCTTGGGCAATGTTTTTTGAAAAGACCCCAAGCCTGTTCAAAAGAAATGCCAGCAGCAATAGCTGTTGCAGTTACACCACAATTTCCACCAACCTTTGCATCTTTAGGTAGCACTAAACCTTCCGGAAGATTGCTCATTACATGCCCCTTCTTTTCTCAGTATTGGCAACAACCATGTTGAATGTCGCTTTGGTCATTCTGGCTGTTTTCTGGCTATGTGTTTTTTCCTGCAAGTAAACCCACTTTTGCTTTTCTACCACATAAACTTCTCTTTCACCCGTGGGTATACGCGGAACTTCATTTCCAAAATATAAACAGAGAAGTTTTGCACCCTTAAATTTTCCTTTAGGCTTGGGAAGTTTTGGGAGAGCCCATTTCATTTTAGAATTAGTTTTCCGAATTTTAGAAGGCACTTCACTACGCCTATCTAAAAAAGTAGGAATTTCTAATAAGTCTATCATCTTTTTCCTTTCTCAGTTATTGGTCTTTCTCAATTGTTTTTATTATACTTTATTTTTGTAAAAAAGGAAAGCCCTTTCTTTTCCTTATATATCAATGGTTTATAGGGTGGTGAAAGCGGAAAAATAGAAAAAGTTTATTTCTTCGAACTTTTACGTCTTATTTTTTTCTTCTTTTTTGTTTTTGTTCTTGGCTTTAAAAGTTTGCCAAAACCTGCTCTATTCATAAATCTCTTCCAATATTTGGTCAATTCGCCACTCAAGAACATTAATAGCTGTATAAATATTTCCGGAGCCACAAGATTGTATTCGAGATTTTAACATTTTAATTTCTTTTTCAAGAGCATTTAAATGTTGTTGATCAGCAACAAATTCTCGGTTCTCATCTTGCGAATAATAAGTTTTTTTAAGCGTCATTTCCTCATTCCTGCTAATGGATTTTCTAGAGCTTTCTTAATCTTTTTATCAATTTGGGTTCTTAATTCTTTCATATCGTTTTTGATTCTTTGAATAATATTGTCAACATCGTTCCTAATTTGCTCACGCTTTGAATCAAATCTGTTTTCAGCTTCTGTTATCCATTTTCGACTATTTGATGCACCAGCATCAATCATAATTCGAGATTTATCAATATTATCATTTGTTATACTTCTTACTTGGGAATTATTTCTTTCTATTGATTTAGTCGTTTTTCTTGAAATGTCCTTCAAAAGTTTTTCAATATTATCAATCTGCGTTTCCATTCTATTTAAATCAGATTTCAGATCATTTTTAATATCCCGAGTATAATCCTTAGCTTGTGTTACGGAATCTTCAAGAGAAACCATCTTTTCTTTAAAAGTTGCTAATTTTTTATCAAACCCACTTAAGTCTGGAGCTGTGTAGCTTTCGATTTTCTCCCGCATATCCATATAGTCTTTGTAAAATTCAAATCCTGCCCACAACCCGCCGCCAAGGGTGGATATAAGCGTGAACACTACAACCAGCTTTCCACCCTTGAATTTAACACCGCCTACATCGACTTCAGCCATTCTTAACCGCCATA
>TARA_R110002020_G_scaffold470314_1_pt1 | contig 10596 bp, 14 predicted proteins | sample TARA_R110002020 | Tara Oceans TARA_R110002020 (sample SAMEA4396489) | marine metagenome | biome: Westerlies Biome; feature: [MES] marine water layer (ENVO:01000295) within the mesopelagic zone...; material: water (ENVO:00002006), including particulate matter (ENVO:01000060) such...
ACGGAGGCTGGAACGGAAAAAAAGATCGTGATGCAAAATGGGAAACTTGTAAGAAAGTTTTCAACTGATACTGAAAGTGCTTTGATAGCAATATCATTCCTCGGTTTTTGGGGAATTTGTGCTTCAATATTACTATTACTAGCTATGTACTCATGATTCTTACGTATGCTGCAAAACAAGAACTAGTAGAATTATTAGAAGATTCTATTGAATACTTTTGCGATCAAGAACGTGTATCTGGACAAACAGCTTGGACAGCAGTAAGTGCGCTAGCTACGGCTAAACTAATGCAACTAGAGAATGAAATCAAATAAACCCATCCGTGTCAATATCTGTTGGGAACTAGGAGAACAAAGACATTGCAAAACAATGGAAAAAGATGAAGCATATAAGACTAAAAAATATGTAGAAGATAATGGAGGCGTTACCTTTTGGTTTCAAGCTTTAGATGATTAATCATCCCAGTTTGTATCTTCTTTATATTTACGTATGGCTTCATCAATACGATGACTTGTTAATGCCATATTTCTACGACGTCTAAGTGCATCTTTAATTCTTTTTTTATCACTCCTTAATGACCACTGTGCAATAAACACTGCGTCATTAGGAGTGATGCCTTCTACTTTTTTACAGATGGTTTAATTTTAAGAACTGCTTTTAAAACAACTTGAATAATGCTGTTATCTTTCAAAGGAGATAAAGCAATAATTTCAGAAGCAGCAGCAATAAGAATCCAAGTAATAGGGCTACTTAAAAGATCTTGCATAACAAAGTAGATTCAACTTCTATATTCTACCTATCAAAGTCTTGTTGTTCATCAAAACTATCTTTATTAGCTGTAAAAGCAACTAAAGTTTTTTCTGTTTTGGTTTCCCAAAAATATTCTTCTGATTCTCCTAAACGACCCCATTTTGCATTAGGACTTTCTACTTGAAAGTATCGTGTAGAAACAAGGAAGTCGGGCCGTTTGAGTTCTTCTGGGGACAAAGAAGGATCAGTAAGACGGCATCTGTTGTTTGGATACGCTGCAATTTGACCATTTGGCAATGCAATGATGTTGAAGGATTTGTGTTCATCGGGCGTTTCTGCAAAAGAAATGTCAGCCCTAGAACGGTCGCCGTTAAAACTGTCAATAGTAAACAAGTATTCGCCAGGGATAGACCCGTGGGTTTTGGTTCTGATTTCCCAACCCATTGTGTAGGTAAGATTTTTTTCCAACGTGGTAATGTCATGACTAAAACAATTCCAGAATTGCAACTCTTCCAAAGGAAGATCAGGAGAGGGAGCTACAGGTGCTTCAGGACTATCAGAGTCCCAAGATAAAAAAGCTGAGATAGGAAGCTTGTCATAAAGAGCACCATAACTTGGCAAGAATGTTTCAAAATAAAAAACTCTGCCAGGTAAAGACTTTACAGATGTCCAGTACCCTAAAACATATTCGCCAAAGCCATCTCTTAAATCACGAAGATATTCTTTTCTAACCCATACTTTTAAAGGAGGAAGGTTAGTGATAAGAGTAGACACGTTTTAAACATCGTATTCTTTGCATTCTGGCATCCAAGGCTCAGCTGCGCAATACTTTTTAAAAAATTCAGTTGGTTTTAAAATTTCTTCTTTATCTTTTAATTTACCAGTCCAGTACTCGCTGATTAAGTCATCAGATTGATTGACTCTGCCCAATGAATCGAGGGTCATAATTATTTAGACACTCATTTATTGTATACCTAAGCAACGTTAGTATATGTTGCAAAAACATTAGGAAATTTATCATCCATTGAATGATCACGTTGCCATGCTTCACGCCACGCAGTCAAAGAATGTTCATGTGTAGTATCAATCCAATTTTCAGTAGCGTCTAATAAAACACGACCAATAGCAATATCTCCAGGATCAGTACCAATTAACCAAGACAAAGGATTACCATCAGAGTTTTGATAATTAACTTGCACTACACCATTAGGATCAACAATAGTACAAAGATTTTCTGTAAAACCATTGAAAGTAGAAAGTGTAATACTGTTTGTTACTTCTTCGGGTACAAATTCAACAACTGATGGGTTAAGATCATTTTCTGTAACTAAGTAAGTAATTTCAGAGGTATCTTCACACAAAAAGAATAATTCATCATTAGGTGTTTGAAACTCTACAACTAGACCAACACCATATTGAAACTCTTCATTTCTTTCAGCAGATATACATATCAAATAATTTCCTGCTCTTAAAGGAAAATAACGGTCATCACCACGATCTGCATTGGTTGAATTAAATGTATTATATAAATTACTTTGAGCAGCCATGACCTGACCGGTATAGCTATTATCAAATGTTGTATGAAAATTATCTCTATTATTTTGTACTAATGTTGAATCAGCTTGGAAAATATTACGTCCTTGTACTGGATTTTTATTTTGGTCAAGAACATTAATAGAAAAACGTGTTGTTAAAGGGGTCTTTCTATTTGATAAACGATTGTTTCCTGTAGCAAGTTCAGAAGAAGCTTTAAATAAAATAAGCCACGCTTCTGAAGCAAGTGTAACTTGGAACCAATGGTTATATGTTTCACGTCCATAACCACCAGATATAACCTCACTTTTTGGCCCTAGAGTACCGTTTAACATACGTAAAGACGTAGTGTTAAAAGTTCCAAGGTTTAAAGGATTGTGTTGTGAACGTTCTCTTTGCGCTGTCATTCGCCTACATAGGCTTTATTCTCCATTGTACTTCTGGGAAATATCACAAGGGTTTTCAATTGTTGGCCGATAAGACATAGTAATTAAATCTTCAATAGGCAAATTGTGACGGTGACGCTTTGCCATAAGTAATAATTTTTTTGGATTTAATTCAAGATCAAGGTAATGAAAATTTTTTGGAACATGCGCTCGATTCCAGCTGGAGCACATATGCAGTGGATTACCGCACCATTTGTTTCGACAACGCCTGCTAATACGCATGCTGCCTACATCACCCCAAGTAAATGTATAGATTGCTTTATGCAAAGTAACACGATCAGTACGACGATCCATCTGCCCAGTTCGATAAGAAGGAAATGAAATTCTTTTGGGTGTGTCATATTTTCTATAATCATCAGCTGTTAATTGAATTGGCCAACATTCATTTGGCTCTTTAATTTTAACAAAGTCTAAAATATCTTTTGCATCTTGTTGGTAAGCATTGTGCAAATAATTAATATCTAAACCACAAATATTTGATTGAATACGTCGTACACAGTGATAACACCAGTGTTCTTTTTTATCCCGTATTTCATGACCAAAAGGACAAGAAAATCCTCTGTAGTACCCTAAAGCCTCTAGGGTTTCATCTTTTTCATCTGAAAGATACCTGAAATTAAGTTCATCCAGGATTTTTTTAGCTCTATATTTGCGGTTAGTAAGAGTGTTTGCCATAGTTAGGGCGGACTTTAGTGTCTCAGGGCGGACTTTGTTTTCGATGTAAATCAACTGCAGCGCAGTCGATCTCACGTGAGTCTCATCATTCTTGCCTCCTTATTTTTATTTATTCTAAACACAACGACCTTTTTGGTGTACCTTTTTGGTGTACCTTTTGGGGTACCGAAACTGTCGCCCATTAAGGTGTACCAAAAGGGTCGTTGAACTAGAACTAAGAGGTTTAGGGGGGTTGAGATCCGCCCTAATAGCTGGGACCTCTTCCACTGCAATGGATTACAGCAGGGTTGAGATTAGGATGAGACAACTAAACTCCGCCCTACAAAAAAATTGGGACCCAAAAGGCCCCAAATAGTTCACGCTGTTACAGGATTTTTCTTTCGTCGCTTAGGTTTACGCACTACAGGCTTATCAATTTCTACTGGATCTTTAAGAGTTTCCTCAAACACCTCGTTAAATTGTTCAGCAATGGTATCCCACTGGTACTTACCGTCAGTAGCTCTCTGGTAACAAGCAGCACCAACATCAGCAAGCTTTGCAGGATTCTCATAAAGATCAATTAAGATCTCAGTCAAATGTTCTGCACTTGGTACCGGCATATCCCTGTTGTAATTCATGTCTACATCGATAAAGCAGTTATCGATTAGAGGTGCAGCCCCTTCAAAGATCTCTTTACAAGACGTGTGATTAGGTACTACCTGGGCAATGCCACAAGAAGCGTGCTCATGATTAACTAAACCATGTCCTTCTCCTTTGCAGGTATTTACACCTACATCACAAGCATTGTAAATGATATTTAATAAATTAATATCAACAGAAGGAGGTTGAGGAGTATCTGTGGTCATGATGATACGACCATTAGGATCAAGACCTCGCTTTCTCATCTCACGCCCAAAGAGATTCATAACATCCCAGCCTTGGTCTTTTTTGCCCATGTGAAGGTACAGCTTGGTATCAGAACGACCGATAGCAAATTCAGCAAACGCATCAATTGTGATGTCAATACGTTTACGAGCCTGATTACGATTACCATTAAAAACAATAAAGCCTTCTTCAGCTAGATTCAAACGACGACGACAATCAACCTGATCCATGGGGAAGAATTGGCCATCTGTCACACCATGAGGAATAACAGTAACTGGTTTAGTAACACCAGCAGAATGAAATTCACGAGCACCAAACTCTGTATAAACAACAATGCCATCCCAGTTATTGGAATAATCAATCAAACAACCTGTCCAGCCATAGCTATCCATAGGCATGTAAGCAACAAATTTAAAATTGCCAGCTTCGTGAAAGTCTTTAATCTGGCTATAAATTTGATTAACAATCCAAGCATCGTTGTTAACAAAAACTAAATCAGGTTTTTCTTGCTCTGTAATTTGACGAATACGTTGCACTCCAAACGGCTCAGTTTGAAAACGATTAGATGAAGGAAACATTTTAAAATCTGCTTGAAATTCATTTGGATCCCCCCACCAGTTATTGCCTAAAACAACAATTTCGTATCGATCTTTTAGCCTAGTGATTAGGTTTTCAGTAACACGTGCAAAACCAGTACGGGCGACGATGTCACCCGACCACAAAATCTTGGGCTTTTTAGACATTAGATCATAAAAACTGATCTAACTATAACAATTATTCGTTAGAATTTTGTGAATTTTCTTTATACACCACATTAATTTGTCCATAAAAATCTTTATAGCGTTCTGGGTTTTCACCTAAATCAATTAATGAAGGATAACTTTCAAACCGTTGTTGACCAGAACGAATTGCTACATTAAAGATACGCAAACCTTTTGTATTACGTTTGCAGTATACGTTCAGATGTAATTGATGATTAAAGATATCCATCAACAACGATTCAAATCTAGAACGAGACATGATGTTGTTATTTGAATTCATACAAAATTCACAGTAGCTAGCGTACAACCACTCATTTGTTTTAGCGTAATGAGTAGAACTACCTTGTGGAGCAAACTTTTTAAAGCCAATTTGAGCAGAAGTATTTAGCTCAAATACTAAACAGTGATGCATCCAATCTTTAACCGGATTAGATTTTAACTGCTGATCGATTGTGTATTCAGAAAAGAATTTTACATGTTTGTTAGTCTCCATAAGATACTCACGCATCTGATCATGCGACATATCTAATAACCAGTTAACAAGACCTGGAAGCAAAGGAGCAAATTCACCAAACGCATTGCCTTGATCATCCATGTCAATCAAGGTTTTTTGTTCTTTAGCTGAACCTCTGAATGGATTATTAAAAGGAATAGTTAAACGACGACGTGCTAAACCAGATGTAGGGTCAGTGGTTTGAATTGGTTCATTAGCAGTGATCATACAAAGACCATCAAACTTAAATGGTTTTTGTTTTCCTACTTGATATTTATGTTCATTACGAAGCAAGTCACGACCTGTCAACGCTTTAAGAATAGAAACACTACCGCCATAGCGTTCAACATCATTAAAGAGTAAGAGTTTCTTTTTAAATAAATTTGCAGTTTCAAATCTATTTTTTTCCAGATGTTCTAATGTTGAAATTGTTGTATTCTCATCACCTACTAAAGCATTACAAAGATTGGCATAAGTAGATTTGCCTGATTTACCAGGACCAACAATCTCTACAAATTTTTGAATATCAGAAGCACCTAAAAGAACAGCACGTAACCAAGCACGTAAGACTTGAACACGACCCCAGTCACCGTCTTGCGTAAACTTCAACCATTTAATAATTGTTTCACAATCAGCATGTGGATTGTAGTCATAAGGCAAGAGTTGAATTAAATAAAACTCTCGCTGGAAAGGCATCAGACTTAAAGAGTTAACATCTAAAACACCATTTTTAAACAACAATAAATTTTTATTTTCATTCCAAGCTTCAAAATTTAATTGCATTTTTAACAAGTTATAAATGTCATTAATTAATTTTGATCCAAATCCTCGTGGCAAATGTTCTTCTTTAAGAAGATTTAGTTTGTCATAGATATCAGCTTTTGCCTCTAGCTCATTAAGAGGTGACCAAAGACCAGATGCTTTATTTTCATACATAAAAAATTCTTCATGCCCTTTTGAGTACAAAAAGTTTCCAGCATAAATGCTTAGGAGGATATTTGCAATTACATCATCGGATTTATTTCGTTTACGTTCTTCTTTTTTAGAACGCCCCATAGAAGTTTTAGGTTCAAACGTAGGAGTTAATGAATTAAGAACAGTATCAAGTGGAGACATATTGTTATTTTTTTCAGTTTCTTCTAAACATTGAACAGTGTATTCAAGCAACGTATCATCAACAGATAAACCACGATAACTTTCATCAAACTGAAATCCGTGCTCTTTTGCCAGATGAAATAAAGAACCAATGCCACGGCCACCGCTTTTTGAAAAAGAAAGCCAACGACGATGGCATTCACCTTCTTTATACTTATCAGATTGTTTAGACCAATCATCCCATTGTTCTAAAAGAGAATCATCTACAGAATGAAGTGATTGTCCAATTCTAATCCAATGATCGTATTCATCAGCTACTTCTGGAGGGAGTTTCCATAAAGCATCAGTTGCTTCTTTAATAGTACGTTCTAGACCAATCGTAGTATTTATTGCAAAATTTGGTCCATAAATACGTCCAATTGATTCTTCTGGGTTACCTTGTTTTTTATTTTTAATTGCAATTTCGGTAAGAATCCAAGAAGGTAAGTTAGGAATTTTGTCTATAAAAGTAAAATCTTGTTCTGTCTGTGTGAAATATCCTTCAGTATTTGGGTGAGCACCCATCAAAACACCTTGATGACGCTGCCAAAGGATTTCAAGTTTTTCACGATTAACACTAGCGTGCCAACAATATTTATTACGAACAAAGTGTTTCCAAATTTCTTTAGGTGCTTTATAAAGTTTTCGTTCTCTTCCTTCTCGACCTGAACAAATAGTTAAAGTAGGAGGTAAAGCTTCTTCAATAGATGATCCAGAAAGTTCTCGAATTTTTTCATAGACACTAGGGCCATCTACATCTACCCAAACAAAACCATAAGGTTCATTGTAAACAGGTCCACTAAGTAAACCAACTGCTTTACAAGTTCCTTCTTCAATTTCGTGTGCAATATCTTTTACAGTAAATGGTTTAGTTTGCCAACCAGCAATGTAAGGATTTTTATTACTTCCTAAAGGTGTTAAAGGCCAGTCAACAGGAATCAAAGAAAGATTAATTTCCCCTGGTTGAAGTGTATTTAAATTTTGATTTGACATCAAACTCATAGCTCGATCCTTACTTTAAAACTTTTTTGTTGAAATGCAGTGTTTTTTGTTATTTCATAAGCATGAAGATGTGCATATGAAGGCAATAAAAAGCAGTCTCCATCATGAGCAGATGTCATGATTTGCTGAAGATACGCAATCCATTGCCCCGGCGAGATGCGATGCTCCATGGGGCTGTGTTTTGTTTTGTCTTATTATCCTACGTGCCTTACATCTAAAAATATCTGTACATAAAAATTATTAATTAATTGTTTTAGAATATATAAATCATAAAGGTTTTAATTGTGTCTTATACAGGTATTCCAGGTGTAATTTTTAATGATGCAACAGGAATGTTTGAATCAGAAGAAGTTGAAAGAACTCCAGCTACTTTAGGTGACAGCAGAGGAAATTATTCTGGATTATCAGCTCCCGTATACGAACCGAAAGAATCAACTTTTGATATAAATTCATATATAGCAGATGTACAAGGAAGAATAACAGCTGGTAATGAAGTGGCAGAAGCACAACGAATTGCTATAGAAACTGCACAAAACGAACCAACTACTTCAATATCACAAACCGAAGATCCTTATAGAACAGGTAAAGCTTATGAAGAAGAAATTAAAGCTTTAAAATTACCCAAACTAAATAAAACAAAAAAAGTAACAACAGGAACAGAAAATAAAAAATCTTCATGGGCAGGTGAAAGTTTTGATGATTTTTTAAACTTAGCTAAAAAAACTAATATAGATTACGATGATGACGCTGGAGAAGATGTTGAGTATTCTAAAAATCCTTATCAAGCTGGTATATACAACGATTTGTTGAATGCTGGATTAAGTGAAGATGATATGAAGTATTACTCACAAGCAGCAGGTGTAAAAAATGTAGGAGGAGTAGATACAGAGCGTGATATTAAAGACATAATAAAAGCTTTTGAAAATAAAACCCCTGGCGGTCCTTTAGAAACAGAAACAGTAATGGTTGGTTTTGAAAATGCACAAGATGCATTTGGAAACAAATTTAATATGAGTGACTACAATGCAGCATTAACAGGTAAAAAACAAGATGAAGATTATGTTAATGCTTATCTATTAGATTATATTGGCATGGGTGGAAAAGTAGGAAGCAAAGTAAAAGATAAAATAGGTTATCAAGTTCCAAGTGAACAATTAGCTATTCAAACTCCTGCAACAACAGTTTATCCAGGGTTTGAATCTTTATTACAACAACCTTTTGTAGGACCTCTTCGTCCCTAATTTAAATAGTATCTAGATCATATACAACACAATTGCTGATCTGCTTGTAGTATTCTGCTACAACCTTTAGCCATTTTTCTTGGCATACATCCAAGTGATGACGAGAGATTTTAAACAGCTGCGTATCTTCGGGTGTCGAGACAATGATAGCGGCTTGGTGTACTTTCATATTAAGTGTTTGCTCAATTCCGAGAGCGTAAGCGCCGAGTTGAAGACAGCACTTCTTGAACTTCATGTAGCCACCAAGTCTGGTCCTCCACTCGGGGCAACCCTTTTCTAAATCTTTAGGCCACCAACGACAGTAAGGTTTTGCACTAGTCTTTAGGTCAGCAAGCGTCAGCTTGCCGTTGGCAATTCCAATGATGTCCGGGCTACCTACCCATGGTCTCTCTTCCTCGTCTCTACCCCACACGCGCCCAATCCCGTCTTCGGATAAAGAAAACTGGTGATCATCCTTCAAGGGTGTTTCTGCCCAAAGAACTTCTTCAAATTGTTCAAGAATCTCGGGCATACCAGTCCAGAATTCCTGATACGCTTCTGGAACGTCAACGTCTTCTTGCTTCAGGTACATCTCCATACAGCTATGTATCGCAGTTCCACGTTCTGCTGCAGCTTCTTTCACACCAGGGTTCGCTTTTGCCCACATCTCTAACTTCTTCTTATTGGCTTCCGAAGCAGTCTCACTAATAATTGTAGTTACAGAAGCAGCTGGCCCTGTTTGAAAAGGGGTTTGATAATGGCGTTTGCCATTGATTGTAACTCGTGCAGGTTGTGCGTTTAATGCAAGAAATGATTCTGGATCTTCGTTAAATAGCTCGTATACAGTTGGCGATTTATCCGTATCAACCACGGTAAGTTGTGTATATTAAATTTATTGTAGCTTAAAAACAATGGAACGTTTAGATCTGATAGCAGTACCCATCATGGTGCAAGGTGAAAAACTGCTTAGACACATCAAAACAATTGACGTTCCATTAAAACGTTATTACATTTTAGATAATTCAGAAGGCAGAGATCCCAGTGTAGATAAAGCAATTGATGAAATTTGCGCTAACCATCCAGAAAATATTAAAGAGATTGTAATTGTCAGTAACAACCAAAACTCTGGTTACCCTGGAGCAGTAAATCAAATTATACGTGACAATACTGATTGTGACCACTGGATAGTTACAGGCTTTGACTGGTGGGTAGCTAAAGACCAATACAAAAAATTATTAGATAAAGATTTTAAAGAAGGAGTTTTTCTTGGGCAAGGCATGGACGATATGTGTGGCTTTGTGTTTACTCCAAGTCTTATTGAGAAAGTAGGACTACTTGATGAGAACTTTTTTCCAGGTTATTTTGAAGATAACGACTACAAACGCAGGATTTTATTAGCAAATGTTGATACAATTCATTGTCCTTTGCTTAATATGCATGACAGATCTAGTACTTTAAATAGTTCAACACGTTTTAAAAAGAAAAATCAGTATACATTTCAGCAAAATTATATGTATTATGTAGAGAAATGGGGTGGAAAACCCGGCCAAGAAAAGTATGACACTCCGTTTAATAAAGGATTCCCAGTCAACTACTGGACATTCAATCCCTCACGTCGAGAAAAATTGCGTTGGTGAAATAATCTTGTTGAATCTAGGTGTTCAACCACTAGTAAATAATCTTTGCCTCTCAAAGCAAGCAGCAGTAAATGCTAGAAA
>TARA_R110002020_G_scaffold434876_1_pt1 | contig 10593 bp, 9 predicted proteins | sample TARA_R110002020 | Tara Oceans TARA_R110002020 (sample SAMEA4396489) | marine metagenome | biome: Westerlies Biome; feature: [MES] marine water layer (ENVO:01000295) within the mesopelagic zone...; material: water (ENVO:00002006), including particulate matter (ENVO:01000060) such...
GTCATTGCCCGCGCCGCCTTCGAGCCGGTCATTACCCGCGCCGCCAAACAAAGTATCATTACCGTCAAGGCCGATCAGCGTGTCGTTCCCGCCGGCACCCGCAACACCGTTGGCACTACTGTCAGCAGAAGACACGATCTGACCCCTGATTTCACCAGCTCCGAATGAAGTCGTGTGGACGTTGAAATAGAGGTCTACTTCGTTGCCGGGCTTCGTAGATGCAAATGCGGATGTGAAGGGCGCGATGTTCTCGGAGCTGTCCCAGACACCGCTTACTGTCCACGACCCATCTGCGTTCAATGTCGCCGTCAGATCATCATCGGTCAGAAGGTTGAATCCGATGCCGCCATTTGACCCGCTTGCCGCGGTGTGGATATGCGCCATTGTGACGTCATCGCCGGTGGCCGGGGTGACACCTGCGTCAAAGCCCGGAAGTATCGTGCCGAAATCAAGACCTGTGACCGACAAGCTGTAGGTGAAGGTACCCGCTGCCACGTCAAACAAGCCGTAGCCCGTGCCCGTTGCTGCAGACCCCGTTGGCGTCGTTACCTGCTCGCCATCCAATGCAAATTGAAACACACGGTCCATCGGCTCCCCGAGCACATCATTCACCGCGATGGACAGTGCCACACTGGCATCCGGAGTGGTGCCAACAGTGCTGTCATCAACGGTGACCACCACGTCGAGCGTGGCGTTGGTCTCGCTCTCGAGCGTGGCGCCCGCCCGCAGGTACAACTCGGTCCCGACAATCTCGAACAGGGCAGCATCATCGCCGCTCAGCGTCAGATCATTGGTGCCACGCCCGTCATCCATGACGGTGATGTCGGCAACTTTGAGGCGGGCCGTGGTGTCGGTGTTCTCGTCAATGTCGGTGATTGTACCGGTCAGCGTCACAGCCATGGGAGCTGCGTTGACAAGGTTAGCCGCGACCAGAAAACTCTCGCTGGTGACGGTTTCTGTGGTGCCGCCTCCGTCGCGGTAGCTTACGCGCACCGATAGTTCTTCCCCCACATCGCCTAATACCATCGTGTAGCTGTCCGAAGTTTCGCCGATAATATCGGCCGTGCCGCGCACCCATTGGTAGCTCAGCGTGCCCAGACCGTCTTCATCTGCAAGCGTCGATACGGCTGTCAGCGTCTGGCCTTCAACGGGCGCTGTCAGGCTGATGCCACCCGTTGGCGCGTCGTTGATATTTTCTATCCGTTGTGATTGCGAAGAAACACGCTGTTCATCGGACTTGAACAGATCAGTGTAGCGGATCTCAACCGATATGCGCGTATTCACATCGGCCTGTCCGGCGACGTAGGTTGCGCCGGTGGCTCCTTCGATCACTTCGCCCGCGCGAAGCCATTGGTAGGCGATATCGTCCAGATCGAATGTGTCCCAGTCTGTGAAACCCGAGAAATCGACACCTAGTGTGCTGTCTTCAACAGGATCTCCAGTCACGATGATCGAACCGAAAGGTGTGTGGTTGCGCGCTACGCCCTCCAGCGTCAGCGTGCCGCCGTCATGGAAGGTGATCAGACGGTCGCCCTCTTCGTTCAGAGCAACGGTCATATCGTCAAGTTGCGTATCCGAAAACGCCGTCAGATCAAGTATATCGCGCCCCAACTGGAAATCGGTGATGATGTCTTGCCCGTCACCAGGAGCAATCACAAAGGTGTTTCCAGCTGTGAAGCCGTTCCCGCCCGTCATGACATCGTCACCTGCCCCGCCGATCAAAGTGTCGGTCCCGGAGCCGCCTTCCAGTGTGTCATTACCGCCGCGCCCCTCCAGACGATCGTTGTTCGAGTTGCCCCAAACCATGTCCGCGGCTTGGGTGCCGATGAAAGTGTCGTCGCCATCGCCCATGTCGACCGTGTCGGCGGTGACATATCCGGTGATGCCGCTCAGATCGAAGAGATCCGCGCCAGCCGTGCCATCAAGATCTCCATTCACCAGATCCAGAAGTTCGATCGAACTCGATGCCGGTAAACGAATTTCCTGGAAGGTGCTATTGACAGGACGGTAGGTATCTGTGCCCGCACCGCCGTTCAGCGTGTCGGCTCCGCCATGGCCCAAAATGGTATCATCGCCACTCAATCCCTGAATGTCGTTGGCGCCCGCGTCGTCTTCCAGCACATCTGCCTGATCGCTGCCAATCAGATTTTCGATGTTCAGCAAGGCCTCGACCGTGCCAGTCCCATCAATTTGCCCGGTCCGCCCTTTTTCAAGTGAAGCAAAGGCTCCGATTCCGGGGTTCAGCGCGAAAGTGTCCAGCCCATCGCCGCCGTCAAAACGGTCCACTCCGGCGTTCTGTTGCAACAGGTCATCGCCTTGCCCACCTCGAATGTGATCGTCGGCTTCGGTTCCGCTCAGTGTCTCATTCTGGGACGTGCCAATGATCACATTATAACCATCCGCAAATTGATAGCTGATGCCGAGAAGGTCGTTGGAGTTGTCCCACAGCGCAAGGATGCCATCATCGGTTGCCGCCACGATAGGGTTATAAGCGGTGTCGCCCCTATTTTCGACGCGATCACTGACCGAAACCACGGGCCCCTGCACGCCATTGGCATCGATAAATGCGGCAAAGCCATCGACGGAGAAAGCCACACCTTCGGCATCCTTGCTCGTCAAGGATTGAAACGCCAACCACGCGCCGCCATCCGGCGCTGCCACGAGGCTCATCTGGTTATTTGAGGATGAGCGGATGTACTCCATCTCCACAGGGCGGGTGTTGAGCGTCCCGTCGACATAGGTGCTCAGCAGAATACGTCCCGTTGTTGTAGCGATCACGGCGGCCAAAGCGTTTTCGCCCAGCACGCTGTAGGCGGAATAAGAGACGGACTCATCCGGCTCCAGATCGACCAGTTCGACCGCCTCAACAAAGCTGATCTGTGCCGTGTCCGGGTCCACAGCATAGATGCTCATGTTCAGATCGTTAAGTTCACGATTGTATTCATCTCGCACTGAATCGTCTTCGTAGATCAGCGCAAAACCGTCACCATAAGCAACCGAGCCTGCGGCATTCGAGCCAAAGTCGTCAACCGATTGTGAGCTGAGCAGCACACCGTCTGAATCCAGAACGCGGGTCACAATTTCACCAGTGAGGGATGTTGTGACCACCAATCGATCATCGGCGATTGTGGTGAGCCCCAAGTTGCCAGCGTCGATACTGCGATTGGAAACAATAGTCTGTTCCGTCCCCCGCAGGCTGCCATCGGCCTCAAAAATCTGAACTTTGAGGGCTTCGGACCGTGTTGCAACCGATGAAGAAGTCTGCGTGAATTCAATCCAAGCTACAGCAAACGCGTCATCAGACAGCACGGTCACGACCGGGTCATAGTTTTGTGCTCTCTTTAGATTGCCACTATAGTCATAATCGATCCCAAAGGGCGCAGACTGGAATGTAATTGCGCCATCGCCATCCATGATTTGCACCACAGTCTTGGAATAATCTTCCCAGGGTATTTCACTTTCTCCAGACGAAAGAACCCGCACCACACTGCCATCGCTCCGTGAGGCTACAGAGCGTTCATCACCTGCTAACCAAGAAGCTTGCGTGGGATTATATTTCGTTGTCAGTGTTTCAGCGTGAAACGTCAGGCTCCCATCGGTCAGTGCTGCTTCGCTGTCGTCAAACCGTGTAATAGTTTCGATATCACGCAAAAGCGTCTGGGATGCGACAAGATAGACGTCATTAAGTTCGTTGTATGCTGTGTGCACAATCCTGTGTGTATAGCCGTCATACAAAATTGGATCGACTTCGAAAAAACTATCGCCCACCAGCGTCGCGAACGGAACACTCCCGGAAAGCTCTACCTCCACCCGATCGGTGCCGATACCACCATCGATCCTCAAAAAATCTTCAACCCCGTTGAAATTGCTTGAAGTCAGGGGAATCGTAACAACGTCGTCGCCTGAAAGGGTCACGATCAACGTCGGAGAGGTTGGAGCAGTGATAATATCGTCGTCGAGAGTTCCGAATAAGCTAGACACGGCCAAAAGTCCTTTTTGTGGTTAATTGTCACATCCCAGCAGACAGTATGACTGCTTCTAAAAAATCTGGCTTGAGTTTGTACCAAACCGTCAGGCCCCGCATGAACGCTTCAGTCTTTTTGAGACTGTGCCGGGGCAGGTTTATGGGACAGCGCTTTGCACTGAATATGTTAAAATTCTAACCCCGTTGCGGTTTCGATTTCAAGAGCCTTGTGTTGGCCCTGTGAGCTGCTGCCGGTTTCATGGACACCGGGATAAGGTGTTTAGGAGATTGGAGATCAGCGGTGACGAGAAGAGTTTGCAGTGACCTGAGACCCTAAATCTCCTCCATTTATAGGGAGAGTCCGTTCCAATCAGGATACGGACGAATGAAGCGATCACGATGCACCGAAGAACAGATCATCGGCATTTTGCGCGAGCAGGAAGCCGGGATGAGGACTGCCGATGTCTGCCGTGAACACGGCATCTCGGAAGCGACGTTTTACAAATACAAGGCCAAGTTCGGCGGGATGGATGTTTCCAACGCCCGCAAACTGAAGGCGCTGGAAGACGAGAATGCCAAGCTGAAGAAACGTTTGGCCGAGACGATGCTTGACAACACCATGTTGAAGGATGTCGCCTCAAAAAAAGATGGTGACGCCTGGTGCAAAGCGGGAGGCCGCGGTTCACCTGTGCGCGACGCATGGTGTGAGTCAGCGCTTGGCGCGTGAGGTGTTGCAGGTTGACCGATCCAGTGTCCGGTACCGAAGCATCCGGCCTGACGACGCGGATCTGCGCGTTGCCATGAGGAAGGTTGCCGCTGAACGCCGGCGCTTCGGCTACCGGCGCATTCACATCATGCTGGAACGCCAGGGCATTGTCATGATCCAGAAGAAGTTGAGACGCCTGTACCGCGAGGAGAAGCTGCAAGTCCGCAAGCGTGGCGGCCGGAAGCGGGCTCTGGGCACCAGAAGACCCATGTTGTTGCCCAGCAGGACAAATGAGCGGGAGCCTCGACTTCGTGTCGGATGCCTTCACAGATGGTAGCCGCTTCCGGGTTCTGGCGGTGGTCGACGACTACAGCCTCGAATGCCTGGCGCTGATTGCGGACACATCGCTTTCCGGCCTGCAGTTACTCGTGAACGTGATGCCCTCGTCAGGATGCGGGGCAAGCCGATGACCGTGGTTTCTGACAACGGAACCAAACTCACCAGCATGGCCGTTCTCAAATGGTGCCAGGAGACCGGCGTCAACTGGCATTACATCCAGCCAGGCAAGCCAATGCAGAATGGATTTGTCGAAAGCTTCAACGGCAGCTTCAGGGACGAGTGCCTCAATGAAACGTTGTTCTCGTCGTTGGCCGAAGCACGATCCCATATCACAACATGCAAGAAGGACTACAACCGGAACAGGCCACATTCATCTCTGGCCAATCTCACGCCCAACGAATTCGCCATGAAAATGGCATTGCAAAAACAGGCCGCATAAGGCCAGAAATGAAACCTCGGACTCCGCGATGAAGTGGAAAAGGAATGGGTCTCAGGTCAACGAGTCCCGACTTACAACGATGTGTGGGAAGAGTCGTTCACCGACATCGAGCCAAGCTTGCAGGAAGGGCCCAGCCGCCGTCGACCTAGAGCAATAGATGAGCAGCACATTAGCTCTGCTTTTGGGAACTGCTCAATACACGAAATTCGCGACGCGAACTCTACGATCTGCCATTGCCAATGTTTCGCGAGACCCCAGTATCAGCGGGCCACACGCTCGGCCATGTCAGAAAGATATTCGAGCTAGTGATCACTCGCGAGTTCCGCGAAGAGAACGCCACGCCGCCACGATCACAATTTCCAAAACGAATGACACCAAAGGCGCCGCATGCACACTGGCGTTTGATAAAATGCCAGATCTATGAAATCCAGCAACGCCGACTTGGCAACTTAACTTGCGATCCTAACAGCGACGGTCAAGGGCACTTTTTGCAACTTCAAGCGCCTTAATCGCATTCCCCAGTGGGTTGCAGCGTTGTTCAATTTCGTTTGATAGCTTCGACCGACATCGCCCTCAGTGGCAGGACGAACAGGCGACATAATGATTTTAGCAAGTATGTTCAGCTCTTGCTCATCAACACAGTGCATTTGGCCAACTAGAACGTCTAAAATTTGTTTCTCGACGTTAGCACTCAACATAGCTCGATTGCCCCACATCTCTGCCCAGAACCTAGTCCGCTCAAGTCAAAACATAAGATCACAGAAAAGGCAAAATGGAAGGTCCCCAACACGAACTGTATCCGTGAGTGTATCCAACAACAAATACCAACCCATTAAATGCATAAAAAACAGCAACTTAATAAGATTTAATGGCGGACAGACAGACAGCCACATCACTTTACCATTCGTTATCAAGACAAATCATTTCTTCCAATAAACTTGGTATGTTAGTTCTATTGCCCTTGCAAGGGATCGCACCTGTATGCACAGTATCTCACAAGAACTGGTGGGAAAAAGGGTGGGACGAGATGTCAAAGCTGAACGCTAAGAAGGTACAGTCGCTTAAGGAACCCGGAATGTATGGCGATGGTGCTGGCCTGTATTTGAACGTGGCAACTGGTGGCACAAAAAGCTGGCTTCTCCGTGTCACGATCAAAGGTCAATCAAAGCGGCGTGAGATTGGCTTAGGAAGCATCGATACACTTTCGCTGGCCGATGCTCGCACTACCTCGCAGCAGCTTCGCTCCGAAGCGAAAGCGGGACGCGATCCACGAGTTAAACGGGACCACTGTCAAATTACGTTTGAGGAAGCCGCCAGAGAGTTGCACAAGGATCTGGCCCCAACCTTCCGTAATGAAAAGCATAGGGCCCAGTGGCTTTCCAGCTTGAACAATCACGCCTTCCCTAAGATTGGCGGCCGCAGCGTGGCCGACATTCAACGTCAGGACGTGCTCGAAGTCTTAAGCCCGATTTGGGTAGATATGCACCCCACCGCCAAGCGGCTGAAACAGCGCCTAGAGGCCGTGTTCGATCACGCCATAGGGAAAGGCAGTCGAGAGGCCCCGAACCCCGTGGATGGAGCGCTGCGGCGCGCCCTGCCAAAAGGCAAGCACAAGCCGAAGCATCATTCAGCGCTCAGCTGGCAGGAAGTACCGAGTTTCATGGACGATCTGTCAGACCGCAAGGCCATCGCTGCGCTGTGCCTCCGGTTTGCAATTCTGACCGCCGCGCGTAGTGGTGAGGCACGATCCGCAACGTGGTCCGAGTTTGACCTAGACGGCTCAACATGGACTATTCCGGCCGCCCGCATGAAAGCGGGTGAAGAACACAGGGTTCCCCTGAGCGCCGAGGCAATGGCAATTCTCGAGCTGGTGAAGGGTCTGGATCCAGCCCTGCCGTTTCCCTCTCCAAACAGTAGTAAAAGCCTCACGGGAAAGCCATTGAGCGTTAATGCCTTCCGCCCCCTCTTCCAACGCATGAACCGCGAAGGCATGACCGCACACGGGTTTCGATCTTCTTTCCGTGATTGGTGCGCAGAAAAAGCCCAAGACAGACAGCTTGCCGAAGCTGCGCTGGCGCACAAGGTGGGTGGCGTAGAGGGCGCCTATTTCCGGTCAGACCTGTTTGAACGGCGGCGCAGCCTGATGGACGCATGGGGCCGATATGCTACCGGTAAAAGTGGTGATGTGCTGGAGTTCCGCAGAGCATGAGGCCGGAACTGGAAAAGATCCTTAAAGAGATCGGGTACACGGAAGCACTTGCTTACGATCGCAGCCTTGCATTTCAGTTTTGGGAGCCGAATGAGCGAGGAAACAGGCATTTCAAAGATAAGAAGGAAGCGGAGGAAGGTACTAAGCACTTACGCAAAATTACTGATCTTATTCAATCAACCCCCCCTTACCTTCTAGCTCTAATCAACGACCACGCCAGGCGCGCCGAGGATTGGGAAACGAGCCGAGATCCGCTGTTTGACGTGGCTTTTGCAGTGATTGAACTGACGGCTCTAGCTCAGACTGAGAAGGATCTGATTTGGAGCGGACCCGGGGCATCGCGCCGCATCGCCGGTTTGGATATTGCCAAGCACCTAGCCAGAATATTTGTTCTAGGCCGCGGTCAAATGCCAGGCTCAGGGGCCAAAGTTGACGGGGAACCATCCGGAGATTTTGCTATAGCTGTAGCTGAGGTTTTCAATTTCTTGAATTTTCCAGACAACTTTCGTAGGCCGTGCCGCGAAGCTGTTGCGTGGTTAAAAGCTGATGACTATCGGGAGTTTAATCAAATGATGCAGATGCGCGCTACGAATGGAAAAGGCATTTCCCTGATCACTGGCACAGTAAAGAACTAAGAGGGAAGCCCAGATATTCTTTCTGAGGTTATGGATGGGCAGGTATGCCATTTCTTGTCGCACCTTATAACTGGAGCGCATACGATATGAATACTACCCAGCCCAACGCGAATACCTTCGACCAGCTTTTGACAGTCAAACAAGTTGCAGAGCGTGCCGCCATCTCGGTTGCCTCAGTCTGGCGCCTGACTAAAACCGGAGATCTCCCGCAGCCTGTTAGAATTGGCCGGAGCGTCCGCTGGCGTGAAAGCGATCTGCGCAAGCACATCCAGACCTCAGTATAAGAAACCCCCTCCGGCTATAACAAGCGCGGCAGGGGCGTGGAAATCGCGTGGATGCGATATTTCTACTTGCCTGCCCGCTTTCGATCAAGGGCATGACCGATGCATCGCAAAGGCTACACAAAAGTGCCCAATTATGTTTGGGATGATGTTCGGCTTGATGGCGAGGATATCGCAATATTAACTTGGCTCAGTAGTCATGCGCCAAATTACATCATAAAAGGTCCGACTGTTCGTGATCGCCTTGGAATGGCAGAACCTAAATACAACAAACGAATGAGAAAGCTCGTTAATTTAGGTTTTCTCAAGAAGAGCACTGCTTACCTTGATGGGAAAGTCGCGGGCATTCGTGTACAAGTCACATGGCCCAAGCTGAGCAAACAAAACATGGGTTCAGAAAGTGATGCTGAACCTTTGAAAGCTGTGCGCAGAAATGATGGGTTGCTAAGAAGAACAATTACGAAGAACGGCGCTTCGACTGCAAAAGTCGTTTCATTTGGAGAGGTCATAGATCACCAAGACGATCTGTAGCATCCAGTTATTGAGTTAGTGCCTCCGGCACTGGTGGGTGATAGGACAGTACCAAAACAAAGATTGCTTAGAAACAAGAGGAGAAACGGCAGACACCTGCGCTACACGGTGCCCCGGATCAAACAGCGGCGACCTTCGGGAACCTCCCGCCCGTGAGAAACTCCACTCCCCCAACCTTCCCTCGCACCGGAAACCTTGCCGAAGTCCTTATTTTAAGGCGTCCGAAAAAGTTTCGCGTTTTAACCAGTGGTTACAGGGTGTCGCATTCTGTTCTGACAAATATGGCCTGTGGGCGCCTTCTAGGCTCTGTTGCAGCCCCAAGGGGGGAATTGCGCGCTCCTATGGATCCATCCTGTCGAATAGGTCTTTACCGTCTCCTATGATCTCGGGTTGCAGTTCTTTGCGGCGGACGAGGTCACGGAAGCGCAGGGGGTCGCCTGTCATTTCATCGGGTATATCGGCAAGGACCATGACGAGGGGACCCGAGGATCGCAATGCAGGCCGCAGGAGGGCCTTTAGGGCGGCATCTGTTAGTGTCGGCTCACAAGAAGAGTGGAGCCCAAGTCCTCACAGCACCTCTCGACGTGACAGCCGCGGCAAGCTGTGCTTGGGTGCGGAAAGGAGGGTCATATTTTGATTGCTTCGATCGTGGAAGTGTTCGCCACATTTGGCGCTATCGCTGCATTGGTGGTTTTGGGAGCAAATTTCGGCTCCGAAAAATACAAGGTCCGTGATGGTATGCACCATTTTCTAACTGCTGCAGCCGTCTTTACATTCGGTGCCGGTGCGCTGTACGTGTTTGCGCAACTTCTGGCTTAGCAGAACAATGGCGACACCCCCGAAGATTACGTCCGGAGATTACGTCCCCCTGCCCCGGCGTTATCAATGGCAGACATTGTGGGCGGCGCGTTGGCAAGCTGTTTGCGGGTGGGTGCTACTTCCTTTGCCGCCATTGCTACAACATCGCCTATTCCAGCCAATCTGAGGCCCGCTACGACCGCATTTTGCGCCGTGCCAACAAACTACGCACGGCGCTGGGCGGAGAGCCAGGTACTGCGCATTTAATCGCCCTCAAACCCAAAGGCATGTGGCAACGCACCTACGACCGCAAACGGTTCGAGATACAGTGGTGCGAGAACTTAGCAAACCAACTGTTTCTCAGCAAATTTGCACACCTTCTCAACCCAGCGGAACGCGAGATCTATTTCTATGAATGATCAACGAGGGGTTGTGCCTAAGCCTTCTAACGGGTTCTATCAGAATATATTTTCGGGGAATCTACATGGCACTTATCAGCGACTTCATGGCAAAGGTTCAGGCTATCCACGCGACTGGGGAAGCGACTGAACACTCCTACCGTTCTGCAATCGAGTTCCTCTTCTCTGGTCTAGACGAGAACACAACCGCCCTGAATGAACCGAAGCGCGTAAAATGTGGCGCACCTGAGAGAGTGTCCGATCTTCTGTGTAACTGCGCTTTGGTCCATGCT
>TARA_R110002020_G_scaffold49786_2_pt1 | contig 10591 bp, 25 predicted proteins | sample TARA_R110002020 | Tara Oceans TARA_R110002020 (sample SAMEA4396489) | marine metagenome | biome: Westerlies Biome; feature: [MES] marine water layer (ENVO:01000295) within the mesopelagic zone...; material: water (ENVO:00002006), including particulate matter (ENVO:01000060) such...
ATATCTGTTATTTTTTGATCCATTTTTGTCCTGCATTCGGATTGTATTCTGTTGTATATCCTAAATTTTTAAGGTGTTGCTCATATTCTTTTTTAGATGAATCATCCATTCTTTTCATTAGTAATGAATCAAAGTAATCTGGAAATCTTGTTTTCTGTTTGTTAAAATTATTACTTGACCATCGTTTTAGTCGTAATGGAATAGAAAATGTTTTTTCCATTTCAGCACGAAATTTAGTTTCTGATTTATTTTTCTCTGTCCAGTACAGGAAAAAGTTTTCTTTATCATCATCACTAATTCCTTCAATTGATTGGATGGATTTTTTAAAATCCAATATTCTTTCTTTTATATTTTTGTTTATTTTATTTATAGTCTTATTTACTTTATTAGCATTGCGGTCGCTATGCGTTTGCATTGCAGTTGTATTACTCCACCTCTTAGATGCGTTCTCTTTAGCTTTATTGGACTTATTGTTAATGGTTTCAATTTGATTTTTTAATCTTTTAGAATAAAAGCAATTATTTTCTATGACAAACAAATCAAAATCTTCAATTACTTGCTTTAAAATCTTTGGATCACATTGTAAACCAAATGCTAAAGAATCATAATCATCTATACATAGTTTATTTTCTTCTGTGAACAGCATTTCTAATACTGCCCAGAATATACCATAGGATTCCATTCCAAGCTTAGAACGCATCTTTATAATTCTGTAATCGTTTCTAGCGATTGAATCATGATTGAAGTAGGTCTTTTTCATACTATTAAAATGGTGTATTATCACCTGTGTGATTTTCAATGGTTTGACGATCCTGAATTCTAATATCTTTGACCATTAATGTGTTGTAAAATTTTCCTTTGTAGTCATTGCTTTTAATATAAAAATCAATATCCACAACTTGCCCTTGTTCTAATTTCTTAGAATGTTGTATGACATTTATTTTTTCAATTCCAAATATCTCAAATTGTTGAATGTGCTTAAATCCTGTGTCCAGATCCTCAATCGTTATTAGTTTTTTTACAAAATCACCTTTTGCTGTGTTGATTTCTTGATCATCAACATTTACTATTTTACCTCTTATTTTATACATCTTATTATTATTTATTAATTATTACTTCTTTTAAAAACTTCTGCTTCATCTTCCCCGAATACCTGATGCTCATAAAATCCTGCTAATTTTAAACAGGCTCGTGACATTGCTCTTTTTTCAGCCATTGCAACAGGATAGCCATTAGTATTATTAGATGGTGATGCTTCACCAAATGTTTCAATTACCTTATCACCCATTGTTCCTATTGCTTTTATTATTATACATTTACAATCCATTGAATTAAATTCTAAATTATAACTAATTTTTATATTATTAGCTACCTGAATTTTATCAATTCCACTTCTTGTAATGATCGTATAAAATTTATGCTTAAAAACATCTTCATCTGTCAAATTATTCTCAACGAATAATCTATTTAATATATCTTTTTTAGTCTCCATATTATTCTTTTAAATTTAAAAATTCTACTTTTAATTCCATATTAAGAATGTTACATAACTTGTCCGCATCACTAAACTTCATTAATTCGGGACTTTTTAATCTTGAAAGCATTGTCGGGTAGGAAATGTTCATCAATTCAGAAAGCTCTAATTTTGAAACTTTATGTTTGAACATAGCATACTCGATAGCATCTTTTAATTTTTCATTCATTTTATTATACTTTTATAATTAAAGACAATACTAATAAATAAATTTGACACTTCAAAAAGATTATTTAATAGTTATCAACATCCCCATTGTTAATAACTAAAAAGAATAGTTAATTGCGTATTAAAATAATTTAACATATATTAGCATAATAATTAATAATTTAAAAAATAAAACTATGAGTAATATGTCATACTGCCGATTCCAAAATACTGCAAACGATTTAGAAGATTGTATTAATGCAATCGAAAATGGAGAAATACACGAATTAAGTGTTTATGAAATTCAAGGAATTAAATCATTATTAGAATTGTCTGAAACTGTTTTCTATTTAAAAGATGAAATTGAGGAAGGAATTATGAATTCAGAAAATGCAATGATGCAAAATAAATAATATATAAAACTATGAAAAAATCAATTATTAAATTAGCATTAGATTCATTGGAATTAAGACTAATGCAGGATCGCCAAAAATCCAAAAGAGAAGGAATGTTTCATGATGTGGAACTATTAAATGATAAATTAGAAATCGTTAGAGACCATCAAAAAGAATTAGAAATTGTACAGAACTATATTGAACTATATTAATATGAGAACGATCGAAATAAAAGAAATAAACATTTCAACTAAGCAAGGTCGCTTAGATTGGTTAGAGTATAAAGCAAAAGATGACTGGACTTATCTTGCTGAAACAGGAACAATGGTATTGTTTGAAAGAGTCACAGAAGAAGTTTCCAATTGTTGCAGTGCTAAAGTAATAGAAGAATCAGATGTTTGTTCAGAATGTCACGAACATTGCGAAATAATTAATATATAAATGATGATAAGAAAAAACTGGATAATAGCAGGTAAAGGGTATGTCAATTGTGGCGTAGATAATCCTTACAACCTTAATCTTGAAATAACAGATTTAAAATATAAGTATAATCAAATTGAATTTACAGGATCAACAAATGATTTAGAAAAATTTGTTTCTGAACTTATGAAAGACGAAACATCTTTTAAAGTGATCGACTATTTTGAGAAACACTCAAAAGAACACAACTATTTTATGTGGGGTCCTGATAACATTTTAAAACCTAAAAATTAGAATTATGAGAAGTTACCCAATATGGAACCAAATAACCGCCTGTTGTTATCAATCAGGAAAGAGTTATGGTGTTAAAGAAACAGGAGAAAATAATATAGTAGTTGGATCAAGTGCTAATAATTCGCACGATTTTCTAAAAACAATAATCACTAAAAGATTAAGATTTTACAAAGATGAATTATGTGTTGTATTTTCTTATTCTGTAGATGATGTTATTGTAAAGAAAATGATCTTTACCAATAATAAAGGAAACGCAGGTAAACACCTTAAAACAATAACCAAATTAAATAAAATTAAATCATTATGAGTAAAGAAATAAATTGGAAACATATACACGATATTAATACCTTTTCGTGTTCAGACAATGAGGTCTACTTATCAGGCAGAGATGAAGAAGGCGAAGAAATTACATTAGTATTTTCAGCATTTGAATTTTTGTCTTGGATTGGAAAAGAAGAAATCGAATATATTAAAAAACAAACCATTAAACACATTGAAGAATTATGAAACAAGGAACACACAAATTTAGATTATATCAATACCTACAAACTGAAAAAGTAATAACAACAAGAACAGCCATAATTGATCTTGGAATTGCTGATTTACAAGGTGTTATTAGGGATTTGAAAAAGGAAGGGATATCTATAACAACTGAAGATGTGAAAGTTGATACTAGATACTTTAATAAAAATGGTCACCGAAAATTAGCCAGAGTTAAAGAATATCGGTTAACCTAATTATTTTAGTTGTTGGATCAATCGCTTAAAGTTTTGCTTTATACTTTTGACATCATAAACCTTTTTGTGGTTTTTGTCATAAGTATAATAAGCACCTAATTGCAATTTTTCGTGATATAAATTTTTATTTTTCATAATTTCATTAGTAAATTTACGGGAAGTTTTCCATTGTTCAAAATGACCGCACAGCCAACTGCAGGCTTTTTTCCGTATTTCGCATAAGCCATAGCATACGAATCATGATTGATCCCACAGCCTACTTGAGTTCCAAATACTCTAAAGTTTTTACCAACATAATGCTCAGTATAAGCCTGAGTGTGTAGGTGTCCTTGTACTGTGTTCATCATGTCAGCACGACATTTTGTTCTTGCTGTTCCTCCCTCTCCATGAATATATTGCACACCATTTTTCTCGTACCTTTCTACAAAATTCCAATCAGGAACCTCCAATACATTCTTATAAGATTTGATCCATTTTGAAGGGATTGCAGATGTCTTTGCCTTCCTCATAATCAATCGATCATGATTTCCTAAAATTACAGTAGCGACAGGGAAAGCTTTGTACCATCTTCCTATTTTTTTAATTGACAATTCTAACTCATCAGCACCGCCCATTCCATCACTATCTGTTTCGTGATAACTCGCATAGTGATTATCTATTATATCTCCTATAAAGACTACTTCGTTACATTGAAACTCATAGTATTTGTCAATACAAAAAGTAAGATATTTGTCTAAGCAGAAAGGTTCGTGAAGGTCACCTATAACTAAAATGTTATTGTTTTCGCTAGTTCTTATAGATTTGATTAAATCGTGTTCTGTTTTTGTTAATCGAAGTCTGTGGTCTCTTAACATTTATTACATTTACATTTCGACTCTGTTCTTTCAAACATTGATAAACATAAAGGCAAAACACCGATAGCGCAAAGCACGATTCCTTCCCAACTAATGCTTTCACCCATAGTCTGTAAGGAATAAACTACTATAACGCCACCGATACTTCTCTTTGCTGACCATCTTTTTAGGTCACCGAATTTTTTGTCTTTGAAAATAGATGTTATATCTAAAAATTTTAATACTTCTTTCATTCGTGTGTTCCTCCGCCTTTTTTGTAATTAGGAAAGATTGCATTAAAAATGCTATCTAAATATGAAAAAACTTTGTTATCTTCTTCTGTTGGTGTTAAGTTAATAATGATTTTAATAAAAGCCATTAAGCCAATTAATAACTCTAACCAGTTTGCAAAAATAAAATCTGTCATAAAAAATAATTTAATTAATAATAAGACCACACTAAATTCTGTGGTTTTTCTTTGTCAATATCACAATGAATAAAATTGTTAGCAATTCCAATTCTACTAATACCTACACTTAATAAAGCTGTAAGTATTTTATATCTGATAATTGGATCATTCGCATAAATGTCTGCAGCCAATCCTTTAAGATGTGATGATGTTTTAGATGTTTTGTAACCTTGTTCTAACATAGCTGTATTGTGTTCTGGTGTTCTATAGCCTGATGTTATTCTAAACGGAATTCCTGCTATTTCTCTTGCATCATCTAATAAACATATAAAATAGTGATCCATATTGTCTATTCCTTTTCCTTTTCCGCTTTTGCAATCAAACTCTTTATAACTAAAATGCTTGAAATCATCCATTATTTGCGTTTTAAGAGACTTTTAAGCCATTGATATATATCTTTACTTAACATTGCAACAAACCCTCCTAAAAGCCCTAAAATGACTGTCTCCATCAATGTCTGTGTCGGTATCATTCCAACTGTGAGAAGATTCCCACAAAAAAAGCAACAAAAATACTCCATTTTTTCCATCAGGCTACATTTAAAACTCTGTAAGTAGTCCATACTGTTAATGTTCCTGTTGCTGTTGGTGTGGGTGGTGTTGTAAAATATAGATATAAATCTACATCAGCTATATCTGCAGTAGGGCTAACGCCTTTTACTGAAGGATTGCCACCCGCAAAAATCCAGTGTATTCCATTATATGTAGGACTATCAAAAGCGAATCTTTGTTGATCCCAGTAATTAGTTGAATCTCCATCGATATAACCAATTGTAGGAGTTATAGTAGCGGTGTTTGCAACACCACCTTCAGTAAATTTAACATAAACAGATAGCGGAATCACAACTTTATCAGTGCCTTGTTTACCTACAATCTTGACACCTGTTGTAGCCATAGCAAGAAAATCAGCATTTGAAACATCAAGTTTAGACTGTGAAATCATGTTCTGTGCTTGTACCTTTTTGCTTGTTCCTTCTGCGCTACCAGTTGTGTCGTTGACATCCACAACCATTAAGACATCTAAAGCATCAGGATTGTTATTTAAGCTACTTTTGTCGGTTAGTTTTGTTCCACTCATTTTTTATCTTTTTAATATATTTTTTTAGTTTCTTAAAATTCGCCTTGCTTGGTGCGTAATTTTTTCTCTTAACAGCCATATATCGTTATTCCTGCGCCTTGTAAAAAACTTCCTAATCTATTGCTTTTTGGAATGTTGGCGTCTAAGTTAATACCTGCATAGTAATTTCTAGTTGTTGGATCAAGGTCTGCACCCGTATTGCTATTATATTCGGGAAAGTCACTTGTGTTGTTCCTTATATAATCGATCATTCGTTGTCTGTAAAATTCTGCAGCATCAGTTGCGGTGTCCATTACAGGCTTTAAATCTTCATAAGTAGCACTTGAGGATTGTTCTGTTGCTCCCATTGTCACTATTGCATTGTTCACAAAACGCAATCTTAAAAAAGGTATTAATTGAGTAAATGCAAATTGAACTAATGCAGGTTGTAGATAAGTTTCGACTAATGTTTGATAATTTCCAGTTAAGGTGTCCGCCTGTATTTCGGTTTTTAATTTATTATCTAAATCAGTTCCAAGAATAGGAAGTATATTCATATCCTGCGCTAACAAAATATAAGGCATGATTAAATTGTCATCAACAGAACCACCGATAGCAGTATCTCGCTTTAATCGTGTTGCTGAAATATATAGTGTGTGTTGTATAGCCATTTTTCTTTATTTTTATTTAGGATAAGCACCTCTGTTTTTCATATCTTCAGGTGCTGTGATAGCATCATCGTAACCTCGTGGTGTTGGTCTGTATGTTTTTGGTATGGAAGACACTTTTTTGTAATCAGCAATATCTTCGGGCATTTCATCTCCTTTCTTAACGATGGTAGATTTCTTTAATCTATATAAAACCTCTACCCATTTATGTCGGCAATAAATTCCTCCTTTAAAACGGAATAAATCGTAAGCTCTCCCTTTATGACCTAATTGTTTATTGACACCTTCACGACTTGCTTTGTCAATGTCCTCTATTCTATAAACTATTCCTTTGTCGGATCTTGACATCATATTTTTACAGAATGTTCTTGTTGAAGAACTTGATTTTCGGCTACCAACAACATACTTAAAACGTATCTTATAGAATGATTTGTCTAAATAAGAAAAACCACTGGGTTTGCTATCGATTTGGTCTTTTGCAAATTTCTTATTTTCTTTAATTAATCTTTTAGCCCAAGTTTCATAAGATTCCTTTGATCCTTGTTCTCGTTCTTCCACAATCTCCCAGTGTTCATCTTCGATAATTTCACCCTCCAAATCATCATAGACTATATTCATCTCATCATCTGACATTTCTACTAATTCTTGAGATTCGATGTCATCTTTTGTGACACCTTCTTTTTCTTGGTCTTCTTCTGACTGTGTTTTCGTAACTTCCAAATCAATGAAATCGGCTGGTTTAAGCGATTTAAAGTACAAGTCAAGGTTTATATCGTTAACTGCAAATATCTTGCTTAAACCCTTTAAAAGTGTTGTCTGAAAAGGTATTACGACTGTATTGTTAAATAAACTATAAGCATCTCGTAATTCGTCTGCATTATTTCCTAAGCCACCACCTTCTGCACGTATTCCAAAAAGAATAGGTGATGTAACACGATGACCTGCGAGTATTTGAGAAACAGATTGCTTTGACATTTCCACCCATGCAGATTGTGCATCGTTCATTTGTATGGGTTCAATGATTGGGGCGGTTTCTTTTCCATCATTAAAAGTTATTAATATCTTTCCTGCATTGCCCGTTCCTGCGAACTTCTGATTCAGCTGTCTCTCGATGGTTCGCCTTTCTTCTTCAGTGGGTACACCATTAGAAAATCCAACGTGCATAGATGGTGTCATTCCGCTTGTTATATTAGACAAATGAAACTGTGCTATTTCTAATTCCATCTGAATCCAATCTGTAGCGGCTACATAATCAGGTGCGAAACCATAAAACAAAGCAGGATTTTTGTCTCGGATCATTAATATCTGACTTGCTTGTGTTCTATCTTCTGTATCAAATGCTTTGTAAGCACGTGGTTTATATTCCGATTTTTTAAATTTTGACCAATCAGCAGAATAATAATAATTCTCAATTTCGCCATCAATCATCTTACCTGAACGAATGTATTGTGCAGGTATATGTTTCATTTTAGCAATACGACTTCTATCTCTTGACCAGATTACATTGACATAGCAACCTCCGAATAGCTTTAAATCCATTGCTAAATCTTTCAAAACATCATCATCAGAATTGAATAATAATTCCGTTAATCGTAAATAAGATTCTTTTGTATCAGTTGATTCGTCTGTATTTGTTGCTTCTAACCCTTCTCCATATATCATTGCACCGATTGATTTAACTAATGCACCATTAATAGCACTACCTAAGAACAGGTCTAAAAGATAATTAGGATAAAGATTATCTTCACCAAAACTAATCCAATCGTTTTTAGAATCCTCTATTAAATGAGGGATGTTATAATGTGATAATTTGACTAAATCTAAATTCATATTAATTGCTTTGATTAGTTATGTAAACATTCATTGTGTCTAAATCGTTGTCATTATAAGAAGTATAAGTAGGCGATTCATCTCCCTCATTAGGTGTCACATTTATAATACCATGATAAACAGGCGGCTTGATTGCTACTGCAGGATCTATATTAGTAAGAGAAGAATTAGAGTAAAGTTTTAAATCATAAAATCCGTAAGGATAATTTTCATCTCCAAAATTAATTATTCCAGAATCCAAATTTTCAAGAGATTTAGTAGAAGTAATAAACATCATTTCTGTTGCTCTTTTTTCTTTTGTGTTTATAACCGCAAAAGGAAGAAAGTTTTTTGCTTTTCCTGTTTGTTGACTTGTCGCTGAAAACAAAGGAGGATAGCTTAATGTAATCATTGCAGATACCATTGATTCAACATCGGTCAATCTCAAATAGACATAATTGACTATTGAATCGCTAATATCTTGCTGAAATTGGATCATGTTTTTATACAGTACTTATTTAAAAAATCTAAACAATCTTTTTCTACCATTACTTTTTGATTTTCATTTAAACGATCATAGTTAAAAATAACTAAGTTTTTATATTTCTCTTTCAATTTCCACATCTTTCTTTGGTTTTATTGTTTTCGGTTTGTCTTGTGTGAAAAATTTATTTTTATATGTTTCTGATAACTGTGCTATTTGTTTTTGATTTAAATCAGCTAAAGCATAGTTCATATTGTCAAACTTTACATTTTTGTATTGTTCCTTAAGTTTATAAGCCATAGTTCTTTTATTATAAGTATAAAAATAAGATAATTGTTTTTATTTTTAAAAAAAAAAGGGACATAAAGCCCCTTTTCTTATTGTTAAAGTAACGATTTTAACTATTAGTTAAAGTCACTGTAATGTTTGCTTGGTCACTCATTGAATCAAATGGATAGTTATCAGCTTCTGAGTCTGTAGAAGGTGTTAAGAAATAAGGCATATTTTTATCTTGTGCTCTTATGTCAATTGTGTACCCACTCATATCTCCTTTTGCAGTTCCTGACACCATCGTTCCACCAGTTACATCACAACCAAATTCCCAACCAATAGAAAATAAGTTGTCATTGTTATCTAATACAAAAGCAAGAACTCTACCATACGTTAAAATTCTTAATTCTTTTTGATCTTGAATCGATAATTTATTTAAAGACAAATTCAATACTGATTCAAAATAAGTAGTACCATTTTCAGGTGCTGCTGTTATTGTTGAAGTAAAAGAACCCGTATTCTGTCTAACACCATAACCAAAAAGAGTTATGTCCTCAGCAGTTTGTTGTAATCCATCTATTAGTTCAGTATCAGTAGCATCAAATTCTATATCTCCATAGTAAGTATCTTTCCAAGGTGTAAAATACACCATCTTAATTCCTCCTATCTGATCTTTACAGTCGAGTGGTCTAGCTTTTGTTATATCACAAGCCATATTATTTTAATTTTTAAAAGTTAATAAAAGGGAGGTGTATTGCAACCTCCCAGTTAAGTCATTATTGCTTAGTGTGTATGTCCTACAACACCATCGGTTTTTACACCAGTTTGAACTCCTACAGCAAAATTCATAATAATTCTTACAGCATCATTACCTAAATAGTTATAAGTTGGAATAATTTGTGCTTCTGTTGTATCAGTAGCTAAATTAGTACCATAAACCATGTTAGAAGTGTAAGTAAGAACGATTGAATCATCAAATGTACCAGGACAAACATAGATCGGTATTCCTAAGAATGTCATTCCTGTTAGATTTTGATTTCCACCTAGCTGATTTATTCCTTGACCTTGTCCAGCGGCAGCCATTTCTTGCATATACAATCCGTATGTTTTTACTGATACATAAAATGCAACATCTGGTTTATTTAAAATTGCAGGAACTTCAGCAACTGCTTTGTCATATACAAGTGCAAATTGATCGAAACAATTAGCATTAGTGATCGCTGTAATAGCTTGTGCTTCAAAACTTGCTGTTGCAGATGCTGCCCAACCATCAGCATTAAAAACACCATCGTTAGATAAAAACCCGACTGAGTTGTTTGTACCATCTAAAATACCTCTCCAGATTCCATTTTCAATTTGCTGTCCTGCATTACCTGCAACTGTAGCCATTAAGAAGTCTGAAAAGCTTTGTGGAAGGTCTCCATTTCTTTGCATATTTTGACCAATCCAAGTAGGAAAGACTGTTGATCGACATA
>TARA_R110002020_G_scaffold301013_3_pt1 | contig 10590 bp, 6 predicted proteins | sample TARA_R110002020 | Tara Oceans TARA_R110002020 (sample SAMEA4396489) | marine metagenome | biome: Westerlies Biome; feature: [MES] marine water layer (ENVO:01000295) within the mesopelagic zone...; material: water (ENVO:00002006), including particulate matter (ENVO:01000060) such...
TATAGAATAATATGGGAGTAGTAACAGCTATAGCCGCGGGAGTAGGAGCCTTGGCATCAGGAATTGGTGCGGTATCAGGCGCTAATGCAGCTGGTAAAGCAGCAAGAAGAGCTGGTCGAGAAAAAGATAGGCTTCAGGCTCAATTAACTGAATTAGAAAACTCAAGACAAGAAATTATAAATCCTTATGAAAATGTGAGTGATTTATCAGGAATGATTACCGATACTTCAGGTAATCTTAGTAATCCTTTTGCAAATCTTGGTGTTGCTACAGCTGCTGCTGAAATGCAAGCTGAAGAAGCTGATATTTCATTAGCGAATACTCTTGATACTTTAGCCGCTACTGGAGCTTCTGCTGGTGGAGCTACAGCCCTTGCGCAAGCTGCTTTAGCTAGTAAAAAAGGTGTTGCTTCTAGTATTGAACAACAAGAAGCTAATAATGCTAAAATAAAAGCACAAGGTGAACAAAACTTGCAGAGTATGAAACAACAAGAAGCTATAAGAGTTCAAGAAGGTAGAATAGGTCAAGCACAGCGTATGCAAGATGTTGATATTGCTGGTAGAGAATTTATGTATAATGAAAGAGAAGCAAGGGAAACAGCTAAACTAAATAGGGTTGCTGGTCAAGTAGCTGGAGCAAAACAAGAAGAGGCAAACGCGAGAGCAAATAAAGCACAAGCAATCAGTGGTGGACTTTCAGGTTTAGGAAATGTAGCTACTTCTCTCATAGGTGTTACTGATAAATAAATAAAAAATGGCAATATCAAAAGATTTTTACAAAGCAAAATCCAAATCTAGAAGTAGTTTAGGGACAGGGGCTTACTATGAAGCTGAAGACGCACAAGCTGTACAAGATAAATCAGCGGCTATATGGTCACAAGCAATACAAAACTTTAGCGCACAGACAGCTAAAGCTATAGACACTAAAGCAGCTCAAGAATCTCAAAAAAGAAAAGACGCTAAAAATTTAATGGATAGAACCATGAGGTATACTTTAGAGGAACAAACTAGAGTATATGATAATCTTCAAAAACTTGGTGTTAATAACCCATCTATATTTCAAAATGCTGATGTTCTTTTAGATAAAAGATTTGATGCTTATAGTAGAGCTGCAGCTGCTAAAACACCTGAAGAACAAAAAGCAGCATTAGATGAACTTGCAAAAACTACAAAACAATTAACTGGTTTAGAAACATTAATACAACAAGGAACTGATGCATCTAAAGTATACAGTAACGATGTTAATAATGGTAATCTGTTAGGTCAAGGTACTTTAAATCTTTCTGGAGAAAAAAATCTTCAATGGGCTAAAATGATGAATATACGCAATGGTATAAACGAAGGTACTGAGAGTTGGGGTATGGATGAAAATGGCGATTGGACTATTACTTATGATGGTCCAGAACTTGGTGGACCAGTTACTCAAAAAGCTGCTTTATTTTTTGGTTATGATCCTGGAACTATACCTAAAGTAGATGATTATTTTAAAGAGTTATTTACCAAGGTAGGTGCTATTGATAAAAATGGAGAATTAACTGATAAATATATAGATCCTAATCAAATTATACAACCTACTAATGATAAAAATTTTAGTCAAGTAGCTTACAATGTTAATAAAGGTATGTTAGCTGCTGATACAGCACAACAGATAAATGCTTATGCTAAAGGTTTAGCACATAGTCTTCCTGATGCTGAAGCTGCTTGGGATAATGTTATACCTGAAGATATTAAAAAACAAGTTGCTAGTAAGTATGGTGTTGAAAACTTTTCTGATTTACAACCAGGTGCTGGTTTTGGCTTTGGTCAATTAGATAAAAACTCAGGTTTAATGTTTACAGAGGCCATGGAGTTATATGGTAATACAAGGATGCAAAATCAAAAGCTAGGCAATGTAGTTAAAAATGTACAAAATACAGGAGGTAGATCTGGTAGTGGATCCGGCAGCGGTGGTAGTAGTATTACTGTTGAAGATTTAATTGATTTAACTAGTAATAGAGGCCCTCAAGAACAAGTGGATATGGTTAGTGCTAATTTAGGTCCTGATACAAATACACAGGTTAAATTTCATCCTGAAAATAATACTGTTATTGTTACAGAAGATATTATAGATGATGATGGTAATAAAACTGGAACAGAGCAGGTTATTTATGATTTAAACAAAAAAAGCAATCCAATGGGTGTAGATCCTAATACAGGAGTTCCAGACGTTGGTGGTATAGATCAGTGGAGATCTAGATTAGTAGATCTATATACTAATGAACCTGGTAAAGGAAGTGCTAAATCTCAAAAAGTAAGATTAGAGTTTGATAAAATATTATCTTCACTTGGAGGTTATAATACAGAATTTACACCTGGTAAATCAACTGGTGGTTTTTTAAATAAATAATAAATGGAAGAATTATATACTATTTTAAATCAAAGAGGTGATTATATAGGTAGTTTTGAGGATTTTGAAAATGATTATGCAAAAGATAATTATGAAGAATTACACTCTAAACTATCTAAAGCTAATTATTATACAAACTCATATGAAGACTTTGTAAAAGATTATAAACCTGTAAAGACATCACCCACAGAGACGGATACGGCTGTGGAGGAAGTGGAAAGCGTGTCCGATGCTCCTTCAAAATCTTCGGATACAGAATCACAATCAAAAGATAAAGAAGAAGAACTTGGATTTATAGAACAAGCTGGTAGTGCTGTTACTAGGTTAGCTAGAGCGCTTTCACCTATGGCAGCAAAAGCAGTAGATGTAGCTACCTCAGATGTAGGAAAATCATTAATAAGTAGAACTGGAAAAGGTATAGCAACGACTGGAAAAGGTTTAAGCGAAGCAGCAGACTCTATGATATTTGCTGGTATGAACGCCTATGCAAATTCTTTTGGTGGAGAAGGTTACAGTAAAGAAGAAAAAATTGCTTTAAGAGATGCTATTGCTAATGGTTTTTATATGCCAAAAACTGGAGCTACCACTGAGGGTTTTGAGGCTTTAAGTAATTTTTTTAATGAAGGTGTTAGAAAGACTGAAAATGAAAGTGTAACTCAAGCTTTACAGGCAGGAAACTATTCAGAGGCTGCTGAACTTACAGTGGGTGGTGGTTTGGAATCTTTACCTTCAATTGCTGCTGCTATGTATGGTTATGGAGCTATTGCAGTTTTTGGGGCAAGTGTTGCTGGTAATAAATTTGACGAAGAGTTTGAAAAAAATCCTGATGAAGCATTAGGTACTTTATACGCTAATGCTGCTGGTAATGGAGCTATTGAAGCTGGTTATGAATTAGTAACAAATAAATTACTAAACATCGCTGGAATAATTGGTAAAACATCTGGAAAAAAAGCAGCAAAAGATTATTTAGCTAAAGGAGCTAAAGCTTTAATGAGACAAGGTTGGGGATTAACAAAAGGTTTAGCATATGAGGGTGCATCTGAAGGCGCAACAGAGGTTACATCTATGCTTTGGGATAATTTTGATGCTATAGGTGTTGGGGTTGAAGACGCAGAAACAGACTTTAATATAACAAAAACAAAAGATGAAGATGCTTATTTTGGGTTATCAAGTAATTTAAATCCTGCTAATTATAAGTTAGGTGAAAGTATTGTTAGAACCATGGATGCTAGTATTATTGGGGCAGCAATGGGTGGTACAATAACAAGTATAGGTGCTATAAAAAACCCTGCATCTAAAGCAAGAGCAGAAACTTTATTAACTGATTTTAATACTAGAAGAAAACTTCAGGCTGTTGTTAATGAGATATCTGGTTTAACTGTTGCAAGAGAAAAAACTACAGATCCTGAAACACAGGCTCTTCTTGATGAACAAATAAAAAAACTTGAACAAAATGCTTTTGTAATTAAAAGAAAAAATTCAAGAGTGTTAAATAGTATGACTCAGTCAGAGCTTGAAGAGCAATTTAAAGTTATTAATGACATAGAAAAAACTCAAATGGCTCTTAATGACAAAAGTTTAGATAAAAGAACCTCTGCAGGAAGAACATTAAAAAATAAACTACAAGATCTTAGGAATCAAAAACAAACCTTACATGATAAAGCTATTGAAAGACAGCAAGTTCAAGATATAAAAATAGCTACTAATATTGCCAATGACATAAGTACCAAAGGAGTGGAGGCTTTAACTTTAGAAGAAATAAATGAGCAGTTTCCTGACATGAATTTGACACCGGAGCAAAGCGAAAATGGTTTTGTAGCTTCTGATGGTAGAATAATAATAAACAAAGATACAATTGATCGCACTAAAAATATAAACACAGGTGCACATGAGTTACTACACAACATTGTTAAGAGAATAGCTAAGTTTGATCCTCAAATATTAGAAGAATTTAAAGCTGTATTAAAATCAAAAGGTCAACTTGAAGCTGTAGAAACAAGAATTAATGCTGTAGACGGAAAAGGTAAAAGATTATATAGCGATGGATCTGTTGATCCTGAGGATAATTATTTAAAAGATAATCCGGATGAATTTTTAACTCAATTTTCAGAAGCTGTTGCTGATGGTGATATAAGATTTGATGAAACTTTAGGTCAACAAATAGAGACAATTTTAGCACCAGCGCTTAGATTTGTAGGGTATAAACCAGAGGTTGGTTTTGGTAGTGGAAAAGCTGTTTATGAATTTATGAGAAGTTACCAAGATAGTATAAAAAAAGGTAAACTTAATAAAGACATAGAGGCATTACTTAAAGATACAGTTGATGTAGAGGTAGATGAAAAAATATCCTCTAAAGAATCTGAAGAACTAGAAAATATATACGAAACAAAAGGTACTGATGGCACTTTTGAAATATTAGAAGGTCCTGTTGTAGGAAATATTGTAAACAAAATATTAAATAAATACGAAAACGTTCCTGGTTTTGATAGACAATTATTAACCGATGCTATAAAAACTGGTAAAGGTGGAATACTTGAATTAATAAATGGAGATGGTAATAAAAACAAAGGTTATGACGGTTATGTAAAAAAACAACAAGCCGCTGGAAAACCTGTAGCACCTTTAGCTGGATATATTAATTCTTCATTTGGTACTGGCCCTAAGTCTTTTAAAAAATATATAAATATAGCTAAAGGAATTTTAGGTGAAGAGTTTACTATTGATATAGATCAAGCATCTGGTGTTGCAGCCGTAGAAACAGCTGAAGATACTATTTTAGCTAAAGAAGATAAACCTAAAAGTAAACAAACTAAAGCTAGTAAATTATTAAGTAAAGAAAATTTAAACAAAGCTGTCGAAGCTATAAGTAAAGTTTTTCCTAATATACCTACTAAAAATTTAACTTTTAAAAAATTAGGTAATTTAATACCGGATATTATAGCTGATGAAATAGGTATACCTGTTAAAAAAATAACAAATCCTGCTGCTAATTTAAGTAAATCAGAAGCTACAAAAATACAACAGTTTATAACTAAAAATATTGACGTTATAAAAAGAATACTTCCTGAAGGTGCAGTACTTACGGCTGCAACAGAAAAACTAATAGGTACTTCTACTGGTGTACCTAAATCTTTACTTAAACCATTTTATGATAAAAGCGATAGATTAACTAGAGGTGCTGGTCTTTCTCCATATACTAAAAAGAAAAATATTACAACAGATCAAATATTTAAAGCTGCTGGTATTGTTGATGGTAAAAAATCAATTGATTTTTCTCCAAGATCACCTGAGGCTCAAGTTTTAAAAGCTATTGCTAATTTATCTGGAAAATTAATTAGTGGTGAAATAGCTAGACAACAACCTGGTATTAGTAAAGAAACAAAACAAGATATAAGTGCTGGTAAAGCAGAAACAATGTTTAGTAGAGAAGCTGAAGAACTGACGTCGATAGAATTAACAAGCGCTTCAGATTTAATAGGAGATATATTAGATGGAGAATTAACTGATTTTTATGATGAAAAAGGTAATCTTTTACCTAAATATTCTAAAAAAGTTTCTAAAAGAATAGCAAGATTAATACATGATGATTTTAGATTTGGTGATTTTAATGATAAAGAAGCGCAATCATTTACAAAATTAATAATTAATAACTTGAGAATATCTCAAAAAGATAAAGAAGATTTTAATAATAGAGATACTTTTAGTAGAGATAAAGACGCTAAAGATTCATTAGCAGAAAGTATATTAACTATAGCTAAAGATTTAGGTAAACCAATCATGGATGTACTTGGCTTTGATGTATTTGGTTATTATAATAGAGCTTTAGATCCTGCTTCAAGAAAAGAAACTATAGAATCTATAGCAGCTAGAAAACAAGTAAGAAATGAAAACAAGATTAGAAAAAAAGACGGAAGAGATTTATTACCAAATCCTAAAATTGTTTATCAAGAAAATATAGTTGGAGATTATTTTAACAAGTTACAGGAAACTAAAAATGCTATTAAAAATACAACATCAGATATATCAATATTAGAAATATTAGGTGATGTAAGAAAAATGAATAAAAGTTTTATTTTATTTAAAAAAATAGATAAAGTTTTTGCTGAACCTGATTTAACTAAAAAAAGAAAAATGATGGAAAAGTTAGCGCCTGAAATACAAGCAGCTAACGAAGCTAACATAAAATTAGCAACATATGTCTCTCAGTCTTTAAATAAACTTTATAGATCAGGTAAAATTAGTGCGGCTAATGTTATAACAATATATCAATTACAAACATCTACAACTTCTGGCTTAAGAGCTTTAAGCAGATTAACTCAAGTTACATTAGAGCCGGGAGTTCAAAAAGGTATTACTAAAGGAGAGCATTTAGCTCCAAATGCTAATACTATGGCTGAAATAGTGGGCTTTACTTTAGATCCTAATATAAGTGAAAATGAAGCTAATAATTTAATTGAAAAAGCTTTTAATGATCACAATCAATGGTATACTCAAAAAAAATTAACAGATATAATAGACAAAAGAGGAGGAACAAATAATACTTCTAATGAAGCTAGGCTTTTGTTTTTAGATAAATCAGATCTAAAAAATGTTTATAATGTTAATGGAAATCCTTTTATAGTAGAAAGAATTATTGATAGGATAAAAGAAATTGCTAATAAAAAAGCTGCGCCATTAAATAGAAAAATACTAGGTAAAGCTAATGTTTTATCAAAAGAAGCAACCAATATAGAATTACTTGATGAAATGGCTATTATTGATGAAACAAGTAAAGAAAATGAACTTGTAGCAAGTAGAGAGGCTGGACTTGATGAAGAATTTAATAAAATAATTGAAGGTAGTACAGGTATAGGTAAAGATAAAAGATATTCTAGAGTTAAAGCAGAAGTTGTAGGTTCAAGTAAAGGTAGATTTGATTGGTTTATTCCACCATCAGCTGAAGACTTTGTAGGATTATTATATAAAACATTAGGTAAAGGCAAGGTTGGTGATAGTCAAATGGCTTGGTATAAAGCACATTTGTTAAATCCTTTTGCTAGAGCTATGGATAATATATCTAGAGACAGAGTTGCTTTAATGAATGATTTTAAAGCTCTTAAAAAAGAATTAAAAGTTGTACCTAAAGATTTAAAGAAAAAAATACCTGGAGAAAATTTCACAAAAGAACAAGCGGTGAGAGTTTATATATGGGATAAGCAAGGTATGACTGTTCCTGGTATGGCTGGTACTGATATAAAAGACTTGGTAGATTATATAGAAAAAAATAATGATTTAGTTGTGTTTGCTGATCAATTAATAGCTATGCAGAAAGGTGATCAATATGCTGCACCTCAAGAAGGATGGCTTGCTGGTAATATAACCACTGATCTCATCCAAGGTGTTAACACAACTAAAAGATCTAAGTATTTAGAGGTATGGCAACAAAATGTAGATGAAATATTTTCTGAATCTAATTTAAATAAACTAGAAGCAGCTTATGGTAAAAATTATAGAGTAGCATTAGAGAATATATTAAATAGGATGAAAACTGGTAAGAATAGATCATTTGGCGGTGATACCTTAACAGGTAGAGTTACTGATTGGCTAACTAATTCTATTGGTGCAATCATGTTCTTTAATACTAGATCAGCTGTATTACAAACTATATCAGCTATAAACTTTATAAATTTTAGTGATAACAATATATTTAAAGCTGGTAAAGCTTTTGCTAATCAAAAACAATTTTGGAAAGATTTTAAAACATTATTTAACTCAGACTTTTTAATTGAACGTCGTGATGGTTTAAGACTTAACGTAAATGAAGCAGATATAGCTGATATGGCTAAAAAAGGTGGTGTGAAAGGTGTTATAAGTGAATTACTTAGATTAGGGTTTTTACCTACACAAATAGCGGATAGTTTTGCTATTGCATCTGGTGGTTCTACTTTTTATAGAAATAGAATAAAAGCTTTAGAAAAACAAGGTATGTCTAAAAAAGAAGCTGAAACTCAAGCTTTTCAAGATTTTAGAGAAACAGCTGAAGAATCTCAACAGTCAAGTAGACCTGATAGAATTAGTCAACAACAAGCAGGTCCATTAGGACGTATTATATTAGCTTTTGCTAACACTCCAGCTCAGTATGCTAGATTAATGAAAAAAGCCGCTAGTGATCTTAAGAATCGTCGAGGAGATGCTAAGAGCAATGTGTCTAAGATAATATATTATGGTGTTGCGCAAAATTTAATATTTAATGCTTTACAGCAAGCTTTATTCGCTTTAGCATTTGGTGATGAAGAAGATGAAGATAAAGAAGAAAAGAGATATGTAAATGTAGCTAATGGTATGGCAGATAGTATATTAAGAGGTACTGGACTTGGTGGAGCAGTATTTTCAGTATTAAAAAACACTGCATTAAGATTAAGTCAAGAATCAGAGAAAAAATCACCTAAATATCAAGATGTATTAGTTAAAGAAGTGGCTCAGTTATCACCACCTATATCATCTAAATTAGGTAAATTAAGACAAGCAGGTAGATCATATTCTTGGAATAAAAAAGAGATGGAAGAAAAAGGATGGTCTATAGATAATCCAGCCTATTTAGCGGCAGGGCAAGTTATAGCTGCTACAACAAACATACCTTTAGATAGAGCAATTAAAAAAATAAATAATATAAGAAATTCAAGTAACTCAAACCTTGAAGCTTGGCAACGTATTGCCTCATTAGCTGGTTGGTCTGATTGGGAACTTGGTATACAAAAACCAAAAACAAAAACTAAAACTAAAAGAAAAAGTAAAAAAAGAAAATCAAAATTTTAAAATCATTAAATAAATAGATATGTTACGAAACGAAAAAAAAGAAATACGTCATTACGTCGGCGCTGCCGGTATATTTATTTTAATCATATTATTATTATTATTTTTAAGTTATGTAGAAATACCACCAGTTAATAAAGACTTATTCGTGGCGATCGTGGGAACTTTAGTTTCCAGTTTGGGAATCGTCGTTTATGTTATAATTGGACAACAGCCGGATGAGGTTAATAAATTACAAAAGAAAAATGAATCATTAGAATCAATGACTCATCAAATGGAAAAACGCAATGATCAATTAGAAGAAATGATAATTGATATGCAAAAAGAAATGATTGAGAAATTAACATTACTTAATGAGTGTAATAAAGAAGATTGTAAAAAATAGTTTATGAAAAAAAAGAAAAAAGATCCTTGTTGGAGTAAATATGAAATGATAGGTTTTAAAATGAAAAAAGGAAAAAGAGTACCTAATTGTGTTCCTAAAAAAAAGAAAAAATAAATTAAATGAATTATTTTAACATAACAGAATTTGATAGTCCTGATCAGATAGGTAGTGGAAGAGTAATGAAAGAATCAGTACTAGACATGTTAGACGAGGCAAGAGCTAAGTTTGACAAAGCTATATACATAAATAGCGGTTATAGAACTAAAGCACATAATACAAAAGTTGGAGGTAAACCTAACTCAGCACATTTAAAAGGTTATGCAGTAGATATACACTGTGATAACTCAAGAGATAGATATAATCTTATAAATTGTTTATTAGATGTAGGTTTTACTAGAATAGGTATAGCAAAAACATTTATACACGTGGATGCAGATCCGGATAAAGATCCTGATGTGGTGTGGACATATTAAAAAAAGGAACACGATAAAATGGGCTTCCACCCCCAAAGTTCCTGCAATTGAAGGGAGATCATTACGGTCTCCCTTCATTATTTTTACCCATCACAAGCTAAACATTCTTCATCCATTGCAGCAGCAGCTATATCACCTCTAAGGACAGATTCTGTTCTCATATAATATAAGGTCTTAATACCTTTTTTCCATGCATCTAGATGTACCTTATTGATCCATTTAGGTTTTGCTTCGGATGGAAATGCTAGGTTTAAACTAACAGCTTGATCTATATATTGTTGTCTTATACCTGCTTGATTAACTAATTCTAGTTGATTTATTTCTTTAAATGTTTTAAATACTTCTTTAGCTGGAACATCATTAGTAAATGTAAGATCATCAAGTTCTTTTAAACCTTGAACTGACCCACCATCTCTTAATATCTTATCCCATATCTTTTCAGTATTTAATTTATGTTTACGTAAAAACTTAACTAACGTAGGGTTTTTTCTAATAAACGTACCCTTGGCTGATTGTTCTGTAAATACATTAGCAGCCCAAGGTTCTATACCAGGT